>ERZ791903.115-NODE-115-length-127764-cov-14.462857_pt1 | contig 127764 bp, 120 predicted proteins | sample MGYA00510148_ERZ791903 | MGnify/ENA primary metagenome ERZ791903 (study PRJEB30046, sample SAMN00792080) | human gut metagenome | study: EMG produced TPA metagenomics assembly of the A metagenome-wide association study of gut microbiota in type 2... | reverse complement strand
ATAAAATGTTTGATTCACTCAAGATAACAACTAGCTATCTCTCGTTTTACTGTTTATAAAAAGTTCATTCTGTTGAATGATGATTCTTAAAGAATTTTCGAGAATCGTATGTGTTTCACTGTTTAGTTATCAAGGTTCTTTATGTTTCGCTCTCTTTCGGCAGCTCATTTAGTTTATCACGTTCATTTTCGTTTGTCAAGAACTTTTTTAAGTTTTTTTCAAAACTTTTTGATGAACTTTTGTGATTTCGTTGCTCATCAGCAACTCGTTTATTCTATCGCATTCATTTCTGAATGTCAAGAACTTTTTTAAGTTTTTTCTGTTTTTATTTCGCATCTACTTCATAAAACCCAGAAAAAATCCGCCTCATCTCGAAGCGGATTTAAGTATATCATCGTTGTTTTTATACGTCAAGCGTTTTTTATAAAATTTTTGAAAAAATTCGAACTAACGGGTCATATTGATAAAGAGTACTCAATAAGGTATCTTTTTCGATCAATTCGAGGGCTGTTTTTCCTATTTCGGTGCTGCATAACACAGTCAGTACCAGAAATGCGATCCATATAAATACGATTCCCTTGAGGAATCCTACTGCGCCTCCGGTCAGTTTATTTGCTGTTTTGAGAACCGGAAGTCCTGCGATCAGATTCAGGACATACACGATAAGCCGGATCATGATCGTAGATAAAATATATGCCAGTACATAGGACAGACCATTGATAACTGTCCTCGCAAGATATCCTGAAACATATTCTGTCATGGTATCTACGGAAAGTGCCGCATATGTTTCCGCATTATTGTTCTCTTCGAGATTTTTTCTGAGGAGATCCGGAAGTTTCAGACCGTCGATGAGGTCTCCTGTGCTGTCCGTCTCGTATTCTGCTTTTTCTTCGCCCTGGCTCTGCACGAAATTTGCACAGGTTTCCTGTATCGTATTATAGATTGGTGTTTTCTGCATGAGAAATTCATTTATATATGGATTGATCGCCCATGCAAGAGAAAGCGAAAGGAACACAAAGAAAAAAGAAACGATTTCTTTGATAAATCCCCGACTGTATCCTCTCCATACACATAATATCAATATGGCCAAAACAACAATTCCAAGCCATGTCACATTCATCTGCTGCTCCTTATTTAAGTTTTATCACATTGACACCGTTGTCCAGCACAAGCATGTACTTATTCCAGCCGATCTTGAAGAAGTTGTTGATTGTACCGTCAATGGTTCCATTATAACGTTCTACTCCACGGCTGTTCATGACGCAGATCTGAGAACTGTTGTACATAAGAATACATCCATCACTCATCTTGATCGTTGTATATGGAACATTGAATTCCTTCTCGAAGCGGAGAGTTCCATCTATGCTGTATACCTGCATTTTGTACTGTTTGTCTTTGTTTCCGCTCTTGAATACAAGGCCGATCGTATTTTCATCAAAAAATGTGCTTACGATTTCTTTCTTAACTTCTACTGTTGTGCCTTCCTTCGGGATCTGGGCTCCAGAATAAGTCGTGAATCCATTGTCCTTGAGTGCCACAGATCTGGTTGCGTCAATATATTCCACCTGCGGGATCACAACGCCCTCATAAGTATAGCCGCTTACGATATGGTCATCTTCACTCTGTCCCACATCGCCAAAGTTATAAAAGGCTACATAACTTGTCGTCTGGCTTCCCTCAACAAACTGATATGTCACCATCATGATCTCGCTGTTGTCCGAAATCGCCACATCCATCGGATATCCCGGATCAGCAACATGTGTCTGGTTTTCTGCGATCAGCGTACCATCGGAACTGTAGAAATTGATCCAGGTAGCATCCCCGCCATCAAGAATAGCAGCAACCATTCCCTGTGAGGAAACCCTCGCCTTGACAATATTATAAGATGTCGTCACACTTCCTGTCTCACCATCCTTGTCAAAGATCTCGATCAATGTGCCGTCCTGATCTGCGACAACAGCTCTGTCACCCTTAATGTCCGCAACAGGGTTCTTCATCTCATACAGAACACTCCAGTATGCCTCCATGCTGCTATTCACCAGAGAAGCTCCATCCGGACTGTAGCGCAGAATTCCATTTGCCATCTCCTCATAGCCTGTAGAAACCACGTCCTCCTGTTCGCTCGTCTGAAGGATCTCATAATCATGATAGCTTCGTTTCTCTACATAAAAATAAACAAGTGCCGCCACAGCCGCGATCACACCTATCGTAATCACCGTACCACGGTGCACAAATGAATTCTTCTTTTTTCGTTTTCTTTTCAGATTCTTTAGGATATTCAACATTTTAACCCTTGCCTTATGTGATCATTTATTTTGTGTTACATGCCGATTATAGCAAACTTTTCAGGGCAATACAATTATTTGTCCCGGATAAATGATCTCGTTCTCAGAAATACCGTTTGCGCGGCAGATGTCAGCAACTTTGTCCATGGTTCCATAATTTTCGATGCTGATCTGGTACAAAGTATCTCCCGGACGGATCGTATAAGAGCCCCGTGTCTGCATTGCAGATGTTGTCTCGCTGTCCTGATCTGAACTGGCCTGACCTGAGTTATCCTGTCCTGTGCTCTCTTCTTCATTCTGCTTCTTCTGCTGGATCCGCCGCTGTGCTTTCCTGGTATCAGATTCTTCCTTGTAGATCTGCGCCTCTTCTGCGCTGATCGTAACAGTTGGAATGAGCGTCGGCTCTGCTGTCGGCGTTATCTTCGGACTTTCTGTCAACTCCGCCCAGGAAGTCGGTGTCACCTGCTGCACAGACGCGGCAGGAATCTGTGTAATCTCCGTCTCCTGCATGATATCCGCAGAAGCAGTCCTTGTCTCTCCCTCAATGTTCTGCCCCACCTGATAATTCCGGTAAAAGCGCACACCGACCACTGCAAGTGCCAGCACGATACACGCCGTCGCCGCATAAGAAAAAACAGAAGTCTTCTCTTCTGTTTCCTCAGGTTCTTCTTTCTTCTTTTTCTGAATCAGTGATCGAAATGCCCTGACAGCATCATCCTGAACGGTTTCCTGTGACTCTTCCTGGATCTCAGGATTCTTTTCCAGCATGTAATTCTGCATCTGGGTATTTTTTTCATAATAGATATAATATCCACTCTGTCTCACCAGGAAATTATTTTCGTATCGAAAAAAAGCTTCTTCCTGTTCTGCCGTATCCATAAGCATCAGGATCTTCTCACCGCCGAACTGGTTCCTGTGCACCTTCCCAATCAATTCAGAAACCACCATCGGCAATGACTGCCTTGCCAGAAACCATCCTACGATCTCCTGCCCTTCAAAATATTTCTCCTGTTCTTCGTGGATCTTCTGCCACATATTCTGCGTGATCTCGATATGTTCTTCTGTGATCTCCCCGGCATCTGCCAGAAGTGCTCCCCTGATAAACGTATACCCCGTTCCGGACTGCCACCGGTTCTCTCCGAGAAAAACTGCCAGAATACCACTGTCCTCTTCTTGCTGGCACTTCGCCTGTGCCGCCCTGTGCAGGAATGTATAGACATAATCCTCTATATAGATCCTGTAATTCTCCCCGGCAAGTCCGATCTGACGTATATTCTTCGGCAGGTTCCACCCTGTTTCTCCGTCATTTACCTCCTGTTTCTCATCCTTATAAATGACTTCTATCATATCCTATCACCCCTTCAGGCATCAGGATAGCATATCCAAACCGCGGATTTTGGCATAATATAAGAGCCTTTTCTCAAAATTTAACGACAGATTCTGCATCTGCATAATTCAGAACGAACCGGGATACAATGAAACAGGAAAATATAGCCGGAATCTCAGATCAAAAATAAATTATGAGGATTTTCTTATGACTTTTTATATTAATGCCAGTCAGAGGGATTCGGTACTTCGGATCTCTCACACTTTGAAACAGTGTATTCTCGATCACCAGGAAAAGTGGTCGGAACTTGTCTTTCTCTGCATTGGAACAGACAGGGTTACAGGTGACTGTCTCGGACCTTTTGTCGGTCAGAAATTAAGCAGTTGTTCCACACCAGATTTTACAGTCTACGGAACGCTTTTTCAACCCGTTCACGCCCTGAACCTCACTGCCATGTATTCCTTCATCCGAAAGCGTCATCCAGAGGCTCTGATCGTCGCTATAGACGCTTCTCTGGGACAAAAAAAGCACCTGGGTTATGTGACCATCGCAAATGGTGCACTTTACCCAGGTGCCGCAATTCATAAACAGCTGCCGTCAGTCGGCCATATTCATATTACAGGGATCGTCAATGTCTCCGGTGTGCTTGAACAGCTCACGCTCCAGACGACTCGCCTGTCTACGGTCGTTTTCCTCGCGGACACGATCGTTCAGGGAATCCTCGAAATGATTCCTGTAACAGATCTCAGATCTTAGACGAATTCTTTGACCTGTTTGTAGATACCTTCTCCATCCAGACCATATTTCTCAAGAAGAGCAACTGCCGGTCCGGATTCACCGAATCTGTCGTTGACACCGATACGTTTTACCGGTACAGGAGCTTTCTCTGCAAGGCATTCGCATACAGCGCCGCCAAGTCCGCCAATGATAGAATGTTCTTCTACTGTGACAACTTTGCCGGTTTCTTTTGCTGCTGCAACAATCAGGTCTTCGTCAAGAGGTTTGATCGTGTGGATATTGATAACTTTGGCTTCGATTCCGTCTGCTGCCAGTTTCTCTGCTGCTTCAAGGGAAGCTGCTACGCAGAGACCGTTTGCAACGATCGTAACGTCCTTACCCTCACGGAGAACGATACCTTTACCCATCTCAAATTTGTAATCCGGGTTGTCGTTGATCACCGGCACTGCCAGACGACCGAATCTCATATAAACTGGTCCCTCGTATTCATAAGCAGCTTTTACCATAGCTTTTGCTTCGATATCATCTGCCGGGGACATAACTACCATGCCAGGAACAACTCTCATAAGAGCGAAATCCTCGCAGCACTGATGTGTTGCACCGTCTTCACCAACGGAGATTCCACCATGAGTTGCACCGATCTTGACATTCAGATGCGGATATCCTACGGAGTTACGGATCTGCTCGTAAGCACGTCCTGCTGCAAACATAGCAAATGTGCTGGCAAACGGAACCTTACCTGTAGCTGCAAGACCTGCAGCGATTCCTACCATGTTGCACTCTGCGATACCGCAGTCGATGTGACGCTCTGGAAATTCTTTCTTGAACATTCCTGTCTGAGTAGCTGCAGCAAGGTCAGCGTCCAGAACAACAAGATCCTCATGTTCTTTACCAAGTTCCACCAGAGCTGCGCCGTAGCTTGCTCTTGTAGCGATTTTCTTTACTTCTGACATAATGCTTCACCTACTTTCTCCAGATCTTCCATTGCCTGTGCATACTGCTCGTCATTCGGAGCTTTGCCATGCCATCCGACCTGGTTTTCCATGAAGGATACGCCTTTACCTTTGACTGTCTTCATGATGATCGCAGTCGGCATTCCTTTGGTTGCTTTTGCTTCATCGAATGCAGCTTTGAGCTGATCCATGTCATTTCCATCTGCAACGTTGATCACATGGAAATTAAATGCTTCGAATTTCTTGTCGATCGGGTATGGAGAGCATACTTCGTCAACTTTACCGTCGATCTGAAGTCCGTTGTTGTCCACGATCACTACCAGGTTGTCCAGTTTGCGGAATCCGGCAAACATAGCTGCCTCCCAAACCTGACCTTCCTGGATCTCGCCATCACCAAGAAGTGTATATACTCTGTAAGATTCATCGCTCAGTTTTGCGGAAAGTGCCATTCCTACTGCTGCGGAGATTCCCTGTCCAAGAGATCCACTTGTCATATCAACACCCGGGATGTGTTTCATATCCGGATGTCCCTGCAGATAAGATCCGAGATGACGAAGTGTCTTAAGGTCTTCTTTCGGGAAATATCCTCTCTCAGCAAGTGCAGAGTAAAGTCCCGGTGCTGTATGTCCTTTGGACAGTACGAAACGGTCTCTGTCAGCTTTCTCAGGATCCTTCGGATCGATGTTCATTTCCTGAAAATACAGGTATGTGAATAAATCTGCTGCTGATAAAGATCCGCCCGGATGGCCGGCTTTTGCAGCATGAACTGCGGTCACGATGTCTTTGCGGACTTCGTTCGCAATCTTCTGAAGCTCTAATTTCTCCATGATTATTTCTCCTTTTATTAGTTTACAACAGACTCATGCTACAACCAATTCCAGCATTCGTCAAGCGATATGTATTGTTATATTGTTACTGTTCACAGGTAGTATCCCGCGAGGTGTTTTGCCATGAATATGGCAAAATCCCGAGACATACAGGGCAAAATCCCATCACCGAAGGTGATTTGGAATGGATTTTGACCAAGTTACTGTGAACGGAGTGAACAGTAACTTTATATTATTCACCAAATACTGCTTTGTAGTCTTTCTGGAATTTCTCGATTCCAGCGTCTGTCAGAGGATGTTTTGTCATCTGCTCAAGAACTTTGTATGGAACTGTTGCGATGTCTGCACCAGCAAGAGCACACTCTGTTACATGGATTGGATGACGAACGCTTGCACAGATGATCTCTGTTGTGATTCCTGCTACTTCGAACATCTCAACGATCTGACGGATCAGTGGAAGTCCGTCTGTGGAAATATCATCAAGTCTTCCAAGGAACGGAGATACATAGGTAGCACCTGCTCTTGCAGCAAGTAAAGCCTGGTTAGCTGTGAAGATCAGAGTAACATTTGTTTTGATTCCTTCTTTAGAAAGAACTTTGACTGCTTTCAGTCCTTCTACTGTCATAGGGATCTTAACTACCATGTTCGGATGGATCTTTGCGATCTCACGTCCTTCTGCAATCATTCCTTCTGCGTCTGTTGTGGTAGCTTTAACTTCACCGCTGATCGGTCCGTCAACGATAGATGTGATCTCTTTGATCACTTCGTTGAAGTCTCTTCCTTCTTTTGCGATCAGGGACGGATTTGTGGTAACACCACAGATGATTCCCATGTCATTTGCTTTACGGATGTCTTCTACATTGGCTGTGTCGATAAAAAATTTCATGATTGATTCCTCCTGAATTCTGCTGTTTTTGAATAGCATCGCTTTGATGATTTCATTATAGCAGATAGTTTTTTGAGGTCAAGGCGGGCAAAAATTATTAATAATTTTTTTATTAATAATTTCGCATTTTATTAACAACTTCGAGTGAAAATCAAATGGATTTTGTATAAATCCAAGTATATTTTATGGTTTTTTTGATCGTTTCCCGAAGGGGATTTTAAATTATTAATAATTATTTCAGCCCAATATATTTATTTTATTTTTTATCTTTCTCATCTGTCGTTCTCGCGTATGCAGTTGTCTTGCGGACGATCAGCTTCGGTGTGTATTCGATGTTATAAACACTCGTTGGCTGAAGCCCTGTATAAAACTGATCATTTGTCGTAATCTTTCTTATGATGATATCACAGGCATCTCTGCCTTTGAGGGCAACAAAGTGGTCGATCGTCGTCAGCGAAAGCCTGCGGATCCCTGAATAAAAAATATCATCGCAGCCGATCACGGACACATCCTTCGGAACACGGATCCTGGATTCCTCCAGCGCATCGATCGCACCGATCGCCATCATGTCATTCTGACCGGCGATCGCGGTAAACTTGCGCTGTTCTTTGAGAAGTTCCATCGTAAGCTGATAGCCCATGGAATATTCGGAATCCATACGGGGCATCCTGCGGTCGATCGACTCATCGGCTGCTTTGATGAGGACATGTCCTCCGAGCCCTTCCTTCTCGTATTCCTTGACAAAACCGTCAATTCTCCTGGAACGCTGCCACTGTCTCCTTGTCAGGGGCGGTGTGATAAACGCCACATCTCTGTGTCCCAGGTCCAGGAGGTGGCGTGCCATCAGCCTGCCTACCATAGTGTTGTCCTGGTTAATCGCGTCTACGGTGATCGTCTTTTCTTTGTTGCTGATGATAACCAGAGGAATCCTGCGTGCCAGTTCCTCCACTCTCTTCTGAAAATCCGGATTTGGATTGCAGGTATAAATGATTCCCTGTGGTTCTATGTTTCCGATCATCCTCAGATACCGCTCTTCCAGTCTGGCATCTCTCTGCGTATTGCAGATAAAAACGCCGTAGCCCTTCTCGTTTGCTACAGATTCAATACCCTGAAGCAGAAGGACATAGTAAGGACTGGTAAGAGTAGGACAAAAAACAACGATCAGTTTTTCTTTCCTGCCGTTGTTTTTGTGCTTGCGGTGAGGCAGCTCGTACCCCAGTTCTCTGGCGGCACGCTCTACCTTCTCTATCGTTTCTTCCGAAAAAGAAACATTATTTCTGCGATTGAGGATCATCGATACAGTGGCCTGGGAAACCCCTGCCCTTTCTGCCACCTGGGAAGAAGTTGCCTTCTTTCTAGCCAAAGCCTGTCACCTCTTTCTGCTTTTTGTCTGAAAATCTGTCAAAGCTGGACTCTGCCTTCCAGCGCACGGAGCAGGGTCACTTCGTCAATGTATTCCAGATCTCCGCCTACCGGCACGCCGCTGGCGATCCTGGTGACTTTGATCCCGGTCGGTTTGATCAGTTTGCTGATGTACATCGCCGTTGTCTCACCTTCCAGGCTGGAATTTGTCGCAATGATGACTTCTTTTACGTCTTTCTGCAGTCTCTGCATCAGTTCCTTGAGACGGATGTCGTCCGGTCCGATGCCGAGCATCGGGGAGATCGCACCGTGAAGTACATGGTACACACCGTCGTATTTGCCGGTTTTTTCATAGGCAGCAAGGTCTCTGGTGTTCTCCACGACCATGATCGTGCTTGCATCTCTCTTGGGATTTGCACAGATCGGGCAGAGTTCCTGATCGGTCAGAGTACAGCAGTTTTTGCAGTAGCGGACTTTTGCCCTTGCTTCTGTGATGGATGAGGTAAGCTGCCCTACCTGGTCCTTCGGCATATTCATGATATGAAAAGCCAGACGCTGGGCGGATTTCGGTCCGATTCCCGGAAGGTGGGACAGCTGCTCGATCAGCTTATTGATGTGTGTGCTGTAATATTCCATCAGAAAGGAAGTCCTCCGCCTAAGCCGCCAAGTCCTCCTGTGAGTTTGGACATTACTGCTGTAGATTCTTCTTCGACTTTGCGCAGTGCTTCGTTTGTAGCTGCTACGATCAGGTCCTCGAGCATTTCAATGTCGTCCGGATCTACTACTTCTTCGTCAAGTTTAACTTTGGTCACTTCACGTTTACCGGAAATGGTTACTTCTACTGCTCCGCCGCCTGCGGTTGCTGTGAATTCTTTTTCTTCTAATGCTTTCTGGTTTTCTTCCATCTGACGCTGCATTTTCTGCGCCTGTTTCATTAAGTTGTTCATGTTTCCAGGCATACCCATGCCCGGGAATCCTCCACGTTTTGCCATGATTGTAAATCCTCCATTAACTTAAAATTTTTATTCTTTACTCCTCCAGGGATGAGCCTGACTCTTCCTCTATCTGTACATCCATATGGATGTTCTGGCGGATCGCCTGATCCACCGTGATCTGTGTCAGGTTTGTCTGCTGATGATCCTCTGCGACAAGCATATGAAGTTCGACGCTCTTGCCAAGCTGCTTCTCAATGATCGCCTGAAGTTCCTGCTTTGCCTCGGAATCATCCGGATAAAGCCTGCCGAGCGGTGTCTGGAACTCTACATACAGTATCGGCTCGCCTGTCTCTCCGTTGTATTTCGGGATCGACTGCAGAAGTGCCTGCTTAAAAGCTGCCGTCGTCTGACCGACGATCACCTTCCAGCCGGATACGATCTTTTGCAGATCCTCCGGGGCGGCTTTCTGCGGTGGTGCTGCCGGGATCGGGGCTGCTTCCTGTACGGATGCTCCCGCACTCTGGACAACGACCTGCTGCACCGGACGCTCATCGATCCTCTGTTCCAGCACACGGATACGGTCAAGGACAGAATCCAGATTTGTCTCCATTGCCGGACGGCAGAGCTTGATCAGCGCGATCTCCACCAGAACTCGTTTCTGTGTTGCGAAACGGATCTGGTTTGAAAGTTCCGAAAAGATACGGATGTATCTCATCAGAGTATCGATATCCGTCATTTCACTCTCTTCTTTGAGAAGTTTGAGGTTCTCAGATGAGACGTCGATCGCTTCTTCCGGATTGTCGGAAGTTTTGACCAGGAGAAGGTTTCGCATGTACCAGGTAAAATCTCCTACAAACTGGCTCAGTTCCCTTCCTCCTACGATCAGTTCCTCCAGGCTACGGATCGCAGCGGTCACATCTCCTGCGAGGACTTTTCGCAGAAGTTTGCTGAAAACTTCTGTGTCCACGGCTCCCAGGACTTCCAGGACTTTGTCATAGGTGAGCGTCTGACCAAGATAAAAGGCAATACACTGATCCAGAAGACTCAGCGCATCTCGCATGGAACCGTCGCCGGCTTTTGCCACATAACGGACGGCTTTTTCCTCTGCCTCTACGCCCTCTGCCTTAAGAAGTTCTGTCAGGCGGGCTGCGATCGTGTCGATCGAGATCCTGTGGAAATCATATCTCTGACATCTGGAAAGGATCGTGATCGGGATCTTGTGCGCCTCCGTCGTCGCCAGAATAAAGATGACATAGGACGGCGGCTCCTCCAGAGTCTTGAGCAGTGCATTAAAAGCTCCCGTAGAAAGCATATGCACCTCATCGATGATGTACACCTTGTAATTGCCCTCCGTCGGGCGGTAAGTTACTTCCTCCCGGATCTCACGGATGTTGTCAACACCGTTGTTGGATGCCGCATCGATCTCGATCACATTCATCGAAGTTCCTGCCTGGATCGCTTTGCACATCTCGCATTCATTACAGGGGCTTCCATTGACCGGATGCTGACAGTTGACTGCTTTGGCGAGGATCTTCGCTACAGTCGTCTTACCGGTACCTCTCGTTCCGCAGAAAAGATATGCGTGTCCGATGCGGTTGGCATTGATCTGATTCGTCAGCGTTGTCACAATGTGGTCCTGCCCCTTGACATCAGCAAAATTATCAGGCCTGAACTTCCGGTACAGGGCAGTATAACTCATAATTGTACTCCTTTTCCTGCCCGGGCGGGCAGTTTCCCGTCAATATTCCCGGGCATTAAGCCGCCGCAGGAAAACTCCCGCGGCGGCAGTTATTGTTTAGTCTCAGTCTCCGAAGCTGATACCGATCTGTTTGGCTGCTTTGACGATCTGGTCTTTCGGAGAAACCATCTTGAGTTTGCCAGCGCATTCTGCAAGCGGAACTCTCTTGATCTTGCCATTGATGATACCGATCATGATGCCGTATTCCTCATCCAGAATGGCCTCTGCTGCACCTGCACCGATCCTTGTAGAAAGAACGCGGTCATACGGGCACGGCTCGCCGCCTCGCTGAATGTGTCCCGGAACAGTGACACGTACTTCGCTTCCGATGACCTGATTAATCTGATCTGCGATCTCGTAGGAAACTGACGGGTATTTCTTGGCTCTTGCTTCGAGTTTTTCTTTGTATTTCTTCTTAGGAAGTTCTGCGTCCTCCTTGGAGATCGCACCCTCGGCTACTGCGAGGATCGTGAAACGCTTGCCTTCTTTGTTACGTTTCTCGATCGCGGAGCATACTTTCTTGATATCATATGGGATCTCAGGGATCAGGATGATATCTGCGCCGCCTGCGATTCCGGCATGGAGTGTCAGGCTTCCAACCTTGTGTCCCATGATCTCCACGATAAATACGCGGCCATGAGAAGTTGCTGTTGTGTGGATGCAGTCGATCGCGTTGGTAGCGATATTTACTGCACTCTGGAATCCAAAAGTCATATCTGTGCCATAGATATCATTATCGATCGTCTTCGGAAGATGGATGATGTTGAGACCTTCTTCTCTTAACAGATTGGCTGTTTTCTGTGTTCCGTTTCCTCCAAGGATAACGAGGCAGTCCAGGCAGAGTTTGTAGTAGGTCTGTTTCATAGCCTCTACTTTGTCAAGGCCCTTCTCATCCGGCACGCGCATCAGTTTGAATGGCTGACGGGATGTACCGAGGATCGTGCCGCCTCTTGTCAGGATACCGGAGAAATCCTTCACGGTCAGCATACGGTATTTGCCGTAGATGAGTCCTTTATATCCATCGTCAAAGCCGTAAACTTCCAGGTCGTCCACTGTATTGGACAGAGCCTTTACAACACCTCGCATGGTTGCATTTAAAGCCTGGCAGTCGCCGCCGCTTGTCAACATTCCGATTCTCTTGATCATAGAATTGTCCTCCTCACTGCGTATTGTTTTCTACGCAAAGTAGATTTTGCAGTCGTTTAAAAATCTGTATCAAAAAACATCTGCAATTTGATTTCTATTATATAATACTTTGCCCCCTCTTGACAAGTATACAAAAATCGTTTATACTTAAATTCCGCGCAGCCGGGGAGATAGCGGTGCCCTGTACCTGCAATCCGCTACAGCAGGGGTGATGCCAATCTGAGGCTTGTCTCCTGTGGGGCTGCCCTTTATAAGTGGCGTTGACGTTTGGGTCTCACGCAACAGGACTCTGTGAACCGTGTCAGGGCAGGAATGCAGCAGCACTAAGCAGAACCTCTTGTGTGCCGTGAGGGTGCCTGGGCCGAGTTAACTGTAGAGGTAACGTCCATGGGAACATTTCGAAGTGCGGCGCGCGGAAATAAAGAACTTTCATACTCCGATGACAGAGATGGCATTGGAGTATTTTTATTTTTTACAGGCAGAAGTTTCTTTATACAAACAGACCGGGAACTACAGGATTTCTTACCTGACAGTTTCCGGTCTGTTTATTCCGTGTTTTATTTGCAGAACTCTGCTACTACCTGGTTGATGAGTTTGCCGTCTGCTTTACCTTTGAGGTCGCCCATGACAGCTTTCATGATCTGGCCTTTGTTCTTGGTTGCGAGAACTTCTGCGAATTTCTCTTCCAGATAAGTCTTGATCTCTTCTGCGCTCATCTGCTGTGGTGCGTATTTTGCGATTACATCGTATCTTGCCTGGTATTCTGCACGAAGGTCCTCACGGCTTTCCGGGCAGGTATCGAGCTGTTCTTTGACTGTCTTTAATTCTTTGAGGATCACGCGGTCAACCAGCGCTTCCGGAATATCATCACGGCATCCTTCGTCGATGGCTGCTTTTTTGGCTGCGGAGATCAGAGCGGATACTGCTTCCTTGGTTGTTTTATCCTTTGCTTTCATGGCTGCTACCATGTCTTTTCTTAATGCTTCTACTGTCATTTTCATTTCCTCCTCGTTTATCGGATTGCTGTTCAGCATACGGCTTCTGCAATCACTCTTTGTTTATTATCATAGCACGATTTCTGCAAAAAACAAGATTTACTGTTCCTCTGTTTTCTGCTCCTGCATTTGCTGTGCTTCCTGCTTTGCGAGCATTTTGCGTTGTTTTTTCTTTTCGCGGAGTTCGCGGAAGAAGTCGGACAGCATTGTGGAGCATTCTTCCTGGAGGACGCCTCTGGTGGTTTTTACCTGATGATTGAAGCCTTCTACTTCAAGAAGGTTCAGGACTGAGCCCGCACATCCTGCTTTGGGATTCATGCTTCCGATCACCACCTCATCGATCCGTGACTGGACGAGTGCGCCGGCACACATCTGGCATGGTTCGAGTGTCACGTACATCGTGCAGCCTTCCAGCCGCCAGTCGCCAAGTTTTTTGCTTGCTTTGCGGATCGCGTTCAGTTCTGCGTGGGACAGGGTGTTCTTGTCTGTATTTCTGCGGTTATATCCTCTTGCGATGATCTTGCCTTCGTATACGATCACACAGCCGATCGGAACTTCTTCCAGTGCCCGGGCTTTTTTGGCCTGACGGATCGCTTCTTTCATGAATTTTTCCTGTTCTGTCAACATAATTTCTCCCTTTTTTATCTGATGGAGTTTCTAATTAGTTGTTACTGTTCACTGGTATTTCAGGTAGAAAGACCTTCATGTAAATAAGTGTCCTCTGGACCATCCTCCTGGAGATAATTTATTGACTTGCTTGTAGGCAAGTACAATTCTAACCATCCATTTTTTTCGAATTTATGTACTCTGTTGCTACTTTCTTTTAACGTAGTCATCCAAAACTCCTAACTTCTGTTGACTTCCTGATCACTTACTCATCTCCCAGTCATTTTCCTCTCCGATTTCTGTAGACCTTTAAATAACTTACTTCCTGTCAAGTCATTCAGACCTCTAAATTTCATGGGTCTTTAAGCGTTTTACCTCCCGTAGAGTCATCCTGCCTCCTGATTTCCATGAACCTTCAACTCACTTGCTTTCTGAACAGTAACAATCAGTTACTGCTATCCAGTATAAAGAAATCCGCTTGCAAAAGCAACGAAAAATAACTAGAATAAAATATCAGATATCATGATGAAAGAAGGGGAAATCATGCCTCATATACATGGTTTAAATAAAACGACATTACTTGATTATCCGGGGCGGGTTGCGGCGACGGTCTTTCTTGGCGGCTGCAATTTCCGCTGTCCGTTCTGCCAGAACAGTTCTCTGGTGCTGCATCCTTCCGAGGAGCCGGAGATTTCTGAGGAAGAAGTTCTGCGTTTTCTCAAAAAGCGGACCGGGATTCTGGAAGGGGTCTGTATTTCCGGCGGGGAACCGACACTGAGTGCAGACCTTGAAGATTTTATTGTTAAAATCCGCGAGATGGGATATCCGGTCAAACTTGACACAAACGGAACGCAGCCAGAAGTTTTGAAAGATCTTGCAGAAAAAGATCTCATCCAGATGGCTGCTGTCGATATCAAAGCCTGTCCGGAGAATTACCCTTCCCTGACCGGGCTTCTGAAGCCCGATCTGGATGCGGTAAAAGAAACGGTTGATTTTTTGCTGCACGGGAAACTGGATTATGAATTCCGGACGACAGTTGTGCGCGAACTGCACAGCGAAGAAGATTTCCATAAGATCGGCGTATGGTTAAAGGGTGCCAAAGCTTATTATCTCCAGGCTTACAGAGACTCGGACGAGGTTCTGCAGCCTGGATTCAGCAGTTATTCTCTGGAAGAACTGGAACATTTCCGGAAAATTCTTCTGGAAAATATCTCAAGAGTTGAGATTCGGGGCATCGATTAGGCGATACCAGTAGCCTCCTTTGCCTTTTGGGATGCGGATGTTGGGACTTTCTTTGAAATAGGAAAAGCCGAACATATTCGCCATGAAGCGTTCCTGCTGGTCGTAACCGCCGGGGACGCCGAGGATCCATTGTCCGCAGGTGTTACGGCAGAGAAGAAGATGCCCGAAATTATAGTAGCCATATTGTAAGAAGCGATTGTTACGCAGCATGCAGGCGCGGCGGCCCAGGAAGCAGAGTTCTTCCGGGGTGATCTTGCGGCAGTCGGTCAGCTCGCCATCGTTAAATGCGTCACATGGGGTACCGATAGGCTTCGATGTACGAGCCTGCCCGGGCATGTGTGGTGGACGCGGCGGCGGGGGTGGTACTGGGCGACCTGGACCCGGCATCGGCGGCGGTACCGGATGACCCGCCCCTGGCTGATGCGGTGGGCGCGGTGGCTTCGGTGGACGATTCGGTCCTCCCGGCACCGGACCATACGGTGGACGCGGATATTCTTCGATTTCCTGCCCTTCTATGGACTGAGTATGGATTTCCGGCCGCGAAGTGTCCATATCCTGCGACGATTTATCCTGAGATTTCATCGCCCCTTCACCTGCACTCTGTTCCGTTATGTTTCCATCCACTATATCTCTTTCATCCTCGCCAGCATTTTCTACATTATTGTGTAGACTTCCCATCAATTTCGCATCTTCCGTTTCCTGCTCCTGTCCTCCACGATCAGTCTTTCCTTCTTCCGTTCCAACACGCTTCAATTCCCCATCAGATTTCGGCTCCTTCCGTGCCTCCGGCATCACCCGGAAGTCCTCCGGCCGGATCGGCTGGTCATCCCATTCTGTGCCAAAGAATCCTCCACTTTCCAGGATCAGCACCATACCATTCATTTCCCCAAGCGGGATCTTCCCTTGCCCGACAGCCATCGTCTCCGTTTCCAGCAGACAGTCCATCTTTCCCTCTTCCGTCCGGCAGTTTCCGATCCTGCTGCCGTCAAGCAGTCCTTTTTTCCTCACAAACCCATAAACACCACATTCCGTCCCCGCAAGCAGTCCCGGACAGCGCAGATGGATCTCCATCCTGCACACTTTCCCCCAGGCTTCTACCCTGATGAATCCACAGTTACTCCCCTTTTTTCCTTTCAGATATTCATATACATACGCCACAAAGCGTCGATATTCCGCCAAAGTATATCCTCCTGATTTTTTACATCACTTATGTATATGAACCCCCATTTCAAAATAGACCTTACAGTTTCTCGCATCCACCCATGATCCATCGCTCGCGCCACTGCTCATATCCCGCGCGGACCCATTTCTCCAGAGATTCCTTCATATTCTCACGAAGCATCTCCTTATCTTTCCCATATCCGATGCAGCCCGGCAGCTCCGGATAAAAACCGACATAACCTCTGCATGGATCTTTTTTTGTTTCATAAGCATCCTCCCACAGATTTTCCGCCATCATTTCCAGCGTTATTTCTCCCAGTTCCACCATCTCATACAATCCGTCCAGAACTCTCTGATACAATCCATCTGCTTCATCTTCTGCTCTGTCTCTGTGCCGATCCAGTTCTCCGCTCAGTTCCCCCTTCTGGCTCCACACATCACAAATCTGCCGAAACTCTTTCTCCCAGATCCCATATTTTTTTCTCATCAGATTCAGATAATACACCGCATCCGCATAACAAAGTTTCCCGCTCTCGATCATTGCACATATCTGTGACAATTCATTTTCTATCCCCATATTTACTCCTTCTTTTCCTGCGGATCAGACGTGTTGTTTTTTATGTTATGTCTTTTCCGTTTCAGGACAAATGTTTCCCTATTACGAAACATTATAAAAGAATTCGTCTATATCATCAATGCATAAGAGCTTTCTTTATTGCGAAATTTATTTATGAGGAAGACGATATGCAGAAAATACGACCGGACCTGGACATCGGCGGGAATATTCAGCAGATGCGTTATCAGAACAAGCTCACACAGGATCAGGTGATCGCCCGTCTGAATCTCATGGGAATCCCGATCTCCAAAAGCACTTACGCAAAGCTGGAAACAAACCGTATGAACATCAAAGTCAGTGAACTGCTCGCACTCTCACAGATTTTGCACTGCGATGTCGGGGAATTTTTCAAAAATCTCATATGATCCGTTTTTTCACTTTCTCATAAGTTTTCTTTTCATGTAGTCCATTTCGTACTTTTTATTTTCCCACTCAGACCCACCATAGAATCCCCGGAAACACTACCGACAATTTCTCAATACACAAACAAAAAAACACCGCCAGTCATTTCTGACCAGCGGCATTTCTCATTCCATATCCATTTTTTACTTTCCGATAGAAAATAATCGTCAATACAGTTGCTGCGATCCACCCGAACGGCCACGCCATCCAGATTCCCGTACTTCCAAATCTGGGCGAAAGCATCAGTGCAAATCCGATTCGAAGAATCAGGTCCGGAATCGTCGCGATGACAAAGTAGATCATTGCCCCGGAACCACGGATGATCCCATCTGTCATAAGTTTCACCACGATCATGAAATACCACGGCGAGACGATCCGAAGAAACATCACACCCGCATGGATCGCCGCTGAGCTTTCTGCATTCAGGAAAAGTCCCATCATCTGCTGGCCGAGTCCGAAATAAAGGACTACAAACGGAAGTGCTGTCAGCTCCGAAAGTTTCAGCCCTGTCCGAAATCCCATCGGAATCCTCTCCTGTTTTCCTGCGCCAATGTTCTGTGCCGTATAACTCGAAAGGCAGGAACCAAGCGTCATAAAAATATTGATCGCAAATGTATTCAGTTTGATCGCCCCGGAATATCCTGCAACGACTGCTGACCCATATCTGTTTACGATATCCTGGACAAAAAGGTTACCCACGCTCAAAACACTCTGCTGCAGAATACTCGGCACCGCAATTGCAAGGATCTGTACAAAAAGTTTCCTGTCAAACAGCGGCACTCTTTCCGTTCCTGCAAACTTCTGCAGTCTCACCAGCAATGTAACAAGCGCCAGCACCGCCGAAATCCCCTGTGCAATAAATGTCGCCCATGCAACACCGGCTACGCCCCAGTGAAGTTTCGCCACAAACAGAAGATCCAGGACAATATTTCCTGCCGATGATCCAAGCAGAAACCACAGCGGCGTCCTGGAATCACCAAGTGCAGTAAAAATCCCCGTACAGACATTGTACAGCATCAGAAAGATCAGTCCAAACACATAAATCTTAAGATATAGCACACCGTCCTGCATGATATTCTGTGGCGTGTGGATCCATTCCATCATATTGCGGCAGAAAAAATATCCATACACTGTCAGAATCACAGCTAGACTCAGTGATGAGGCAAAAGCCGTCGTAACAGCACGCTTCACGCCTTTGCGGTCACCCGCTCCAAACAGTCTCGATACGATCACAGATGCCCCAAGGTTCATTCCCACAGCAAATGCCATAAAAATAACAGTGATCGGGTAAGACGCCCCAACCGCAGCCAGCGCATCCTCTCCCGCAAATCTTCCCGCGATCATACTGTCCGCAATATTGTATATCTGTTGAAAAGCCACACTGAACATCATCGGAAGCAAAAAACGCCATAACGTTTTATCCGGATGTTCCTTTGTTAGATCTGTAACCATTTTTTCCTCTTTTCTTCACAAAAGGGACGATCGCTCGTCCCTCATGATTTCTGTAAAATTATAACTGATGTGTACTTCCGTTCAAAGTATCCGTAATCTCCTTGATGCTGACAGGTTTCGGGATATATCCGTTCATTCCCGCATCGCGGCAGTTTTTGCGGTCGCTTGCAAAGGTATTGGCTGTCATCGCAAAGATCGGAATATTGTTGTCATCGCAAATTTCGACATAAAGATTTGAGAGAGAATTTCTTGTTTTTCTATGACAACGTAAAAAGGAACTCCTTAAAATAAGGAATTCCTTCATCGTTAGTCGAAGTGACAGGATTTGAACCTGCGACCTCTGCGTCCCGAACGCAGCGCTCTACCAAACTGAGCCACACTTCGTTATTTCGTTGTTTAAATTTGTTATGTCGTTCAACGCAAGACATATTATATTATAGGGTATCGGAATTGTCAACAGGTTTTTTGAAAAAATTTAAAAAAATTTTCTGTTGGGATATAAGTGATTGTATCGTGTGTTTTGTTTGTATTATTCGAACTACAAGAAACATGCTTTGAGAGTTTCGCAAATTATCGCGGCAGTCGTCAAGATCTCCTATAAAATGAGGCATTTTGCCCGTTACTTCCTCTAATAATATATCCCCGCCCGCGGGGTGAGGCTCCGCGGGGCGGGGATATTATTTCTTCGGCGGTAGGAGCGCCGGAGATAGCGTTATATTGGGGCGAAATCTTTCATCTCAAATACCACATCTGCCACATTCATAGTGGATTTCCTGTGTGGTACAAGAACCACCGTCTTCTCTTCTGCGGATTCTCTGAGGGATTTGAGGATGATGCCTTCGTTCAGGGAATCGAGGTTTGAGGTCGGTTCGTCCATGAGAAGGAATGGACTGTCATGAAGGAAAGCGCGGGCGATGCCGATTCGCTGTTTTTCGCCACCAGAGAGGGTGTCTCCGAGTTCGCCTGCTTCTGTGTCGTAGCCTTTGGGAAGGCGCATGATGAAGTCGTGGATGGACGCTTTGCGGGCGGCTTCCATGATCTCCTCGCGCGTCGCGCCCGGCTTGCCGATTGCGATGTTGTTGGCTATGGAATCATGGAACAGGTGGGTCTCCTGTGTCACGTAGCTTTCCATGTCGCGGAGATGCTTTGTAGGAATCTTTCGCACGTCTTCGCCGTCTACGTGGAGCGCGCCGGAATTCACATCCCAGAAACGCATCAACAGCTTGAGAAGTGTGGATTTACCAGAACCGCTCGCCCCGTGGATCCCCAGGATCTTTCCTGCCGGAATATCCAGTGAGTAATTGTCCAGAATCACTTCATTATCATATGCAAACGTCACATGCTCCGCATCTGCGCCAGAAAATGTCCATCCTGCAGCACCATTACCAACATCCTGCTTCGCAGACACTCCCACTCCATCAGATGCACTGGCAGCATCCCGTTTTAAACCATCCACTACCAAAGCAGACTTCCTCTGCCCTGCACCACTCTGCACATCAGCAGTCACATTCCTGCACGCCTGTGCACCAGGCATCCACTCGCCCTCAACTTCCTCTACCTGCGGTTTCTCCTCAAGGATCGACAGCACTCTCTCCCCGCTTGCAAGCGTCTGGTTGAGATTATTGGAAAGGCTTGACAGTGCCACAACCGGGCCGAAGGAGCCCATCATGGCGATCGTGCAGGTCAGCACTCCGTCATATCCGATACTGCCCTGTCCATACAGATTCAGCGTCAAAAACAGCATTCCGAAAGACGCGATCAGGATCACCAGATTCGTCACTGATCTCTGGCTTCCTTCCATCTCGCTCAACTTCTTCTGCATCCCCGCCAGTCCGTCAGACCTCTCCTGCATCTCATCCGCACGTTTCGCGCCCTGCTGGTACTGGATCGTCTCGTCCAGACCACGCAGAGAATCCAGCACAAAACTGTTCAGTTTGCCAAATTCCGTACGGAATTTCATACCGCTGCCGCCGCCTCTTCTGCCATTCCAGAGCGGGATCACAACGCCCACAACCAGATATGCCGCCAGTGCAAACACCCCTGCTGCCGGGTGATCGCCAGCAGTTTAAACGCAATAAAATGATTGCAGTACTGTTCCACATAATGCAGCACGCCACGCAAGCGTATAAATCGATGACGTAAACTTTACATATCGGGCATAATAGGCATCGAGAAATAGAATAAGTACATAAATCGATGCAACCTTGCTATTTCGGTATCATCGGCCTGGGTGGGTGCCGGGATGGTTACTTTACGCTAACTCACCTTCTATGAAGCTAACACATGTGGTTAGTTAAAGTCAACTTATATTACCACCTGGCAACCTGCTGCTGACTTTCTACGCTCTCTTCATTACTGCCCGACAGCCTCCAGCCAGCTTTCTACATTTTCTTCCTCACCGCCCGGCAGCCTCCAACCAACTCTCTACGGTGGCTTCTTTTTCGCTGATGACTTCGGCGATTTCTTTTATTGACATTCCCCTCTGAAAAAGAGCTTTTGCCGTTTTTCTGCGTTCGTTTATTTCGCACTCCTGACGCATTTCTTTCATCAATTCTTCTAATGCTTCGCACATACTACCCGTCTCTCCTTCTGTCTCTTTTAATTCTGATACTCGTTTTGACAAGATTTCACTATACATTTCATCTGCGTTCTTGCAATGCAGATCATGCATTAATCGTCCCAGGTCTGTGTCCTCGTTCTGAATTGAGGAGTTTACATATATGATATGTGCGCCATCTCCAAACATATCTCCCGTTTCTTCGATGACCCGATCTGCATGATAAATCGGCAGACCTTTTCCTGGTACGTCATCTCGTGTGATAAAGATCACGTAACTCTCCGGCAGCTCCTCATAATCCTGACCCGGATTTAATGTGTTCATATCCAGCAGGCCGCTGTGATAGCGTGCTCTTTTCGGCGATGCGCCTTCTGATTCCTGCTGGATTTCTACATTATATCTCTTATCTTTATCGTCCTTTGCCACGCAGTCAAGAATTGCTGATCTGCCCTGTAGATTCTTGTAATCCTTCTGGACAATGTGATCCACAACCTGCAGGTCCTTCATTTCCATTATGATACGCAGAATATATTCTGCACATTCGCGTTTCTTCAGTACATTTCGCATGAAGATATCATTCATGATCGTAAGTTCTTTTATTACGTCTTTGTATCTTATGTAGCGCTGTTCCAGTTCATTATCTGGAGCTATACCAGTGGTTCCCATTTCGATAACGTCCTCCATTCGTAATGATAAAATAATTTTGCAGTGTGTTTTATGTAATTTTTTATCAGCTTGAAATGTATTTTTTTAGAGTATTATCGGAATGTATTTTTAATTTTGGGTTTTTGTTTCAGAAAATTTTTGTCCTCTGTGCAGATGAAGTTTTTTCTGTATCAACTCCTTGTTTATAGTACTTTATGTTCTTAATTTTAACAGGAATTATATTTCTGGTCAACGAAACTTTTTATAAAGTTAGGTAAATATTTGTTTCTACTTTTTTTATTTTTTGCCTTTTGTCCGGGGGATTTTTCGCCTGGGTGGCGTAAGAAGACCGTCAAGGGACGTCGCCCGTCCCCTGACAACCCCTGGGCTGGGTGTTGGACGGAAATTTTGTCGTGTGGGGTGCCCTTTGAAAAATTCTCCTGGTGTTTCAGGTCGGGAGATTTTCGTATGAATGGGATTCTGGGTTGCGCTGTGGCTCCCTGAGTCTTGGGTTTTGTATGGGGTAGGGTGTCCTGTGGACACGCAGATTGTTGGTTGGGACTGGGGATGGTTTGTATAGATCTGATTTCTATTGGTATCCGAATCCACAAAATTCCCATAAAAAAATGGCCCAACCCACAATCAAGTAGATTCAAGCCAACAAAAAAATCTTAATAAATAACTCTCAGCCAACTCACCACCTCCAAACAAGCACTCTCCCCTCACATCCAGAAGGTTAGCAACGCCGTGCTCTCCGGCATATGCGCCTTCCCCGCAGTACAAGTCACCGTGATCATGATCATTCCCTTAATATTCCCATGACTGCTCCGCGTAAACCGACACGCGCTCAGCGGGATTCTCACCTTATTCGCACGAAGATCAACTTCGCACAGCTGCCCATGATTCTCATACTTAAGGGACGAAAGCCACCCCGTCATATCCTTGCCATCGATCCGGGAAATGCCATGTACCGGACAGATCGTAAGCTCGAGCCAACTTCCCCGGTTATTATTACGGATCACCGCAATATGCTCAAACCCCTGATGTGCCATGGAAAGGCGTGGGCCGCCGCCGGTACGATTCACCTGATGAAGCGCGATCCCCACCTCATAATTTCCCTTTTCAAGGACTTTTTCCAGGAAATTCGGCGTAGAAGATTCCTGCGAGATCGTAGTATCTTTTTTTACCTGTGTATCACTTCTGGTGATAGACAGAAGAAGTTCATAATCGACATTTTCTATCAGCTGGCGAAGCGATTCCTGCCGGGATCCTTCGCTCACTCCCAGACGGGTCAGATAAGACTGCGTGGACTGCAGAATGCGCTCGTACATCCTGAGTGCACAGATGCCAGCCTCAGTAAAAGTATACTGTTCCGTCAGATACCCATAATTTACACATTCCTTAAAAAAACGACTTACCGGACCGTGGCTCACACCACAGATATCAGCAACAGTCCCCACACAGCCACGCTTTTTTTCAATTTTTTCCAGAGTCATCAGATAGTTAATCTGAAGCAGTGAAGGATGGAGTAGATCTTTCATAGTTTATGTATATTCCTTTCCAGTAAAAAAACGAGCCAGTCTTACCATATATGAACATCCAGTTCCCTGCTGTTCCAGTCCACCGGTTCCTCGTCCTCATTCGCAAACGCGATCAGGGCATTTCCCTCGATGACAGGGTCCTGTCTCTGAATTGAAAATTCAAAAACATCAGAAGGAATGACAGGTTTCCCCTTATGCAGTTCCGCACGGATCCATTTTTGCTGATCTTTGTACCAGAGGCATCCCAGATCACTGTCTGGCTCCGTATCGATCTCAAGCTCAAACCAGCTTTTTTCTTCCTCGACATGAAGCCTGATATTCTGGGAAAAATCATGAAATTCCCGCGCGAACCTGCGGGGATACGTTTTTTCCATATAATAAATCCCCATCAAAAAAAACATAGTCTCCAGGTGCATACCGATAACTCAGATCCGTATACCGCAAAACTCTCTCAAAAGTCTCTCCATAATTCACAAAATTGCAAACCTGCCGGACTGTCTCCTCGCTGACGATATGCTCCATACGGCAGGCATCTTCCCTGGCGGTTTCACTTCCCACACCGACAAACTGCAGAAACTGAGCAAAAGTCTCATGCCGATACCCACACTCCACCCCCGTCAATAGCCCCAGCGCTTTTCGCGCCCAGCGAAACAGCCCTCCGCGTGGTCAGGAGGGGAGCGCGAGGGGAGAACGACCTTCGCAACTATGAGTGCCCTCCCCTCGCAAGGCTTTTCAAAGCCCTTGTCAGACTCAATAATATATCGTATATTATAACTAACACACAAAACTCGCCCGCCAGCGGCGGGCGAAAGGAGAACCCACTATGATAGATATACACAACATCAGCACCCACTGCACCCGCACCGAATTCGTCGGCACCACCGTCCTCGACACCATCGGCCTCGTCATCTCCGGCATAGATGACACCTTACTATCCACCATGAACATCAGCACCAAATACCACACCCTCGGTCTCTTCAGCTCCCGGACCGGAGCCGCCGGTCAGATCACCGCAATAGACGACGCAGTCAAAGCCACCAACACCGAAGTCCTCTCCATCGAATTTCCAAGAGACACCAAGGGCTGGGGCGGCCATGGCAACTACATCGTGATCGGCGGTAACGATGTTTCCGATGTACGCCACGCGATCGAACTCGCACTTGAACTCACGAAAAAAAATGCCGGAGAGCTGTACATCAGCGACTCCGGACATCTTGAATTTACATTTTCCGCCAGCGCAGGCGCAGCCCTGCAAAAAGCTTTCCACGCTGTACCGGGACAGGCTTTCGGCTTCATGGCAGGATCCCCTGCTGCGATCGGCCTCGTCATGGCTGACGCCGCAATGAAAGCTTCCGCCGTCAACATCGCCTGCTACATGACCCCAAGCATCGGCACCAGCCACTCCAATGAGGTCATCCTCGGTATCTCCGGCGATGCCAGTGCTGTCAAAGCCGCCGTCCTCGAAGCCCGCCAGGTCGGCCTCGAACTCCTCATCGGCATGGGCAGCTACCCCGAAATCCCCGGTACACCGTACCTGTAAATCAAAAAAGCCCGCGCCCCACACCACTCATCCAACCGACAAGTGGTCCTGGGGTACAGGCTTTTTATTATATTCATTAATAATTGAATTTAGTTAAGCTGGTAAACATCTGCATACTGCAGTCCGAAGCTCAGTGCCTCGCTGTGGCTGCTGCAGTAGATATCTACGTGTCCGTATGGAGTTCCAAGGTCTTCTACGGTGTAAACGTTGCCGTTGATGAGAAGTTTGGTTCCGAACGGTACGCCTGCCATGGCTACGGTACGTCCTGCTACCGGCATGGTTCCGCTGGCTGTTGCGTTTCCTGCTGTTCCGCAGCAGATCGCACAGTTACAGTAAGCAGTCAGCTTGAAGTTTCCAAGGTAAGTTCCCTGACTGGAGTCAGAAGAAGAACTGCTGTCGCTGGAAGATGTATCGCTGCTGTCAGAAGAACTGTCAGAGCTTGTATCCTCGCTGGAATCATCTGTATAAGAATCATCACTGGAAGTATCCTCTGTTTCATCTGTATACTGGCTGTCATCATCGATAGTTCCTGCATTATCATCCTCAGAATAATCATCGGAGCTGTCAGAAGAACTATCCTCTGTGTAGGAATCATCACTCTCATCATAGGACTCGTCCTCAGAGTAATCCTCGTCACTGGATGCATCCTCGCTGTAATCAGAAGAATCCTCCTCATTTGCAGCTTCTGCTGCCGCTGCCTCGGCTGCTGCCTGAGCCGCTGCTTCCTCAGCTGCACGCTCCTGCTCAGCCTGCTCCATCAGGACTGCGATATCATTGTCTGCGTTGTTGACCTCTGCCATCAGAGCATTCGCTTCTTCCTGACTTGCGCTGATCTGATTTACATAGGAGCTGATGTTATCGCTTGTTGTAGCAACAAGGTTCTGAACCTCCTGCTGCTTGGAGCCTTTCTCTGCGAGCATAGTATTGATGGAAGCGGATTCCTCCTCGATCTTCTGCTGCTGATCGGCGATATTCTGCTGTGTTGCCTCGTATTTCTCAAGCATGTTTCTGTCGTATTTGGACAGCTCGGAAATGTTGTTTGCCTGATTCAGGAGCTCGGAAAGACTTCCGGCTGAGATCAGTGCCTCAAACATGGTTGTGCCGCCGTGCTCATATATGTACTGGATACGGTCGGACATTGCTTCCTTCTGCTTGATGGCTGCCTTCTTCGCACTGGCGAGTGCAACCTTGACTTTGTTTAACTCGTCCTCTTTCTCAGCGGCCTGTGTGCTTAACTGGGAAATGCTCTCTGTCAGTTCATTATATTGTGAATTCAGTTCTGACAGGTAGGATTCGAGTTCCTGTTTCTTGCTCTCCAGGCCACTGATGTTTGCCTGTGCCTGGTCAAGTCCTGCCTGCGCTTCCTGCTTCTGAGCCTGTGCTGCGGCTATCTGATCTTCTGTAGAAGCGAATACGGTTGTTCCCATAGAAGCAGTCATTGCACATGTTATCAGCAGTGAAAGAACTTTCTTACTTTTCATATAAACACCTCATAATTTTTTTGTGTCCTTAGTATAACACATTTTTTCATAAAATCAACACTTTTATTTAATTTTTGTAACATTCATGTAACATTTCAAATAAAAATCCCCGATTTTACCGCATATACACTATATCTGTTACAAAAAAATTACACCGTAAAACCAGTCTGCCACTTTCTCCGCAGCACCACCCCAGGCAGATCTGTCATCAATTCTGCACAAAAAAACAGCCCGCCGGGATCTCTCCCAACAGGCTGGTGCAACTGGCATCTGTTATTCCGCCGCAGCTTCCTCCAGTTCCTCTCCGTCTTCCGTATTCAGAAGTTCCTGATATTTCTCCAGGATCAGAGACTGGATATGGTCTCTTGTCTGCGAATTGATCGGATGTGCGATATCACGGTATTCTCCGTCACTTGCCTTGCGGCTCGGCATTGCGATGAACAATCCCTTTTCTCCCTCGATCACCTTGATATCATGTACTACAAATTCATCATCTATTGTGATCGAAACGACCGCTTTCATCTTTCCTTCTTTTGCAATCTTTCTCACACGTACATCTGTAATATTCATTTGTTTGCTGCCCCTTTCATTTTTCATACGCACAGTTTGATTCTGTATTTATCTGCCACCATTACCAGCGACCTGATTATAATGCGTACCTTTCATTCTTTTCTACAATGATACGAACCTTGCCGTCCTCACCGGTGTAACAGGAATCTGCCCTGATCGTATCTCGGCTCTCAACGATGCAGTTCTCGATCCGGACATTATCGCCCAGATAAACATCATTGAGGATCACGGAATTCCTGATCACACAGTTGTTGCCTACGTAAACATCCTTGAACAGCACAGAATTCTCAACTGTACCATTGATGATGCATCCGCTTGCAACAAGACTGTTCTTTACGACTGCTCCCGGATTGTACTTCGCCGGTGGAAGGTCGTCGATCCTGGTCTTGATCGCCGGTTCCTGTTTGAAGAAATAGTTCCGGATCTCCGGCTGCAGGAATGCCATATTGGTCCGATAATATGCTTCCGCAGTGGAAATATTGCTCCAGTATGTATCTATCTTATAGCCGTAAATTCGTTTGAGGTTTTTGTAACGGATAAGGATATCGTTTACAAAATCATGTCTGCCTTCCTGGGCAGCGCGCTCCAGAAGCTCAATCAGCTGGCGGCGCCTGATGACATAAATACCGGTAGAGATCGTATTGTAATTGGATACGATCGGTTTCTCTTCGAATTCTTCGATCCTACAGTCATCATTCATGCGGACCACGCCAAAACGCTCTACTTCACTCTGGTCCTTACATGTCGTACATACAACAGTGATGTCTGCACGTTTCGAAATATGGAAATCCAGAACCTTGTTGTAATCCATCTTGTAGATGCAGTCGCCGGATGCGATCACAACATACGGCTCATGGCTTTTCTTGAGGAAATCAATGTTCTGGTAAATGGCATCTGCTGTTCCCTGATACCACAGGCTGTTGTCCTTGGTGATCGTAGGGGTAAATACGAAAAGTCCTCCCTGCTTACGGCCGAAGTCCCACCATTTGGAGGAACTTAAGTGTTCGTTGAGGGATCTTGCGTTGTACTGGGTCAGTACGGCAACTTTCTGTACGTGTGAATTTGCCATATTGCTCAGTGCGAAATCTATACTGCGGTAACTTCCGGCTACCGGCATTGCTGCGATTGCTCTCTTGTCCGACAATTCCCGCATACGGCTGTTGTTGCCGCCTGCAAGGATAATCCCGATTGCCTTCATGACTGCTCACCATCCTTTGCTTTGATCACCTGTCCACTCTCAAGAATTCCGTTCGGATAATCCTCCGCTGCAGTAATTCCTGAAATTGCAGTGTTTCTTCCTATCTTAACATTGTCCGGTATGACGCTCTGCTCTCCGATCGTAGCAAGTCCGAACGCATAAACTGCAGGCTTGAGGACGTTCTTCGCCTCTTCTCCGCATCCAATGATAACGTTATCGCCAACGGTGACATCCTCTGCTATGATCGCCTTGTCCAGAACGGAGTTCTCTCCTATTACAGTGTTCCTCATAATGATGGAATCCTTCACAACCGTTCCCTTGCCGATCACGACATTCGGTCCGATGACGGAATGATAGACCTCTCCGTAGATCTCCGTGCCCTCGCCGATCAGACAGCAGTCTGTCACTGCATCCGCTGCGATATACTGAGGCGGGATAATATCTCCCTTGGTATAGATCCGCCAGTATTCTTCATAAAGATTGAACTCCGGAACAATGTCGATCAGTTCCATATTGGCTTCCCAATAAGATCCCAGAGTTCCAACATCCTTCCAGTATCCACTGTATTCGTAGGCAAAAAGTCTCTGCCCCTTGTCCTTACAATAAGGAAGGATATGCTTGCCAAAGTCACAGTTGCTCTGTGCCTTAAGTGCGATCAGAGCCTCCTTCAGCACAGGCCAGCTAAATATGTAAATTCCCATAGAAGCCAGATTGCTGCTCGGCTTCTCCGGTTTCTCCTCGAATTCCTTCACACGTCCTGTCTCGTCAGTCACCATGATGCCGAAACGGCTTGCTTCCTCCATAGGGACAGGCATACATGCAATTGTGATATCCGCTTTGTTTGCCTTGTGGAAATTCAGCATGATCTCATAGTCCATCTTGTAGATGTGGTCGCCGGAAAGAATCAGCACATAATCCGGATTATACTGCTCCATGTAATCGAGATTCTGGAAAATCGCATTTGCTGTTCCGGTGTACCATTCGCTGTTGTCGCTCCTCTCATATGGAGGCAATACGGTCACACCGCCCTCATTCCTGTCCAGATCCCACGGGATTCCGATTCCGATATGTGTATTCAGACGCAATGGCTGATACTGCGTCAGAACGCCCACTGTGTCAATGCCTGAATTAATACAGTTACTCAGCGGAAAATCAATGATACGATATTTTCCCCCAAAGGCGACCGCTGGTTTCGCTACCTTAGCTGTCAATACTCCAAGTCTGCTGCCCTGACCGCCAGCCAGCAGCATGGCGATCATCTCTTTCTTAATCATGCACTCACCTCTTGTTTTGTTTGATTTTTTAATTATACCATACTCATCAAGATTAGTGAACATTATTTACAATTTTTTTGTGCAAACTTTGTGTTTTTTATATTTATTGCACACGTTTTTTGTGTTACAAAAAAACATCGCATTACTTTTTATGTGAGTTTTGCACAATTTTTCGACATTTTATTGTATATTTTTTCATCCATCAAACTTAGACTTTTCATTTCCACCCTCAAGGGGTATAATATTAGCGTAACTGTTTCGTATTTTCACAGTTAATAAATTAAGGAGATTATCATTATGTATCAGATAGACTTTCATAAACCGATCGCCATCCATTTCATTGGTATTGGCGGAATCAGCATGAGCGGACTGGCTGAGGTCCTTCTGGAAGAGGGATTCACCATCTCCGGCTCTGACGCGAAGAAAAGCCCGCTGACCACTCTTCTCGAGAAAAAAGGGGCTACCCTCTACTACGGACAGCGTGCTTCCAACATCAAGGACTCTGTTGACGTTGTTGTTTACACAGCAGCCATCCATCCGGACAACCCGGAATTCGCCTGTGCAAAGGAGAAAGGCATCCCGATGCTCACCAGAGCGCAGCTTCTCGGACAGATCATGCGCAATTACGACACCCCGATCGCAGTATCTGGAACTCATGGCAAGACTACCACAACTTCTATGATCTCCCACATTCTGCTCAAAGGTGAATGCGACCCGACCATCAGTGTCGGCGGTATCCTTCCGGCGATCGGCGGAAATATCCGTGTCGGTCAGTCAGAGACTTTCCTCACCGAAGCCTGCGAGTACACCAACAGCTTCCTGAGCTTTTTCCCGAAGATCAGCATCATCCTGAACATGGATGCGGATCATCTGGATTTCTTCAAGGATATCGATGACATCCGTCATTCTTTCCGTAAGTTTGCAGAACTTCTTCCGGCAGACGGTGCACTCATCATCAACGCAGATACTCCGAAATACGAGGAGATCGCGAAGGATCTTCCATGCAAAGTCATCACCTACAGTCTTGAGAAAGAAGCCGACTACACAGCCGACAATATCACATACGATGAATTCGGACATGCCACTTTCCGCGTACTCCATAACGGTGAGCCGATCGGAACCTGCACTCTCCGCGTTCCGGGAATCCACAATGTTTCCAATGCGCTGGCATCCATCGCCTGCGGACAGCTTCTGGAACTTTCCAACGAAGTGATCTTTGAGGGACTTAAGGACTTCACAGGAACAGACCGCCGTTTCCAGTACAAGGGACAAATCGGCGGCGTTACGATCATCGATGATTATGCACATCATCCGACAGAGATCGAGGCAACTCTCCATGCAGCAAAGAATTATCCACACAAAAAGATCTGGTGTGTTTTCCAGCCGCATACTTATACACGTACCAAGGCTCTGCTTCCGGAATTTGCCAAGGCTCTTTCCCTGGCAGATCATGTCGTTCTTGCTGATATTTATGCAGCCAGAGAGACTGATAACCTCGGAATTTCCTCCGCAAACCTGCAGGAACTGATCTCTGAGATCGGTACTCCGTGCGAATATTTCCCGACTTTCGACGAAATCGAGAACTTTTTGCTTGAAAATTGTACACAGGGTGACCTGTTGATAACTATGGGGGCCGGAGACGTTGTAAATATTGGAGAACAGCTCCTCGGCAAGTAAGTTATCCACATTATCCACATGCTTATACACATTTTGGACGGTGTATAGCATGTGGATTTTTATTACCCTGGAGTGTTTACATAAGTGTATGTGGAAACCTGCAAAAATGCGCTGATTTGCACGTTTTATCGACATTTATCATGGTTGCAGATAATTTTATCCCGATTTCACTTTCCACATTATCCACATTATCCACATTTTAGTGTGGAAATCTTTTACCGAAAAATACCCTATTCTCTTTTGAAAAAGGTTGTGCTATAATCCAATTGTTCCAGACTGCCGCTGTTTCGGCGGCATTTAACCGGAATTTTTTCTTGGAAAGTGAGCGATATTTCATGGCAATGATCACCTTACAAAACTCCTCCATGACGGAGGTCACGATCTTATCGAACACATTTATCGACAATTATATGCCGGAGGCAAACGGGGAATTCGTCAAAGTGTATATCTATCTTTTGCGTTCACTCTCCAATGCTCCGGTTTCTTTCAGTCTGGAGCAGATGGCAGACCGTCTGCTGTGCACAGAGAGGGACATCCTCCGTGCGCTGAAATACTGGGCAAAGCAGGAGCTCCTTGTCCTTGATTTCACAGACAGTGATAAACTCTGCGGGATTGCACTGCTCTCTCCGGATAAACATACGGAGAATGCGTCTTCTGTCTCTGCTTCTGTGGAGACCGTTTCCACCGTAGAACAGCCGGCCATTCAGGCTGCATCAGCTCCTTCCGCCGCTGTGGAACCTTCTGTTCCCACTGGCAAAGCTTCTTCTGACAAGAAGCAGGAACTGACCCCTGAGCGTATCCGCGAGCTGAAGCAGAATGAGGAGATCATCCAGATCCTTTATATCGCAGAACAGTACCTCGGCAAGACGCTCTCCCCTACGGAGAGCCAGAAGCTGCTCTTCTTTTATGACGGGCTTGGCTTAAGCGCGGATCTGATCGAGTATCTTCTTGAATACTGCGTCAGCCACAATCACAAGAGCATCCGTTACATTGAGAAGGTTGCCATTGCCTGGGCTGAGGAAGGCATCACTACTGTCGAGCAGGCGAAGCGTTCCAATTCACGTTATAATAAGGAATATTTTACGATTCTCAAGGCGCTGGGGATCACGAACCGTAACCCGGTTGAGACAGAGATCACGCTTATGGATACCTGGCTCAAGACGTATTGTTTTTCCATGGAGATCATCCAGGAGGCATGTAACCGTACCGTTCTCCAGACCGGACAGGCAAGTTTCCAGTACACGGACAAGATCCTCGAGGGCTGGAAGAAGAAAGAAGTCAAAACTCTCGACGACATCCGTTCTCTGGATGATGAGCACCAGAAACGCCGCCAGAGCAAGAAGACTGCCTCCAGGAAACCGGCCGCACCTGCTTCCAATAACCGTTTTAACAATTTCGAACAGAGAGAATATGATTTCAGCGAATATGAGAAGCATCTGCTGAATCAGTAAGCTTTCTGGTTTTACACATAAGGAGGAAAGCGTGGCTTTACAGAATTTTCAATATGATACCATCATGAGAGAATATAGCCGCCGTCAGTCAGAAGTCCAGCGTGCCCTCGAGGAGCGGCGCAAAGAAGCGTATACACGAGTTCCCAGACTCCTGGAGATCGACCAGGAAGTCGCATCTTTGAGTGCCCGTAAGGCCCGTGCATTGCTTCTCGGACAGCCGGCTTCCATCGAGGAACTGCGCGAGGAGGTTGCTGCGCTTGCCAATGAGCGGATCTCTCTTCTCAAGGCAAACGGGTTTCCTGCGGATTACCTGAAACCGCATTATTTCTGCCGTGAATGTCAGGATACAGGATATACTGACGGCCACCGCAAATGCGCCTGTTTCAAAAAAGCAGAGATCGAGCTTCTTTATACACAGTCAAATCTTACAGAGATTCTCAAAAAAGAAAATTTTGAGCACTTTTCTTTTGACTGGTATTCTGATACAATAAAAAATGAAGCAACAGGATTAACTGCCCGCCAGACAGCACAGCGGGCTTACGATACCGCCTGGAACTTTGTGCAGGATTTTGACTCCCGCTTCCAGAATCTGTTTTTCTATGGCAGCACCGGTGTAGGCAAGACTTTTCTTTCCCACTGTATCGCCAATGCACTTCTGGAGAGTTCTCACTGTGTTTTGTATTTTTCTGCGTTTGATCTGTTTGACAGCATGGCTCAGACAGCTTTTTCCAGAAAATCCGAAACCGACCCCGGCGAAAATTTTATCCTGGACTGTGATCTACTGATCATTGATGATCTGGGTACGGAGCTGACCAACAGCTTTGTGTCCTCGCAGTTATTTTTGTGCATCAACGAGCGTATTGCCCGGCGTAAATCCACGGTCATTTCAACGAATCTGACGCTTGAGGATTTCTCAGCCACGTATTCCGAGAGAACTTTTTCCCGGATCGCGAGCAACTACCAGATGTTGAAACTGATCGGCAAAGACATCCGAATACAGAAAATATTTTTAGGAGGAAAATAAAGATGGCACAGTTAAACAACAAGGAACTGACTACACTTCCAGTAGGAAGACTGGGACTCATCCCTCTGGAAAGCTGTCGTCCCCTTGGCGAAAAGGTCAATGAATGGCTTGTTAAATGGAGAAACGAAAGAGACCACGCAGAAATGCAGTCCTTCGCATTTGAAGGATATCAGCGCGATTCTTACATTGTCGATGTCAAAACTCCTCGTTTTGGCTCCGGTGAAGGTAAGGGTGAGGTCAATGAATCTGTCCGTGGTGATGATATCTATCTTATGGTAGATGTAACCAACTACAGCCTGACTTACCGTATCAGCGGATTCACCAACCTGATGTCTCCGGACGACCATTTTCAGGATCTGAAACGTGTGATTGCAGCGATCGGCGGCAAAGCACGCCGTGTCAATGTCATCATGCCGTACCTTTATGAGAGCCGCCAGAGCAAACGTACTGGCCGTGAATCTCTGGACTGTGCATCTGCACTCCAGGAACTGACCGGAATGGGCGTAGAGAACATCATCACTTTTGACGCACATGATGCGCGTGTACAGAATGCTACTCCGCTTCATGGTTTTGAGACCATCCAGCCGGCTTATCAGTTCATTAAGGCTCTTCTTAAGAACGAAGAGGGACTTCATATCGACAATGACCATTTCATGATCATCAGCCCGGATGAAGGAAGTATGAGAAGAGCGATCTACCTTGCCAACGTCCTCGGTGTTGACATGGGTATGTACTACCGCAGACTGGACTACACACGCAAGGTAAACGGCCGTCATCCGATCGCAGCTTACGAGTTTCTTGGACCGAAGCTCGAGGGCAAGGACGTTATCCTGATCGACGATATGATCTCCTCCGGATACAGTATCCTTGAGATCGCATCTCTCCTCAAGAAACGTGGTGCAGGCAGGATCTATATCTGCACAACCTTCGGCTTCTTTACAGACGGACTTGAGAAGTTTGACGATGCTGCAAGAAACGGAATCTTTGATAAGCTTCTGACCACCAACCTGATCTATCAGACTCCGGAACTTCTTGCGAAGCCATACTACATCAGCTGTGATATGAGTAAGTATATCGCCCTGATCATCGACACTCTGAACCATGATATGTCTGTCAGCCACCTGCTGAACCCGGCAGACAGGATCAAGCGCTGCGTGTCCAATTATATGGCTCAGTATGACGAGAAATAATATCTGATTACATTTTTTCTTCCATAATAAATACCCCGCGGGGAGGATGTTTCTTGCATCTTCTCTACGGGGTATTTGAATTTATAAGTATATTAGTTCTGATCTCCTGCAAGCTTCTGGATCGTGGACATTGCCAGATTAAGGGAATCGATCTCTATCTCCTCTGCGATCGGAAGGTATGTATAGTCTTCGACTTCCTGGTACTCTTCCATCAGGTTTGACAGGTTGACCTCCTTTTCTTTGATTGCTTCATCGAGATCATCTTTGCCGGACTGTAAGCGGTCCTGACGCGCAAGGAAACGCTTCTTGACTCTCCGACGCTTCTCAAGCTCACGGATGGTTTTCATATTGAAAAAGCCTTCCAGCAGCACGAGGCAGATTCCGGCTGCGGCTGCTACCAGTGCCAGCATCGTTTCTTTGAAATGTACGCCAAGAATGAGTGCACCTGCCAGAAACAGAATCAATGTTACACAGATTCCGGCTGCCTGTATCTGATTTCTGCGTTCCAGCTGTTGAATACGTTCTTCCGAAAATCCCTCTCCGTGACCTCCATCCAGTCTGCGTAAAGAATCCTCCTGCGCGCGCATTTCAATTCTCTCTTCCTCCAGTTCATGAAGTTCCCTGTTCATATGGTCAATAGAGGTACGGATCTTCTGTTTCTCAGCAAGATTCTCTTTCTTCCGGCGTTCTACCTGCACCTGATAACCCTTGCGGGACATCTTGAGCATCTGTAAAATGCGTCCGAGATCCTTCTGTTCTGCGTCCTGCATAACACGCCCGTTTACAAGCACAGAAGCATTCAAAAGGGACTGCAGGCCGTGATAAAGTGCCTTGTCCTCTACGACAGGTCTGCTGCCGCTATCTGCAAACTGTTCGATATAGTCCCCGATCAGGGTTCCCTTATATTGTTCGTGCAGTTTCTCAAGATCATATGCCGGACGGGACTCGTCCAGAACTTCCACGATATTTCCCATTGTTTTGAGGCGTTCTGCGAGAAGAAGGCTTCCCGGGGAGCGGGTTCCCTGTATGATGATACGGTAGATATTTTTTCCGCCACGCTTCATGATCTCGTTACGCAGCATTTCCTCCAACGTATGCTGTGTAGAACCTTCTTTGACTGTCAGAAGAAGATTCTGGTAAGAACGGCTGGCAAACGGTACGAAGTGCGTCCTTACTTTACCTTCATCGTAGGTTCCTTCTATATATCCATGCTCTCCCAGGTCATTCCTGTCGATCGGCTCCAGCGCACCGGAATACAGCATCCAGTCCTTGAACGGTGCCTGCTGCTGGTGCTTATGTCCAAGTGCAATATAATCAAATCCACCGTCTGCCAGTTTACGGAAATCCATCGGGATATGCTCAGTATCTCCACCATGCGCCATCAGAACGTGAAATCCTCTTTTATCAGATTTCTTCCAGCCATCATAAAGTGCTTCGTGAATCTCCTTATGTTCGTAACTCAGACCATATACATAGACGTTTTTCTCCGGAATCTCAATACAGGTATGGCTCTCTCCGTCAAAAAATGATACATTCTGATTCCATTTGAATGTCCGGTAGAAAGAATCCTTCCTCATATAATCGCTGTCTCCGGCCATAAGAAAGACTCTGGTCTGACTGATCGTGCCAAAAAGGTCATTTATCTCTCTCAGTTCGCTTAGAAGAGGCTGTCGATGAAAGAGATCTCCGGCTATAAACAGCAAATCCACCGGGCTCTTGCGTATTGTCGCAATCACCCGGCGGAAAGTTTCCCAGATTTCTTCTTCCCGCTCGCGACTCCACGGGCAGCCTCGATCCGGCACTGCCCCCAGGTGTACATCTGCAAGATGAATAAATCTTATCATTTAATTACTACTCCTTATAAATCACAGTTATTTACAGTTCTCGGGAACGGGATCACGTCACGGATGTTGCCCATTCCTGTCAGATACATTACACAGCGTTCGAATCCAAGTCCGTATCCGGAATGACGGGTAGAACCGTATTTACGGAGATCCATGTAGAACTGATAATCCTCGGCTTTGAGTCCGAGTTCATCCATACGGGATTTCAGTTTCTCGTAGTCGTCCTCTCTCTGGCTTCCTCCGATGATCTCTCCGATTCCAGGAACAAGGCAGTCCATAGCTGCAACGGTCTTGCCGTCGTCATTCAGTTTCATGTAGAATGCTTTGATCTCCTTCGGATAATCTGTAACGAATACAGGTTTCTTAAAGATCTGCTCTGTCAGATAGCGCTCATGCTCTGTCTGAAGGTCGCATCCCCAGAATACTTTGTAGTCGAATTTGTCGTTGTTTTTCTCAAGAAGCTCAATTGCTTCTGTGTAGGTTACATGACCGAATTCGGAATTTACTACGTGGTTCAGACGATCCAGAAGTCCCTTGTCGATGAAGGAATTGAAGAAGTTCATTTCTTCCGGAGCGTTCTCAAGTACATAACGGATCACGTATTTGAGCATTGCTTCTGCGAGATCCATGTTGTCGTTGAGGTCTGCAAATGCACACTCTGGCTCGATCATCCAGAACTCAGCAGCATGACGTGTGGTGTTGGAGTTCTCTGCACGGAAGGTCGGTCCGAAGGTGTAGATGTTGCGGAATGCCTGTGCATAAGTCTCGCCGTTGAGCTGTCCGCTTACAGTGAGGTTTGTCTCCTTGCCAAAGAAGTCCTTGCTGTAGTCTACAGTTCCGTCCTCGTTCAGCGGCGGGTTCTTCATATCCAGTGTGGTTACCTGGAACATCTCTCCTGCACCCTCACAGTCGCTTCCTGTGATCAGTGGTGTATGAACGTAAACAAATCCTCTCTCCTGGAAGAATTTGTGGATCGCATAAGCGCACAGGGAACGTACACGGAATACTGCCTGGAAAGTGTTTGTTCTCGGTCTTAAGTGTGTCATGGTTCTTAAGTATTCAAGAGTATGGCGTTTCTTCTGAAGCGGGTAGTCCGGTGCGGATGCGCCTTCTACCTGTACTTCCTCTGCCTGGATCTCAAACGGCTGCTTTGCTTCCGGTGTCGGAACGAGGGTTCCTTTGACGATGATGGCAGCACCTACGTTTAATTTGCTGATCTCAGCAAAGTTCTCCATGGTGTCGTGATATACGATCTGAAGTGTCTCGAAATAGGTTCCGTCATGAAGGACGATGAATCCAAATGCTTTGGAACCACGGACGCTGCGGACCCAGCCTCCTACTGTCACTTCCTGGTTCATATATTGTTCTCTGTTTTTGTAAATTTCTCTTACAGTTGTAAGCTTCATAATCTGTTTCCTCTCTGTCTTTCATTTCTCATCCAATTGATTTCTAGTATAGACTATTCGTCTGATTCCTGCAAGGAGTAAATATGAGAGATTACGGGATTTCTTATGATTCCCAGAGAAGAGTATCTGTAAGTTTATATCCGTCTGTCATATCGTAAGAACTGATGCCGTTTTCTGTAACAAGATAAAACGTATCTGAAATATAAATGCCTCTCATGGTGCGGTATTCCGTATTGGTGAGTGCATCGTCAAACAGACCGCTCTGTGTGATGTTCAGGTATGCTCCCGGAACAAAACCGTCTTCTTCGCTGTAGGAAAGAAGTCCGTAGTAATACTGTTCTTCTGTGTGGTAGTAGTCTCCTGTGCCGCTGTTCTTATACAGTCCGTAGGCAAAACCGAAGAGGTTTTTGTCCGGGGATGCCAGGATCGCGCGGTAATTGGAAAGCGCATCGCAGATGGATACATTCTTGAGAACAATGCGGTCAATCTCTTTGACATCGGAAGGATCTGTGATGTCGAACATAGAGCATTTCAGCCCTTCGATGCTGCCTGTGTCGGGATCTGTCTCCCAGCCGATACCGAGCAGCTTGTTTTCTCCGTAGAAATGGAGGTATTCGGAGAATCCGGTGATCTTGAGTTCGCCGATGATCTTCGGTTTTGTCGGGTCAGAAAGATCTGCTGAAAACAGCGGGTCTGTGTTTCTGTAGGTGACAAAGTATCCGGTATCTCCCATGAAACGGGCAGACTTGATCTCTTCGTTATCGGCAAGGTTCTCGATCTTGCCAATTGTTTTCATGTCTGCATCAAGGATATAAAGTCCGTTGGTTCTGGTATATTCGCTGTAATCTTTGTTCCAGCCTGCGGTTGTTGTAACCAGGCGGAGGTTTCCGTTATATTCATCCATGGAAAAACTATTGTTGAGTTCTCCGGATACGGAACCGGTGCTTCCTTCTGTAAAAAAGCCATCCTCATAACCGATGCGGACGATCTCCGTGCGCGGTTTCGTGTCGGATGCGGTCCAGTCGGAAACAGCAGAATAGATGTTGGATTCGCTTACGTAAAAAGTCTCTGCGCCGCTGACAACTGCCATGCTGTCTGTGATCTGATCCGGGTTCTCATCGGAGACGGAGGATGCTACCAGATAGTTTTTGCCGTCGTAGGTGTAGTCTGTTGTTTCTTCGGCTACCGGCAGGTAGATGTGGTCGTATGAGATGTACTCGTCATCAATCCTCGGAATGTATTTTACTTTTGCATCGACCCCGTCTGTGGTGTCCGGGGAGTAGGAAGTAAAGAGATAAAGATTCCCGCCATTTCTTCTGGAAGAAAGGTATGTGCCGTCCTGCTGGCAGGTTCCTGTCTGTTTCGGATTCTCACGGTCGGAAATGTCATAGGTGTCGATGGAGACCGTTGTCACCGGGACGCTGTAGCTGGCGCGGACGGTGTTGGTGTCGGTGTTATCTGTTTCGCTGTCTTTATCGGTGTTCTTATTAGCTTTACTGTCGCTGTTATTCTGTGCGTTGGTTTCCTGGTCGCCGCTGTCAGATGAAGAAAGGTTGATATCTCCTTTATAAGTAATATATGTCTCCTGCTGGCGGATCACCTGGAGGCTGTCGCCGTTTAAATACATTTCCATATAATCGGCATTACGGTCGCCGGAGATCTCGCTGACCAGTTTCATGGAAGCGGCATCTACGATACGGATATCACCCCTGCTGTTCATCGCATAGATGTAGGTCCCGTCTGTCTTGACAATGTCTGCCTCGTCAACGTTTTCTTCCTGTGTATTGGTTGTTGAATGGTCGGTGGATTCCTGCGATTCATCATAGGTAAAACCGGAGTCAATATCAGACGGATACATTGCCGCGGAGGAGTCTTCCGTGGCAACAGCATCTGCGGTGCTTTCGCTTACCATATCTGTCTCTGCATCAGATGAATACAATTCAATTCCTCGTGCACCGTCTGCTGCGTTCCAGTTGTTGCTGTCGCTCTGCCATTTGTGCAGGATCTCATATAAAGATTCATAGCTCTCAGCATGTGCGAGACCTGTGATTGGAGGTGTGGCGATTTTTTCCTTACCATCAGCCTTGCTGTCCTGCTGCCCGGTGCCTGATATATCTGTTTCATCTGTTGTTTCTGTTACATTTGATGTATCCGATTTCAGGGCTGCCTCATCTGCCTGTAATTCTTCCCCCTGCTCTGCGCTTTCCTGACTCTCATCTGCGCTCGCAGTTTCTTCCTGTGCAGCCTGCTTCTTCGCTTCCTCGATCTGTTTCTTCGTCTCCGGATCTTTCATGAGCCGCGGTGCCACGCCAAACGCCGCCGCTCCCAGCACAACGACCGCTGCCGCCGCTATCATATACTTTTTATTGATAACCGGCATCTTACGTTCCGGCTGCTCCTCCTGCACCGGCTCCCTGCGGATCGAACTTTTCCACTCCGGGATCTCCTCCTCACCAGAGTTATCCACCGGCGGTGTCGCCTGCATACGCTGGTCTGTGGATTTCTTCTCAAACTTTGGCTGTTTCTGCTTCTTATCTTCTGGTTTGTTCAGATCATCTTTCATAAAGTCACCTCTCCTCATGATTTCTGTTACTGCTTCGCCCTGTTTCCGTTATTATAAGTTTACCCTGTGCCATTTATTTATATTAGTGCTATTGTACCATATCATTCCCGCTTATCTGTAAAATTTTTTTGTTAAAAGAATATAAACAAAAGGGGCCTCAGCCTGTCACAGCCGAAGTCCCTCTCGTGGAAACTGTTATACTAGTGTTCTTATAAAGTTTCGATAAATCTCATAAACGCCTCTCTGCCTTCCGGTGTACATTTGTAGACGCCGGCATCTTCGAGAACATGGGTGAAGACGATCCCAACTTCTTTCTGAAGGATCTCATGAACGTTGTCCTTGTTGATGTTGTCATATTTCGGCAGGAATTCTGCTGCCCAGGCAGCGTGTTTCTCGATTTTTTCGTTGGAAGCGATATCCTTGCCTTCGAGAATGTATTCCTCGAGAAGTTCCAGCTCTTCTTTCAGTCTCGCCGGAAGAACTGCAAGTCCCATAACCTCGATCAGACCAATGTTTTCTTTCTTGATGTGATGATACTGAGCATGCGGATGATAAACACCAAGAGGATGCTCCTCTGTTGTGATATTGTTTCTCAGTGTCAGGTCAAGTTCATACATATCGCCGACTTTACGCGCGATCGGAGTAATCGTATTATGCGGCTCTCCATCTGTCTCTGCAAAAACAAATGCCGCTTCATCGGTGTATCCTCTCCATACTTCCAGCACATGAGTCGCAAGATCCACCAGACGGTCAGAATCTTTGTGACGGATACGAAGTACAGATAACGGCCATTTCACGATTCCAGCTTCCACATCCTCAAATCCCGGAATGGTCACATGTTTCTCGATCGGAGCTTTTGCCATGGCGAAAGTGTAATGTCCACCCTGGAAATGGTCATGGCTCAGGATAGAACCGCCAACGATCGGAAGGTCTGCATTGGAACCAAGGAAATAATGCGGGAAAAGTTTCACAAAATCAAACAGCTTGATAAACGCATTTCTCTCGATCTTCATCGGTGTATGCTGGCTGTTGAACACGATGCAGTGCTCATTGTAATATACATATGGAGAATACTGGAATCCCCACGGTGTATCGTTGATCGTGATCGGAATGATCCTGTGGTTCTGTCTTGCCGGATGGTTTACACGGCCTGCATATCCCTCATTTTCCGGGCACAGAAGGCATTTCGGATAACTGCTTGCCTTGGCATTCTTTGCTGCAGCGATCGCCTTAGGATCCTTCTCCGGCTTGGAAAGGTTGATGGTGATGTCGATATCTCCGTATGGGCTCTTAACTTTCCATTTCTGGTCTTTCTTAACACGATAGCGGCGGATATAGTTGCTGTCCTGGCTCAGTTTGTAGAAATAATCCGTTGCTTCCTGCGGGTTCTTCTCATATCTGTCCCAGAACTCCTTCTGAACCTGTGCCGGACGCGGCATCAGGCAGTTCATAAGTCTTGTATCAAAAAGATCACGGTAGACAACACTGTCCTCGATCAGACCTCTTTTGACCGCCTCATCCAGAAGCTCGTTCAAAGTTTCTTCCAAATCTACATCAGCAGCTTTTTCTTCCGGTTCCACGAATTCATCCTCATGAAAAACATCAAGAAGAAGGTTGATCGTGTAACTGCGCTCACATTCTGGTGTAAGTCCTGACTCAATTCCATACTGTACAAGTTTTGCAATACTGTTACTTAACATATGTGTTGTCCCCCTGTCATTTTGTGGTGTTTTTTAACAACTTGTTTCCATTTATTTCTGATCAAGATACGTGATAAACACATTTCCTGCACTCTGGAACAGTGCTGTACTGTCATTCATTCCATATGGCTTCACTTCTCCTGTAGACGGATCGAGCAAATAGGTATTGTACTGATCATATCCAACGATCACAACACTGGAATCTGCACCGGTCTTGGCGATCACGGCACGCTGTGCACTGACCTCGTAAAGCACATTTTCCAGAGAGCATCCACTGAGATTGACAACCTTTGCACTGTCACCCAGACCATTCTGAAGATTCTGAACATCCAGAGAAGCTGTCCGGATGATTTCCGGAATGTCCGTAGTATTCAGGGTAAGCTGTGTCTTCATATTTCCACGCTCCCATACATACTGCTGTGCACGGTTCAAAACAACTCCTGTCTGTTTGTCAGCACGCTGGACTGCTTTTGCCGGATCTGTCCAGACACTGTCCAGACCGCCTCTGGCATATACATAATAAACTTCCTCTGTGGAACTCTTGTCCACCTGGATATCTACAGTCTTCTCACCGACGCTGCTCACCTTCGCATAAAGAACCAGCGGCTCCTCTGCTGACGGTGAATCATCAAACGTAAGCCGGACGATCACACCCTGGCGGGTTGAGTTTGTCTGCTCCGCACTTGTCAGATCCGTTGAAGTCGTGTTGTTGTTCATGATATTGTCTTTTTTGACAGCTTTGTAAATATCGCCGTTTTTCTGCAAAAGATTAAATTCCATCAGCGTCGATCCAACCGTCACACCTGCCACATACAGTCCATCCTGGTGATACTCCTTCTTTACCGTGCCGTCAAAGCCTTCGATACGGAAAGTCGAAATCCCATCTATATCGTAGCCGTTCGCATTCGGCAGTGTATCTCCATCCAGAACGATTCCATAAATGATATCCTCATTCATAAAACCAAGAAGAACCAGTTTCTGTGCTGTCTCCGGAGCGATCATCCGGGTTTCCATGGTATCAAAATCAATCATTTCGATCTGACCTGCCTGATCCCCGCTCTTAATCTTCCATGCTGCATGTGCATTTGTTGCAGAAACTCCGAAGTCATCACTGTCAATGTGATCACCCAGAACTTCATAGGTATTTTCATTAATGTTAATGCTATAGAGATTTCCCGAAATCAGAAGGAATAACTGGTCATTCTGGTTTACATAAGATAATGTTCCAAGATCTTCTTTCAGGAATTCATAAGACTCCGTACACGGAATAAATACCTGCTCTTCAATCACACTCTTGTCGTTGTTGTAGTGGTAAATTCCGACACCGCTGTAGCCCTCATGCGCTCCGCGGTTCATATATCCATAAACCATGAAATCAACATCGCCGTTGTCCGCGACATCCAGAATCGTGATATCATGCTCTACCCGCGCGTCACGAAAATCACTGTTTTCATTCTTGCGGAAGGTAAAAATCTCCACAAACTTACCGGTATCCGGTGCGTAGCTCCACAGATCTCCATTCTGCGTAAATGCAGTCACACTTCCCTCTTCGTTCGTCATGTAATCCACATTTTTGCTCCGAACTCCCAGAATAAGCCCACTGTTACTGATCACAGAACGCGACGGGGCAAAAACCTGCGTTGCAGAACGCTCAAAATCCAGAAGGCGGATTCTTGTCTCGTCATATCGCATTCTGTAAAAATCTGTTACAAGATAATATTCGGCGTTTCCATTTTCATCCGGTGCCGTGATCTCATATTCAACAGAAATACTGGCTGTTGTTTCATTGATATCCTTGATGATCGGAATTCCCGCCTTGGATAACTGCGGATTCAGATTTCCCCAGATGATATCAGCAAGCGGTGAATTGATATTCAGCCCGGCAAAATTCCTCGAAGAAGCACTGTCTGACGTTTCCATATAAGCTGCCAGATTATCTGCCTGGTCTTTATCGAGGCTCATCTGTACGAAGTCACTCGCAAATTTCGCATACTGCTCGGTATACGTTGCAGATCTGGAAACTACCCTTGTATAGTAATAGACATCACCATGATTCGTCGAAAGCGTGATCTGAAAAGAATATTCCTGATTCATCAGAAGCCCGGAAGAAATCTCGATCTCTGTCCTTAAATATCCGTCAGAACCTGTCTCCAGGTTCTTGATCGTGCGGTTTTCCATGACCTTGCTTCCATCAGAAGTCCGGATCTCGTAAGAAAGATTTCTGACTTTCGCATCATATGGATTTACTGCAAGTGTTAATTTCTTTGTCGTATCCAGAGGTGTTACGCTGTCCCTGACAAAATCCGTCTCCATAGGCTGTTTATATCCGTACATGCGGTTCGTGAGTGTATCTCCGAACTGCACCATTACCTCCGGTAAGGTGGAATCATTCATATCTGAACGGTCATCGGTTGTCTCACTGTTCATAAGAAATGAGGTTCCTGCCACTCCAAGCACAAACACAACAAGAAGGATCAAAAACCGTTTGAGAAAATTTTTCATGGTTTTTGTGCTCCCTTCTCTGTCTGGATGCCCTGCGGATAGAGAAGTTTCTCAAGTATGAGATCTGCGTGAAGTGCCTCTGTCATCTCTGCAAGGCTGTCTGTGGACTGTTTCTTACCGGTCTTGACCGCACGGATTCCGTCTGTCAGGAGCGCGGACATTCGTTCTTTGAGGATTCCATATTTGAGAACCGGTTTGAGAAGTTCGTTCTGGATCTTGTCGTTCAGCTCATGCTGGCAGCACGGCACGGAAAGGATGACCTCTGCCCCCCACTCAACCGCCTTGGCAAGTGCATAATCGGTTGCCTTGTCACAGGCATGAAGTGTCACGACCATATCCACCTTCGTAACGCCGTCATAATCTGCGATGTCCCCCTGCAGGAAATGCAGTTTCTCATAACCATATTTCTGTGCGAGTCCGCTGCATTTCTTAATTACATCTGTCTTGAGATCCAGACCGATGATGTTGACATCATAACCCTTAAGTTCTCTCAGATAATAATACATGGCAAAAGTAAGATACGACTTACCGCAGCCAAAATCCAGAATCGTGATCTCCCGCTCTCTGGAAAGTGCCGGAAGGATATCCTCGATAAATTCCAGAAAACGGTTGATCTGTTTAAATTTGTCATAAGAGTGCTGGTGGACTTTGCCCTGCGCATTCATTACGCCGAGATCCACCAGAAATGGGACTGGTATTCCTTCTTTGAGGATATACTGCTTTACCCTGTTGTGTGCCATGATCTTCACCGGTTCCAGTGCCGGATGCTGTTTTACTTTCATGGTCTGTTTACCCTTCTTGCTGACAAGAACGGAAGCATCTTTGCGCTGTCCCTGTATCTGAAGCTGGAAAAAACCGTCTTCGAGGCAGTCTGTAATGTAGGCAGTCACTTCCTCATGTGTGTAGTTCTTGTGGATGGCTTTCTGACCGACTGTCGCAGTTGCCTGATAACAGACAGTTCCTTTGATCTCCACAGGACGTATACGCACTTTGGACGGGACATCGGCATCTTTTTTGCGCTGTCCGCTCAAGACCGCCAGCATCATTTCCTGGTCAAACTGTTCCTCCAAAAATTCCTGTAATGTTTTCATATTTTACTGTAAATTCTTTCTATCTATATAAACCATAGTTCCTGCGTCTTCTGCATCGTCTGCGGGAGATTTCCTGGCAGAGAAGGACCTGGATGAGATCATCCATAAGGCTGTCTGGTACACCCTGGGCTGCCGTTTCACCTTCTACCTGCGTGCGGATCTGCCTGCACAGCTGATGCAGCATAAATTTATCCGGATATTCGTCATAAAGTCTGCTTCCTTCGTAATCCAGAAGCTGGCATTCTTCCTCCACTTTTTCCTGGATCCTGCCTGCTGCCTCGGGATAATAAGATTTCATCAGCGCAAACTCCTGCTCCTGTATCCGTTCCCCGTCATAAAGAGCGGGATTGGCATATGCTACATAGAATGGAAAAAATCTGTCGTAGTACATAAGTTTCTCCTGTTTTTCCCACTATCTATAATAGTCTATGCACTTAGGTCTGTAGTGTGCGTTTTCAGCCAGAAATCAGGCGATTTCAACCGTTACTGTTCACGGCTGCTGTGAGCAGTAACAATCAGCCCTGGATCTGATTCAGGATGCGAAGTGTCATCTTGACACAGTGTTCTACTGCCATTGCCTCAAAAGTCGGGTAATCTACTTCTGCGCTTCCGTCTGCTTTGTCAGAGATCGCGCGGACTACGAGGAACGGAACATTGTTGAGGTAAGCAGCCTGTGCGATCGCTGCGCCCTCCATCTCTACTGCATAAGCATCGAACTGTTTCACAATCTCGTCCTTGACTCCCTGATCTGCCACGAACTGATCTCCGGATGCGATACGTCCCTCAAAAACTTCGATATCCGGGTTCACATCTCTGCATGCCTGTACGGCAAGTTTACGCAGAGCCTCATCACTCTTGAAGGAAAAAGTCTCCATCTGCGGGATCTGTCCCACCGGATATCCAAATGCAACTGCGTTCATGTCGTGATGTACAAGGTCTGTGGAGATCACAAGGTCTCCGATGTTGATATCAGCATTCAGGCTTCCTGCGATACCGGTGTTGATGACAACTTCTGCGTCAAAATCGTCGATCAGGATCTGTGTGCAGACTGCCGCATTTACCTTGCCGATCCCGGAGCGGACTACGACTACGTTCTTACCCTCAAGAGTTCCTGCATAAAATTCCATGGAGGCTTTGCGTGTGATCTCTACGTTCTCCATACGTGCTTTCAGTTTCTCTACTTCTACTTCCATTGCGCCGATGATACCAATACATCTCATAATAGTTATTCTCCTCTGTGTGTATGTTTTATCTGTAAAAAATTTCTTTATATTTTATCAAACCAGTAGCTGCCCATTCTCTATGGCAGTTTTTTATTATATCACTGGCTATTCTGCTTTCAGTAAACATTTCGTTACTGTTTTTTCATTATAACAAAACTTCAGATTATATGGAAACTTTTTTTGCTTTCTGTTATAATATTAATTCGGCAGGGAATTCTGCCGTAAATGTTGAATTCAAAGGAGGATTTTACTATGGTATACAAGACATCTGGTGTCTGTTCCAGCGCCATTTCATTTGATATTGACGATGCAGGAAAGGTTCACGACGTGAAATTCCAGGGCGGCTGCTCCGGAAATACACAGGGTGTTGCCAAACTCATCGAGGGAATGGATGCCAAGGAAGCGATCAGCAGACTGGAAGGAATCCGTTGTGGTTTCAGACCGACTTCCTGCCCGGATCAGCTTTCCAAAGCATTAAAACAGGCATTAGGAGAGGCATAAAAGCCTCTCCCTTTTGCATTGCATATCGAGGAGGTGCCAGTGACACCTCCGCTGATTTATTATGTTTATAAAATTGTTCTGTGTATCAGATATCATCTCTGTCCCATTTATCACACAGCGACTGGATATCTCTCGCAAAGCGGTCGAGGTCTTTGTTCGGAATGCCCTCGCTCTTGCGGATAACGGACATAAGGCGCTGTCCCATGGCAACCAGTTTCTGGAATGCTCTTGCGGCTTTGCTTGCCTTCGGGGAAGCGGAAGCCTTAGTGATGCGGATACCCTGTGCCTCATAGATGCAGTTGTTTGCCTTGAGGTCGTAGATCGTACCGCTGAACGGAGCCATGGAGTCCAGTCCCATCTCATCATGCAGACGGCGGGCAAAAATCTCTGTCACTTCGTCATCGCCGTGTGTTACAAATACTTTCTTCGGCTTATCGCCAAAAGCTTTGATCCAGTCTATCAGACCGTTGACATCGGCATGACCGCTGATTCCCGGCATCTGGCGGATCTCTGCGCCTACATGGACAGTCTCACCAAAAAGCTTCACGTCCTCGGCACCCTCGAGCAGTGCTCTTCCCAGCGTTCCGATCGCCTGATATCCTACAAAAAGTATCGTATTTCTTGGATCCCATAAGTTATGTTTCAGGTGATGCTTGATTCGTCCTGCATCGCACATACCGCTCGCAGAAATGATCACCTTGCAGTCCTCATCATAGTTGATGGCTCTGGAGTCATCGCTTGTGATGGATGTACGGAGTCCCGGGAACATCAAAGGGTTGATTCCCTTCTGGACCAGTGCGATCGCTTCTTCATCGAAGCAGTCATACTGATGTTCATTAAAGATCGTCGTCGCCTCATTTGCCAGCGGGCTGTCGACATAGACCTTGAAGTTGCCATGTCCTGTGACACGGTTTTCTTCCTTGATCTGCCGGATAAAGTACAGCATTTCCTGTGTACGGCCGACCGCAAAAGACGGGATGATAACGCTTCCGCCTCTGTCAAACGTATGCTGGATCACTTCTGAAAGGATGGCAACATAGTCCGGACGTTCCCCATGGCTTCTGTCACCGTAAGTGGATTCCATGACAACATAATCTGCATCGTGGAGGTAAGTCGGGTCCTTGATTAACGGCTGATGAAGGTTTCCGATATCTCCTGAGAAGACGATCTTCTCTTCCTCTCCGTCCTCTTGGATGGTCAGCTCAATGCTTGCTGATCCGAGAAGGTGTCCTGCGTCTACAAACCGAACGGAAATCCCTGGTGCCGGGGTAATTGTTTTTTCGTAGGGGCATGGTACAAAATTCTGTATTACACCCATGGCATCTTCCATCGTGTAGGCAGGTACAAATTCCGGTTTACCCTGACGGCGTCCCTTACGGTTACGCCATTCTGCCTCGAACATCTGAATATGCGCGCTGTCACGGAGCATGATATCGCAGAGATGACAGGTTGCCTGGGTCGCATAGATCGGACCCAAAAAGCCTTTCGCATAGATAGCGGGCAGGTTTCCGGAATGGTCCATATGCGCATGTGTCAAAAGAACGAAATCCAGGTCTCCCGGATTAACTGGGATTTCCTGATTCTGATAATAATCCGGTCCCTGTTCCATACCGCAGTCTACCAGAAACTTCTTACCTGCTGCTTCCAGATAATAACAACTACCAGTTACTTCGTGCGTCGCCCCAATAAAGGTAATCTTCATGTGCGAACCCCCTTTTTCTGACAATTTTTCCAATACATTCTAGTTGTAATTATTATACACGATATGGCAAGTTTTTAACAGTCTTTAGATGCAAAAACGGGATGAAATTTTTATAAATTTCACCCCGCTTCTGTGTATGTTGTTTGTATGTATGTTGTATGATGTTGTTTTTGCCGATCCGGAATATTTCTCCATGCAATCGGCGATTGCAAGCACTTCGCGTCAGCCGGAAGGTAATGGATGTTTACACTTTTTTCGTTACGTTCGTATGCTGACATCCCGCTGACCGCACCTGTGCTTCGCTATTCAGTTGTTGATTTTATTGCAAATATTTCTCTTTTTCTGCTGGTCGGTAGAAATTATTTCACCATGATACCACTTGTTAAAGTGGAGGTGGATTCTTTCAGGCCTCCGTTACTTGCAGCATGGTAGCCGCGGACACGGTAGTAGGTGCCGCTTGGAACTGCAACCTGCAAGCCTTTACTCAGACTCGTCACATTATTGGCTGTATACTCCCAATATTTATAGGTTCCATAACTTCCATTCACTTTACGTTCAAGATATATTGAGAGATATACCTTGCTACAACTCTTATGGCATTGGGTCAATCCATATATGCCGATTTCATTACTGGATAATCTTTGAATCTTCATATTACCAAAATTCAAATTTGTTCCACGAAGCAAACTATAACTGGTATCCTCAGCAAAATCTTCCGTTGTTTCCTCATCTGTAATTTCATCATTGTCTGTATCTTCACTCAGAATCGCGTCCATAAGATTATCAGATGTTGCAAACACTGTCTGAGAATTGCCTGCTATTATGCCTGTCGCTAAAGCAGCTACCATTAATTTTTTCCAGTTTTTCTTTTTTACTTTTTTCACTTCCTTTCTGTCGTAAACAACCCTTACACTATTAATACGACAGAAACTCGCGAAAATCACGCTAGAATTTCATATTTTTTAAAATTTTTTTTAATTCTTCTATATCTATCTTTCCAGAGAATACATATTCTACATTATTTTTATACCATCTTGCTACATAATTCGAATTTTTGTCATCCTTATTTTCAATTTTCTCAAGTACAATTCCTGAATCCGTTCCCTCGGAATCTATAATCTCTTGTTTATCTCCATGCATACTACTAATATTACTAGCAATATCTGAACTTTGTTTATCTATATACAGTACAATTATATTTTCCTCATATTCATATTCTATTCTTGCAACATCCAATGGAGCTTTTAATTCATAACTTTTAAAATTCAGCCCCTGCGGACGCCAATAAAATATTGGCATTTCAACGCCCAATTTTTCTTTGATATCAGCAATCGCCTCATCTTCATCAACATTCGCTTTTTCATTGCTATCGTCATTATCCACTACCGTTTTAGTATCATCCCCACTCCAAACCCTAACGCTATTCACCAAATACTTCCGATTCGCCTCACTTGTCATGCTGGCTGCAAACACGCATGCCACGCAGACCACAGCCATTCCCACGACTTTCCCAAGCCGGTGCAGACCACCTCCCGTAGTCCGGATCTTTGTATTCATTCGGTTCTCTGTATTTGTCCGATTCTTTGCATTCGGTTCTTCCATATTCGCTTCTTTCGAAACTTCCTCGCGCATTTCTCTCTCCGCAGCCTTCTTCCGGCGATCACGTATCTCTTCGATAGAAATAACACGCTTTTCATCCAAAGCAGTCTCTTTCCTGCGAACTGCATCCACATCCGGGACCAGTTCCTCGGAGAATTCCGTGTTTTCCTTCTTCTCCCTCTCGATCCGGCGCAGGAATTCCTGATAGGAGTTGTCCAGTTCCTCTTTCGTGAACTTAATGTCCTCTACGTCATCATCCGCAAAGAGTGCTGCCGTAATTCGTTTTTCCCTCTCTATAAACTCTTTCTCCAGAATCTTCTGAAAGGTTTCGTCATCTATTTCATCCTGTGTTTCCAGGTTATTCTCTGATTTATTCTCTGATTTATTTTCTGATTCTTCGTTTTCTTCAAATTCTTTTCTCATAAAGTAATTTCTCCTGCCAATGGAATTTCCCAACGTTATGTGTTACTGTTCCCTCCGTTCACAGTAACTTTCCTGCCTATCTTTCCTTGACAATTCTGCCCTTCTGGTTCATAGTAATTGGTAATAAAAAAGATTTTTCAGGAGGAATTCCCATGAAACATATTGTACTTACCGGCGGCGGTACTGCCGGACACGTTACTCCAAACATAGCTCTGATCCCGGCTCTCAAGGATGCCGGATATCAGATATCCTATATCGGTTCCTACAACGGAATCGAACGTAAACTGATCGAGGAACTCGGAATTCCCTATTACGGAATTTCCTCTGGTAAATTAAGACGTTACTTCGACCCGAAGAACTTCTCCGATCCGTTCCGCGTTCTCAAAGGATTCCATGAAGCCAAAAAGCTTCTCAAACAGTTGAAACCTGATGTTGTATTTTCCAAGGGTGGTTTTGTAACCGTCCCTGTTGTTATCGCTGCAAAGCGTTGCAAAATTCCAGCAATCATCCATGAGTCTGATATGACTCCAGGACTTGCCAACAAACTGTGTATTCCCTCCGCTGTCAAAGTCTGCTGCAACTTCCCGGAGACTGTCAACAGCCTTCCGAAAGACAAAGCAGTTCTTACCGGAACTCCAATTCGTCAGGAATTATTAAACGGTAACAGAGAGGCTGGCCGTCAGTTCTGTGGTTTCACCGCTGACAAACCTGTTCTTATGATTATCGGAGGCAGTCTCGGTGCAGCATCCATCAATGACCATGTACGCAAGATCCTTCCGGAACTTCTGAAGGATTTCCAGGTAATTCATCTGTGCGGCAAGGGCAAAATGGACGAGAAACTGACAGGCACAGCCGGATACGTTCAGTACGAATATATCAAAGACGAACTGCCGGATCTCTTCGCCCTGGCAGATGTTGTCATCTCCCGTGCCGGTGCCAATGCGATCTGTGAGATCAGTGCTCTTCACAAACCGAATCTCCTGATTCCGCTGTCAGCCAATGCAAGCCGTGGTGACCAGATCCTGAATGCCCGTTCTTTCGAAAAGCAGGGCTACAGCATGGTTCTTGAAGAAGAGGAGATCACCGATCAGAAGCTTCTCGATACCATCCATAAACTCTACCAGGAGCGTCATTCCTTCGAAGAAGCAATGGCAGCAAGCAAACAGATGGATTCTATCCACCATATCGTATCTCTTATCGAGGGCTGTGTTTCATCCAGATAAGCATGGAAGGTACTATGCCTCACCGATATGCGATGCAATAAATTGCGCAGACATCCTTACTTAAAGGTGTCTGCGTATTTTTTTAATTTTCTCTTTCATCCACGTTGTTGCTCTGGAATTGCGATTGTTGACACAGTTTCTGCTCATCCCAAGTTCTTTTCCTACTTCCTCTGATGTTTCTCCATAGACTCTTGTCCTGATCAGGATCTCATAACTCAGAGGATTTTCCCTGCGAAGCATATCCAATGCCGAATACTTTTCTGCTTTATCTTCCAGTTCGAGGATAATCGTTTCCGGATTACTCTTTTCATCTATAATCTCGTCGCCATTATCCGCATCTATAATACACATTTCATGTCTGTTACAGGAAAGTTTCATATAATCAAAACTTTCCTTTCTGGTTTTGCTGCTGACTTTTGCCATCAGCATTTCTTCATCCGAAAAATCAAGCATGTCCTGATGTTCAAAGAAATAGGAAAATACATTATGGGCGATATCATTCGCAATGTGCTCATCCTTTACAATCCTGCGGGCAGTGTTTACTGAGAATTGAAGGAACGCCTTATAAAAGACTTCAAAATTCTCAATCATATCTTCTGTATCCTTCCGGCAATTTTATTTTACCTTCGCCAGAATTTCTTCTCTGTCCTCGTCTGTCAGAGTTCCCGGTTTCCAGGTAAGTCCTACCCCGTCGCCCTCATATCTCGGAATCAGATGCATATGGAAATGAAATACTGTCTGACCGGCGATCTCACCGTTATTCTGAACGATATTGAAGCCGTCACAGTTCAGTCCATCTCTGAGTTTCGTTGCCATTTTCTTTGCAAGGATCATTGCCTTGCCTGCTGTTTCATCCTGAAGTTCGTAGATATTCGCTGCGTGTGATTTCGGAAGAATCAGGGCATGTCCCTTGCTTGCCGGTCCCAGATCCAGGATCACGCGGAAGTCTTCATCCTCATATAAAGTAGCTGACGGAATTTCTCCATTTGCAATTTTACAAAAAATACAATTTTCCATGGTCGTTTTCTCCTTTATTTTATAGTGTTTTCTGGTTCTATTGTGACGTATTTCTTCGATTTTTTCAATACGAAATTTGTTGCCGTGGGCATTTTCCAATGCTACACTTGACGTGAGGTGACAGATTATGAAAGAAAAAATCGATTCTGCGGTACAGACAGAACAGTTTCAGATCCTGCTTTCCAGGTTTTCGCATGAGCTGCGAAACCCGCTGGCTCTTCTCTCCAGCGAACTGCAGCTTCTCGCTTCCTCCCACCCGGAACTCACATATGACGAACAGTGGGAAAATATTTATGCAAACCTGGATTATATCCATGCTCTCCTGAACGACATGACCAGATACCAGAATGCGGGGCAGCTTTCCCTTGTCTTGACTGACTTAAGCGCATGTTTAAATGAAATCGCAAAGTCCTTTCGCCCCACACTTGATTATCTTGGTATTGAATTTGAGACGGATATTCCAAATGATCTCCCCAATCTATCTCTCGATCCGTTAAAAATCCGCCAGGTCTTTCTGAACATTCTTCGCAATGCACAGGAAGCAATCGATCATCCGCATGGAACCATCCATTTTCGTGCCGAATCCTCAGCACAGTACGTACATATTTCCATCTCTGACAACGGATGCGGCATGACCTCCTCTCAAAAAAAGCGGGTATTTGAACCTTTCATAACCTACAAGTCCGGCGGCACCGGCCTCGGACTTGCTGTCACCAGACAGATCATCGAAGCCCATCACGGCTCCATAGAAATCGAAAGTGCTCCCGGAAGTGGAAGCACTTTTCATATATATTTTCCCTTAACCCGGCTGGACGGATGCCAGGCCAGAACAGCAATTACAAATCCGGCTATCATCCCTCCAACATGAGCGGCATTATCCACACCTGAACTGGTAAACCCAAAATAAAGTGAGAATGCTGCCATCACCAGAACCTGTCTCATAGACAGATCACCAAGCCAGCCTTTATTTCGAATGACAACATAGATCATCGCTCCCATCACAGCAAACACTGCTCCGGATGCCCCTGCTGATACAGAAAATTCCTGAGACCGCAGTTCCAGAACCAGCGAGAGAATATTTCCCGCAATTCCACCCAGAAGATAGATAAGCACGAAACGGATCTTTCCGATCACCTGCTCCAGCCGGCTTCCAAGTACGAACAGCACCAGCATATTGTTGACAAGATGCTCAATTCCAAAGTGCAGGAACATGGAGGTAAACAGCCGGTAGACTTCTCCTTTTTCCACAATATAAGGCGTATACGCCGCTCCATAGTTCAGTACATGCCATGCATCCTGCGAAGTCCCTGTAAGTTCCACTGCAATAAAAATCAGTACATTAATAAGAATTAATGCGACCGTCACCGGTTCTTTCCGAATCTCTTCCAAAGTCCTCACTCCATTCTGTCAGATGGTCACTGTTTCCAGCAGCCTGGTCAACATTTTCGTTATTCCGTTTATTCTAACAGATGGTCTGCTGCATAGCAAGCACTGTGTCCCCGTGAAATCTTATCTTTTTATAAACTTCCGCAGCTTATTTTATAAATATATACCGCGCTTCCGCAAAATCTACTTCATCTTCGTCCTGAAGCTGGTATTCTTCGTTTGCCCTGAGCATTCTTCCATTTACAGAAGTACCGTTTCTTGAGTTCAGATCCGCAAGAAAATATTCTTCCTCATCTTTACGGATCCTGGCATGAACCCGGCTTACGGTTGGTCTGGGAATCACTGCATCAGCTGCGTTTTCCATTTTGCCGATAATCGTCAGGTCCCGTTCCAGAAAGATCGTTGCAAGCTCTCCTGGTTCCTTACTCACAAGGCTGGACGGTCCCTTGACTGCTCCTGCGGAAAGAACAACTGTCTCACCGTAATCTGTCTCTTCCGGTTCTTCGAACTGCAGTCTTTCTCTGTACTCATCCCGGAACTTTTTGTGCTGTTCTGCTTTTTCCGTATTCCCTGCGGCATCTGTAAATTCCCGGCGGACTTTCTTTCTCCATTCCGCTGTTTCGTCCTGCTTTTTCTTCTTTTTCTCACCTGCCCACATCCCAAGTGCTCCAATACCCAGAAGCGCGATCGCTGCTGCCAGCACCGCCTCAATCGGAACTCCGGGGAGGTATCCCAGATAACACGCCGCCAGAATTCCAAGCAGCACGAACACCCCAAGACCGCATCCACCGATCCACACAAAGTTTCCGCGAATCTTTCCTCCTGTTTTGTTCGAGGTTTCACTTTTTTCTTCCCATTCGGGCGGTTTCTCTGCAAAATCCAGCGGTATTTGTTCTTCCCGAAGTACTGTTTGTTCTGAAATCTTTTCCTCTGGCTTCGTCGGTTCCTTATTCTCCGCTGGTTCTTCTGTCCCACTCTGATAGATAAACTCTTTGAGTGCATCCAGCTGCACTCCCGTTTCCAGTGCTTTGCGGTAGATTCCATACCCCATCGTCACAGCTGCCGCATCATCATGGTCCAGTTTCGGCAGGAAATATTCTGTCATCTCCCGGAACTGCTCGCTGACTGCCTTTGCTTCTCCTGGCAGACAACAGAAATACAGTTTCTGTTTTTCCACATCCAGATACATATATTCCGGCGATAACAACAGCTGATCCGGATTCAGAAGAAATTCCATCATTTCTTCCATGATCTTCACAACACCGCCAAAAATAATACGCAGATCCGATGCTTTCAGTTTCTTCTGCTCATAGAAAGATGCCAGCGACTGCCTTGACGTAATGTCATAATAAAACAGAAATCTCCCGTCCAGACCCTGGATCCTGCATTTCAATATAGAAGGAACCGCATTTCCCGTCAGCATCCTCACCTGATAGGAAGCAGTATCTACCGGATTCTCCCCATGCAGGATCAGATAATTACGACTTACATCCCGTTTATATTCTGCCCTCATTTTTATCCTCCAATTTCTGCTATTACTTCAGAAGCAGCCCTGATCTTCCGGATCCACTCCACCGGACGAACGACTCTGGAACTTCCATCCACTGCAAGTTTCCATTTCAGACCTCCAAATCCAGACACTGTATCCGCTGTATAAGTTACTTTGATCTCCTTACCGCCATTTACCTGACCGGTCAGATTCTCAGCTCCAAAAAATCCGACATTTCCAAGTTCCCGGCTCCTGACAGATGCCGCCTCCTGTGGCTGTCCGTCTTTTCGTACACCTTCCATACTTCCGGTAAGTGCCGACTCGCACGCCGCCGCTGTCAGCCATGCACGGTTATGTACAAAAAAGCTCAAGTACAAAACTCCCATCAAAACCAGCAGGACCAGTGACATCACACATGCTGCCTCGATCGTAAAACTGCCTTTTTTTATCTGTCGCAAATCCGTCATATCAAAATTCCTCCTATATATCCCGCCAGCAGAAAAGGCACCAGCGGAATCTCTGTCTTCCTGCTTTTCCTGCGGATCACAAGCAAAATCCCGGACCAGAACGCTGCCAGAAAAAATCCAATGCAGAGCATCCGGATATATGTTTCCGTATCCAGCAAAGCTCCCAGTGCCAGCAGGATCCAGCAGTCTCCCGCCCCAATCGCACCCCTGCTTATCAGCCCCGCTGCAAGAAACAAAATACCAATCCCTGCCGGTATCAGCACATCCTGAATTTTTCTTCCCTGCAAAATACTGTAAATGATCCCACATCCTGCATAGACCATAGTCAGGAGCAGCGAAATTTCCCTTCTCCTGATATCCAGCCAGCTGTTCATCGCCAGAAAAACCACCGTACACAATTCTTTCACTCCATCCTCCTTATCCGCAGCTGCTGCACGCATGCATACTTCCTGCCTGCGACAGCTTCACCAGTTTCACCGTCCGCTTCAGTCCGCTGCATGTTTCCTGATTATGATAGCGGTTTCCCGTCGAAGTGACATAGACACTTCCCGCGGGCTTCTGACCACGGCTGCACGATTCACACGCTGCATACTTCTCTCCATAACTGTTCCGCATCGAGGAAATTCCTGAACCGGCAACCTGCTGGATCGACACTTTCAAATACCGGCATCCCAGTTTTCTGTGATATACAGAACCGGATTCTGTTACATACACCATTTCTTCCTGCTTCTCTGTTTTTCCTGAATTTTCCTGTTCCTCTGCTCCCGTCCATGCATGGACAGTTATGGTATTATGCATCCACACATTTGAGAGCGGAATCAGTCCGCCAACCGGCGTATAGGAATATACATCCGGCAGAGTAACTTTGTCCGGACCTTTCCCGTCCAGTACATACGCATACATTCCCGCATCTTTCGTCTTTTCACACAATTTCTGGAGATGCAGTGTCTGGATCTGATAAATATCCATAAAGGAGATCATCGTAACCATCCCCAGGAAAAACAACGGCAGCACCAGTGCCGTCTCCACCGCGAGGCTTGCACGCCTGCAGAATCTCAAAAAGGTGCAGAAAGACACCTTTTCAGAAGGCTTCAGGAAATCTCCGCTTATCGGGGGAAACTGGAGAACTGACTTTTTTAAAGAGCGCTTCCTTTCTTTTTTATTTTCATTTACTTCTTTTTTCTTCCTGTCTATCTTTTTTATATACCCATCATATATATCCTTCTGAAAAAGCATCTTTCTGCACCCCTTTTGTATCGGACGGTCCCTTTGCTGAACCGCCCTGACCTCAGATATAACTGTATTGTCTTGTTACGGTAAATACTCTGTTTCTGTTCGCATCAACATCCACCGAAGCCTCAATCGCCTCAATGCAGCAGTCCAGCCGGAAGCTGTCTCTGCCCTTCGATTCACGGATACAGACCTCGATCATGTCCATCCCCCGCTGTAATTTTTCCTGTTTGGACTGTGCCAGAAGCAGCACCTGAAGATAGTCTTCATAGGACATGCCATTCTCGGCATCCTTCCTCTGACTGTCAAGATTTTCGAGAAGATACGGAAGATTTTCCAGTGATAACTGCCAGTTTGCCGCATTCTTTACCAGCGGAACTTTGCCGCCGTGAAACAGTTCCCTGACATCCAGAACACTCTCCGCAAAGGACCAGCAAAGAAGAAGTGCTGCTTCGATGATGACCGCCGCAGGCGGCACGAGAAATCCAGACGCGATCGCAAGTGCAAGTGCATGCATCTGAGCCCGCTTTCCTGCATCCGACATCAGACATGCCGCATTGATTCCCTCACGGATCAGAAGCAGCCGGTTCGCGACTGTCCGCAGGTTTGCCCTGTCATTATCGTTTGCGCCAAGGATATACTCCTGCTGGTACTTAAGTCCCGAGGCTGCCGGTTTCTGGTAATTGCCAAGCCGGTCTGTCAGATATTTCTGAAACAGCATCTGAGAAGTCTGTGAAGAGTCCTCTGTCGGATTTCCTGGCATGGACATTCCCACTTCGAGGTTCCGCTTGGATACCAGATCTTTCATTGAAATCTGTACTTCTGAGATTCCCTTCGATGCCGGAACGACCAGATCCAAAAGACTCATCGTTCGGATCCGTCGGATTGCCGGGATCGGATTTTTTGCATTATTTGATTCACCATCCGAAAATCCACCGCCTTCACCGCTTCCGAAATCCTCTTCCTTCGCTTCTTCCTTCTTGGCAGCTTCTGCCGCTTCCTGACTTTTGTTAAATGCACCATTCATCTCCGAATCATAATTTTCCAGCGTCCCTCCATTTTCTGCAGTCTTTCCATCTGTCTCTGCCTGTTTCGTTTTTTCTTCCCTGTCTTTCAGCCGGTTCAGAAGTGCCTGAACTCCCTGACCGCTAAGAGTATCCTTCATATAGGACACCGCCTGATGATAAAAAACTTCTCCATTCTGATCTGTTGCCAGACGATATCCGGTAAAACCACCCTGTTTAATCCGAAGTTTCTGGCTGTTCTGCTTCAATACAGGCTTCATATAGGATTCCATATTGTCATAGACAGCTGCCAGATCCAGCTCAGTTCCACCCTGCGCCCCGTCCAGAAAAAACAGATCATAATCCTTAAGAAGTGAACGGTCATACTGCCCGAACAGAGAATACAGTCCAATATCCAGCCCATTCAGGATCTGTGTCCTCGCCGCAGCCGCCTGCACCGACTGGATACTGGTGGCAACCAGAGACAAAAGAACACTGAGTACCAGTGCCAGAAAAACCGTAATGCTGCCTTTTTTCTTCATAAACACACCACCGGATCAGATAGAATTACTCTGTTTTGTGATCTTGCTGAGAATTGCTTTTACAAGATTTGTGAGCTGTTCCTTAAAGATAATGACAAGACTGATCAACACCACCAGGATCAAAATAATCTCAACAACACCTACTGCATCTTCTTCTCTTCCAAACTCTCTTGCTGTTTCCATAAACTCTCTCATATACATACCTCCCAATACTGTCTTTGAATTGTTGCAATTCCTTATTTTTACTGCCCGTAGAAGGAAAGAAATGCCGGAATCATGATGATTGCCATGACAACCACAAGCATCATGACCATCGGTACCAGAAGTTTCGTGGCTGCCGCCTCTCCCAGAACTCTCGCTTTTCGTTTGCGCTCATCCCAGGCTTCCAGTGCTTCTTTCTCAAGAAGATCCGCCATGCGCTGGCTTCCTTTCTGAAGGTTCTGAATCAGGATCGTAGAAAAGGTTTTGTACTTCATCAGATCGCAGTGTTCTCCAAACCGACGATAGGCTTCCAGTTCTGACACGCCGCTGTCCATCTCATGGCAAGCTGTCACGATCGCTTCATATGCAAACCTGCCTTTTGCCGGTTTTGTTCTCATATAATCTGCTGCCATCTTCTGAAATGCCCGCCTCGCTGTCATTCCTGCCTGAATCAGAAGTGTAAATTTCAGAAGCAGAGGAGGATAGTCCATCAGAAGCTGTTCCGAACGTTTTGCCAGTGCCTCCTGTTCTTCCCTTGCCTTCTTCAGCAGAAGCACAAAAGCAGCAAAGAAGCTCAGCGCAGCGATCAACGTTCCTGTATTGTCTCCCGGCTTCTGCCATTCTAACTTCTGTCCATTCCATTCTTCCGGCAGATAATAGTAATCCGGGTCCTCTTTTTCTTCGTTATATTTCTCGATAGCTTCCCTGAGTTCTTTTTTTCTGGATTCCTCCGGAGTTTCTTCTTTTACTGTTTCTTCAGAGGCAGGTGATTCCTCACTCTCTTTCTCCGGCACCTGAATCTCAACTTTCTCCGTATCTTCGCCGTTTACAGCAACCTGAAACTCCTGGGTATATGCCCCTGTCGACTCTTTTTCGAGACGATATCCATTCGTGTAAACTTCACTGCTTCCACTTGTCAGTGTCAGAAGCATTCCCACAAGATTTCCACAAACTGCCACAATAAGAAACCATCGCACGCTTTCTCTGTCTGCCAGTCCGTCCAGCTTAAGCCATCCGGCTTTCCAGGCAAAGGCGCTTCCTGCCGCAACGATAAAAATCACAAGATGTACCCACATATCACACCTCTATATCGACGATCTTACGTCCAAGCCAGTAGGAAAATCCATAAATTCCAAGACACACCGTCATCGCAGCGATCCCGAACGGATTCCCATACAAAACACTCAAAAATCCCGGAGAAGTCAGTTTCAGATAAATAATGATCCCTGCCGGCATCAGACTCATGACCATCTGCTCGGCTTTCTTTGCCGCCAGAGTTGTCTCTATTTCTTTCTTTACGTCAATCTTGTCTCCAAGCATCCTTGCGGAAGTCTGAATGATTCTGGTCATATCCCCGCCTGTTCTCTTGGCTGTATAAAAGACTGCCGCAAAATTCTCCATATCTTCAATACCGCTGCGCTCACCCAGACTCTGAAACAGTGCTTCTACCGGAACGCTGACTTTTAGCTGGCCTTCCATATACCGGAATTCTTTTACAATATCTGCGTCCTGCGGATAGATCCGTCCCAGATCTCCTGCACAGGCCGAGACTGCATTTTCTACAGAGTATCCGGCCTGCACTGCCACGCTCAGCGCATTCAGCGCATCCTTGAACTGATAATTCAAATTTTTCTTCCGCTCCCGGATCAGCTGCCTTTTCCGCATTTTCAGAAACACCACTGTTGCCGGAATAGCCAGTATCATCAACCATTTGCTCTGGTAAAAAAGATAATCCAGTGCACCACAGAGCAGAATGCTCTGTACCAGATATTTCGCGATCTCCTTTCCTGAAAAATGATATTCCCTGTAATCCTGCTTCATAGTTCCACCCCTGCCCGGACCAGCTTCTCCCGGTTCAGAAGTTCTGCCGTCTGTACAAGCCCGCGTCCCTCCTGCCACCGGTAAAGTGTCCTGGTCTTTATTTCATGCTCTTCAAATCCACAAACTTCTGTTATTTCCAGTACTTTACGACTCTTATCCCTCATTCGCCCGAGATGTATAAGGATGTCCACTCCCGATGCGATCTGCCTGCGTATCGCTTCAAGCGGTAACTCTACACCCATCAGCGTCATTGTCTCAAGACGCGAAAGCATATCAACTGCCGAATTCGCATGCGCTGTGCTCAGACTGCCCTCATGTCCCGTATTCAGAGCCTGCAGCATATCAACTGCCTCGCCGCCTCGTACTTCGCCTACCACGATCCTGTCAGGGCGCATTCGAAGTGCCGTCCGGATCAGATCCCGTATTGTGATCGAAGTACCACCATCAACATTTGCCATCTTTGCTTCCAGACGCACCAGATTCTGCACACCCTGAATCTTGAGTTCTGCATTATCTTCAATCGTGATCAGCCTCTCATCCTTCGGAATGTAGTTAGATAATGCCCCCAGAAATGTCGTCTTCCCGCTGCCGGTTCCACCGCCGATCACCATGGAATATCTCGCTTTTACAAGAGTCTCCAGAAACTCTGCACATTCCCGCGGAAGACTTCCAAGGGCGATCAGTTTCTCCATTGTGATCGGTGTGTCCGGGAACCTTCGGATCGTAAGGATCGGACCGTTTAAGGCAACCGGGCGGATCACCGCATTTACTCTGGCTCCGTTTTCCAGACGGGCATCCACAATAGGCATTGATTCGTTGACCACACGGTTGCACCTTCCTACAATCTGCTGGATCACATCTTCCAGTTTTTCTCTGGAAGTAAATCCCTTTTCCCATTTTTTCAGTTTCCCTGCACGTTCCACAAAAATGCTTTCCGGACCATTCACCATAATTTCCGTCACGGAATCGTCCTCGATCAGTTCCTGCAGAACATCCAGTTTACGCACCGAATAAAAAAGTTCCTGGCGAAGCTGTACCTTCTCTTTGAGTGAAAGTGCAGATTCCCGCATTCCATTCAGGATCAGATCATCAATCTGTTCCAGGATCTCCTGATCTGACAGTTCTCTTGCCAGATCCAGTTTCTCCATCAGAAGCTGCCGGAGTTTCCGGAAATGGTCATTGCTCATAAGAAAGCCCCTTTCCGAGAAGTTCTCTCACATAATCTCCCAGCGTGCTCCACACCAGCGACTGCGGATAATCTGCGCTCACGCTTTCCACGGTGCAGAACGGAAGTTTCATTTTTACTGTTTTCTCAGATACCTCGGAATAATCTCTTGCATTCAGAAGATTTTCAAACTGTCGTATTTTGCTTTTGGAAACCGGATCCACACAGATTGGCATATAAATAAATTTACACAGGTCAAGCATCTGAAAAAGTTCCTCAATTCCATTCCCCATGTCGATCACGACTGCCTCGTAAGTTCCATGAAGAATAAGTTCCTGCAAAAGATATTCCCAGTCCTTCCAGGATGTTCCCCGGATATCCTCCGGCGACTGCACCGGCGGCACGAAGTCAAGCTGCCCCACACTCTGCACCATACTGTTCAGCTTCAGAATCACACCCGGATTTTTCTGACGTACATAATAAAGCAGGTCACTCAATGTACAGGAGAATTTTTTCTGCATCAGTTCCTCCAGACCGGAATATTCTTCCAGACTTATAAAAAGAACACTTCGTTCCTCACTCAAAATCTGTCCCAGTGTCCACGCAAACGAGGTCTTAAGACATCGTCCCAATGGAGAATACACGCCAAAAAGCTCTGTCTTTCTTTTTAACGCAGGGTTCTGCATCGGAAACACAGTTTTTTCCTCGCCATAGCACGCCATGACCTCCCGGACGATCTCTGCCGAAGACTGATATTTATAGACTTCTGCATATGTATCCAGTTCTTCCGGTCTGGTTCCTTCCGTGAGAATCACAGTTTTGCTGATATCCAGTTCCCGTACCTCGTCACACATGGCATCTGCTGAGATAAGAAGCAGTTCCACATGTGTTTCTTTTGCATACGCAATCAGGCTCTGCACACTGGTAAATGCCTGTACTTCAAAGGGCAGATTGTTTTTGCGATTGAGATATTCCATGAAGTTTCTGGCATATTCTGCTTCAAGATCACAGACTGCAAAAATTTGTTTCTTCAATATAGACCTCCTGTATAAAGCATCACGCTCATAAATATGGGCACCGTGAAATGAATATTTTCCGGTGTACTTTCCCTTCGATAATAGGGTTTGTGGCTGCCTGTCTGCAGATACTCCATAAGATATGCCGCCAGATACGCCATCCTCTGCCGGATTCCTCCACCGCAGAGCAGAATGGCAAGTGAAATCCCGGCTCCGCACAGAAAGGAAAACCAGATACACCACAGGATCTTTACAGGTCCCATAATCCCTCCCAGTGCACAGAATACCTTGATATCACCAGGACCAAGCATCCGAAAATAAAACATCCATCCAAGGACCGCCAGCGGCATCAGGATTCCCGGTATGAATCTTGTCAGACCGGCAAATCCTTTCTGCCAGAAACATGTTACTGCTCCGGCAAGAAGTGAACACAGGATCCAGCTGTTTTTTACACGCATTTTGTAAAGATCCATGACCACAGATACACCGGCGATCGTCAGAAGCAGCATTTCATCTGCAATAAAAACCCCTCCTCGCTGTTGATATTTGATTATAAAAAAATGGGATCGTTCCGTCAGAACTGACGGCAGGAATACCAGATGATTTCTGGTGAGTCTTATTATAGTCCTGCATTCCGCCCTTTGTAAAGAAGATTCGTTCGCCAAATCCGGACAGCAGGATTCTCCCGGATTTCGCTTTTTTCTTAAATTTATTTATCTCTTCGCTTCAGAGTTATTGCAGTTTTTTTTAGGCTTTTGTATAATATGTCTATCCATCTTGGATTTTATCGAAGATGCCCGAAACAGGAGGCTTTTTTTATGGAAAAAAACATCAAAAAAATCGAGGATATGTCATTGAACGCATGGCCTTCCCACAAAATGGAACTGTACGATGGCTGGATCCTCCGTTTTTCTTATTTTTATACACACAGAACGAACAGTGTTGAGCAGTTTGGAACTTCTACCCTTCCATGGAGAGAGAAGGTTTCCTACTGTGAGGACGTTTATAAGCGTCTGGGATCACCTGCAATCTTTAAGATCAGTCCTCTGGTTTCGCCGGATTTTGACTATACACTGGAGAATCGCGGATACGAGATCCAGCACACAACCGAAGTCATGACACTCCACCTTGAAAATGCCGAACTCAGTGCCGACTGCCCGGATGTCACCCTCACAGACGAAATCCCGGATATCTGGATCACCAGCCTGTTTGACCTCAAGGGAATGACAAATCCGATCCACCGTGCCGTCGTTCCTTCCATGTACCGTGCGATCCCGAAGGAAACCGTCTGCGCTTCCATCTGGAAGAACGGCAAGATCATCGCTACCGGTCTCGGCATTCTGGACCGTGATTATATTGGGATTTATGCGATCCACGTCAAAGAAAAATACCGCGGACAGGGCTTCGCCCGCCAGATCTGCACTTCTCTTCTCAAAGAAGGCATGACCAAGGGCGCACAGAATGCCTATCTGCAGGTCGTCAAGGGAAACACTCCTGCCAAGAGACTTTACGCTTCACTTGGTTTTACGGATTCCTACACATACTGGTTCCGTGTTCAGCCACAGGGAGGAACAAAATGAAAAAATGGCTTCTTTTGTTGATCTGCAGTCTTTTTGGGGTTTCTTTGTCAGGCTGCAGTTTGCAGAATGTTGTCGAGTCTGTTTCACCTTCCAGAGAAGAAACACCGCAGGATATCCACCCGGACAGCACCCGCGTCTATATGGATGAAATTCAGGGAACACTTCAGACTTTTACCGGAAACAAGCTGACTCTTACCAGTTCTTCCCAGGATTACACCTTCGATGTTTCTCAGGCTACGCTGGAATCCGTGGACGGCATGGTACGGGGAGATTCCATCAGCGTAATCTATGAAGGGCAGCTTTCCGGCACTGACACTTCTACCGTCCGTACTCTGAAAGTTGTCGATGATTATCACGATATGGATTCCCTCAAAGAAAGAACCACCCATGGACAGGTTCAGGAACTCACCACCAACTCCATCACCATCAAGTCAAAAGGCGGCAAGACCGCAACCTTCCCGATCACCGGAACCGAACAGTATTATCAGAACGGAATCAAAGCAGGCAAATGGGTCTACATCCATTTCAAGGGTGAAATGGACACACCTGATCCGGAAAATCCTTCCCATTTATATGGCTTCCATACGAAAGTTTTCAGTGTATCTGACATTGATCCTCTCAAAGTTCCCGAGCCAACGCCAACACCCGCTCCTTCCAAAAATAAAGATCAGGAAAAGGAACGACAGATGCGTGCCGTGATTCAGGGAATCCAGACTAATATTCTGCAGGTCTCTGTTGAAAACACGGATAACCTTCTGAACCTTAATATGTCTGCAATCCCCTGTTATTTCAGTGGTGGACTTTCCTCTGGTTCTCATGTGACAGTTACCTACACCGGTGAGTTTGATGGAGTTTCTACAGCAGGAATCTCGATTCTCGGCATTACCGGTGAAGTTCCGGAATCACTCAGCGACCACGGTATCTCCTTTACCGTATCCGGAGACATTACCGCCTCCACCTCCAACACACTCACACTTCTGACCTACGACAATATGTATGTGACCTGCAGCATAGAAAACGCCTCCAATTCCTCCACGGGCGGGCTCTTAAGTGGAAGTTCCATAAAGATCACATTCAATCCGGCGGAATCCCGGAATTCCAATATTGTCTCCGCGATCAAGATTGAAGATTTATATACGTGATCCACAAATATATACTGCACACAAAAATGCCATAACCCTCAGAATCATCATCTTTCTGAGAATTATGGCATTTTTTATTTCTATGATCTTAACTTCGTCTGAATTTTTGCCGGATGATCTTTTCTCCGTTTTCCAGCCATTCCCGGACTTCGTCAGAATCTCCCAGGATCTCCTGGAAAGACTGATATTCCTGACAGATTCCTTTCCCATGAGGTACACAGTACGCCCCTGCATCGCTGCCGAGGGCGACTTTGATTTTTTTGCGAAAAGCAGTCCTGACCATAGTCTCTGCCTGACGGATGATCGGAAGCAGGACTTCATCTTCGTACCTTCCACAGCCCAGAAGATTCCTGACTGTGACAAGCGTCGGAACCCATACGGTATGACTGTCTGCAAGCATAGAAAGCGTCTCTTCATCCATGTAGTTGCCATGCTCCAGGCTGTCCACACCTGCCTCGACCGCCGCCTGTACACCATAAATCCCATTTGTATGGCTCATCACTGCAAAACCTTCTTCGTGTGCGATATGTACCATTTCCCGGACTTCGTCTCGGTCGAGAGGTGTTCCTGTGACCACTCCATGATCATTGAAATCCAGAAGCCCTGTCGTCATGATCTTGATAAAATCAGCACCTTCTGCCGCCGCGTCCTGCACTCTCTGGTGAAATTCCTTCATATTGCTGAAACTGCGTCCGACGATCCTGCCATAATGTCCTTCTTTATGGACAGCAAAAACCGGTGTCCGATAGTCGATCCCGTATTCTCCGGCAATCTCAGATGCCCTCTTTGAGACTCCTGCATTATCGCCGCCATCCCGGATAAAGGAAACACCAGCCCTCTGATATGCTTCAAAAAATTCTCTGACCTTCTCTTCGCAGACAGCATCTCTGTGCCGCGCTACAGCCTCACGATAATTGACACCATCCATCAGCATATGTGCATGACATTCACCAAACATTGTCCCGTACCTCTCCGTCTTTTACTGCTGGAAAAAACTGCGGATTTCTTCTTCAGAAGCTTTGACAGAACCCTGCACAAAGAACGGCTTGCCGCCGCCGCGGCCGTTCAGGGCAGCGTTCATTTCTTTTGTGAACTGACGTAGATCTCCGTTCTGCTCTCCCATTGCATATTTATAACTGCCATCTTCACTCTTTGAAAATACTGCACAGCAGCCGGAGCATTTCTGCATCACTGTATCTGCCATCCTGCGGACCTGATCTGCCTCCAGTCCTTCGTGGAACAGAAGAACGCTTCCGGAATCTGCCCATCTCTCTGCCTCTGTCGCGCAGAGTTCATCAACCATGTGGCTGACTTTTCCTTTGAGACGGAAGTTTTCGTCCTGAAGGCGCGCTACTGCAGCCGCTGTCTCGCCTGTTTTTGCAGAAAGTTTCATGGAAATCTGATGATTCTGCTCGTTGACCATATTCAGGTAATCCATGACACGTTTTCCGCAGATCATGGTCAGACGGATTCCTTCGTGGAAGTTTTCGACAGTAAGGATCTTAACCGCACCGATCTCGCCTGTGTGGGTAACGTGTGTTCCACAGCATGCACAGAGGTCGGAACCAGGGAAACGCACGAGACGCACCTGTCCTGTCAGTTCTTTTTTGCTTCGGTAAGAAAGTTTCTCCAGTTCTTCTTTCGGTGGATAAAAGATCTCTACCGGAGTATTTTCCCAGATTTTCTGGTTTGTCTTTGCCTCGATCTCAGCAAGCTGTGCCTCGGTGAGAACGCCGCTCAGATCCACTGTGATCACATCACTGCTCATATGGAATCCTACATTATCATATCCGTATGCTTCATGCACCAGACCGCTGACGATATGTTCACCGGAATGCTGCTGCATCAGGTCAAATCTTCTCTCCCAGTCGATCTTTCCAGTTACTTCACTTCCGACCTCCAGAGCCACCTCTGTATGATGAACAATCTCGCCGTCTTTTTCCCGGACATCTGTCACTGCGATCTCATTCAGTGTTCCAAGATCACACGGCTGTCCACCGCCCTCCGGATAAAAAGCGGTCTGATCCAGAACGATCTCATATCCTTTACCAGCTTCTCTGCACTCGAGTACTTTTGCGGTAAATTCTTTTATATATACATCTTCGTAATACAGTTTTCTTGTTTCACTCATGCTGCCGAACCTTCTTTCTGTAAATTTAAGTCAGTAAAAAATCTGTTTTTCTGCCCTTTAGTATAGCACAGCTTTGCCTTTCTGAACAGAAAAAAGACAGGCGCAGCTAAATGCTTACGCCTGCCTTTCTTTGGAGGTTGTATCAGAAAACAAGGTTATACTTGTCAATACTGATCTCTGCTTTTCCTTCTGCTGCAAAAGTGATCTGATCTGCTTCCTGCGGAGTAAACAGGACCATTGTAGCAGTCTGGCTTCCATCATTGATGAAGATCTCAACACTGAATTTATCCATGAGAATTCGTAATGTCACTTCTCCATCTACCGGTTTCACCTGAATATCTCTGGTGTGGAGGATGTCGTAGAGATATCCGCTTCTGCTTCTGTCGATGTTCAGAACTTCTTTTGCCGGATCATAGGTAATATAAGAAGAATATGTATCGTCTGCTGCAAGTTTGATCGCAAACTTACTGAAATCATCGGTCACTTTGAGTTTCACGGTCATATCAAGAACGCGGCCTTTGATTCCGTCCAGTGCGGTTTCTTCTGAGATTTCAACGTTGTGGTGCTGAACCAGCTCTCCACGATAGTTCTCGATCTCTCTTACCGGCTGCTGGATCAGTCTGCCATTGCGGTAGTTGATCTCTCTCGGAACAGTCATCTGTCCGAAGTATTTCGCTCCGTCCGGAACGAACTTGGAGTTCGGCCATGCCTGCATCCATGCGATCATTACACGGCGGCCGTCTGGTGTGAGCATGCTCTGTGGAGCATAGAAATCGATTCCACTGTCGAGCGGCTGTACATCTTCTCTTACAAATTTGTGTGTTTCTTTGTCGTAGGTTCCTGTCAGGTAGATAACGCTGTGACCTACGTGGAATTTCAGTCCTTCCGGAAGCATTGCCATCGGACTTACTACAAGAACGTGTTTGCCGTCAACTTCGTAGAAGTCCGGGCATTCCCACATCTTGCCAAGTTTTGCATCGCTGTGATCCAGAACGGTGACATATTCCCATTTGAAACCATCGGGGCTTCTGTAAAGGAGGATACGGCTGTTTCCATCGTCTGTCATATTGGAGATAACAGCATAGAAATAACCATCGTCTTCTTTCCAGATCTTCGGGTCACGGAAATCTACTTTGCTTCCGCCTTCCGGGATATCGTTTCCGGTGATGACCGGGTTGTTCTCGTATTTCTCATAATTAACGCCATCGCCAACAGCCATACACTGTGTCTGGTGAGTCGGAAGTTCTCCGTTTGCCATCGGGGTATCGCCTACATATCCAACTCCGGTATACATCAGAAGATGACGTCCATCAGAAAGCTCCAGAGCACTTCCTGAAAAGCATCCAAAGTTATCATAGGATTCTTCCGGTGCCATAACTACCGGAAGCCTTTTCCATGCAAGCATATCTTTGCTGCTGAGATGTCCCCAGTGCATCGGACCCCATTCATTGGAATATGGATGGTACTGATAAAACAGATGGTATTCTCCATTGTAATAGGAAAATCCATTTGGATCATTGATCCAGCCTGTGCCACCAGTCACATGAAAAGAAGGACGCTCTTCCGGAGAAATTTTGCTCAACTGTTCCTGTTCAAATTCTCTGGCCTTCTGTAATTTCTCACTAATCATACATTCGTTCTCCTTGTTGTAATATTCTAACGGTTTACAGATAGTATCCCACGATGTGTTTTACATGGCAACAAAAAAACCTGACATCTTGGTTTCCTGTTTCTGATCCGAGTAAGATTTTAGCCTTTGATACCAGAAGATGCAATACCTTCTACATAGTATTTCTGCATGAAGATAAACATAATGATCATCGGGATCGCAGAGACAACCAGGGCTGCCATGATGGCACTGTAGTGCACCGGCTGGGTACCAAAAAATGACTGAACTGCAAGCTGGATCGTACGTTTATCCTCACCTGTCATAACGAGGAATGGCCACATAAAGTCGTTCCAGTGTGCTACGAAATCAAGAATAAATACTGTAGCATACACCGTTTTGGAAATTGGCATTACAATCTGGAAAAAGGTTCTGATCGGACTGCAGCCATCAATTGCCGCTGCTTCAATCAGGTCATCCGGAACATCACAGAAGAACTGCCGGAACATATAAATAGAGAAACATTTCGCAACAAAAGGAATAACAAGTGCTGCCAGTGTATTGACCCAGCCAAGCTGAGACATTTCAATATAAAGCGGGAGCATGATAGCTTCCATCGGCAATACCATCAGTGCAATTACGAGATTCAGAACTGCACCTTTACCTTTGAACTCAAATTTAGCCAGTGCATAACCGCACATGGAGTTTACAAGAAGATCAAGAACCAGGATCAATGCAATATACAGAAGTGTATTCTTAAACACCAGTGGCATATTCAATCGTGAAAATACCTCTGCATAGTTACTTAAGGATGCCTGAACTGGTAAAAAAGTAGTCAGTGAATCCATATTTGCAAAAATCTTAGCCTCTGGTTTCAGTGATGCGGAAATCATCCAGATCAGAGGAGATACAAAGATGATACCGATGATAATATTTCCAAAATAGAACATAAATTTTCCAAATGCATTAGAAAACCTCATTGATTTTTTCATATTTATATCCTCCTTTCTCAGTCTGTTGCCGCAGTTACTTTCTTCATAGCCATAGACATGCATACTACGATTACAAAGAATACAGCCGCGATCGAGCAGGCATAGCCAAAGTTACCCTTCTGGAAGCCCTGTGTATAAATATAGTATACAAGAGTCTTTGTGGAGTTTTTCGGTCCACCCTGTGTCATGATATATGGCTGTGTAAAGAGTTTCATTGCCTGGATCATAGTGATCATGATTACATATTTAATTGTTCCCTTCAGCCCAGGAATAGTGATATAAAGGAACTGTTTAAATTTTGTAGCACCGTCTACGGATGCTGCTTCGTACTGGTCTCTCGGGATTCCCTGAAGACCTGCCAGGAAGATCATCATCTGATAACCGGCGCCCTGCCATGCAGACATAAAGATGATAGAATTCATCGCTGTGCTTGCATCACTCAGGAATTTGATCGGGCTCATTCCCAGAGATACCAGAATGGAGTTGATAAGACCTGTGTTCGGGTTTGCATTGTAAAGTACGGACCACAGTACGGAGATAACTACCATAGAAGTAAGCTGTGGTGCAAAGTACATGGTACGGAAAACAGCCACTCCACGAAACTTCTTTGAAACCAGAAGTGCAAGTGCGAGTGCGAGTACACACTGACACGGAACAACAATTACAGTAAAGTACACTGTATTTTTTAATGCAAGCCAGAAGTTTTTGTCACTGAAAAGCTTCTGATAATTTTCAAAACCAATAAATTTCATGGCATCAGGTCTCATGATCTGATATTTAAATCCTGAAAAATATACGGTATAGATCATAGGTACAACAAGAAATGCAATCAGAAGAATCACTGCCGGTGCTACAAAGATATATGCAGCCACTCTTTCATCACGTTTACGGCCGGAAAGCTTCTTTTTTTCTGCCTTTGCCATTGCCTTTCCCCCTTTTTCTTATCCAGAAAAAGCGAAGCCGCACCGCTTTTTTGCCGATGCGGCTCCGTTTTCATTTATTTGTTTTCTTATTCAGCGTAATATGTTTCGTAGTCTTCTGTAAATGTATCTACTACTGTATCAAATTCAGACTGAATATAATCTGTATCTACTTCTTCATTACTTGCTGCATCAGAGAAAATGTTTGTCATTGCTTCTGCGTATGCAGATGAGAATGTAGCATAAGATGGTGTTCTAGGACGCGGAACTGCTGTGTTTTCAAGCTGATCTACGATAAGAGCTCTTGCACCTTCTTTGTACTCAGCCATTGCTTCTGTCTCATAAGCAGAAGAACGTGTTGCAGGTTTTGCAATTGCTGCTGCATATGATGCAACATTATCTGTATTCATCAGCCATGCCAGGAATTCACCAGCTGCATCTGCGTTCTCGCAGTCTTTAGAGATTGCTGCTGACCAGTCACCACATGGAGAAACTGCTTTTTTAGTTTCAGCATTTACCGGATAGTAAGTTACACCCCAGTCAAAGTCGGCATTCTGTTCAAGTGTTGCGATTTCCCATGAACCACCGATCATTGTTGCACATGCGCCATTGAGGAATTCATCTGTGATCGGTTCAACGTTTGCATATCCTTTAGCGATCAGATCTGCAAGCCATGCTGTTGTGTTTACTGCTTCTTCACTGTTCACATATCCATCGGCTTCTTTTCCATCTTCGCTGATATAATCTTTTCCAGCAGAAAGATACAGCGGTTCAAGAGCATATGGAAGTCCTTCGCCGTGGTCCATGATGATGTGTGTCCCCACATAATCATCTGTTGTACATTTTTCAGCAATCTCAGCAACTTCATCTGTTGTCAGAGGATTTTCGAGTGTACGGGAATCCAGATCATCTGTATCTACACCACATTCTTTGAGGTAATCTTTGTTGTAGTAGAATGCTACGGATGACTCTGTTGCACCTACAGCATATAATTTGCCATCATATGTATTCTGCGTCATTGAAGACTTTACGAAATCTGCTTTGTCTTCATCTGTAAAATAGTCATCCAGCGGAACTGTGATTCCATTAGCTGCATAATAGGAAACCTGCGGTCCGTCTACATAGAAGATATCCGGAAGATCGTTGGATGTAACTGCTGTAGCGATCTTGTTATCATACGCGTAAGAGTCTGAACGGTCAATTGCTTCACGACTTACCTGAATCTCAGGATGTTCTTCGTTCCATTCGGAAATTTTTTCTTTCCACCATGCTTCAATTGCTTCTCTGTCTGTTGGACTCCAGATTGTGATATTTGTTACGTCATCTGCGAATACCGGTACAGTTGTTGCTGCTCCTGAAATTGCAAGTGCTGCTGCCATTGCCAGACTAATGGTTTTTTTCATTTCTTAATCCTCCTTTAATGTTTATTTCCACCGCGCGAAAGGAAATATTGTAGAACCCGTTCCACATCCTCAAACAGCCGATTTTCATTATTTTGTTCGAGAAGTTTTATGTGGAAGCCGTTCCATATCGTGTCTTTATCATACTTCCCTGAAGTGTATTTGTCAACAGAATTTGATTGAAAACTCGTTTCCAGGCACATTTCCGTGCATTTTTATAATTTTAGCATTTTAATTTTGTGCATATTGCATATGCATATGCGTTATTTTTTTAACACGAATTATCTGTAATATAAAAAACATGCAAAGCTGTTGTTAGACTTTGCATGTTTCGAATTATTATCAGAATATTTTACCAAAATTTGCTTATAGTTTACTTTTCATGTCATATATTCTGTATTTTATTTTTATTTTTTATAATTCGCCATTAATTTCAACCGGATAGGTACTTTGTCCCTGCCGCAACTCCACAGCTAAAATCTGCCTTTGTGGAACGGGTTCCTTGCCTTCTATCAGATTTATGACACTTTTGGCACAGGTTTCTGCCAGAAATTTCACATTCTGACAAATAGCCGTTACCTCCGGATAACAGATCCTGCTGACATCCATACCATCATAAGTGACCACCTTGAGATCCTCCGGGACTCTTTTTCCTGCTTTAAGGGCAAGGTGCATATAACAGAGTGCCGGCTGATCAGCCGCAAATATACCATCCGCATCCGGATATTTCTCTAATGCCTCGGCTGCTGCATCCCAGTAAGACTGGTGATCAAACAGATTCCATTCCATGGTCAGATCCAGGACTTCCACTCCATGCTTCTTCAACGTCTCTTCAAATATGATATGTCTGTCATTTGCCGCTACATTTGGAGCAATACCAGTGATGTGGACGACCCTCTTACAGTTATTTTTCAGCATGATCTCTGCTGCCAACTTACCACCATAAACATGGTCAGACCCTACCATAGGGATTTCCGGGCCGAAATCCTGGTCCAGTGCGACAATTGTACGCTTCCGGTTTACATATTCCTTCCAGTGCAGTGTATGTGCACCGGTAATGATCCCATCCACCATATTACGGTCAAGCATATTCAGATAATCACGTTCTCTGTTGCTGCTCCCTACTGTGTTGCAGATCATCGCCTTGTAGCCTCTCTTGTAGAGAGCTACCTCCGTTTCCCGCGTAAATGCCGAGAAAAACGGATGATCCAGATCAGGGATCAGGACACCTATGATACCGGTTCTGTTACGAAACAGATTTCTTGCCAGTTCATTTGGTGTATATTCCAGATCGCTGATCGCCTGTTCAATTTTTTTGCGGGTATCAGCAGCAACATAGCCACTGCCATTTATTACTCTGGACACAGTACCGACCCCTACTCCGGCCTTCTGTGCCACATCTTTGATACTTGCCATATTTCTTAAATTAACCTTTCTTATACTCTGTTGTCTGGTTACGATAGTTTATTGTAACTGTTCTGTCTCCTTACAGTTTTTCCACTTCAGACAACGAGTTCAAAACATTTCCAATCTTTTTCGCGGTAGATCATTACTGTTCATTCATCAACAGCAATATGAATTCTTATCACGCAGAGTGACTCTGCAGTTATAAGTAATGTGACAATTATAGCATAGCAGCATTTTCTTTACAATTATCATCCTGTAGGAAAAAACAAACGTTTTTCAGCAACCTCTCCTGAAAACATGAAACAAGTTCTTCAGATTTCCCTGAAATCCAAAAAAACAGAACCGCATTCATTTCTGAATCGCAGTCCTGTTTTGCTGACTTTGATTTGTAACTGTTCTCTGTTCACATCCCGTAACCGGTTCATGTCTTAGCAGTTACTTTTATATATTTTTGCTGACACGAAGTCTTGTCATCGCTCTTGCGAGTGCAGCCTGGCTTCTGTGATATTCCACAATGCTCTGTTTCTGACGCAGCTGCTCTTCCGCGCGGTCTCTTGCCTCTTCTGCTCTGCGGATATCAATCTCTTCCGGACGTTCCACAGTCAGGCAGAACAGTTTCGCACGGTTGTTGATCATCTCAACAAAACCTGAGCTTACTGCAACTGTCAGCCAGTTCCCTTCAGAATCCTCAAAGCGCATCTCACCCGGAACGATCGCACAGATCATATTGGCATGATGTGCCAGAAATTCCTTCTGTCCATCCTCGGCCGGGATGATCAGTGATTTGGCTCTTCCTGCAAAAAACTGTCTGTTGGCAGCATAAATTTCAAGTCCGAATGTACTTTCCATAAGCCTCACCCCTTATTCTTCTGATAAAGTTTTGGCTTTTTCGATTACTTCGTCAATGGTTCCTACGTTGAAGAACGCATTTTCCGGATACTGATCCATCTCACCATCAATGATCATCTTGAATCCACGGATTGTTTCTTTGAGCGGAACATATTTACCAGAAATACCTGTAAAGTTCTCAGCTACATGGAATGGCTGGGACAGAAATTTCTGAATCTTTCTTGCACGGAATACCGTATTCTTATCCTCATCAGAAAGCTCTTCCATACCAAGGATTGCAATGATATCCTGGAGTTCTTTGTATTTCTGAAGGATTTCCTGTACTCTACGTGCAACTTCATAATGCTCCTCGCCGACTACATCAGCTTCCAGAATACGGGAAGTAGATTCCAGCGGATCAACAGCCGGATAAATACCCTGCTCTACGATCTTACGGGAAAGTACGGTAGTCGCATCCAGATGTGCAAACGTTGTTGCCGGAGCCGGGTCAGTCAGGTCATCAGCAGGTACATATACGGCCTGTACAGAAGTAACAGAACCGGAAGTTGTAGAAGCGATACGCTCCTGCAGCTCACCCATCTCAGTTGCCAGTGTAGGCTGATAACCTACGGCAGACGGCATACGTCCGAGAAGTGCAGATACCTCAGAACCGGCCTGTACAAAACGGAAAATATTATCGATAAACAGAAGTACATCTCTGTGCTCTGTATCACGGAAATATTCGGCCATTGTAAGACCTGTCTCAGCAACTCGCATACGGGATCCCGGCGGCTCATTCATCTGTCCGAACACTAAGGCTGTTTTCTCAAGAACACCGGATTCCTTCATTTCTGACCAGAGGTCGTTACCTTCACGGGAACGTTCTCCGACACCTGTAAAAATAGAATATCCACCATGCTCTGTAGCGATATTCTGGATAAGTTCCTGGATCAGAACGGTTTTACCAACACCGGCACCACCGAACAGACCGATCTTACCACCCTTTGCATAAGGAGCAAGAAGGTCGATGACCTTGATACCTGTCTCCAGGATCTCTACGGCCGGTTTCTGATCTTCGAAGCTTGGCGGATCTCTGTGAATCACCCAACGCTCTGCATCATCCAGAGCTTCTCCACCGTCAACTGTCTCTCCAAGAACATTAAAAAGTCTGCCAAGAGTGCAGTCTCCTACCGGAACCTTGATTCCACTTCCTGTGGCAACTACTTCTCTGTCTCTCTGAAGTCCCTCACTGGCACTCAGCATAATGCAGCGAACCACATCATTTCCCAGATGCTGAGAAACTTCCATAACGCATTTCTTACCATTGTTTTCGACTTCAAGGGCGTCCTTGATATCCGGAAGATCGCCATTCTCAAAAACAACATCTACAACAGGTCCCATGACCTGTACAATCTTACCTTTACTCATTATCGTCCCTTCCTTTTCTGGGCCTTCGCACCACTGCAAACTTCTGTGATCTCCTGTGTGATCGCTGCCTGACGTGCACGGTTATACTGAATTGAAAGATCCTGTAGCATTTTCTTTGCACTGTCTGTAGAAGACTGCATGGCTGTCATTCTCGCATTGTTCTCACTTGCATATGCTTCTACAAGACAGCCATAAATCACACCTGTCAGATAATTAGGAATCATAATGTCCAGTACGCCGTCTGTTGAAGGAAACATCTCTATCTCCTCCTGATGAACGCCCACCGGAACCTCAAGTGGCGAAAAGTTCGTTTTCTTTAAAGGAAGAAGCTGCATATTTACCGGCTCCATCACAACTGCATTCTGCATCTGTGTATAGATGATATGCACCTCATCCACTTCTCTTTCCAGAAAGCTTCTTACAACTTCCTCACTGATCAATCTTGCACGATGCATGGTCGGCTTCTGTACGGTATAGTGGAAGCTTCCATCCATGTCCACATCTTTCTTGCCAAAATACTGACGACCGACCATACCAAGAACATACAGCTTATGATATCCAGGTGTAGATGCTATAAATTCTTCTGTCATTCTGGTGATGTTATGGTTATAAGCACCTGCCATACCCTTGTCACCGGTTACCACTATGGTCGCTATCTTACGTTCTTCCTGTGGGATCAGATGACGCACGCTGAAGAACGGATGCTGGATATCCGGAACATGACGAAGAATTCTGGCAATCGCCCCCTGCATATTATAGAAGTAAGGCTCTGTATCAGACAGTATCTTCTTGGCTTTTTTCATCTTGGAAGAGGAAATCATATACATGGCATTGGTAATCTTCATTGTGTCCTGGACACTGCTTATCCTGCTTTTTATTTCTCTTGCATTTGCCATAAGTTCCTCCTATGCAATCTCTGCTTTATTTTGCGGCTGCACGATCCTTGAATTCATCTGCAACCTGAAGGATTTTTTCTCCGAGTTCATCGCTTAAGACTTTGCTCTCATCGATTTCTTTGCCGATTTCAGGATATACGTTGTCGAAGTATTCGAGCATATCCATCTGATATTTCTTCACAGCCTTCTTATCCACATGAACCAGCTTCTTGTGGGTCGCTGTCCACAGTGTGATAACCTGCTGGTGGAGAGAAAGTGGATTACACAACGGCTGTTTCAGAAGTTCCATCAGGCATCCGCCATAAGCAAGCTGTGCTTTGGTCGCATCATCCAGATCGGAACTGAACTGGGTGAATACTTCCATCTCACGGTACTGTGCCAGGTCGATACGGATACTTCCGGATGCTTTCTTCATTGCCTTGGTCTGCGCTGCACCACCAACTCGGGATACGGAAAGACCTACGTTGACCGCCGGTCTCATACCTGAGAAGAACAGGTCACTCTCGAGGAAGATCTGTCCGTCTGTGATGGAAATTACGTTGGTAGGAATGTATGCGGATACATCTCCTGCCTGTGTCTCGATGATCGGAAGTGCTGTAATGGAACCTCCGCCCAGCTTATCACTCAGACGGCTGGAACGCTCCAGAAGTCTGGAATGAAGGTAGAATACGTCACCAGGATATGCTTCACGTCCCGGAGAACGCTCCAGAAGCAGTGACAGTGCACGATATGCAACTGCATGCTTGCTCAGATCATCGTATACGATCAGGACATCCTTGCCTTTGTACATAAAGTACTCTGCAAGTGCTGTTCCTGCATAAGGAGCAATGTACTGAAGCGGCGCACAGTCGCTTGCTGTTGAAGAAAATACTGTGGTATATTCCATAGCTCCATATTTCTCAAGGTTGGATACAACTTTGGCTACCGTAGATGCCTTCTGACCGATTGCCACATAAATACAAATCACATCCTTACCCTTCTGGTTCAGGATGGTATCGATTGCAAGGGAAGTCTTACCGGTCTGTCTGTCACCAATGATAAGTTCTCGCTGTCCTCGTCCGATTGGGAACATGGAATCAAGTGAAAGGATTCCTGTTTCCAGCGGTACATTTACGGATTTACGGTCAATAATTCCAGGTGCCGGATTCTCTACCGGGCGATAATCCTGTTCTTTGATATCACCTTTTCCGTCAATCGGGGCTCCAAGAGCATTGACGATTCGTCCAACGAAACCATCACCTACAGGTATACCTGCCTGTTTACCAGTTCTGGTTACTTTGGTTCCCTCCTTGATTCCGGTATCCTTACCAAACAGAATACATCCCATGCTGTTTGTACGGATATCCTGAACCATTCCCTTGAGTCCGTTTTCAAATACTACAACCTCGCCATACATAGCGTGATCAATTCCATAAACAGTTGCAATTCCATCTCCTACGGAAATGACCGTTCCTACTTCCTGGTTCTGGCTGATTTCATCATAATTCTCTATTTCTTCTTTCAGAATGGAAATAATCTCATCTGGATTGATTGCACTCAACGTGTTCACCTCCGGGTCAATTTCTGTTCCAGCTTGCGGTAACGTCCCCGCAGGCTCCAGTCATATTCGCTTCCGCCTGCCAGAAGGACAAATCCTCCGATCAGGCTTTTATCTTCTATCATTTCTATTTCGGCTTTCTGCGCCCCAAATTCCCGGCATAAAAATGCTCTGATACCATCAAGCTGTGCATCCTTCGGTGCTGTTACATAACGCATGACTGCGTGTATGGTCTTCTCATGCTGTCGGCACAGTTCTTCGTAATCTTCAAAAATTTCCTCGATCAGATCAATTCTGTGATGCTTGCAGACGACCTTGATGAAACTCTTCATTTCCTCAGGGATCACTCTGTCGATCACTTTTTCCTTGATCTCAAATGGTACCAATGGGTTCTTCAGACTCTGTGCGAGTTCAGGAACCTTCCGAAATATTTCTTTTGTATTCTGTATGACCTTTCTGGAAACAGAAAGGTCATACAGAGTTTTTGCATAATTAACGGCGGTCACTGTCATCTGGATCACCTGCTTTTTCTATAAATTGGTCATACAAGGATAAATCCTGGTCTGCTCCACTGTTTTTACCAATAATTTTACCGGCAGCTTCCATAGCAAGAGAGGCAACATCATCTTTCATCTGACGCATAGCATTCTCGCGCTCTGTGTTGATGTCCTCCTGCGCTTTGGCAAGCATTGCAGATACCTTTGCCTGTGTATCTTCCACAGTTTTGTCTGCCTGTGCTTTGGCTTCTTTTCTGGCCTGCTCCATAATCTGGAAGGATTCTTCTCTGGCGGATTTCAACGCACCCTCATACTGTTCCTTAAGTGCCTTCGCCTGATCCTCCTGCTCCTTTGCTCCTGCAAACTGCTGATCGATCATAGCCTTTCTTACGTCCATCACTTTGATGATCGGTCCGAATAAAAACTTCTTCATCAATAAATAAAGAACTAACAGGTTGATGATCGTAAAGACAAGGTTGATGTCAATTTTTATCACCTGGTCCACCTGCCTCTCTGTATTTTTCGGTTCTTTATCATTAGCCCAGCATGATGATGATCAGAAGTCCGATTACGAAACCGTAAATAGCTGTTGCCTCGGCAAGGGCACAACCTAACAGCAGGTTCTTACTGATCTTGCTCTCTGCTTCCGGCTGTCTTGCGATAGCTTCAACTGCCTTGGAAGTTGCGATACCAATACCAATACCTGCTCCAATACCTGTAAGAACTGCGATAGCTGCTCCGATTGCTACTAATGTTGACATACTTTTTTCCTCCTGAATAGATATCAAATTTTCTTTTGTCTTACTCGATTGCTTCCTTGATGAACAAGGATGTTAAAAATACAAATACATAAGCCTGTATGAATCCGTCAAAGAAATCAAAATACAGACTGAACGGTATGGGAAGAATTGCCGGACATATAAATTCAAGCAATTTCATTACAACAAAGCTTCCCAGAACATTACCAAATAATCGCATACACAGAGATGTTGGTCTGATCGCAAGCTCCAAAATATTGATCGGAAGCATGATCGGCACAGGCTCTGCAAAGCTCTTAAGGAATCCCTTAAGTCCTCTCTTATGAAATCCTGCATATTCGATCAGAATAATGCTCATAAGCGACAATGCTATGGTAACATTCATGTCCTTTGTCGGTGGTGTAAACCCAAACACACCTGCTATATTGGCTATTCCAATGAAAATTACGGTTGACATCAGATAAGGGACATACCGTTTTCCCTCTTCTCCCAGAATTCCCACAAAGAAATCCTGAAGGAAACTTACTCCTGATTCCAGAAGAAGCTGTTTTTTGCCTGGATTCTCGACTTTAAGATTTCGAACCAGTATCAGAGAAAGTATTACCAGAACGGCCATAATGACCCAGGTAACCGCGACGCTCTCTGCAATCGGTATTCCGCCGAACACTGGTATCGTAAACAATGTCTTGCTCTCAAGCTCTTCTGCCAATGTGGCTGATAAATTCCCCGTCTTTCTCCCTCCTTTTCTCCGACCGAACCAACATATTGGTCATACCGGTCTGTCATTTGATTCCTTTATTTTACGCTTTGTCAAAAAAAAGTCAATATCCATTCTCCCCATTTTGTCCGAAAAGATCAGCCGATTCTATACACATTGCACAATTATATTAAATATAATCTCATATTATAAGTGAAACCTCTCCATAGGCTAAAATAGACAAAGAGCCGTCAGACTCCTGTACTTTGAGCCTTCCGTCCGGACAGATCTCCAGTGCCTTCGCCTTACGGATATCCTGCCCGTCCACGATCTGGATCTCCCTTCCCGGGACAAGATTCTGCTGGATATATTCAGGAGGTAAACGCAGCTCTCTTGTCTCTTCCAGAAGGGCATTGATGATCTCAGCGGCAAGACGGTTACGATCCAGTCCTGCTGCCGCTTCCCGGTTCTCATACAGGGCTCCGGCGACATTCCTGATCTCAGACGGATATCCGCCCTCTGCCTCATACAGATTCAGCCCGATCCCAACTACGGCAAAGTCAATATCTCCGCTCTCAAAGTCTGTGACAGCTTCTGTCAGGATGCCGCAGACCTTCTTCTCATTGTAATAGAGGTCATTCACCCACTTGATTCCAAGTGAGATACCAGTAGTCCGAAGGACAGCCTTATAGACTGCCACAGCCGCCTCTGCGGTGAGCAGAAGGCTCTCCTTGAGGCTCCCGCGAGGTTTAAGGATAACACTGAGATAGAGTCCTGCTTCCTCCGGAGAATAGAAGCTTCTGCCTCTCCGTCCTCTTCCTGCTGTCTGCTTCCCTGCCACAACGCATCCACCATGACCGGCAAGTCCGGTTACCGCCGCTTCCTTCGCGGCACGGTTGGTCGAGTCGATCTCCCGATATACCTTCAGATAAACTTCCGGTGAAACTAAAAAGGGCTGTATTGCTTCCATGGAAAGACGATGACTGTCCTTCACCAGCATATAGCCCTTATTCTGTCCTGCCTCTATTGTATATCCTTCTTCCCTCAGGGACTTCACCGCCTTCCAGATCGCAGCTCTGGTACAGTGAAGTTCCTCGGCAAGTTTCTCTCCAGAAAGAGTTTCCCCCTTCTGCTGTTCTAATATTCCTAAAAGTTTAGATTTTACCGTCATATTTCTCTCCATAATTCTTAAGGGTCTTCTTGAGAAATGATACATATTCCCTGCGGATATTCTCCGGTGATACGATCACGGCTCCTGTACCCAGTCCTGCAAGCCAGCCAAAAAACTGTGTACTGACCTTGATCTGTGCCTGCATGGAAAAATGATTCTCATCCTTGGGGATCAGCATGACATCCTGACCAAAACGGTCAAGCACAACGCCTACAAACTGATTCTCAAACTCCATCCGGACACTTCTCTCCTTCCCTCCGAACATCCCGAAAGTACTGAAAGAGAACTTCCCGAGATCAAAATCCCTGAAAATATTGCCGCCATTTCTCTTCTGCTTCTCAATTACCTCTACCTGCATCATCTTGTCCACGCGATAATGCTTCACAACTCCGCTTCGCTCATCCAGTCCCAGAAGATAGTAATTCTCATTCTTCCAGATCATCTTCCATGGGCTGGCCTGATACCACTCTCCATTCTTCTTGGGTTTCAGTTCCTTGGACAGAGTCCATTCGTAATAATGAAAACGGATCTGTCTGTTCCTGGACATGCCGTCATAGATCGTCTGGATGTTGCTGTATATCTCCTCGTTGACTGTCTTATTGCCTGGTTCGATAAAAAGCTGCTCACGGAGTTTCTTTGCAGCTTCCGGGATAACAAGGCTCTCCAGTTTGCGGAGCAGTTCTCTGGATTTCTTCTGTGTGACAAATCTGGAAGACTGTACTGCATCCATCAGGAACTTCACTTCCGGAAGCTGGAACTTCCGGTTCGCTATATAGAAACCGCCAACCTTCCCACGGCGGTTGCGGATATCAAGTCCATAGATCCTCAGTGCCTCAATATCATCGTAAACTGTCTTGCGCTCGACACTGATCCCGTATCCTCTGAGATACTGTGCCATATCCTTCGCAGATATGGGATGCTCCTCATCTGTCCGCTCCAGCAGCACATCCATCAGGTATAATATTTTGAGTTTCTGGTTAAATGATTTCGGCATGTATTGTCTGTTATCCTTCTTATTACTTGTCAGTCAGTGCTGCTACCACACCGGAATATACTACCACAAATGCCAGTGCCATCGCAATCCTGTCAGCAGAATGCACATCGATCTTCATGACCATGGCACCCAGGATCATGATCTCCACTGTTACCAGTATTCCGAGTATCATTGCCATGACATTGGAAAATTTCTTCTTCTCTGTATGGCTCTCTCTGTTCTCTGTCTCGTAGTGTCTCTTTGCTGTTTCTGCTGTGTTCATCATAGTAAGATCCCCTTTATATCGTATTATGGTTTGAGAATTTCGAATATTTGTTCTGAACATATTTTCCGAACATCTTTTCGATATAAAGAGTATCTCATATTAAATGTCCAATAAAACGGGACAAACTTAAATTTCAGAATATATGTTCACTATTTATTTGCGAACACAATTTTATCCACATGATACGTCCCCTGATCCACGCTCATGACAGCCATCGTGGCCTCCTGCCCAAAACGGCTTCTTCCACAGCTTCCCGGATTCAGCCACAATCTTCCGTCGACCATTTTTTCAGAATAACTGTGCGTATGACCAAAGATCACGACCTGGGCACTGCCAAGCTCCCATGCCACATCTTTTTTGTTGTGTGTCATAAAAAATTTCACACCTTCTATAGTGAAACGAAGTGTCTTTGCAATCCCCTCAGCCCAGTCTCTGTCATTATTTCCTCTTACGACATAGATGGAACCAAGGCAACGGATCCTGTCAAGAAGTTCCGGTCTGTCCACATCACCTGCATGCAGAATGCAGTCACATGTTTTGAGGATTTCCAGGACTTCCGGTCTTAATAAACCATGAGTGTCTGAAATGATGCCAATTTTTTTTGCCATATGATGTCACTTCCTTTCTTTCAGATCTGATGATATTATCAGTAGCCCTCTCTGCGTCTTTCCTTTCGGAGTTCATTACGCTTCTGTGCCCCGAGCCACTCAGCTTTCTCGGATTCCGTTTCAACGATCAGACCGGGAACTTCGACCTTGTTGTCGTTTTCATCCAGTGCGACCATGACTTCATAGGCACGGTTGATGACCCTGCGTGTTCCGTCAGGACTTTCTACATAAGTATCGATCCGTACTTCCATGGAAGTTCTTCCGACGTAAGTCAGCTTTCCGATCAGGACCACGGTGTCTCCCAGATAGGCTCCTGCCTTAAAATTCAGATTGTCCACACAGGCAGTCGTCACGATCGTTCCTGCATGTCTGTACGCTACGATCCCCGCCATCTCATCGATCCACTGCATCAGAACTCCGCCAAAGAGCCTGCCGTAACCGTTGATGTGCTTATTCATGATGAGATAAGTATTTTCGGTACGGGAATCCTCCATATGTTTCATCTTTCTCATATTTTTTCTCTTTTCTTATAACTATAATCCCTGTTTCTGAAACTGTGCGGCTGCTTTTTCATATTCCGGCATCGGCACGCCGTATTCTCTGCCCATACGCACAACTTCATATACAAGTCCGTCAATCTCAGACTGCTTTCCTGCCATAACATCTCTCTGCATGGATGTTGTTGATTCCGGTGCGAGATTTGAAAGGATCCTGAGGTTTCGTTCCACAAGGTCTTCTTCAAATTCAATTCCCATTGCATGGGACAAATTAACGATCTCACGCATCAGTTCGCAGATCATCTCACGTTTCTCGCCTTCCTGCTGAAAATCAACTGCCGTGGCATTGTAATATAAACCTGCCGTTCCGATCGGTGATACGTAGGAAAACTTCACCATCGCATCTCTGCGGATATCCGGTGAAAGAATCACTTCCAGATCTTCGGATGCCATATCCCGTGCGATCGCTCTCATGCTTTCTGTCTCTTCAGAAGGAGTCCGCGCGCCAAAAACAACTCGAAGGATCTTGCCATGGCGAAGGATCACTCCCGGCTCCTCGATCGCCGCTGATACATAGATGCATCCATCCGGTACGGTGAGATCCGGAAATTCTTTCTGTAATCTGCCGCCGGTTCCATAAATATTCAGGATTGGAAGAACTACTGTCTCCGGTCCGGCAATCCTGCGGATATCCGGGATCAGATCCGTCAGGGAATAGCCCTTGACACACACCAGGATCACATCTGGCTGCTCTGTGTATTCTTCCATCCGGCATGTTTTGACAGGAATGGTCTCTTCTTTTCCATCCCAGAGCTGCCTCATGGTAAGTCCCTGTTTCTGCATCGCCTCAAGATGGCTGCCTCTCGCGATCAGAGTTACGTCCTTTTCTGCTTTTGTAAGATAAAATCCAAGAGTCCCTCCGGTTCCTCCTGCCCCGATGATTGCGTATTTCACACCAGATTCCTCCTTTGATCACTTGTATTATGTTTCAAAACAGGCTCCTCATATAGTGAGGAGCCTGGTCGTTATATATTCTTCTGGCAGATATCCTCCAGACAGCATTTATCACAATATGGCTTTGTCCGTGCAGTACAGACTTCTCTTCCGTGGCAAACAAGACGATGGCAAAAATCACTGCCTTCTTCCGGCGGAATGATCTTCCACAGAGCCATCTCCACTTTCTTAGGATCCTTGATGCCGTCAACCAGACCGATACGGTTCGTCAGACGGATACAGTGTGTGTCTGTCACAATCGCCGGTTTGCCAAAGACATCTCCCATGATCAGGTTTGCGCTCTTGCGTCCTACACCCGGGAGTTTGAGAAGTTCTTCGAATGTGGTCGGGATGTTGTCATTGTACTGCTCATGAAGGATCCGCATACACGCGCTGATATCCCTCGCCTTACTCTTGCCAAGACCGCAGGGACGGACGATTGCCTCGATCTCCTCCGGTTCTGCTGCTGCAAGAGAAGCTACGTCAGGATATTTTGCATAAAGATCCTCTACGACTACATTGACCCTCGCATCCGTACACTGGGCTGCCAGTCTCACGCTCACAAGAAGCTTCCACGCCTGGTCATAATCCAGTGTGCATCCTGCATCCGGGTATTCCTTCTTAAGTCTGTCGATCACTTCCAGAGCCAGTTCTTCTTTGGTCATTCTGCGCTCCTTAGATAGTACCGAAAATACGGTCTCCAGCATCGCCAAGTCCCGGGCAGATGTATGCATGGTCGTTCAGTTCACGGTCCAGATGTCCTACATAGATCTGTACATCCGGATGCTCTTTATGGAGACGCTCCAATCCTTCCGGTGCTGCGATAACAAACATGCATTTGATATTTTTGCCGCCGTGTTCCTTGATCATTCTGACTGCGTCCACAGCAGAACCACCTGTTGCAAGCATCGGGTCTGTGACAACGATCAGACGCTGATCGATCGGATCCGGCAGTTTGCAGTAATATTCGTGCGGCTCATGTGTCTCAGGATCTCTGTAAAGTCCGATGTGTCCGATTTTTGCAGACGGAACAAGTGTAGTGATACCATTGACCATTCCAAGTCCGGCACGAAGTACCGGAACAACAGCCAGCTTCTTGCCTGCGATCATAGGTGACATGCAGGTTTCGATCGGTGTCTCTACCTCAACATCTTCCAGTGGAAGATCTCTCAGTGCCTCATATCCCATCAGTACTGCGATCTCCTCGATCAGTTTACGAAATTCATTTGTTCCTGTATTTTTGTTACGAAGCATAGAAATTTTATGCTGGATCAGCGGATGATCCATAATAAATACATTCTCCATTTCAACCTCCATAGATGATTCTGTATCGAATTTTCTACATTTTCTATGGTGATTATACCCTATTTCTCAGTTATTGACAACCACCGCAAACATGTTACACTTAACTTATATTTATCTTATGTTAGGAGCAATTTTATGACTGATTATGAGCAGATTTTTCTCTCTTCCGGGCAGGAGAAGCAGAAACTTACAATTGCCCTGAAACGCTTTATCGAAACAGAGGATCCTGACTGGAAAGCCCGCTATCAGAGTTATCTGCGGACCCGTTTCCGTCCTGCCATGACTGAACTGATCCATGGCGGTGATCTGGCACGTATCCGCAATTTATGCGCTTTTGCCCCGCTGACTGCTCCCGCACTGGAACAGTTTATCCAGGAAGCTTCCATTTGCGGACGGACCGAGATCCTTGCTTTTCTTCTCCGGTTAAAAAAAGATTCCTTCGGATTTCATGACAGAGATTTTTCTCTCTGAAAATCTGACTTTTATTTTGAAGTTCATTTTATAGTATGAAAGGATTTTGTTTATGAAACCTTCCGGCGATTTTTCCCTTTATCAGAAGATCTGGGACTTCACGCGGGAACAGCTTTCCGTAAAATATCCCTTTTTTCGGAAACTTCTGTGGAATTTTTCTTTTAAAGAATCTGAAGATACCGAAACTGCTGGAACTGACGGCAGGAATATCTATTTCAACCCTGATTTTGTAATAAAAAGCTTCCAGGAATCATCCACGAAACTGGAGGAGCTTTTTCTGCACATGCTGTATCACTGCCTGTTCCTTCATCTCATCATGGATGTGCCACCGAATCGCAGACTCTGGGATCTCGCCTGTGATGCGGCTGTCCAGAGGATCCTTCAGAATGAAAAGAGGGAACGTGACCCGATGAAAATCTATCAGGAATTCCAGAACGCAGCCGTCTCAGATTCTTCCTCTCAACCAGATTCGTCAGAACCTTCTGCTGAAGCTGAACCCATCACTCCACTTGACGACCACAACTTCTGGAAATACACCGACCGCCAGAAATTCCTCGAGACGATCCGACAGACTCTCGGTGGTATGTCCGGTGCCGCCGGCATGGGGCTGTACGGCAACAGCGGACGCGGCAGTGCTCCCGGAAATCAGGTGGAAGAACTCTCTGTCGAGGAAAAAGGCAAATACGATTTTCACCATTTTCTCAGACGTTTTGCCGTCCACAGGGAAGAAATCCATACCGATGCCCAGAGTTTCGACTATATTCCCTATATATTCGGGCTTGATCATTATGGAAATATCCCTCTGATCGAATATCTCGAGTACCAGGAAGTCACCCGGCTTGAGGAGCTTGTCATCGCGATCGATACTTCCGGCTCCTGCTCAGCAGACACCGTCCGTCGATTTATGGAAGAAACTTATGGAATCCTCAGCGACCAGGAGAATTTTTTCCGCAAAATGAACCTCTATATCATCCAATGTGACTGCTTTATACAGGATGTGGCACATATTACCTGCGAAAAAGACTGGCAGGATTATCTCCAGAACCTCCGTATCCACGGGCGCAGCGGGACCGATTTCCGGCCCGTTTTTGAATACGTGGAAAAGCTCCGCGAAGAACGGAAACTCAAGAATCTCAAGGGACTGCTCTATTTCACAGACGGCGATGGGATCTATCTGGAAAAAGCTACCGACTATGAAACTGCTTTTGTTTTTTATAAAGAAAAATCCATGCACCAGAAAGTTCCTGCATGGGCTGTAAAGTTATATCTTGATGCTGAAAAATCCTGAACCTACGCATATCCAGAAAGGATCACGCTATGAATATCAAAGAAGCCAAAGAAGAAATTCTACACACGATACAGATCTACACTCGTAAAGACGCACACGGACAGTATCTCATGCCCTCTGTCCGTCAGCGTCCGGTTCTCCTGATCGGACCACCCGGAATCGGCAAGACTGCCATCATGGAACAGATTTCCCGCGAATGTGGAATCGGTCTTACCGCCTATACCATCACGCACCACACCCGCCAGAGTGCCGTAGGCCTTCCCGTTATCGTAAAGAAAAATTATCAGGGCAAAGAGTATTCCATCACCGAATATACGATGAGTGAGATCATCGCCTCTGTCTATGAAACGATTGAAAAAAGTGGCTGCCAGGAGGGGATTCTCTTCATTGATGAGATCAACTGCGTATCGGAAACTCTGGTCCCGACCATGCTTCAGTTTCTCCAGAACAAAACTTTCGGCACACATCCTGTCCCGGAAGGCTGGGTCATTGTTGCCGCCGGAAACCCTGTCGAATATAACAAATCTGCCCGCGAATTCGACATTGTCACGCTGGACCGTGTGAAACGGATCGATGTGGAACCCGATCTCGCCGTGTGGAAGGAATATGCCTGGGCAAAGGGCATCCATCCGGCGATCCTTTCTTATTTAAGTTTACATAATGATCGTTTCTATCATGTAGAAAACACTGCTTCCGGTGTCCGCTTCGTCACAGCACGAGGATGGGAAGATCTTTCTTCCATTCTGTATGGATATGAGGATCTTGATCTCACACCGGACGCAGACCTGGTCCTGCAGTATCTTCAGGAACCGGAAACTGCCAGGGATTTTGCCGGATATTATGATCTCTATGCAAAATACCGCCAGGACTACCGGATTCCGGAACTGCTCTCCGGCCGTATCTCTGAGGAAGAATTTCAGGACCGCTGTAATCTCGTACAGCAAGCTTCCACCGATGAAAAAATCTCTGTCGCGGGGCTTCTTCTCGATGGGTGGAACAGTTTTTTCCAGCAGTTCCAGAAAGAAGATCAGTTTACAACAGCACTCCACGACACGCTGAAGCAGATCCGTGCCGCCCTGCTGCGCGAAGAAACACTCGATGAAATCATTATACAGCGAAAACAGGCTCTGAAAGTTAAGCTGGAAAATCATCTTATTTCTTCTGCGGACTATGAGCAGAACGAACAGATCACAAAAATTCTGGAAAGCTGTCTTGTCGAAACACGTAAGAAGCGGGTGAATGATCCGCAAAAAAACCTCGCCATTCTCAGGGATGCCCTGAGTGACGAGGTAGATAATCGCAAAAATCTTGCCGCACAAACTTCTCTCGCACTGGAAAATGGATATCGTTTTGCAAGTGAAGCCTTTGAAGATGGACCGGAACTTCTTTTCCTGACTTCAGATCTGAGCCACAATCCAAAGGCGGTACAGTTTATCAGCACTTTTGGATGCGAGCCTTATTTTCATTACAGTGAACAGTTGATGTTTCAGGAGAAACGGCAGACATTACTCCGGGAAATTGAAAGGCACTCCTGATTCAGATCCAGTCTCTGCCGCTCAGGTTCCTACGGTATTTCGGTCCCATCAGACCGTTTTTGCGCTCCAGTGCCTCGCGGAATTCAGCCCCGTACATTACGAAGGACATCGTCATGCACACAGCACAAGCCCCGATCAGCACATTGGCTGTCGAATACGGAAGTCTGACTCCTGCTGTCAAAATCATCACAACTACATAAGTAACTGCTGTATTCAGCTTGCCATGCCACTGAGCTTCCCCGGTCGCGTCGGTCTCCATAATGACTTTCCAGCCTACGACCAGCATGTATGTTTCTTTTATCACAAACAGGATCATCACAAGTTTCACCAGCGGATAACGTGATATCAGACACGCCAGCATCACTGCCTGCATTGCCTTGTCTGCCAGTGGATCAAGCAGTCTTCCGATCCTGCTGATCTGATTAAAGGATCTCGCAATTCTTCCATCCAGGAAGTCGGTCGCTGCCGCTGCCAGGATGATCATGGTCAGAGCCGGTCTGTTTCCTCTCATACCATGTCTCTCGCAGATTCCAAGGAAAAGAATTGCAAGTCCGAGTCTGATAAGACTCAGAAGATTCGGTACGGTAAGGATTTCTTTACGTGTAAAAACTTCTGCAAGCTTCTCCTGCCTTGCCGGAATCACACGGTAGAAAAGCTGGTAACACAGGATATTCAGAATCAGTGCTGTCATTACATCTGAAACACAGTGCTGCTTCAGGAACATGGTTGCCATGATGATAGACACTGTCAGAACTGTCTGTGCTGCTGTAAATACTTTATTTTTCCTGCATCTCTCATTCTGGAAAAGTGCTACACAGCTTGCCACAGAATTAAATACGTGGATACTTGGAAAAATATTCGTAGGCGTGTCGATCTTATACAAAAATCTGACCGCTGAAATAAAAATACCGCTCTCCCCGGTCAGATCCGGTCGAAGATTCTGTCCGTTCGGGTAAACATAGGAAACCAGAATGAACAAGGTCATTCCCACTGCCAGAGTGCCAATATACTGATAATATTCCTTCTTGCCCGGGCAGAACAGCACGAAATAAACCACTGTACCGATCAGAAAAAAGTACCACATCACATATGGAATAATAAAATACGGGCAGAACGGGATTTTGTCATCTGCCAGCGAATGGATGATATGTATTTTCACATCGCTTCGCTCTACGAGCATAAAGGATACCATATAAAAAATCCCATACAGCGGAATCATCCACAAATGTTTTGATTTCTTCAGATAATTCAAAATATCACCTTTCCGAATATGCTGGCTGCATGCCAGGGGCAATTTATTGTTTCAGTCATTACATTCTTGTTTCATTTATCTGTAGGTATAATATACCTATTTATAAGATTTAATCAATCCACAAAATGCCCAAAATATCCGATTTTACAGAAATTTCATAATCTCTTTTCATAAAGCTAAGATAAAAATAAGGAATTCTTTCGTTTTCGACACAGATACAAAAAGAGGAAGTGCTTTATGCTGCACTTCCTCTTCTCTTCTGTGTATCCTTACGCAAGACCTGCTGGAATTCTCTCAGCTTTTCTTTTGCCTCCGGGCTTAAGTTCTGCGGTACCTGAATCTGTACAGTTACGTACTGATTGCCGTGGACAGCAGAATCTTTCATAGAAACAATTCCTTTGCCTTTCAGACGGATCTTACGTCCGGACTGTGTACCCTCCGGGATCTTGCAGATCACATCGCCGTACAGGGTGGTGACTTTGGCTTCGCCGCCAAATACGGCTGTTGTAAATGGAATATTTGCTGTTGTGTAGATATCCATTCCTTTACGCTCAAAGCCAGGTTTCGATGCCACATTGACTTTGAGGAAAAGATCTCCTGCAGGACCGCCATTGAATCCCGGATTTCCTTTGCCTTTCAGACGGATGCTCTTGCCATCTTCGATGCCTGCCGGGACATGTACCTTAAGTGTCTGGGTAACGCCATTTCCAGATGGATCAGACAGCCTCATCACTCTGTCGCATCCAAAGGCTGCTTCTTCGAAGCTGACGCTTACTTCTGAGTGAAGATCACTGCCCTTTGCCTGCGTACTTCTTCCGCCGAAGCCGCCAAATCCGCTCTGGCTGTGGAAGCCCTGACCTCCGAAGCTGCCGCTCTGACTGCCGCTCTGACCATGGAACATATTTCCAAAGATATCTCCAAAAATATCTCCCATATCGCCCATGTTGCCGTTTTCGAAATGGTATTCATGGTAGCCGCTGCCGCCCTGGCCGAAGCCGCCAAATCCACTGCCAAAACCACCCTGACCATGGAATCCCTGGCCTCCGCCATAAGCACCTCCGGCACCTGCACCTTCTTCAAAGGCCGCGAAACCATACTGGTCGTACAGTTTCTTCTTCTCGTCATCACTTAAGATATTATATGCTTCTGTGATCTCTTTAAACTTCTGTTCCGCATTCTTATCCCCCGGATTCATGTCCGGATGATATTTCTTCGCAAGTTTCCTGTATGCTCTCTTGATCTCCTTCGCATCGGCATTTCTTCCGACCCCAAGGACATCATAATAATCTCTCTTAGCCATAATGCCACCTCCGGTTATATTCGTATAGAAAAGAAGATGCGGTCATAAACTCCCGCATCCCCTGCCCTTGTCTTTTGTTCTATTTGTAATATAACACTCGATTTTTGATATGTCAAGATGGTGCGGAAAGATTTTTGCTTCCTGTCCTTGCATACTTGCCAAACAACCTGGCTCTGATCGTGATCGTAGCCCCTGTTTTGTTCTTTCCCATCTTCATTCATTTATTTTTTTCTGCAAGCATACGGCGTAATTCCTGTAATTCTTTCTCCTGCTGTTCCAGTTGTTTGTCTTTTATTTCCAACTGCTTCTTCTGACTAACCAATTGCTCTTTTTGGCTGTTCAACTGCGCTCTCTGACTGTCTATCTCTTCTCTTTGGCTATCCAACTACGCTCTCTGACTGTCTATCTCTTCCTGCATCTGATCTACCATGTATCTTACCGTATTTTGGTCGAGGATTTTTAATTCTTCTGAATACATGCTCATCACCTTCTCCACGTTCTGACATATGTTATATACATGTTCATACATTGCCTTAAACTCTGGATACTTGCTAGACAGCTCCATGATCATTTCCGGGGAATCCATGCTCAGGAATGCCAGCCATGCATCCAGTTTGTTGCTTATACCCTTATTTTCCATGGTTTTTCGGAATATATCAAGTGGAACGAAAATATAGTTTTGAAGCATTATGTAGTTTTTTACATCAATCTTTAAATCTCTTTTTTATCAAAATTACCATCCGATTAAGAATCACCCTAACTTTATTATTAATAAACGTATAATCTTTTAGTTTTTCCGCCAATCCCGGGCTAAGTGCATAATATATTTTTATGAACATTCTTCCACCTCGTGATTTTTTTAATACGTTATCTCTGAATTTTCGCAACACCAACACTTCCGGCGCATCATAACTTCCATAAACCGCTGTTGCTATATAACAGCCTTCTTTCTGAGATGATTGCTGTGGCGGCTGCTGTGATTCCTGCTTCTGACTAATAGATACAGCTTTTTCCTCTTCTTTCTGTTCTTCTAATATTCCGTTAACAATGTTGTTCCATTTACTACAGTCAACTGCTCCACACTCATGTCCCCACGCATCAAAATTTTTTCCAAAATTTACTCTATGCAGTTCGCAGGCATCTTCATATGTATCATCCGTTACTGTATAATAATTACATAAGGCGCAACAAGTTTCATTATCTTTATTTACTTTTTTGAATCCGGCATAATTTAATCTTTCTTCTACATTCATACTGTTTCCCCTGTCACTTCTTTTCTGTTTAATAATCACTAATTCTATTTGAGCACCGCATCATAAAAATAGTTTTTACAATAAGATGCTCAAATAATATCTACATGCAGATGTCTGGCAATGCAAAGAAATTGGTTTTATACTATACTAAATTTCAGTTTTTAAAATGGAAACATCCATTTCTGTCGCTCGGTTTGTTATAACCGCCATAAGAACCACGACAGTAAACGCGTCCATACTGATCCTTGTCGCTCCAATCAGCGTATCTGCAGTCATAACAGTTGCCCTCAAAACATCCTTCTGGAATTTCAATTTTTAACTCTTTAAAATCTTTCATAGTTCTGTTCCCCCATTTCTGTCAGTCAACAATAAGTTTCTCTTTTGTAATAACCAATTTTCCCTGCATTTGCTCTGCAATATAGCAAACCATCTTTTTATCTGGCATGACCACTATCGGAAAATATAATCTCTTAAATTCTAACGGCATATTTTCAAGGATTTTATCTATGTACCTTTTATCTGCCTCAGATAAAGTTTCCACACTCCAGAAATGAGTATGATAAATCCCCATAAAGCTGATAGTTTTCATTTGCCACTGTTTAATTACATCGTTTAGTTCTTTTATATTCGGAATATAGCTACACATTCTGTCCGTCTGCATTCCTCTGTCAAAATGTTCTACTGTAATTATCTCATTCTGTCCTCCGAGGATTCCTCCTGTTTCCGGCGGGCATGTATTTTGAGAATCCATTATCTTCTTATATATTTCTGATTTTATATGCATTTTAAGTATCTTCCGGATTTTGTTTAAATTTGTATTGGACTATAGAATATTCTTCCACATAGGTTTCCTGAGAATTTCCGTCGGAGTCAGACCGTGTTTCCATATTTGGCTGCTTCTGCAGCTTTTGCATTAATGAAGACAGTACAATATTTCCATCGTTATCCCTGCAGGAATCTATAGTTTCTTTATCAGTAAAATAAGAACTGTATATTTTTTCTCCATTACCTACTCCTGGAACCAACTGATAATATATATCTCCATCCTTTAATTCTTTTGGGTTTGTCCAACCATCAGGATGATACTCTCCTCTCATATCTTCCTGGTTTCCAAGTGGGCGTAAAAAATCTTCTTGTTTCTCACCTGGTGGTACAATCCTGAGGCCTTCCGTCGAAGGCGTATTTTTATCCAGATATTTCAAATCTTCTTCTGATAGATCAGTATCCCCTGCTAACGCAGTTTCGTTTTTAAGATCATGAGCTGTGGATTCATCCAATTGAACCAAATCTTCTTCCATCAGAGGTCTGTTCTCCAAATGAACCTGATATCCATCTTCATTCATCCTGATATCTGAAGAGTATCTATCTGTCTCCGGATTAAAGCGGCATACTTCTCTGCTGACAGGAATTAAATTACCATTCTGCTTTAAAATCCTGGCATTTTGAATGAAATACTGATTTCCACCACCTTCGCCATAATCCCCATTTGCATCCACTTTCCCGGAAAAAAGTATATGTTTCTGTTTTTTTGAATCTTCCTGTGCGGCTTCTGACTCTTCTATTTTCTCCTCAAACAGATCATCCTCTTCTTTCGGAAGTTCTTTTATATCCTTCTGTTTTTTCTCAACCCTGTCACATAACTCTTCCAGGTCATCGAAATAATCACTTTCTGGACAGGATATTTCTTTACATTTGGTTAAACTTTTATTCGTAATCTCCGTATTTGCATTATTTTCAAATCGCTCATTGAAATTATTTCTCATAAAGCCCTTTCAAGAACGCCCATCTTATTGATGGGCGTTTGATTAAAAATAAATTAAAACCATCTGCCTGATGCCAGACCTATAATAAATTTGAATATCAGACTCATAGTCTGGATTAAAGCTTTGAATGCATATTCTGCCATTCTTGCCGTTCCATCGCCTGCTATGCTTATTACTTTTTCAAGTTTTCCTGCCTTACCTGTAACATAGGATTTATTAATTTGCCAGTATGGTCTGAAGCTGAAATAAATAAGCACGCCCATAACAAGATACAGGGCAATACCTATCGGAAGAAATCCTTCTGCAATAAATCCTAATACTGTAAAAATAGTTCCATATGTCGCAAGAGATTTAATTGCCGGCATATTCCAATCATTCCATGCTTTCTTACCATAGTATTTCGCACTCTCTAACTGATTCTGTGTATGTTCATCTTTGAAGATTTCAACTGCTTTTGTACGCAAAGTCAAGCATTTCTGATAAGAAGCCTTGTCAGCAATAAACGTAGCATTCTGTGCAGCATCATAGTAATAGCAGGTGTTTGAATATGTATCCAGATCATACGCAACTCCACGCTTGAAATTATTATCATCCGGATGTGCCGCTATATAAGAATCAATTTCCTGAAACGCCAGTTTCTCATCACCACTTCTCAAATGCAGATATACCTGCTCTGAATGACCAATTGAATTATTCGGAGCCAATTCAAGCAGCCGGTTTATTCTCTGCTGTGCATTTTCGAAGTTCTTTGTACCGATTGTTGCAATTCTGGCTCCCAGCCAATGCAGATTTATATCTGTCTTAAAAATTGAAATACCATGGTCAACAACTCCCAGTGCTTTATCATATGTATTCATATCAAAATAACAACGGGCAAGAAGATCATATGCAGAAGCATTATTCACTTCTCCGGCAACTGCCTCTTCTGCAAATTTAGCAGCCAGTTTAATATTACCTTTACGATAATATGCCCTTGCCTGATCAAGTATTGTCTGAAGTTTTTCTTCAGCGACATCCACAATCCTGCCAGCCTGATAAGCAAGTTCCAGGGCCTGATCGTATGCCTGACGTTTTGCAGCTCTGATCAAGTATCGGCGAGCATCTCGAATATTGTCTATGATCTTATCAATAAGTAAACTTTGTTCCTTATCATTTGTGGCACCCTGGCGTTGGATCCATATTTTTTCCATGTTTTTCAAATGTTCGCGAATTGTTTTTTCATCCCATGCACGATCAATATCCAGTTCTTTGTAATAGTCAACTGTAACATCCATTTTTTTAGCAGATCCAAAAAATGATGTTTTATTTCCGGAAAAATTATTGGTTTTGTTTGAATCAGTTGCTGTCTGCTTAGATTGTGACGTATATGCTGAATCTGCAGACGAAGCTCCAGCGTTTTGTTTACTATACATATTTTCATCTGTAGAAGCATAATCATTAGCAGCACCATTATAATTCGCGCTATTATTTGTAGGAATAACTGTATTCATTGTCTTGTTGGAAGCCAAATTTTCTACATTCTGTCCTCTGTTAAGAAAGAAAAATGTTATTCCAGGCATCAGAATTAAACTCACGAATGCCAGAGGTAAATTTACCTGATGTGTAATATTATAAATAAAATTTATAGCCACAATTATACATAAAGCATAAAAACCTGCTTTTTTTTGCTTAAACAGCAAAACAGCTACTGAAGCTATCTGACCGATGCCCATAATTATCGTATAAACTCCTACAGCAGCAGAATAAGAAAAAACATAAAATCCAGATAACACACTTATTGCGCCACCAACAATTAAAATCCATAACCATATTTTGCAACCTTTTGTCATAATATCAATCCTTTCCTTTCAACAAAACTTCTCATTCTCCGCTAATATCAAGCCTACTGATACGCTGTCGGCTTTGTTGAATTTCTTCTTCTGTAAGATTAGAGACTCTGTCGATATGCATTTCACCTAAATCCTGCTGCAGATCCTGGTCATACACCCTTACATGGATAATTGAGTTTTCATCACATGAAATTGTTACCTCAATCCCAACAATCTTTTCCCTCGGTGCAATTTCAATTTCGGCTGTTCCAATTACAGTTACATACCTTAAATCTTCTTCCTCTCCCTGAGTTACCTGAATATACAAATTCTCCTGAAATGGAGCTGTTGTACAATACTGATTTGTGCAGGCCGCCGGTACCTGTGTGTTCTTTGGCAAAATAACAGAATTATATTCCTGATCATTTTCACCCACACATACAATTCCAATTCCATGTGATGTAACATCTGTAAATGTATATTTTTTAGCTGGTTCTGGTATTGCCGCATCCAGAATCTGTCGATTCCCTGTTTCGCCCTGTTCTGTTTTTCTCTGTTCCTTTTTCTGTTCTCTTTTTAATGTTTCCAGTACATGATATGCCGCACCTATTGCTACTGCCTCATCTGGATGAACTTCTGATGAAGGAGTCATTCCTGTTTCTTCCTCAATGACTTCCTGCACCAGAGGCATCCTTGTAGAACCACCTACCAAAAGAATTTTATCCAAATCTGTATATTCCAGTCCTGCTTCATCACATGCATTTTCCATACTCGATATAGTTCCAAATAATACTCCCTCTATCAAGTCTGCAAAATCTTCTCTGGTTAAGGTATATTTGAATGGACGGCCTCCAATATTCAGAACAATATTCGCCTTTTCTCTTGCAGAAAGAGTTTTCTTTGCTTCTTCTGCTTTTAACTGCAGATCCTGCTGTGCAACAGGATCACTTTGAATATCAAATCCCTGTTCTGCTGCTGCCTCCGTTACAGCTGCTATAATACACTTATCAAAGTCATAACCACCCAGTTTACGATCTCCAGCTGTAGCAAGCACCGTAATATTTTCTGCATCAAATCGCAAAATTGTCACATCAAAGGTTCCACCGCCGAGATCATAAACCATAATTGTCTGCTCTTTTTCGTTATTCTTCGTAATTCCAAAAGCCAGAGCTGCTGCTGTAGGTTCATTTATAATTCCAATTACATTCAAACCTGCAATTTTGCCTGCATCCATGGTTGCTTTTCTCTGTGCCTCATTAAAGTATGCCGGAACTGTAATAACTGCACCATCAACTGATTCACCAAGATGCTTTTCGGCATCCGCTTTCATTTTGGACAAAATAATGGCAGATATAGCCTCCGGAGAATATTTTTCTCCATCATCTGTTGAAAACTGATAATCTCTTTCACCCATATGGCGTTTTACAAACTGCTCACAGTTTACGGGTTCAATGATACTCTGATTTTTTGCCTCTTCTCCAACAATTGTGGAACCATCCTCAAACAAAACTGTAGATGGGGTTATGTTCTTACCCTCTGCATTTGGAATTACCACTGGCTGGCCATTATCATTAATATAAGCCATACAGGAAAATGTTGTTCCAAGGTCAATGCCTATGTACTTTCCCATTCCTTATCCCTCTTTCCTTTTCATAATATTTATACTGTTATCAGAAGCATTACCTTCCAAATAACTTTCTTATAAGACTTGATTTCTGTACCTTTACAGTAAACGCTGTTTTTTTCCTCCGGGTAACATTTACTACTTCAATCGTTGCGGTACCGGTATTCTTTGCCACCACTTTATTTCCAATAATATTTGCAATATTATAATCAGAACTTGTCATAATATAACCTCTGTCAATACTGTTTTCCGGATAAACAGCAACATTCACCTCATATTCCTGCATCGGCTGCAGATGTAACTGTCCATCTTTTAAATCAACACTTAAGGACTCCAGATATGGTCTGACTTCACAAGCACATACAGCAGAAACATTCTCTGCAATACACCATATCTTACACTTTCCTGGTGAATTACAGGTTAATGTGCCATGCGAATTGACACTGGCAATCGTTTCATCTGATGATTTCCAGGTAATCGTATTAACATTATCGGCATTTACAGGAGAATAATCATACTGTAATCTCCTGGTATCACCTGCACCAAGTATCAGTTCATCGTCATTTAAAATAATTTTTTTAATACGATTTCTCTGAATAACATTTATTTCACATACCTGAAAAGGTTTTTTGTTCCCGTAATAGTATGCTTCCAACTGCGTCCTTCCAGGTTTCACGCCAAACACGCATAAATTATCTGTGGTCGCAATTGTATTATCAAGTACTCGAAAAATCACCTGCGGTGGCGACGAAAGTGGCGGATCCACTGCAATCTGGATAATATTACTCTTCCCGGTCTCTATTGTTTTTTGTATCTTTACACTGACAACTGGCTCAATAGCCATAAGTTTTGAAAAATTTATTTCTGTTCCACAGGAAATGCTTTGAATACAGTTTCGAAAAGCTAACATAAGCGGAAAACTTAAAAAACAATTCAAAATCACAGAAATAACTTCTGGCGTTTCACATTCATACGCAAGATATGTATTGTCTATTTTTTTTAATTTCGTTTCTGTTCCCTGATAAATCAGAAAAACAGGATTATCTGAATTATATTTTCGAGCGACCGCTTCCCCTTCGGAAAGATTCTTCGCCAGAATAAATAAAAAAGTATTCTGTTTATTTTCAAAACAATTATTTGAGCGATCCAAAATCTGAACTCGTGTACTGCAGAACAGATTACTGATTTCAATATTTTTTATCTCTTCCAGATAACTCTGAAACTCTGGAAAAATAACAAAATCTGACTCAATAATTGTTGACTGAAATCTAATTTCTGTGTTATTTTTTACAAGCTGGTTCAACATTCCAAGTCTTTTTTGAAATGGAATATTGACAGGTGGTAATTCTGAAGAGAATCCTATACAATGTAAGTTTTGCTCACATTCAAACTTCATAATGTCTATGCTCCACTCTGTTCCTGTAAATATAACAAAAAACTCATCTCGTACTTCGTTATAAAGAACATTCAGTATTTCAGAATGCCACTTCCAGATATCTTCATCTGCAAACTGAGTTAAACGACTGTATTCGGATGGCTGTTTTCCATCAATAAGAACGGTAAGTCGTGGAAGATATGGATTGTACTGCATATTTATCTGAGTTGCCATGTTTGTTTATAGCCTCCATAATTATTAACTACATTTCAAGATTCTTCCGCATTGTCTGATGAATCATCCATCGCTTCATATTTATTAGGACTTTCTCCTCCTAAAGTTCGTTCTCTCTCAAACCCACCTTTAGGGCGATCTTTTATTTCACCTGAATCGCCATGTTCTGCATTATATTTCTTTATTTCTTCAGGAGATTGAGTTACTTTTATACGATCCATAAATTCTTCTTTTCGTCCCTTTTTAGGCTCTGAATCCTCATTTTCCTCAGTTTTGTCCGTTTTATCTGCCTCTTTAACTTTTTCTTTAGAAAAGAAATCTTTTATACGCTCAAACAATTTCGGTTTCTCACCACCATCCGATTTCTTTTGATTTTCCTTAGTATCCTGAGCGTCTTTTCCCTCACTGTTTTCTACCTTTGATTCAAAATCATCTTTATAATCATACGCACCTTCTAAAATCTGATTGTGCCGTTTTTCCGTTTTTTCTGTTGAAGCCTCTTTATTATCTGGATTTTCTTTTGTCTCATTTGTTTCATTAAATTTATTATTAAATGCCATTCTCCTACTCCCCGTACTATTTTAATGAAATGCCCAGCTGACGATAAAGCATTCTGCACAGCATGGCCAGTTTACTGTCTGGATAATATTTTATTTTTCCGCCATATCCAATTGCATATAACATATCCAGAATAACGGTAGCCTTTACATACTCATCATCCAGAAGTACATATAAGGAAAGTGCTGAAAAAAACTTCTCAAACCATTCCTGCGTATTCTGTTTATATAAATTCAACATATCCGAGAATTCTCCGGAATCACTGTCCATTGCATTGAATTGTCTGTATGTAGGCACATCATCCAGAGGAATTACTTCAAACAGCTGTCCACATCCTGTCAGTTCGAGCAGTAAATTTCCATAATAGAACTTATTAAAAGCACTGTTGGCAGGAAATTTGTCATTATAGGAGCGCAAAATATCATCCAGCTCTCTCTTTTTATCTGCAGGCAGCGCAGAAGAACGGGTAATTGCCTTCAAACGCATTGGAGAAAAATGCTGTTCCTTCTTCTGTTCATTTAATGCTGTCAGAAGATTTCCCTTTGTAACCCTCAGATCTGCCGGATTCGTCATTTCCACTTCTGTATTATAACGGTCATCCCATTTATCTACTTTCATCAAAACCGGAGACAGCCATCCCTTCTGGAAAACTGCTGCCACTCCAACATTCAGTCGAGACAGTTCTCTGGTCTGCTGATCATTCAAAGAAAGGGCGCTTCCCAGTTCTTCACAGGCATCTTTTGCCGGTGTGTTCATAATAATCTTTGTTGATGTATTCTCAATAGCAGATGCATCTACAGCCATTGGAGACTGATCTATAATAATAAAACCTTCACCATATGTTCGCATTTCTTTGATAGAATTACTGATCATCTCTACAGATTTTCCAATCATATTTGCGCCTTCCTGATTCTGGTCTTTGGAAGTTCGTTTCAGCAGGTTATGTGCCTCTTCCAGAACGGTAACATGACTGAGCCGAGAGTTTAGAGCAAGTTTTGGATTTTCTTTTCTCTGAGATTTTCTGTATTCATTCAGTTTCATGATCAGGACACCCATAATCAAAGCAATTGCCTCGTCTGATCCAAGTTCACTCAGGTCTATTACAACATTTGAATCAAATAATAAGGAATCTTCAATTCCAACACTGTTCTTGAAAATCACACCATTAATACCAACCGTCATAGACTGTACTCGCGTAAGTAATGCACCTTTATAATCACCTTTAGAATCCGCAGAATAATCAGAAGTATTGATAATATCCGGAAGAATCTCCAGAACATCCGCAAATACCGGGTATTTATGGTCACTGATACCTGGAATCCAGATAGAATTCTGAACATCCCATCCACAGCGGGTATAGCTGTCAACGACAGCCTGTTTTAATATTGCAGGCATAGCTGCGTATAACGGCCAGGATGCATTAAATATCTGAAGGAGCTGTTCAACATGAGAAAGCAAATGAATATTGTCTGGGAACTGAAAAGGATTTATCCTCAGTATTCTGTATGCATTTGGATCCGTAGTAAAAATCTTGATTCCTTTTAGTCCTCCGAAAATCTGTTTATATTCGCCCTTTGCAGGTTCAATGATCATAATCTTCACATCATTTTGAAGTACCTGTTCCAACAGTTCATATGTAGCATATGACTTTCCTGAACCAGAAGATCCTGTAATAAAGCAATGAGAAGATAAGAGATCCAGATCCATTACAACTCTTGAATTTTCAACAACTCCCATATGATATATATTTCCAAAGTCAATTTTTCGAGAAGGTACTTTATTTTCATAAACAACCGAACGACCAAATTCTGCCATTTCAACAACTGCCAGTCCGGAAACTGATTTTTTAGGAAGTCCCATTACAAGAGGAAGTTCATTTCCACTTACAAGGTTCGTTGGCGTTACAATCTGTTTATTGTACCCTCCTTCAAAAGCCGCAATCTCTGCACTTGGATGAACAAAATGCAGAATGTTGTCTGTAATTTTTCTGATTGTATCCTCCTGATTAAGTGACCATATATTAAAATGAGCACTTTCAACATCCGATTCTTTTCCTGTCATCAATGCCTTGTACGCATTTCCGGCAAGTGCAGTAGTATGAATATCTTTCGACATAAAATAGCTGCAGAATTCCCACATTCCAAAAGATTCACACATTTTAAAACGTTCTAACTGTGCCTGCGCCCGCTTAATCAGATTACTTACACCTGTATTTTCAAAATTTAAAGTGACTGTTTTGGAAGAGCCTACTGTTTCTGTCGTTCCATCCGTTTTAGAATCAGTTGAAGTAGATCCTTCACTGTCAGATACAGCCTGTGTAAACGAATTTCCAGAAGTATAAGAATCAAAAGATCCATTGGAATATCCGCTGTTTCCTCCCCACCCAAAACTGCTCCCATCTTTGGAAAAACCTCCATTGTAACTGCTGCCACTGCTTGAACTGGAGTTTGTTCCACTTGAAGTTGATGAACTTGTTGTATTTGAATTGCTTACGCTTCTGCTTACGGATTTGGAGAAACTTGTGGATATACTTTTATTCACTGCACTACTTTCATTTTCCCCATACGCCAACGATAATTTTGCATGCGGTGTTAAGACAGAGCAAAGTTCTTCATATCCATGTTTTCGTTTTTCCATTACCTGTCTGTCCAGTGGACTTGCGAGACATAACATGGTATATGATTTTCCGTTCATCGTATCAATAAATTTCTCAATTCCCTGAATAAAAGTATCCATATCCTTTGTTTCATCTCTCATAGATGGAACAATAGACACTGATGCAAGACTTTTAATTCCTTTTTTCTGGATACCTGTAATCACATCCTGGATATCATTTATATCCTTTGAATCATATACAATCCCCGGAAAATTTCCCTTTAATGTAGATTCAAGAATGTCTCCTGCCAGAGAACTGTTCTGTTCAGAACGAGTTCCCATATAAAATCGAATTTTCTCACCATCACTGTCAATGATAAGAGCAACTGCACTGTTCAAACTATGTAATGCAGAATATACACTCATCAGTTTATCTGTAAATTTTTCATTTGCATCAAAAACCAATTTGGATATTTCAACAAGGCGAAGCCTGGAGACATCCATAATTGAACGATTTGCAGAAATAATAGGAGCACTCGAAAATGCATCCAGATAAGATCTGTTTAAATATAGGTCTGCAACCTGAAATCCCTGAGACAACTGAAGTTCTGTAATTCTTCGCTGTTCAGCTTTTTGATATTTGGCCTCCTGCTCCGAATACGGTATTACCTGTGTCATATACTTTTCTCCTAATCGTTTTACATTCTTTATCATTACAACATCTATTTTGCCATACCTGATTTACGGATTTGTTCTGTTTTCTGTTTTGTTATATGATTTTAAAAAAATATTATTATGTCTATAAATAGACAAATTTATGGTTCTTTTTCTCACACTTTATCGTTTAATTTTAAGAAACATTCCCTCCTTCTACAAGATGGGGCGAGATTTGTGGACAGGTTTTTACAGTGCCTTTTGCCAATTTTTGTCTGATTCTGACACTTTCGTTATGACGAATATGATATACTGGGAATTAGTAATAATTGAAATTGTGAAAGGATTTTTACTTATGTCTGTATTTTCTGATATGCTTAAGAATTATATCCATGAGAAGGATGTAAAAGTAGGTGCCTTGGCACACTACTGTCAGCTAGAACGCTCTACTATCTATAAATTTATTAACGGTAAACGTGAACCTATGTCTGCTGAACTGGTGGAACAGATCGCTTATTTTATAAAGCTGACTCCTCTTGAAACACACCAGCTCAGAGAATCCTGGAAAATGGCTCGTATGGGAGAAGATGCTTATTATATCCGTAAAAGTGTTGAACATTTTTTATGTGATTTTCCAAACAAGTCCACTCCACCGTCATGTGACTTTACCCCCCCCCACGCAAATTTAGTCAAACGTCTTTCCCCCACCCAGAACTGTCTTCTGCTAAATTCCAGACAGGCAATAGATTCTTCTGTCCATCAGATTTTATTGTCGGAAGCCGCTAAGCCAAATGGAAAAATCGCTCTTTTCCTGCAGCCTGACTATCCATTTCTGCTGCATCTGCTGTCCACGATCCAGCCTGAAGCCTGTATTCTCCCGTTTTTACGCAGAGACTTGTTGGAAGATATTTTCAATTATGATATTCCTGGGGCAGATTCTGTTATATCTATGGCAGATACTTTGTTCAACAATAATATGCAGCTGATCAACGACGAAAAATTTATTATATATTTTACAGAGTATGGAATGACCCGTTTCCTGCAAGAAGGTTTATTTGAAGAAATTCCACAAACCTTTTATCATCCGTTAAATATAGCGCAGCGAATCCGGATTCTCCGTGAAATCGCACAATGCTGTCATAACGGTTCCTACCGCATTTTGAAGAAGCCTCTGAACCATTTGTCAGAAAACCTTCGTATGTGTCTTTGTGGTAACACATGCTCCCTTACTTATCAGACAAATTCAGGTGATCATATGTGCTTCGCGATCACAGAGCCATTTATCCTGCAGATCTTTCAGGAATTCCTGACAAATATGGATCCGGATGTTTACTACAAGCCTGAGGAAGCCGAGCAGATCATTTATCGCATGATTGAGCAGCTGGAAGCAAAATAGTATAAAAATACGAGCCAGCCTTATTTTTTCTAAAGGCTGACTCATATTTTTCATGTTTTTTCGGAATATGGCAAGCGGAATGAAAACCTGCTTCTAAAGCCGTTACTATTCACTGGTATTTCAGGTAGAAAGACCTTCATGTAAATAAGTGTCCTCTGGACCATCCTCCTGGAGATAATTTATTGACTTGCTTGTAGGCAAGTACAATTCTAACCATCCATTTTTTTCGAATTTATGTACTCTGTTGCTACTTTCTTTTAACGTAGTCATCCAAAACTCCTAACTTCTGTTGACTTCCTGATCACTTACTCATCTCCCAGTCATTTTCCTCTCCGATTTCTGTAGACCTTTAAATAACTTACTTCCTGTCAAGTCATTCAGACCTCTAAATTTTGTGGGCCTTTAGGCGATTTACTTTCCGTAAGGTCATTCTGCCTCCCGATTTCCATGAACCTTCAACTCGCTTGCTTCCTGCCTAATCATCCAGCCAGCTTTCCCTCGCACACAATCACTTACTTTGCGCGGTCAGGTGGAGGACACACCAGGAAAGCGACCACACCATTGCCTCTGAACAGTACCTTAAAGCCTTTATAATTAAACAAATTCACAATTTTGTATAAAAGAAGGTACTGCAGAATCATCATATTTGATGACTTTACAGTACCTTCTTTTTTCTCATAAGTATGTGTTCATTTTGGAAGAACCAAATCTATTCAGAACCGAATAAAAAATACCTGATATGACGCGAGTCACTACTGCCACTCCCCAAAACACCGCAGTATATAACATCAAAAGAATTCCATTTGCCGGATTTGGATCTGCTTCCAATATTTCTCCCATCGGTATGACCAGTCCTGCATAACCTGCCAAAATATAGCAGATAAGATAAATAAAGCAGGCACAGAAACTGATCATCCAGGAAGTTATCCATCTTTTTCTGTTTATGGCAGAAGAGCACAATATGCTGACTCCCATCAAGAATATTCCAGCCAGCAGAAAAAACTCCACTACATAAATTGACTTTACATAGAAAAGAACACCAATCATCCACAGATATATTTTCGCTCTCAAAAGCCCGTCCAAAACAGAAATATAATTATTTTCTTTCATATTCTTAAAAGTAATCCGATATGTACGGTGTCTGCTGCTCAATCGCGTCTTCGAGCATGTCGATGGTCCACTCGGCGGCTTTGATCCTGCCGATCCTTGCGAGGTATTCGGGGCGTTTGTAGCCCATCAGCATGGTAGTCATGGTTTGAATGCTGATCTCGTCCTGGCAGGGTTCCATAGTGCGGACTGCCTGGCCTTTGCCTTCTCTGGAGATGGTCAGACAGAAATTTCCCTGGTTGCACTCCATGACCGGGTCGATCAGTTTAAATTTCCATTCACGGTCGAGGACGCTTGGCTTGAACGGATACTTCTCGATGAAGGACACAAAATCCACGATTCTTCCCATATAGTATGGCGAAATCACTTCCCTGATGCTTGCATCTTCCAGAAGAAATGCCAGAGGTTCATCCGTGTAAGTATCGCCCTCCACCTGATTAATCATGGAAAAATGTGCCGCCACGAAGTTCCATAATCCGGTTCTTGCCTCTTCATTATTAAAGATCATGTCTTTAATATGAAAAACTTCCTTCGCGATCCAGTAGATCACATATCCGTCCGGTTCATTGTTCTCATTATAATAAACGGCCGCCATGATATCGTCGGAGTCCCACAGCCAATATTCATTCCACGCCAGATCATCACGGAGGATTGCTCCATGTGTCCGCATGGCATAACGGTTATAGGCTTCCTTCAGTTCTTCGCCCTCGGTATCGACACGGCGTACATCACCCGGGACCTGATGGTTCTTCGGAAGCTGATAGTCTTTGATCTCGTAGGAGATTTTGTCTGAGATGATCTCCCATCCCTTGCGGCGGTAATATGGAATGGAATATGGATACAGATAACAGATGTCCTGTCCTCGCTCCTTCATGTTCTTGAGTGCCTGCTCAAGAAGTTTGTGCATCAGTCCCATGTTGGAGTATTCCGGATAAGTTCCTACTCCGGTCAGACCGCCCATGGCGTAAGTCCTGCCAAAGATACGTGTCTGCATAGGATAAACTGCCACCTGTGAAACAAGATTATCGTCATCAAACCATCCGATCACATCTGCCTTTTCCATGGTTGGAAATTTGGCGCGGATGATCTCACGTTCCTGCCATCCGATGGAACTCAGCTCCTGTTCCGTAACCTGGAACACATAGCGGAGAAGGGCATTGTACTGTTCCATATATTCGCTGCCTACGGGTTTCATTTTCAGGTTTTTCTTGTTATTCATGATTCCTTTCCCTTTTTCACCAATAAGTCCCATCCCTCATAAGAGAGATGGGACTACGTTTACTTAATGTTTACGAAGTGCACTAACCTCGATCAAACTTAAAACTCAGGCTCGATCAAACCGTAAGTATTGCCTTTACGTTTGTAAACCACATTCACCTGATCTGTCTCTGCATTGTAGAATACAAAGAAGTTGTGTCCCAGAAGTTCCATCTGTACACATGCATCCTCCGGATACATTGGTTTGATGCCGAATTTCTTGGTACGGATGATCTTAACCTCATCCTCTTCCTCGTAATCCTTGTCAATGTATTCCTTCTGGAAGTTTGCTGCAGCCTGCTGTTTGTCTACGATTTTATTTTTGTATTTACGAAGCTGACGCTCGATAACTTCTTCTACCAGGTCAATGGATACGTACATATCGTTGCTTACCTGTTCGGATCTGATAATATTTCCTTTTACCGGGATTGTAACCTCGATTTTCTGTCTTTCTTTCTCAACACTTAAAGTTACGATAACTTCTGTGTCAGGAGTAAAATAACGCTCCAGTTTGCCGAGCTTGTCCTCAACGGCTGTTCTGAGTCCTTGGGATACTGTGATGTTCTTTCCACTAATAATAAATTTCATAGTCCCATCCCCTTTGCTGTTTATTTTGGATGATATATATTCAACCTTCTGGTTGTCTATGTGACCATTATAACACATTCATTCGAATTTTAACACAACTTTACAAAATTTTTATAAAAAATCTGATAAATTTTTTCGGTATTTTCTATTCCACACCTGTGATACACATTTGAAGACTGCGTTTTTCTTCATGTTCCTCACTCCGTGGTTCCACAAGCTGTGCCAAAGCCTTGCCTGCCTCTACACAATACAGACCAATTCCGCTGTTCTGTGGTGCATCGCTGGTGATCTCAAGCTGATAAGTTCTTCCACTTTCCACATCTACAGAATGTTTCAGGAAAGAATACAGCGCAGTGTTTTCTTTGAGACCGTAAGTATCCCCTTCACTCTCATAGACCACTTCCCCGGACTCTTTGTCACGGAGCACGACTTTGAGGCTGTAAAGGTCAAGGTCTGTCTCTGTATATACACGGATCTTGATGTCAGAGATTTTATTTCCGGAAACGGTGAACTCCTGAATGATCGGATGATCCCGCTCCAGCATCACGACGTTTTCCATCTCCATATTCTGGCGGCTGTTGTCAAAGAAGACTGTTTTGCCCTGCAGAACGCCCATCGCACAGACAGACATCGGAAGCACAAACGCCGCTACGCCAAAGAGAAACGCCGCGCGGATCTGCCATACCAGACCTCTGGAAATGATACTGCCTTTCTTCTTATGATAACGCGGATGTCCAAAGACAACATAAAGCAAAAGCACGATCCACATCGCTGTACAGAGAAGTTCCTGGTCATGAAATCTGTAAACATCCCACATACGCACGGCAAAGTTCCTGTCCTTAAGAATATATTTCAGGATTCCGCCATTCAGAACTCTCTCATCTACCATACTCTGGCTGCAGAAAATATACATCGCCAGCATAAAGATATTTGTGATCATCAGAAGCAGATTTCCATTCTCATTCATAAAGATATTCAGTACGAGGAACGGAGCCATCAAAAGCACCCACTGCGGATTCCATGTCGAAAATCCAAACACAGAAAAGCTCACTGCCACACAGAAAAAGACTGCCCAGGAAGCCAGAGTTTCTTCTTCCTCCACTTTTTTCTGATAAGCCCAGACCAGTACAAAGGCGGCAACTGCTGCCATCAGATTGATCCCACTGAAAAATCCCACTGTAAACGGCTTTTTGACATATTCAAGGGCACTGAAGCCAAACACATTTCTGCGGAATGCTTCTGATCCGATGTTCGGCAGGATCTCCACCATAAGCGAAATCGCCATGATGACCGCATAACGGATCAGATTTCGGATCTTTTTCTCCTTTAATAAAAGTAATGTAAGGAAATACAATGCTGCATGATATTTGAAAGTACAAGCCATTCCAAATGCCAGCGCAAACTGCCACATCCTGTTCTTCAGGAAAAAGTACAGCCCCAGCACCATAAAAAATACAGTAAAAATATCATACTGGCTGAAGATAAACTGGCTGAACACCCCCATCGGAAATACCAGAAATGCAAATTTACAGAGGAGAGATTTTTTCTCCCCGAATCCCATTTCTTTACCGATATGATAAATAAGCTGTGCGGTGATAAAATAGACGATCACCGGCAGAAGTTTGTACCACATCAGATTGACAAAACTATTTGTCAGAATCGCCTCCGGCGCATGCCCTGTCAGATAAAGCGGCAGGTTCCAGATTGCATAGGCGATAAACGTACTCGGCAGATAATTTGCCCAGTAGCCGCCGGACTGCTCATAACTTGCCTGATAAAAATCAGAAAAATGTTTATACATCAGGAAAGATCTGTTTCCTGTAAGCTTCACATCTGAATGCACACAGGTAAAAAAGAGCACTGTCAGGATCAGGATAGACACGATCCAGTCCACTTTGCACAGTTCATTGCCGTTCCAGAGCTTCATTTCTTTCCACTCTGCTCTTTTGCGGTTCAGAAAACTCTGTTTTTTTGCTGCTTTTTCTTTCATACCTTTTTGCGCTCCTCTACCTCATCCTCTTCATCTTCGTCAAAATTCAGGCGTTCTTCTTCCACGACAAGCGGCCGGTCAAGCACACGGCTGTTGATACTCAGTACATACTCACCAAGGAATCCAATAAAGAACAGCTGCAGTGCTCCAAGAAAGAACATACCGATGACCATAGGAGCAACACCGGCAGAAAAACGATCCCAGTACATCAGTTTCAACACCAGATAGACAAGTGCTGCAACCAGGCTTAAACCGCCGATGATAAATCCTGCAAATGTCGCCAGTCGCATAACAACTTTGGAATAAGAAGTAATTCCGATCATCGCATAATCGTACAGACTGTAAAAATTATTTTTACTCTTTCCGGCACGGCGTTTCGGCTGTGTATATTCGATGGCCTTGTAATCAAAGCCAAGCTCCGCAATGATCCCACGTAAATATGGCAGTGGATCATGAAGGTCACGAACCACATCTACGAACTTTTTATCGTAAAGTCCGAAACCGGTAAACTGCTCGATATGATCGATATCCGTGATCTTGTTGATCATCTTGTAATAGCAGGAACGGATCCAGTACATGCCCTTGCGCTCCTTGCTGGCACTTTTGACACCGATGACGATCTTTGTTCCCTGTTCCCATTCACGCACAAATTTCGGGATCATATCTACCGGATCCTGAAAATCTGCACACATACGCACAACACAGTCTCCATATGCCTGTTTCATTCCATAGACCGGAGAACGTGCCTGTCCGAAATTCTTGGCGTTGAAGATTGCTTTGATCTTTTTATTATTGGCACACAGTCCACGAAGCAGTGCCTGGGTGTTATCCTTGGAATGGTTGTCGATAAACAGGATCTCATAATCATATTCACTGAGATCGCGTTCCATGACTTCCGACACCGCTTTTGCAAGAGGCACTACATTCGCCTCTTCATTATAGGTGGGAATTACCACTGAAATTTTTTTCTTCATTCTTATCTATACTCCTGTTTCCTGGCTTCTGATCCAGGCGATTGTTTCTCTGATTCCCTCTTCAAATGTATATTCCGGCACAAACCCGGTGTCACGCTGCAGAGATTCCGTATCCGCACAGAGATTCATAACCGCTCCCTGTGGATATGGTCTTGCACCGATTCCTGTTTTCTCTGCCCCGGTGAGTTCTGCCATTTTGAGGATATATTCTTTGAGTGGATGAGCTTCGCCGCTTCCGATACAATATACAGCACCGTCTCTGCCTTTCTCACCGATCAGATAATAAGCTCGTCCCGCATCTTTGCTGTAAAGATAGTCCCAGCGCTGCATTGCCGGAGTGAACTCTGTCGGTTCGCCTCGAAGCATCTTGCGGAGCCCGGAAGCGATCATCGTTGTTTCTTTCTCATAAATTCCGTAAACACTGAAAATCCTCGGCCAGATACATTCCATGCCAAGCTCCCGGCAGAGCATCCCCGCCAGATGACCGGATGCCAACTTGCTCGCTCCATAAGGTGTCGAAGGATTTGTCGGACTGTCCGGTGAAATCTTGTCAATGTTCATTGGTCCATATTCCGCCTGAGAACCAGCCCCAATAAAACGTTTACAGCCAAGTGCATTTGCCGCTCTCACCGCATCCAATGTATAGCTGATATTTCTGCTCTGCAGTTCTGTACTTCTGTTTCGATTCTCACCCGTATTTCCCCAGGCAATATGGTAAAAGGTATCGCAACCCGCCGGGATCAGCTCTGGAAGGTGATCCAGAGTTTCCAAACTACAGTCTATCAGATGTATCAGACTGCTGTCCGGCAGACGGCTCTGCTTCCCGGAAGAAGACCTTATGACTGCATAGACCTCTACGTTCTGTTTTACACATTCTTCGATCAGAGCCGTACCGATCATGCTGGTGGCTCCTGTCACAATGATTTTTTTCATAATTTTCTCCATATACCGCCGGATATCCTTACTGTCTCATCTTTTCCGGAAGAGGAATGAACATGTTGGATTCCAGCTCTTCCCTGTCAAGGAACGGATACATATCTTCAAGCGGCGCGGACACCATACTTCCATCCGGAAGTTTCTTCGCAGAAGTCTTTGGTTCCGTCTTCTGATATTTCGTCACAAAAACCTCGCAGACAAAAGCTCCCTCTGCATCCAATGCCTCACTGATCGCTGCTTCAAGATCTTCGGATGCATGAACTGCTCTATACGGAAATCCATAAGCAGGCATGATCCTGGAAAGATCCGGAAAACTCAAGTCTCCGCTCTCCTCACCCACACCGACCAGCGGCGGCTTGAAATAGCTCTGCTGTGTCTGACGGATGGAATGATAACCCTGGTTGTTGATCACAAACAGTTTCACCGGCAAACGGTTCTGAAGGATCGTCTGCATCTCCTGAATATTCATCTGCAGACTGCCCTCACCTGTCACACAGACAACAGCTTTGCCTGGCTGTGCGACTGCAATTCCTGTTGCCGCCGGAAGGCAGAATCCCATCGAAGCTGTGTTTGGATTTGTGATAAAGCGCTGTCCTTTTTTGACCTGGAACGCCTGACTTCCTGCCACTCGGGAAGTTCCCACGCTGACCATGAGAGTTTCGTTTTCCTTCATGGCTTTGGAGAGCTCTCCGTAAAAAGCATAGATATTTGTGCATCCTTCTTCCAGTGTTTCATAATGCTTCTCAGTCACAACCGGATACTTTTTTTTCCAGAGGAGACACTGTTTTCTCCAGTCTTCTCCCTTAAACAACGGGTATTCTTTATCTGCACCGCGCTTCTTCGCCTCAGCGAGAAGTCCACGGATCAGTTCACCTGCATCTCCGACAACCGGAAGGCTGACATGAAGGTTCGGTTTCTTTAATTCATTTTCATCAATATCATTGAGGATCGTATAGCTTTCTCTCGCCCAGTCCTGATACTGGAAACCAGTCTGTGCAAATCCCTGACGGTTTCCAATGGAAAGCAGCACATCACTGTTCTGCAGGGCAAAATTTCCCGGGCGCGTTCCTGTTCCGCCGCTTCTTCCCACGAAGTACGGATGATCGGATTCCAGCGCATCCACACTGCTCATTCCGGTCACGACCGGCACACCAAGTACATCGACCAGTTCATGAAACTCCCTGATCGCGCCTGCAAGGCGGACACCATTTCCCGGTGATAATACCGGGCGGTGGCTTTCCTCTATTTTATCAAGGATCTTCTCTATTGTTTCCTGCAGGATCTCCTGTGGTCTCTGTTCCGGATTTTCTGCAGGATCATAAGCTCGGAGACTCTCTGTCTCTATGATCGCGCCCTGCACATCCAGTGGAAGATCCAGCCAGACTGGTCCCGGTCTTCCTGTTGCTGCCATGTAGAGTGCTTTTTCCAGATGATAACGGATGTCTTCCGGATGAATGACCATATGTGCATATTTGGTGATAGAAGCGACTACAGGAACAATATTACACTCCTGAACGCCCATGCTGCGAAGCGGAAGTCCGCTCGCCGGAACTGTCGTGGCATATCTCGCCTGCCCGGAAAAAACAAGCATCGGAATAGAGTCCATCCAGGCACCCAAGACACCTGTGATCGCATTTGTCGCGCCAGGTCCTGTCGTCACGCAGACAGCTGCCATACGGTTATCCATCCTCGCATACGCTTCTGCTGCCATCGCACACGCCTGCTCATGATGCTGATAAGTGCAGTGCAACTTCGGATGATGTCCAAAAGAATCGTTCATATGCATCGCACCGCCGCCAGTCACGGTAAACACATCCCGGATGCCCCACTGTGCAATACGATCAGCTATATAATCAGATACTTTCTGCTTCATTCTGCCTACTTCCTTCCATCCCATTTGTTTTCACATACCATAAATTTACCGGATGCCTGGATCGGGATCTCATCGACATAAGTAACTTTGATCTCTGCATCTTCCCCGAGATAATGGCGGTATGCTGCCAGAACTTCATCGATATCAAGTTTTTCCTGATCCGCATTCACAAGAAGCTCATAATCCTTCTCGCCCCACTGGATGCATTTTGCCTGGTAAACAATACCCTCAAATTTCAGAAGTGTATTCATAAATACATGGATAGAAAGCGGTTCGCCCTTGGTGTTGTACATCAGAGAACCTCTTCTGCCGTAGATCTCTACATATTTACCATGCACCCTGCCCTTAGGATCCTTATACATTCTCATGATTCCCGTATCACCGGTATCATAGCGGACCATCGGGAAAGTCTTGTTATAATAGTCTGTGACAACGATTCTTCCAAGTTCCCCTTCTTCTGCCGGTTCATCAGAATCCAGTTTCAGGATCTCCGGATAAAAATTGTAAAGATCAATGGTATATTCCGGATCCTCATCCAGCTGGATCGCAATAAAACCATTCTCATTATTTCCATAAGAACGCACCGGAGAAAATCCAAACAGCTCTTTTGTCAGGTCATAAGTTTCCTGTGGAAGCGCCTCTCCCATAGAAAAAACCAGCTCCACATCCCATTTACTGATGTCTCTGTGCGTTTTTCTGAGATACTGTGTCAGTGCTGTCAGTGCACTGGAATATGTGACCAGTACCTGGATCTTCTTTTTCTCGATATCCTGGCAGATTTTTTCCAGAGAATCGTCTCCCATGTTGGAGATATCCACCATGATCAGATTATTTTTGAAAGATTTCCACTTACTGATCGTATTTTTTCCCTTTATCCACGCACGGAACTCGCCGCGCTTCATTCCCATACGGAAACCGTTCAGTTCCATACAGGAGATAAAGTTCATATTTACACGGCTCATCTTGTCGCCATCGCAGAGTACCGTAAACGGTGTTCCTGTAGAACCACTTGTACTCAGACGGTACAGTTTTCCCTGTTCCTCGCTGTTGTCCACAAGGACCTGGTCATAATTTTCTATAAAATCACCTTTGGTCATTACCGGAAAATCCTTAAGTTCTGTCCATTCCGGATGATCTTTATAATAAGGAGAGTGTTCTTTGACATAATCCAGAAGAACATGGATCCTGCGATCCATATATTCCTCTGTCACACCCTCAACGATCTCTCGTTTGTTTACTTCTTTTAATTTTTTGAGCCTGCCGCCTTTTGCAGCGTCGAGAAGATCAAATACCACTCTTCTCAGAACTTCACCTGTCTGCATTGCTGCCTCCTTTATCTTTTCCTGCCTTTACCAGTCCCAGAATGATGACTGCTGCCACTCTGAGGCTGTTCGCCCCAAGGGACGCCCAGGCAAAACCAATCATACCATATGCTCTTGCTGCCAGCACAGAAGTCACCAGCAGAACCGCAAAATGTGCAAGCTGGATCCACAGCTGCCATTTTTCATCTGTAAATGTAAGTACCAGAATAAACAGAAATGCGGAAAATAGCCCAAGGATCTGCGCGAGATTTACCACTGTGACAAGCCCTTTGACAGAATCATAGAGGTTTCTGTAGAAAAGCCATACAAACAGCGGCGTTCCCACCTGACATGCAAGAAAGAACACAAGACTCACCCCGCCGCCCGCAAGGACTGCCTTTCCAAACTGTGAACGTGTCAGCAGTTCTTTGCGTTTCGTCAGATAGGAGATCACGATCGTATTGATCGGTGCGATCAGAAGCACCAACGTCTTTCCGATCAGAGACACAACATAATACCAGGTGACCTGCTCATTTCCAAGCACCTGTTTGATCACAAGGCGGTCCATATTCATGGTCGTATTTGTGATCAGATAAGACATTGTAAGGAAAAAACCTCTTCCCAGTGCTGTCGAAAAATACTGGCTTCTCTGAAAGAACTGATGAAAAACACTTCCCGTCAGTCCTACAAACAGAAGAGCCGCGCCCTCTCCGATCAGATAGATCCATACCCACTGACCAGTCACGTAATAAACGCCAAAACCCGCAAGATATCCGAGCCCGATCAGCAGATAATAAATAAAATATCTCTTATAATTCAGGTTAAGACGATATTCCACATCTCCATAATACCGGAATACAGTAAACATAAACAGCAGAAAAGCACCGATTGCCATAGGAATGCTTTCCAGACTGTTCCTCGACATCCAGAGTGCCACGCCGCTGCCGATCGCGCCGAACACAAGAAGGATCCAGTCATAATCGCCGTTCGTTACCGCATAATTCCTGCGTACTACAAGGCGGCTGGTGTTCAGTGCCTGACCGACAGACGGACACACGATCGCGATAAGACCTGTGATATAAAGAAGTCCGCCGAGCTGTTCCGCGCCCATCACTCTGTTCAAGAGCGGTGTGATCACGATCTGCAGCACCGCATTCATAAAGATCAGTCCACCCATGGTGTACAGGGTGTTTACTGCAATACTTTTTTTCTGTTCCTTTTTTTCCAATCTTATTCCTGCCCCTCTGTCAGCCACAGATTCCCTTGTGATCCTGATATTTCTCACAACGGTTTTCTATGTATTTACGCTTTCCGGAGGCGAGCACCGGAATCTCATCTACGATCTCTACTTTGATCCTTGCTTCATCGCCAAGGTATGGGCGGATCCTGCCAAGGATCTCTTCCTGATCCATCTTTGCCGGATCTCCGTTCAACCAGATCGTATAATCCTTCACACCTTCCTGGATGAAACGATACTGCTTCACGCCTTCGATATCCCAGAGATTGTTTGTGATGATGTAAGGTGTCACGGCATTGCCTTTGCAGTCGTAGATCAGATCACTTCTGCGTCCGTAAAGCTCGGACAGATAAAGCTTGAAGCGACCATTCTTTTCCTTGCGGACTGCCACCGCAGTATCTCCATTGTCATAACGGAGGATCGGAAATGCATAATTAAAAAGATCCGTGATCACGATACGTCCCAGCTCTCCCGGTTCCGCAGGCTCATCAGAATCCATCTTGAGGATCTCGTAATAATAGGTTTCTGTATCAATACGGTATCCCTCATCCTTCTCATTCTGAAGTCCCATGATTCCGTTTTCTTCGTTGGAATACCAGGCTCTTACCGGGCAGCCGAACTGTTTTTCCAGAGTTCTGCGAACCGGTTCCGGCATTGTCTCAGAGATCGGAATGATCGCCCGGACGCTGCAATTGCTGCAGTCTCTGCCGGATCTGCGGATATAGTCGCTCAGTTCTCCCAGCGCAGAAGAATAACCGACCAGGCATTTTACTTTTTTCTTCTCGATCGTATGGAACATCTCTGCCAGCGCCTGCTCATCCATGCGGGAGCTGTCCATCATGATCATATTTTCCTGGATAAGCTGAAATTTACTCTTTTTGACATTATTTACCCAGACGCGGATAAAGGCTTCCTTCATTCCGATGTAATAGCCCGCCGCAGCTCCCAGGAAAATGCCGCCTGCTGTGTTGTGGCGGATCTTATCTCTGTTCTGGATCATGCGGAACGGAGTTCCCGTGGAACCGCTGGTGCACATCACACGGTTATCCGGTGCATCCTTGTATGTGGAAGATATGAAACGGTCATACTGCTGACGGAACGTATCTTTGTTTACCACCGGAAGGTCCTTCAGTGAAATATCTTCCGGATAATCTTTGTAAAAATCTGTTGTTTTTACTGCATGGGCGATCAGATCCTGAATCTTTTTTTCTGTTTCTTCAACAGAACTGCCTTCCTTCCAGGCGTAACGGATCTGGTCATAATATTCCCGGATCTTGCCACCCTTTGTCTTATCCAGCATCCAGAAGCCCATCCAGCGAAGTCTTTCATCTAAAATCATATTTTATTCTCCTCAGTTCAGAGCTTCTTTGATCGCATCTGCCATTGCAGAAAGCATCTCATCTGTCATTCCCGGATAAACACCGATCCAGAAAGTATCTTTCATGATGCGGTCTGTATTTTCAAGGCTTCCGGCAATACGATATCCCTTACCAGTAGCACGCATCTGGTCAAAGCACGGATGTTTTGTCAGGTTTCCGGCAAACAGCATACGCGTCTGAACACCTTTGGATTCAATCTCCTGAACCAGTTTATTTCTGTCCACGCCTTCTTTGCAGGTGATGAGGAAACCAAACCAGCTCGGTCTGGAGTTTTCACACGCTGTCGGAAGAATCAGTTTATCCTCGGTTCCTTTGAGTGCTTCTTTCAGGTAGTTGAAGTTATGGATTCTTCGTTCTACGAAAGACGGGAATTTCTTAAGCTGCGCGCAGCCTACAGCAGCCTGCATATCGGTCGCCTTAAGGTTGTATCCGAAATGAGAATATACATATTTGTGATCATATCCTACCGGAAGTTCTCCATACTGACGGTCAAAACGATGTCCACATAGATTGTCCTGTCCCGGTGCACAGATGCAGTCTCTTCCCCAGTCTCTTAAGGATCTTGCGATCTTATTCAGAAGAGAATTATTGGTATAGACAGCACCGCCCTCGCCCATCGTCATATGATGCGGCGGATAGAAACTGGAAGTTCCGATATCACCGATCGTTCCTGTCAGTTTCTCCTCTCCGTCGATGGTATAAACAGAACCCAGTGCGTCACAGTTATCCTCGATCAGCCAGAGGTTGTGACGGTCGCAGAAGTCTTTGACTGCCTTAAGGTCAAATGGATTTCCAAGAGTATGTGCAAGCATGACTGCCTTGGTCTTTGAAGAATATGCACCCTCCAGAAGCTGCGGATCGATGTTGTACTGCGGGATCGCCACATCAACAAAAACAGGAACAGCTCCGTACTGGATGATCGGTGCTACTGTTGTCGGGAATCCTGCTGCGACAGTGATGACTTCGTCTCCCGGAAGGATCTGACGTTCCTTAAGGAGCGGGGAAGTCAGTGTCATAAATGCGAGCAGGTTCGCAGAAGAACCGGAATTTACAAGGGAACAGTATCTTACTCCCAGGTATTTCGCAAATTCGTGTTCAAATTCACTGGTGTAACGTCCGGCTGTCAGCCAGAATTCCAGAGAACTGTCCACAAGATTTACCATTTCTTCTGAATCATAAACACGGGACGCATATGGAATACGGTCGCCCTTTTCGTATGGTTTTTTGTTATTATGGTATTTTTCGCAGTATTCTTTTGTCAGCTTGAGGATCTCTTCTCTCGCCTGCTGTTCTGTCATTTCTTCAAACATAATTTTCTCCCTTATCATCGTTTTGTAAAGTATCTGAATTCCTCATTATAAAAGGAAAATCTGTTGTTTAATTTATAAGTATCGCAGAACCACTGGTATGTCTCCAGATCATTTCTCTGCCAGATTCCCAGTGAAGATTTATTTGTAAAAACTGCCGGTGCATCCTCTGTTTCAAGCTGTTCTTTCAGTTCTTTCAGAGAATCCGGGCGAACTGCCATGTCGCTGAAGTCCATGGTAAAACACTGTGTGCTCCAGTGGAGCATGCTGTAGACTTCTGCCACATTCAGACCGAATGCATGCGTATTTGCAGGCACAACGGCTGCCACCTGCTGTGCAAAATCTTCAAACTCTGCCGTGTTGTGGAAGTTTTCTTTGATCTGACTGTTCTGTGAAAACTGCAGTACATTTCCCGTTCCCATTGCCAGTACAGAGGCCGCACAGATAAGTCCGATCCCGCCCCGCATAGCTTCATAAAAAGTACTGCGGGCGATATTTTCCCAGCCATTTTTTCTTACAAAATCCATTCCGTACTGGGCAAGATAAGCCGCCAGAAGAACGGCTGAAAGGCTGATACAGTCCAGGTTATGGTAGGATGGACGGTTCATATAATAAACAAGGCATCCCAGTGCACCGACACTGAGAAGAAAGACCAGATCTGTCTCCCAGCGGCGTTTTTCTTTGTCTCCAAACCAGCCTGCGATTCCCATTGCAACGCCAGTCAGAAACAGTGTGATCACTGCCATATATGCACTTGGATACGTTGGCAGATCGAGATGAAGTGTATCTGTCATGTATCCGTCAGAAAGCAGCGGAATCAAAAAGTCTCTCACCGAATTCATCGGACTGTGTTTGGAAAGATTATAAAGATTTACGATCCCATAAGCGCCCGCAAAAGCAAAGATCATGCCTGCACATTGCGCTCCGACAGAAAAAAACAGTTCCCGGATCTTCCATTTTTTTCTGGAAAGCAGTCTTGAAATATAAAGTCCTGCCCATGATACTGTGAGAAGAAGTCCTGTCTCTGTATTCCACAGGATTGCGAGCATACAGAGCAGATATCCACCTGCCGCAGTCCAGAGATTACTCCATTTTTTCTTAAGGATCACTGTTCCATAAAGAAGGAACAGCATAGGAAAGATCACTCTGTGCGGCCACACCTGCCAGTAGTATCCACCGCGCATTCCAAGCACCGGAAATGTCAACGCAAGTGCCGCAAGGATACGCAGAATTCTGCTTCTGACAAGCATCTGCAGCACCAGAAATGCACAGATATAAGCCAGTGTTCCGATGCCTGCGATCATCAGTACAAATGCACGGAAATCACCATGAACCAGTTTCATCGGAATCTTGAAAAACAGCCCGTAATGGCCATAAATACTTGTCACATTGTGTGTATACGGCATTCCCTGATATACATTATAAACAGAGTTAAAATATGCATGTGCATGATAATTATCACCCTGTTCGCCTCTTCCGTAAATGTTCGGCGTATACATGCAGTAAAAAATCAGAACCACAAGTGCCGCATAGGTAAGCCAGACGATCCATTCGCCTTTTTTCTCCTTAAGAGAAAGGTTCTCGTACATCCAGAAAAACACTGCAAGCTCTGCCAGAAACAGAAGGATCATCACTGCAAGCGGCTGTGTGTGCCAACCATATTTCATAGAAACTGTTCCTACCTGTTCAGTCTCTCTTGACACGCATACGGTCCAGAATGGAAGCTGTGATGCCAGAAGGATCACCAGCGAAGCTTTCTTAAATGCAGTACTTTCCAACAGACCCGGACCATCTGTCCAACATCCGGTCAGTGCCATTACACCAAGGAACAAGATGCAGAACAAAACCAGCGTCATTCCATAGATAAGAATGTTGTTATTTCCAAGTGCACTGATCCGGTCAGAAAGCCCCGGAATCAGAAAACACCCCAGAAAAAAGCATGCTGTCAGAAGCCACGCTGCCAGTCCGCAGACAATTTCCCGATTCTTTTTCATATATTTATTTTTCCTTTTCTATACATTCTGTTTCAGGTATGTTACTGTTCACTCTGTTCACAGTAACTTGGTCAAAATGCATTCCAAATCACCTTCGGTGATGGCATTTTGCCCCGTATGTCTCGGGATTTTGCCATCTTCATGGCAAAACACCTCGCGGGATATTATCTGTGAACAGTGGCACAAGATATTCCCTGATCTGACGATCTGTAAATGCAGCCATATCCGCTCCGTCAAGCCATGCCTGATACCATTCTACGGTATGGGCGATCGCTTCTTTTACCTGCCAGTGCGGTTTCCATCCGAAGGTACTGCGGATTTTGGAACAGTCAAGTTTCAGGAAGTTCGCCTCGTGAGGACCTCCCTGATAGAGATTCTCCCAGGCAGCCTCGTCACCCCAGGATGCGCAGAAAAGATCTGCCAGTTCGCCTGTTGTGATACAGTCGTCATCGCCAGGTCCTACATTGTAAGCTCCTGCTTTTGATGCATCTTCGTACTGGCTTCCGGCGAGCATCAGGTATGCGCCCAGCGGCTCCAGTACATGCTGGTATGGGCGGGTGGAATGTGGATTCCGAACGGCAATCTTCCGTCCCTTTGAAACTGCTCTTACGCAGTCCGGAACAATACGATCTGCCGCAAAATCACCACCACCGATCACATTGCCGGCACGTGCTGTGGACACTGCGATCCCGAGCTCATTGAGAAAAGATTTCTCATAGCTGTGCGTTACCAGTTCGGAGCAGGATTTGCTGTTAGAATACGGATCATAACCGTCCAGTTCATCTGTTTCGCGGTAGCCCCACTCCCACTCATTATTTCGGTATACCTTATCTGTCGTCACGTTCAGGAAAGATTTTACGCTCCTGCACTGTCTCACTGCTTCCAGAATGTTGACCGTTCCCATGACATTTGTCTCATACGTATAAACAGGATTTTTGTAGGATTCTCTCACGATCGGCTGTGCCGCCAGATGCAGTACGATCTCCGGCTGTGCCTCTGCAAAAACCTGATGCAGTTTCTCCAAGTCGCGGATATCTCCTGTGACAGAACGCATCCTGGATTCTATATCCAGAAGATGAAACAGATCCGGTTCTGTCGGTGATTCCAGCGCATAGCCTGTAACCTCTGCTCCCAGGTTCAGAAGCCAACGGCAGAGCCAGGAGCCCTTGAAACCAGTGTGTCCGGTTACAAGAACTTTCTTTCCTTTATAAAAGTTAAAATCAAATGTATTACTCATCTATTTCTCCTTTTGCTCAAGCATAATGCCTGCAATTCAGGCATAGATAAAGTTACTGTTCACTCCATTCACAGTAACTTGGTCAAAATGCATTCCACATCACCTTCGGTGATAGCATTTTGCCCCGTATGTCTCGGGATTTTGCCATATTTATGGCAAAACACCTCGCGGAATATTACCTGTGAACAGTAATTAAATAATTTTATTATACTCGCATTCATTTGTAAAGTCACTTGTTTTTGCCGGATTTCCGATATATCCCTTTAGAGAATAAATAATTCCTGTTCACAGTAACGATAAATATTAAAAAGGTCCCCGGAACATTCCTGTTCAGAAGACCTTTGTGGAATTTATGGTAATCTTATTTACAGAATAAATTTACGGATGATCTCGGCAACTCCGTCGTGATTGTTGTCGTGCTCCGTCACATAATCGCCGTATTTCTGGATTCCCGGAAATGCGTTGCACATTACTGCGCCAACATGGGCTGCCTGAAGCATTTCGATATCGTTCTGTGCATCTCCTGCTGATACGGAATTCTCGATCGGGATTCCCAGATGATCGCACATCCAGCGAACTGCTTCCCCCTTGGAGACAGCCTTTGGCACGATCTCAAGATAAGTTGCATTTGAGAAAAAGCTTCTCACGGTATCGGAATATTTAGAAAGAACTTCTTTCTGGAATGCTTCACTTTTGCTTCTGTCATTGTCAATTGCCAGAAGTTTATATGGATCCTGAATGATTGCATCCTTTGCGTTTTTTACGATTTTATATGGTAAGTTCTGTACTTTCGCGTATTGCTGAAGCAGTTCATTGTTCTCTACCGTCAGAATCACTTCATCTGAATATGCCTGCATATACAGATTTCTTTCTACTGCTTTCTCAAAAATCTCAACTGCTGTATCCTGTGAAAAAGTTACACCATGAATTGTTTCTCTGTGGTAAGGATCGTAAATCTGTCCGCCGTTAAAAGCGATTACATAACAGCCCTCTCCTGTCAGTCCGACGCGTTCTGCAATCTGCAGTCCGCTGGCAAGAGCACGTCCTGTTGTCACAACGATCTTGTGTCCTTTTGCCAGTGCCTCGTCCACTGCTGCCCTGTTTCCCGGGGTGATCTCCTTCTTGTCATTCAACAAAGTTCCATCCAGGTCTGTGAATAAAATCCTGGTATCAACTGCCATCTTTTCTCTTCCTCCATCTGTATATATTTGCCCTTTATATCCAAATATATAATATCTTCCTTCGTCTTCGCAAGAGTTACTTTTTATCTGGTTCCAGATATTTTCTGATTTCTTCTTCCTCCAGATGTTCCCCGATCACGATGATAACTTTCTGTCCAGCTTCGATCGGACGCAGGGTGATCTCGTGATGTGTGGCATTCAATTCTGTCCACGATCCATCTGTTTCCTGTGTAAATCCCTTGATACGAAAAACAGAGCCACAGGCAGGATCTTCCATAATTTTCTGCGCTGCTTCGCGCAGATCTTCTTTTGAGATTTCCAGATCCATGAAATACTTAGACTGAAAAACATTGTCATCATCCAGGTTCATTTTCTCGTAATCTTCAGCAATGTATCCGCTGTTCATGATGCGCTCAAAATCTTCATTTTCAAACTGTTCCCAGTCTTTTTTTATGATCTCATCTTCCTTCAGTCTTCGCTTGCAGTGTACCGTTTCCAGTGCGCGGTTCAGGTGATCGATCGTGTTCTGGATCGTTTCTCCAGAAGCCTCCTGTGTCTTGCTGAGGACAATACAGCCTGCATCTGCGACCTCGGAAGCCAGGATATAATCTGCCTCCTCTGACATTTTTTTATCCAGTCCCACATCAACAACAGCGATCACATTTCCGATCTGATACCAGCGATCCAACGGTTCTTCGTGCAGTGCATCAAAAAACTCATCCATATCAAAAATCCCTGACGGCTCGATCAGAACGCGGTCATATCCGCACATTCCCATCGCGATCAGTTTGGTCTTGAAACGTCTTCTGTGGCAGTCTTTGTCGCATCCTCCGGCTACCATTTCAAGCTCACACTGTTCGCTTTCCAGCTCCCGAAGCAGCATCATATCTACATTTACCGCGCCGAAATCATTCTCCAGAATTCCGATATTGTAACCCTGATCCATCAGATAACGGGCATATTTTTTTATGAAAGTTGTCTTTCCTGATCCGAGAAATCCTGTGATCAGATCTACTTTAACCATGTAATTTCCTCCTGTATGTTCTGTGCAAATATATGATGTCCTTTTTCTGAAAAATGTACTCCATCGTATACGACTGGGATGTCCCATTTACCAGCGTCCGTAAAGCCGATCCCCAGGCGTTCTGCGACTTTTTTGTATTCTTCGCCAAGTTGTCTTGATTCCTGATACAGCCGTTCTTCATCTACCCAGGCACCGTATTCCATCCGGGCTGGTGCAATCAAATAGAGTGTGATCTTTCCACTGGAAACCGCCGGTTCTGCCATGAGTTTTTTCAGAAAAGTCTCCATTCTCTGTGCCGTATCTTTCGCTGTAAACTGCTGTTCCTGCAGAAGATCGTTCGTTCCAAGCATGATCCACATCCATAGGGGAGCATCCTTATCCTGCCAGTCCTTTAACTGTTCGCAGGCAAAACGGATCTGGCTTCCTGTGTGCGGAATACACCTTCCACAGATGCCGTGATTCTCGATCTTCCACTTCGTTTCGCTCTCCAGGATACCTGTCCAGCGGTTTTGTTCTGGATACTGGTCCCCCATCAATGTACACGGATCATAGCCGTATGTATTGGAATCTCCATAACAGATGATCGTTCCTGCCATCGTTTTTCCTCCGTTTCTATCCACAGTTTCTGTTCATTTAACTCCTGCCATAAGCCATGCGAGCAGTCCATATTCTACAACAAGGATCAGAGGTACTCCTACAGAAAATTTCTTCTTTCTTGTCTTATGATGAAAGGTTTTCATTCCTGCCCACGCACCAAAACTTCCACCCAGAAGCGCAACCCCGATCAGAGTACTTTCCGGGATTCTCCATGCCCCACGTTTGGCTTTTTCCTTGTCAATTCCATACATCATGAATGCCACTATATTTATCGTTATCAGATACCAGCTGAAATATTTCATTAAATCCATATGTTTCGTTTCCTCCCTGTACTATTTTATATGAACTGTCCTCCCAGTTCTTTCAGTCTCTGCTTCCGCTCCTGATAATCCGGCATTTCCTGCTCCACAATCGCCCAGAACTTCGAAGAATGGTTCATCTCTTTTCGGTGTGCCAATTCATGAACCACCACATAATCCAGAATCTCCGGCGGCATCAGGACCAGTCTCCAGTTAAAGTTCAGATTTCCGGCCGAACTGCAGCTTCCCCACCGGGTTTTCTGCTCTCGGATCGTGATTCTGCCATAGTTTACTCCCATCCGTGCCGCAAAATATGCCGTTCTTTCCGGGAATATTTTAAGGGCTTTCTGAACACCGTCTCTTCGTTCTTCATCTGTGATCACATGACGAGTCTCCCGGTAATCTTCAAGCTTTTTCTGCTGCTTCAAGATCCAGTCTTCGTGATCTTTTACAAATCTGACAACCCTGTATTTCGCCAGTCGCTGCGGCACACGCACGATCACTCTGCCATCTGGTTTTACCTGCAAAGATATGGTTTTACGGTCTGAACGGATCAGTTCATATGTTATCGTATCTATCGTTTTACCCTCCGTAATACAAAAAAAGTTCCACAGTATCATCATTTTCACCGTAATGATACCATGAAACTTATTTTGCGTAAAGAACAGCGGCGCGGATTGCGAATATCCGCTTTGCTACCTGCTCATAACCAAATAACTGCTCCGCAGTTTATTTGGGTGACATGCTCCCACCACTTAAATCTTTGATTTTGAAGTGGGGGCTTCTTGCTC
>ERZ791903.114-NODE-114-length-127769-cov-6.589434_pt1 | contig 127769 bp, 139 predicted proteins | sample MGYA00510148_ERZ791903 | MGnify/ENA primary metagenome ERZ791903 (study PRJEB30046, sample SAMN00792080) | human gut metagenome | study: EMG produced TPA metagenomics assembly of the A metagenome-wide association study of gut microbiota in type 2... | reverse complement strand
AAACTCTAACGTACAAACGTACGCCGACGAGTTCATTTTCGCAAAATCCGAACTATTTTCTCGACCTCTGCCAGCGTGTAGACACTTTTGTCTACACGCTGAGGCTGTCTGAAATTTATCAGACAGCCTTTATAATTATTTCGCAAATATTTTTGCAATTTCGGTCATTGTGTGACTGATTTTAATACTCTGCGGACAGACTTTTTCGCATTTTTTGCATTTCTTACATTGGTCCGCACCCTTGTTAAGTTCTGCATAAATTGCCTTTGCTCTGTCTGTACCGAGTGAAGCGGTTGCATTGTACGCCTCAAATGTTTTCGGTATGTCAAGTCCGAACGGACAAGGCATACAGTACGCACATTTTGTACACGGTACAAGTGCCATTTTGTCAAATACCTCTTTTGTCTTTGCAAGCATATCAAGATTTTCTTCCGTCAGCATACCCACTTCCGCTTTATCCGCATAGCCTATATTTGACTGCACCTGTTCCATTGCACCCATACCGCTCAAAAGAAGTGATACTTCTTCTCTGTTCCACAAGAAATCCATTGCCCACTCAACAGGCGTCTTTTCGTCAGACAACATTTTTGCAACCTGCGGTGACGGGTTCGCAAGTTTACCGCCCAAAAGCGGCTCCATTATAACCACGTCAAGTCCCTTTTTATGTGCATATTCAAGTCCCTCAAGACCCGCCTGATATTTTACGTTAATATAGTTAAGCTGTATCTGACAAAACTCCCAATCAGGATTTGCGTCAATAATCTTTTTAAATGTTTCAACATCATCATGGAAGGAAAAACCGATATGACGGATTTTGCCGTCGGCTTTCGCCTTGTTGAGCTTATCGATAAGATTGAATTTTTCGACAACATTCTTAAATCTGTCCTTATCAAGTGCGTGCATAAGGTAAAAATCAATATAATCGGTTTGAAGTCTTTCAAGCTGTTCGTTAAGCAAACGGTCGAAATCCTCCTCACACTTCACTTCCCATGTAGGACATTTCGTAGCAATATGTATTTTATCACGATACGGCTTTAAAACTCCGCCTATAAAACTTTCACTTTTTCCGCCGTGATAAACATACGCGGTATCAAAATAATTCACACCGTTTTCAATAGCGTATTCAAGTATTTTTGCTGATTTTTCGGCATCAATGTCTTCCGCATTTTTTGACGTTGTCGGAAATCTCATACAACCGAAGCCCAATACCGATATTTTCTCTCCCGCCATTTCTCTGTACTTCATATAATCTTCTCCTCTTTGTTCTTAGTTACCTTTTTCTTTTAGTATAATAAATTACAGTCAAATATTCAAGCGATATTCATAAAAACAGTGTCAGATTTGACAACACTAAAAAATTTTAGTATAATACAGATATTTAAAAAGAACTCGAACACTTTTTATTATGAAAGGAAAAATAAAATGAAAAAGATTATTTCGGCGATAATTGCCACTGCTATGATGTTTACGCTTTGCGTAACAAGTACATTTGCGGCAGAGAGTTGGCGTGAGGCGTTCGTTACACGTCTTATGAAAATTATGTCCTCAGATCCGTCATACAATCAAGTAGTTCTTACCGATCTTGACAGAAACGGTATACCGGAGGCATTCGTTATGCGTGACGGTATGGACGGAGGTATTTCAGCCGCGTTCACTATGAAAGGCAATACAATTTCAAATATTGACGTTCCTAACAACATTATCGGTACTTGCCTTTCGGACATCACCGTATACCAAGACGGCGGAAGATACATATTTGTCGGTCGTGAAGTACCGCGCTATTCTTCGGTTATCAACTTCTACAAGCTTATGTTTGACGGTCAGACTTTCTCAACAGAAAAAATACTTAAATCATATGTAAGCTCATATCAAACCGTTCCTTACGTTGATATGTACGGCAACGACTTTTTGACAAACGGTTATCCGAACAGAGCAAAAATCAAGGATTTCGTTGACAGATACGAGGGTATCAACACTCTTACCGCAACAAATTCAAATGCAAAACTATCCGTAAACGGTGTAGACGTTGAAGTATCGGGTTATTCCGTAAACGACTCAAACTATTATAAAATTCGTGATATTGCAATGGTACTTCGTACAACAAACGCACGTTTTGACGTTGCGTGGGACGAAAATTTGAGTGCTATCGCAATTTCAACGGGAGTTAAATACACAATAGTCGGCGGCGAGCTTAACAGCGACCATTCAGCCGCACTTAACGTTGACCAAAACACCGCCCCTGTTTATGTAGACGGTGAGGAAAAAGAAGTCCTTTCTTACAACATCAACGGAAATACTTACTTCAAAATCCGTGACATTGCCGATATGGTAGGCTTTGACGTTGATTGGGACGGAGATACACAGACCGTTGTTATTCGTACAAACTAAAAATCATATCACACACCGGCAGAGGTTGTCGGCGTACATGGGTAAGTTAGAGTTTATTTTCGCAAAAAGTACACAGGCAAGCCGCAGCTTGCCTGTTATTTTTTATAGCTGTAAATTCAATCTTAAAATATAAAAATAATCCCTTGCACGTTCCGGACAATTTGTAGACCTCTGAAGGCTTTTTTGCGTTTTTTGTTGAATATTGCCTTGATTAAAGGCAGAATATATAGTATAATATAAATTCGAAGCTAAATTCTGGGGGAATACATAATGTCAATTTCAGAAATAGTTCTTATCGGTATAGCACTAAGTATGGACGCTTTTGCGGTCTGTATCGCAAGTTCAATGGTCTATACGAATATGACAGGGCCAAGAAAACTTTCAATGCCGATTATGTTCGGACTTTTTCAAGGAATAATGCCGATTTTAGGTTTCTTTCTCGGGAGTCTTTTTGCATCGTTTATTGAAAGATGGTCAGGACCGATTTCACTGCTTATTCTCGGTATAATCGGTATTAATATGATTCGTGAGGGCCTTGCCAAAGACGAAGAGACCGAGCCGAAAAAGCTCACACTTTGGATATTACTTGTTCAAGCAGTTGCAACAAGCATTGACGCATTCGCCGTAGGTGTTTCGTTTGCCGCAAACAGTGCAAACATATGGCAATCCGCACCGATTATTGCGGTAACTACATTTGTTCTAAGTCTTATCGCATTATTTGTCGGTACAAAAGCAGGTGAGAAACTTGGCGACAAAGCAGAAATACTCGGCGGAATTATTCTTATTATAATAGGTATAAAATCATTATTTTGACAAGTGAACAATTGTGAAAGGAGGTTTTTAATATGTACAATGTACGACGCAAATTATGGATACTTACCGTACTTCTTTTTGCCGTGTCTGCTGTTATGTTAAAATTCTTTCCTTCTTCCGATAACAATGATGCAATCGCCACTCCGGCGAGTGCACAGCAAGCCGAAAGCGGTACATCAACCGTATTTTCAGGCGGCAGCACGGAACGTTTTGTCGCACACAGAGGATATTCAAACTACGCACCCGAAAACAGTATTCCGGCATTTGAGCTTGCCGGTAAAATTGGTTTTTGGGGTATCGAAACGGATATTTGTGAAACAAGCGACGGTCAATTCGTCTGTATGCATGACGACACTCTTGACAGAACAACAAACGGTTCGGGAGCTATTTCCGACTACACGCTTGACGATTTAAGTCAGTTCCAAATTGACTACGGAAATTATCTCGACACAAACGAAAACTTAAAAATACCTACTCTTGAAGAATACCTTTCGATATGCAGTACATACGGAAATGTACCGATTATCGAAATCAAAAATATCACCAATTACGATGCATTTCTAAACACAATCATAGCAAGCGGACTTGAAACGCATTGTATAATCACAGGTGCGATTGATGATGTAAAAGAAATTCGTGCAAGAAACAGTATTATCCCTGTTATGACAATCGGTTACACTCCTGCACCGTATACGGATAATCTTGAACGTATTACGGAAATATCCGAAAACAGAGGTATTTTGTATAACTATCCGCAAGTGGATCAAGCCGCAATAGATATACTCCATCAACAAAATATTTTCTGCGGTGTATGGTCCGTTGACGACACGGAAACAGCACAAAAATACATTGATTACGGTGCTGATTTTATAGTAACAAACGAAATCCCTGCAAGAATTAATCATATGGTAAATGATAATGAATAGCAAAAAATGTGTGTCATATCAAATGACACACATTTTTTATTTGTGATTTTTTTGTGATTCCAACCATACAATCAATACCGACATATCGGACGGTGAAACACCGGAAATTCTTGACGCTTGTCCGAGTGACTTTGGCTGTATCTTATTCAATTTTTGTCTTGCCTCCAAACGCAAGCCGTGTATATCAGAATAATCTTGATTTTCGGGAAGAAGTTTTTCCTCCATTTTCTTAAACTGCTCAACCTGTGCTATCTGTCTTTTTATATAGCCGTCATACTTTAGTTTAATTTCAACCTGTTCACAAACTGCGTCCGGAAGTGTCGGACGGTTATGGTCGACAGGTGCAAGTTTTTCATAATCAAGTTCTGGACGTTTTATCATATCGCTAAGACGTATTCCCGTCTTAACTGCGGTCGAATTATACTGTTCCAAAAGCGGATTTGCGTCTTTCGGCGGTACTATAACCGACGTCACACGCTTAATTTCATTTTCAATCATATCCATTTTTTCAAGGAACTTTTTATATCTTTCTTCCGATATAAGACCGATTTTATATCCAAACGGAGTAAGTCTTTCATCTGCGTTATCCTGTCTTAAAAGCAAACGGTATTCCGAACGTGATGTCATCATTCGGTACGGCTCGTTTGTACCCTTTGTTATAAGGTCATCTATAAGTGTACCGATATATCCGTCTGAACGTTTTAATGTAAGCGGTTCTTCGTTTTTAAGTTTCAATGCCGCATTAATTCCGGCAATAAGTCCTTGTGACGCCGCCTCCTCATAGCCGGACGTGCCGTTAAACTGTCCTGCACCGTAAAGTCCATGCACATTCTTAAATTCCAACGTTGCATACAGTTGAGTCGGATCGCAGCAATCATATTCTATTGCATATGCAGGACGCATAATTTCAACATTTTCAAGTCCCTCAACGCTTCGATACATTTCAAGTTGTACGTCCTCAGGCATACTCGTTGAAAAGCCTTGTGCGTATACTTCCTTTGTATCAAGTCCCATAGGCTCCATAAAAAGCTGATGTCTTGGTTTTTCCGCAAAACGCACAACCTTATCTTCGATAGACGGACAGTATCGCGGACCTATACCCTCAACCATACCGCCGTACATTGCCGAACGACCGAGATTGTCGTGTATAATTTGGTGAGTTTTTTCATTTGTATACACAAGATAGCAAGGAACAAGATTTTTGCCGACATTCTCCGTTTCAAACGAGAACGGCACGATTTTTTCGTCACCCTCCTCAAGCTCCATCTTACTGTAGTCAAGTGTATCCGCGTGCACTCTTGCTGGAGTACCTGTTTTAAATCGCTTTAATTCAATACCCAATCTGCGAAGATTTTCCGAAAGTTCATTTGCAGGGAACATTCCGTCAGGACCGCTTTCACGCGAATAACTTCCGATAAGAATTTTACCCTTTAAATAAGTTCCGCTGGCAATAATAACCGCTTTTACCTTATATTCAACGCCTGTATGTGTTACAACTTCCGTTACATTATTATCTTCATCGGTAATTACATTTACGATTTCCGCTTGTTTAACCTGCAAATTCTCTTGATTTTCAACACGTTTTTTCATTTCAACGTGATACTTTTTTCTGTCAATCTGTGCTCTAAGTGAATGTACGGCAGGACCTTTGCCTTTATTAAGCATTTTTGACTGTATAAACGAAGCGTCCGCCGCTTTACCCATTTCACCGCCGAGTGCGTCAAGTTCACGAACAAGGTGACCTTTCGCCGTACCGCCTATACTTGGGTTACAAGGAAGATTTCCTATTGCGTCAAGGCTTATTGAAAACATAACCGTTTTCATACCCAATCTTGCCGCCGCCAAAGCCGCCTCACAGCCTGCGTGACCGCCGCCGATTACGGCAATATCATATTCACCTAAAACCATTATTCTTCCTCCCCGATATATTCAACCTTAGGCTGTTTTTCTTTCATATCCTTTAATATTGAGCGTTCAATTACTCTTGCGGCATAAAATTGCGGCGGATAGCAAGTAACGCAAAGTCCGATAACTACTACTATAATTGCCGCTGCAAGCGGATTAACGAATGTAAACAATGCACCGTATATAAGTACTCCTATAAGCGTTGTAAAAAAGTTACCCGGTAATTTTGCAAGTGTTATAAGCAACGCATTTTTATAAAGCGAGCCGATTCCACATTCAAATGTAACCATAATTTGATACAAATACGGGTGCATCATCGTATAAACAACAAGTACGAGTATCATAACATACAGCAACATCATCCAAAGCATACTGCCTGTTGAAACATAAAGCGAATGATAGAAAAGAATTGCATTAAGTCCGAACACAAGCAAAACCGCATCAATCAGCACAACTACCATACCCTGTTTAAAGTTTTCCTTAAACTTGTCCGCACCGTCACTCAAAACCCAAGTATGTTCACCGCGTGTGAAACATCTTGTTATATACGAATAAGCCGCCGTTGCAGGACCTGAACCCCAAAACGTGAACACACCGATTGAAAAAGCAAGCTGAATAAGTATCATAATACTTCCCTGCACATTTTCCGCACTTGATTCCGTACCAAGTGAAATAATAGTGTCTGAAACATTCTGAACGATATGCGTACTGCTCAAAACTATACCGCCGAAAATATATAAAATCGCAATCCATATAATACTCGTTATCGCATAAAGACAGTTCGCACCCAAAAATTTAGTGAACTTACGTATCACAATATCAAAAAACAAGAAAAAGCCTTTCTTTTTAGGTTCGTTCTTATCTACTCCCTTACCCGGTTTATCATAACCGCCGCCGAAAATTCCCATATTTTTTCTCCTTCCAAAATTTGAATACAATTTTTCATTCATATAAAATATTTATGCAAACTATATTGTAACACAATTTTTTTTATGATACAATATCAAAAATAAATGTTTACAAATAAAATATCAATCGAGGTAACAAATGAGGGAAATCACGATAAATCAAAACGACGCAGGGCAACGGCTTGACAAGTTTCTTACAAAATATCTTGTCAATATGCCACAGAGTATGTTATATAAAAGTCTTAGAAAAAATTGCGTCAGAGTAAACGGCAAACACATCAAAGACGGCAAATATATGCTCCAAAACGGCGATGTGTTGAAGTTATTTTTTAAAGACGAATTTTACGAAAGCAAATCAAGCTTTAAAGCAGGCAATTCCGATATTGACGTTGTATATGAGGACGAAAATATTATACTTATTAATAAAGAAAGCGGTGTTGTAGTCCATTCGGACGATAAAGGCACAAAGGATACGCTTCTTGAAAGAATGCAGAGTTATCTGTACAAAAAAGGCGAATACAATCCCGAAAACGAACACAGTTTTTCTCCTTCATTCTGCAATCGCCTTGACAGAAATACATCAGGTATAATAATCGGTGCAAAAAATGCCGCCGCACTTCGTATAATCAACGAAAAAATCCGCAGCCGCGAAATTAAAAAGATATACCTTTGCATTGTCGAAGGTCATCTTAAAAAAAGCGGTCACCTTACCGCATATCTTACACGCGGTGACAAAAAAGTTACGGTTTCAGATTATAATGAAGAAAATTCAAAGAAAATCGGCACAAAATATAATGTTATTGCCGAAAAAAAAGACACTTCACTTGTGGAAGTCGAGCTTGAAACAGGACGCACACACCAAATCAGAGCACAGTTTTCGCACATAGGAAATCCGCTGTACGGAGATACGAAATACGGCTCACAACACAGCGGAGGTATGAAGCTTGCAAGTTACAAGTTGGTATTTGATTTTAAAACGGACGCAGGCATATTAAATTACCTAAATCACAAAGAATTTCAAATAAGCGTTGATTTTGCCAAAACCTTTGCACAGCAGAAATTATAAAGGTCAGCCGTTGCATTCGGTTTACCGAGATGTCTTACGCTTTCCTCCATCATTGCAACACGCCAAGGACAAGCAAACATTTGATTTATCGCTTCAGAAATCGGATAAGTGTCGTTTACCATAATTGCCGCGCCATTATTCACAAGGAAATTAAGGTTTCTGTCCTCTTGTCCGGGAAGCGGATTCATTGTTATCATCGGCAATCCTTTTGCAAGCGATTCTGATGTTGTAAGTCCGCCCGGCTTTGTTATTATAAAGTCGGCGGCGTCCATCATTACGTCAACATTATCTACAAATCCGTATGAATATATTTTTTTATTCCAATCACATTCATCAACTACGCTTTTTATTTTCTTATTTGTACCGCAAACGCACAGCACTTGAAAATCTTTCGGATATGTATCAATTTGTTCCAAAATCTTTTTTATATTTCCGTACCCCATTGAACCCATCATTATAAGTATAGTGGGAATATTTTCAATTCCGAGTTTTTTCCGTGCCTCAATAGGGTCGTTTTTCTTTACAAACTGTTCTCTTATCGGTATACCGAAAGGCAAAAGTTTCTTTTTCGCTATACCTTTTTTCTGCATTTCGTGTTCCAAAAGTTCATCCGGAATTACGTAATAGTCAAGGAACGTACTTTCCCAAAACGGATGTACGGTGAAATCGGTTACTATTCCGACAGACGGACAATCAAAAGCCGCACGGTCGGCAAGTATGCTTATACACACTCCGGCATAGCTATGCGTACCGATTATCAAATCGGGATTATATTCAGCAACGAACTTTTCAAGTTTCTTTGAAACAAACCGCGAAAATATCGATACAAGCGAATTACGGTCATACGGCTCGTCCTTTTGCGTAAGTTTGCCGTAAGCCTTCGCATACGTCTTTGCAAGGTACTTTGTCGAAAGCAAGTATCCGTCCTGTATTGAATTTCCCAAACGATGATTTACATAGTCGAATATATCAAGCATATGACATTGATGTCCGTTCTCCTCGAAATATTCCATAATAGCCTTAGCCGTAGAATGATGTCCGTAACCGGCTTTTACGGATAACAACAACACTTTCAATTTTAAGACCCCCTTGTCTTTTTTAACAATATTATAACAAATAAAAATAAATTTTTCAACCTTATTGACTTTATGAATTTAATAGACTATAATGTCATAAGTTATTAAAATGAGGGGCGGTGTATTGTGAAATGATAAGCGATATGACTAAAGGAAATCCGTTAAAATTGATACTTTCTTTTTCAGTTCCTATGCTGATCGGAAATATCTTTCAACAGGTGTATAACTTTGTTGACGCGGCGATTGTCGGTAAGTTTGTGGGTGCCGAATCTCTTGCGGCGGTAGGTTCGACAGGTACGATTGTCGGAGTTATGATTTGTCTTATGATGGGACTTACGAGCGGTGCGGGAATTATTATAGCGCAGTGTTTCGGTTCAAGGAATTTTGACGAACTGAGAAAAACAGTTACGGGACTTATTTACATCGTGGGAATTTTGGCGGTGATTACGTCAGTTGCCGGAGTTGTGTTTTCACGGCCGATTTTATCGTTTCTGAACACACCCGATAATGTAATTGATGAGGCGGTTGCATACATAAACGTAATATTCGCATTCACAATCGGTACGGCTATGTATAACGCGTCAAGCGCAATACTCAGAAGTCTTGGTGACAGCCGTACACCGCTTTACGCACTTATACTTTCTTCTATATTAAATGTAATTTTCGACTTGTTGTTCGTTGTTGTGTTTAAAACAGGCGTTGTCGGTGCGGCGGTTGCAACCGTTATCGCACAGATTATCAGTGCGATTTATTGTATTATACATATGGTAAGACATCGCAGACAGCTTAATCTTGAGGGCATAAACTTCCAAACAACAAAACGTGCAATCAAGCGGATTTTCCAAACAGGAATACCGTCGGCACTTGAAAGCTGTCTGATTTCACTCGGCACAATGAGCGTGCAACGTCTTGTAAACTCATTCGGTGCAATGACTATGGCAGGCTATACCGCCGCCGTAAAAATCGACTCAATCGCAATCGCACCGATTGTATCGGTCGGCTCGGCATTGTCGGTTTTCTCGGGTCAAAACATCGGTGCAAATCAAATGGACAGAATAAAAAAGGGTATGTATCAAACACTTGCGTCACTTATCGGTATATGTATAGTGATTGCTGCCGGAATTGTATTGTTCCGTAATCAACTGCTTGGCTTGTTCCTTGACAAAACACAAGCCGCAGAGGCTATCGCAATAGGAAGCAAGTACCTTACTATCGTATGTGTTGCGTATATAGTTGCGGCGGTTATGAGAACATATTTGAACGTTCTTCGCGGTGCGGGTGATGTTAATACCTCTGCAGTCGCAGGTATACTTGAACTTATCGGAAGAATTATTTTCGCATATATACTTGTTCGCCCGCTCGGCTCAACAGGTATTTGGATTGCTACTCCGCTCGCCTGGGCAATGGGTGCGTCAGTACCCGTTATCCGATACTATTCGGGTAAGTGGATTAACAAAAAATTGGTATAGTACAAAGCCTGTCGACAAAATGTCGACAGGCTCTTTTTAATTTTTTATCAACCTTATTGTCGCAACGGTCATATCGTCGATTACTGCGTCACGGCTTTTTTTGACTGCGTTTTCAATTACGGATTGTGACATTTCGTCCATAGTGTCAAACGGCATTTTTATTTCTTTTTTCAGCCAATCGGTACGCACTGTACCAAAACCGGCCTCACTTATTCCGTCTGACATCATTATTATTATATCGCCGTCATCAAGGCGTTTGGCTTGTCCCTGTACCTTTATATCAGGCAGCATACCGACAGGCAACGATACAGAAAACACCGTTTCAACATTCGGACCGTGAAGTACAATACTCTCCGAACCGCCGATTTTGAAAAACTCACATATACCTGTCATAAGGTCTATACATAGCAGGTCCACGGTAGAAAAACACTCATAGTCAAGTTTTAAACAGAGTGCCGAATTTATCATATCAATAGACGTTTTCACGCCAAACCCCGACTGCAAAAATTCTCTCAACAATTTCAGTGTTATATGGCTCTCAAACATTGCCCTTTTACCGCTGCCCATACCGTCCGACAAAATCACATACTGTTTATAATCCTCCGTCACGAACGTATCTATACTGTCGCCCGACACTTCGCTGAAATCTCGGCTTATCTGTCTTATCGCAATATCTGCGGTAAATTTTGCGCGTGACACAAATTTCATAAGTCCGTTCGCACTGTCACACTCATAGCCCATAGGTGTTTCGACAACGTTTTCAAGCACGTTTTCAATCTTCCCGACTTCCGTACCCTTAGACGTTCCGAGATATACCTCCATTTTTCCGTGACTGCTTTCAATAACGCTTATTTCAAATGCCATAATTCCGACTTTGTCAAGCTCGGCAATAAGTGTTTCCTCCAAATCCTCTCTGAACGTAAAGCCGGAACATATATTTTCCGCCATTGTGTCCATAAGGCTTGACATTTCTTTATACTGTCTTGCAACCAAGTCACGGCTTGTAACCGCCTCACCCGTCCGTACAAGGTTTTTCTTATACAATTCATAGACGTGATTAAACTCCACAACGAACAAATCAGGTCGCAAGCATTTATCCTTAAAGCTGTTCGGTACTGATGTAAACTCCAATATCCCCCTTGTTTCAATCGTATCAAGCAACAGCATTATACTGCGGTATGTGCGTGTAAAGTCGGACTGCCAGCATTTAACCGCATTCGGACACCCCTCGCACACTCTGTCCGCAACCTCATCAAAAAGTGAGGCAACATCTTTATTATATGATTTCAGTCTTTTCTCCGAAGCATTTGAAAAACACTCCTCCAAGCTCTTAAATGCCTTTGCCGATTTTTCAAGCTGCATAGACAAATACTCTTTAACTCTTACGTCCGCACTCACCGTTTCAAGCTTTAGCGACCTTGCAAAAAACGATTTTATATACCCTTGAACTTTATTCGGTGTCAGTACAAAAAGCACCGCCCCTATCGCTGTTTCGATAATCGTCACAGGCAAAGACGATGCACTTCCCGCATACAAAAGCGCCACCGCACTGCCGCCCAAGAAACCCAACGCCACTCCGAAACGTCCGAACGATTTAAGCAAATTTCCGAACAATGCACTTATACCGAAAATACCCATAGTCACAACCGCCGACGGTGACGACATTGCCGACATAAACCCTATACAAAGTCCCCCGCTGCCCGCCGCCGCAATACCGCCGTGAAGTGCAATGCAAAGTACCGCATATACGGAAACTATATTGGCAAGACTGATATTATACGGAAACACAATTCCCGAAAGTCCCGTTATAAAAACACCCACGCTTACAGAAATACTGATAAGCTCGTCCTGCGCGGTCTGCGTGCGTTTTTTGCGGTTTGCAATCAATCCGTGTGCTTTTTTGAATATTATATACATCAATGAAGTGACTATCGACTCAACAAAAAGCATAAGTATATCATATGCTCCGACATATGTATATATAAGAAAAACAAGTCCGCCGACCATAACCGCACCGCCCACGCACGCCGCGTCAAGCACAAGATTTTCCTTATTTCTGAAACGTGTATATATCCAAAACAACAGTGCCGCAACAAGATATTTTGTAAGCACCGCACTGCCTGCCGACGTCATAAGTGCAATCGAAAGCACTGTTATACCGAGATACGCAATACTTTTATCAAAGCAAGAAGCAAAAAAAGCCACTCCGAACGGAAAAAGTCCCAAAACAGACGCTCGTCCTGCCAAAAGCAATAGCATACTCATTCCCACATCTCTAACAGACGGTGCTCGGAGCATTTCTGTATTCCGTTGTCTTTTTACCGCTGGCTGACTCATTTTTAATTCCTCCTACAAGTGCAATATAAGTTATTATACCACTTATTTATGGATAAATATGTAAAATCCTGTTGTCGATATATAAAAATATTTCGACATCATTTTTTGACAAATTGCGTTTGCATATGATATACTACATACATACTTTTTTATATTGAGAGGATTAGATTATGAAAAAAATTTTGATTTTTTCCGATACTCACGGCGATATTAACCGCTGTTTAGATATAATCGAAAAAGCCGACAGTGTAAGTGCGATTTTCCACGCAGGCGATTACACTGGTGACGCGGAAGATTTGGAGTCGATATACCCAAACATACCTATATATTATGTAAAAGGCAACAACGACTACTTTTCAAAAGCGCCGTCACATATGCTTGTTACAATAGACGGTGTTAAGATATTTATTACGCACGGTCACGAACAGAATGTAAAATACGAATATGAATTTATGACTCTCCGCAAGGCTGCCGAAAAATATGATCCCGATTTAATAATATTCGGTCACACGCACATTCCTTATACCGATTACAAAGGCAAAGCCACGCTTTTAAACCCGGGAAGTATACGTTATACAGGCACATATGCAGAGGCTGAAATCGAAAACGGTAAACTAAAAACAAAAATCATAGAAGTTTGATATACAAATTATACAAAAATGTCACGTTATTTTATATATCCCTGTTATGCGTGACATTATAAATGAATTATTTGTAAAAATGTCACGTTTTGTCACGCAATATGACAATTTTAAACGATTTATACCTTTTAAATATAGAAGATTTATCCTTTATATTGCAATTTTTACAGTAATAATTTATACTATGAGTGAACTTAGTTGAGTTCATTAAACGAGAAAAGACGGTGCATTCCCCAATGTGCACCGTCTTTTTTTTCACAAAATCCGAACTAATTTCTCGGATTCTGAACGGTATGAAAAAAGCGATACATTTTTCGATGTATCGCCTTTTACTTATAGATTTTTTGTTACTTCTTTTAAATATTCCGCAAATTCATCTTTCAAATCATCTCTTGAAAGTGCAAAATCGACTGTTGCCTGTAAAAATCCCTGTTTGCTTCCTATATCATATCTTCTGCCCTCGAAGTCATATGCGTACATATCTTCATTCTTTGCAAGCATTACAAGTGCGTCGGTAAGCTGTATTTCGCCGCCTGCACCCTTAGGTGTTTTTTCAAGGCAATCGAATATTGCAGGTGTGATTACATATCTGCCGAGTAACGCAACATCTGACGGTGCGTCCTCTTTTTTCGGCTTTTCGACCATTCCTTTCAGCATATACATTCTGCCTTCAACATTATCGCAGTCCACAATACCGTACTTTGAAACTTGATCCATTCCGACCTTTTGCACTCCAAGCACTGTCGCATTATATTTGTCAAACTGTTCGATAAGCTGACTCAAACACGGCTTTTCCGCCACAACCACATCATCACCGAGCATTACCGCAAAAGGCTCGTTTCCGACAAAGCTTTTCGCACAAAGTACAGCGTGTCCAAGACCTTTCTGTTCCTTTTGACGTACAAACTGAACGTTTATTTTATCCGACACTTCACGAACAGCATTAAGCATTTCCTGCTTGCCGTCACGTTCAAGTATCGTTTCAAGCTCATATGCCTTATCAAAATGATTTACAAGTGCGTCCTTACCGCGTGATGTAATTATAAGCAAATCCTCAATGCCCGATGCGATTGCCTCCTCAACAATATACTGAATTGTCGGCTTATCGACTATCGGCAGCATTTCTTTCGGCACTGCCTTAGTCGCCGGAAGAAATCTTGTTCCAAACCCTGCCGCAGGTATTACCGCTTTTGTTACTTTCATATTTTCTCCTCCCTCAATTTCTAATTTTATAACTATCTATTATTATACCACATATTTTCCATAATTGCGATATAAAAATCAGTTAATTTATTTCAAATTTCAACACTTGATATTGTTTCAAATCTGCGGTATAATATTTTTATATATATAATTACAGATTAAGGAGAAAAAACAGAATGTTCATAAAAGATATATTTGCTCAAAAAAAGCCGGTGCTTTCATTTGAAGTATTTCCGCCGAAAAAGGACAGCGGACTTGACAATGTAATTTCAGCAGTTGACGAACTTTCAAAAATGCCTATTGACTATATGAGCGTTACATACGGTGCAGGCGGCAGTAATTCAAAAAATACCGCATATATCGCCTCACATTTAAAGAATAATCTTTCTATTCCGTCACTTGCACATCTTACTTGCGTTGCAAACTCAAAGGACGATATTAAGGTAAAATTACAGGAATATAAAGACCTTGGAATTGAAAATATCCTTGCACTTCGCGGTGACAAGCCGAAAGATTATGACGGTGAAATATTCCCGGGTTATCACTATGCAAACGAACTTGTAGATGCAATCAAAGATTTCGGCGATTTTTGTGTCGGCGGTGCTTGTTACCCTGAGTGTCACCCCGATTCTCCGAGCCTTGACGCCGATATTGAAAATTTAAAAGTAAAAGTTGACGCAGGTGTTGATTTTCTTGTTACTCAAATGTTTTTTGACAACGATGAATTTTACAAATTCCGCGATAAACTTGCAAAGAAAGGTATAAACAAACCTATCACAGCCGGAATAATGCCTCTTACAAACGCAGGTCAAATACAGCGTATGGCAATTCTTTCAGGCGGTGCGTCTATGCCGTCAAAATTCTTGCGTATGATTTCAAAATACCAAGACAATCCGGAGGCTTTAAAACAAGCAGGTATTGCGTATGCGGTTGATCAAATTATCGACCTGCTTTCAAACGACATTGACGGTATTCATCTTTACACAATGAACAAGCCTGAAACCGCACAGAAAATCGTAAATGTTATAAACAACCTATTTGTATAATTCGCATTTTGCAAGGAGAACTTATGAACGGAAAACTATATTTATGTGCCACACCGATAGGCAATCTCGGTGATGTGTCCGTGCGTTGTCTTGAAGCATTTAACAATGCCGATTTAATTGCCGCAGAAGATACAAGACGTACTCTTCAGCTTTTAAATCACTTTGAAATATCAAAGCCGCTGACAAGCTACCACGAACACAACAAGCACGAAAAAGGCGAATATATTATATCACTTTTAAAAAACGGTAAAAACATTGTACTTGTATCGGACGCAGGTACTCCCGCAATTTCAGATCCCGGTGAGGACTTAGTTAAGCTATGTATCGAAAACGATATTGACGTCACCTCAATCCCCGGACCTGTTGCAGGTATAAACGCACTGATACTGTCGGGACTTCCGACAAGACGATTTGCATTTGAGGGATTTCTTTCGGTGAACAAGCGTCACAGAAAAGAACATCTTGAACTTGTGAAAAACGACACTCACACACTCATTTTTTATGAGGCTCCGCACAAATTAAAAAACACACTTTCCGATATGCAAAAGACATTCGGCGGTGACAGAAAAATCGCTCTTGTGCGTGAGCTTACAAAAATTCACGAAGAAGTGAAAAGATGTACAATCGACGAGGCAATCGCATATTATTCCGAAAACAATCCGCGCGGTGAATACGTACTTGTAGTCGAGGGTGCAAAAGAAGTCGAAGAAACGGAAGAAAACGAATGGGAAAATATTTCAATTAAAGAACACGTTGACAAATACATTGCGGAAGGTATGACTTCAAAAGACGCAATAAAAAAGGCCGCCGCAGACAGAAATCTTCCGAAACGTGACGTATACAACGAATATCACAGAGGTGAATAACGTGAAAAAGAGAACATTATTTTTAATAGGCACTGCCGCCGCGGCAGGCATATACAGTGCAATAACAGGCAAAGGTTTATTCAACAAACCACGCTTTAAAGAACAGCACGAACGCGTTGCAAACTACGTTGAAACTCACTATCCGAACGCGGTTTACACTCCTATCGAAATGACCGCAAACGGTTGGGTAACGGTCATAAGACGTATTGCAAGACCGAACATAATCCTTTACATCACCCGTGACGGAAACGGCAATTATGTCTTTACCGAATCGGAAGTCCGAAATGCGTAACCAAAAACAACGCTTTGGCATAGTATAAACCATAAACAAATTAAAGGAGGTTTTTACTATGTTTTTCGGCGGAGGATGTAATAACAATTCAGACAGTTGGATATGGATTGTGGTAATAGTGGCACTTGTTATACTTTGCTGTGACGGTAATATTTTCGGCGGAAGCAATAACAACTGCTGTTGCTGTTGCGATCCATGCTGCGACCCTTGCTGTGACAATCACAAAAATGATTGCTGCTAAAATCTACTGTACTTAAAGGTGCCGGCATATCGGCACCTTTTTTAGTGCAAAATAAATTTTACAAAAAATTAATAAAAAACAGTAGTAATCCTTACGTTTTTGTGATATAATATACGTTAATAATGCGATAATTCCATTCTTTGGGATTACACAGACCGATATTATTTATGAGGAGAAAAATAAATGAGTATATTCGACAAAATATTCGGCACATATTCTGACAGAGAACTAAAGAGAATACGTCCTATTGCAGACAAAGTTATGGCACTTGAGGACGATATGGCAAAACTTTCAGATGCAGAATTAAAAGCCAAGACACCTGAGTTTAAGGAAAGACTTAAAAACGGCGAAACACTTGATGATCTTCTTCCTGAGGCATTTGCGGTAATGCGTGAGGCAAGCTGGCGTGTACTTGGAATGAAACACTTCTATGTACAGGTTATCGGTGGTATTATTCTTCATCAGGGACGTATCGCAGAAATGAAAACAGGTGAAGGTAAAACTCTTGTTTCTACACTTCCTGCATATTTGAACGCTTTAACCGGTGACGGTGTACATATTGTCACCGTAAACGATTATCTTGCTAAGCGTGACAGTGAGTGGATGGGAAAAGTTTACCGTTATCTTGGTATGAGTGTCGGACTTATTATTCACGAACTTGACAACGGTGAAAGACGTGAGGCATATGCCGCTGACATTACTTACGGTACAAATAACGAACTTGGTTTCGACTATCTTCGTGACAACATGGTTGTTCATAAAGAAGAAATGGTACAGCGCGGTCATAATTATGCAGTAGTCGATGAAGTTGACTCAATTCTTATAGATGAGGCTAGAACTCCGCTTATCATTTCCGGTATGGGCGAGGACGCAAATGACCTTTACAGAGTTGCCGATATGTTCGTTAAACGTCTTAAAAAGGTTGTCGTTACAGAACACGACGACAAACAGCTTGACGAAGATGTAGACGCAGATTATATCGTTGACGAAAAAGCAAAAACAGCTATGCTTACCGAACAGGGTATTAAAAAAGCTGAGCAAGGTTTCGGTATCGAAAACCTTTCCGACCCTGAAAATATGAAACTTCAACACCACATCAACCAAGCCTTGCAGGCTAACGGTGTTATGCACCGTGACCAACAGTACGTTGTTCAAGACGGCGAGGTTATGATTGTTGATGAATTTACAGGACGTATAATGCCGGGCAGACGTTACAGTGACGGTTTGCACCAAGCTATCGAAGCAAAGGAAGGCGTTAAAATTGAAAACGAGTCAAAGACTCTTGCAACAATCACATTCCAAAACTTCTTCCGTCTTTACAACAAGCTTTCGGGTATGACAGGTACGGCTCTTACTGAAGAAGAAGAATTCCAACATATATATAAGCTTGACGTTGTTGCCGTTCCTACAAATAAGCCGGTAATCCGTAAGGATTTACATGACGTTGTATTCAAAACAGAAAAAGGCAAGTTTATGGCGGTTATCAAGCAAATTCAAGAATGTAACGCAAAGGGACAGCCTGTACTTGTAGGTACCGTAAACGTAGACAAGTCGGAAATACTTTCGGCACTTCTAAAGCGTGCAGGAATTAAACACGAAGTCCTAAATGCGAAGTATCACGCAAAAGAGGCTGAAATCGTTGCACAGGCAGGTAAAAAAGGTGCTGTAACAATCGCAACAAACATGGCGGGTCGTGGTACTGACATTAACCTTGGCGGTAATGCAGAATATATGGCTAAGCATGAAATGGCACGTCAAGGATTTACAGATGAGCTTATCGCAGAGGCAACAGGTTTCGGTGATACAGATGATGAAGATATTATCAATGCAAGAAAAGTATTTACCGAACTTAACGACAAATTCAAAGCACAAATCAAGCCGGAACAAGACGAAGTTCGCGAGCTTGGCGGTTTGTATATTATAGGTACTGAACGTCACGAATCAAGACGTATCGACAATCAGCTTAGAGGTCGTGCAGGTCGTCAGGGTGACCCCGGTGTATCTCAATTCTTCCTTTCACTTGATGATGATCTTATGAGAATTTTCGGCAGCGACAAGGTTAAATCTATGGTTGACGCACTCGGTCTTGAAGAGGACGAGCCTATTCAAGCAAAAATGCTTACAAATGCAATCGAAAATGCACAAAAAAATCTTGAAAGCAGAAACTTTGATTCTCGTAAGCACGTTCTTCAATACGACGAAGTTATGAACGAACAGCGTAAGATTATATACGCACAGCGTCAAATGGTACTTGACGGTGAGGATATAAGCGGTACTATCAAGAATATGATGGAATCTGCAATCGACAGTGCACTTGACGATTATATCGGAATTTCAGAAATTCCTGAAGATTGGAACATTCGTGCAATCACAGAATTTGCAAATCAATATCTAAATGCTCAAGGTGAATTTAAAATTCCTGAAGAAGATATGGAAACTATCACAAAAGCAGACGTTAAGGATATGCTTATGGAGCTTGGCAACAAGCGTTACGAATCACAAGAAGAAGTATTCGGCGAGAATATGCGTGAGCTTGAAAGAGTGCTTATGCTTAGAGTTGTCGATACTCTTTGGATGGATCATCTTGACGAAATGGAACACGTTAAACGTGAAATCGGTCTTAGAGCATACGGTCAGCATGACCCTGTTCTTGAATACAGAAATGTCGGCAGTGAGCTTTACGAAAATATGCTTGACAGCATAAAGAAAGATACTGTAAGATACGTACTTTCAGCTATGCCGAGAGTTAAGATTGAACGTGAGCAAGTCGCTAAACCGCTTGATACAGGCGGTGACGGTTCTCTTGGAAACACACCTAAACGTGCAAAGAAAGAACCCGGCAGAAACGACCCTTGCCCATGCGGCAGCGGTAAGAAATACAAGAACTGCTGCGGTAAGAACAAATAATCTAAACAAACCCTACGGTTTTGTTTACAATCTAAAGGGTATTGCATTTTGCAATACCCTTTTTATACGAAATTTTTACGAAAGGATATAAATAATGAACGTAAGAGAATTACTCGGCAAGAGAATGCTGTTTTTTGACGGCGGTATGGGTTCAATGCTGCAAAAAAACGGTATGGGTGCGGGTGAAATTCCCGAACTTTTAAACCTTACAAATGCCGCTTTAATAGAAAAAATACATACCGAATATCTTGAAGCGGGCGCAAATATCATAACCACAAATACCTTCGGTGCAAACCCGTTAAAATCAGAAGAAATCGGCGAAAGCCTTGATATGATTATCGCCTCCGCAATAGGCATTGCAAGAAAGGCGGTAAACAGTTTTCAATCAGAGGAAAATCCGCGATTTGTTGCATTCGACATCGGTCCTTGCGGTAAATTGTTAGAGCCTTTGGGCGACCTTTCTTTTGATGATTGCTATGACGCATTTGCGAAAATCGCAAAAACTGCCGAAAAATGCGGTGCCGACCTTGTTATAATAGAAACAATGTCTGACACTCTTGAGGCAAAAGCCGCCGTACTTGCAGTAAAGGAAAACACTTCACTCCCTATTTTCTGTACAATGACGTTTGACGAAAGCTATAAAACGCTTACGGGCGGTGACGTCAAGGTTATGTCGGCGATTATGGAAGGACTTGGTGTTGATTGTGTCGGTATAAACTGTGGTCTTGGTCCTGCTCAAATCGGTGAAATGATGACTGACCTTGCCGAAATTTCTTCAATTCCTATAATGGCACAGCCAAACGCAGGTTTGCCGCAAATCGAAAACGGCAAAACAGTTTACAATGTATTACCAGAACAATTTGCAGACGAATGTGAACATATGGCAAAGCTTGGTGCGTCTGTTCTCGGCGGTTGTTGCGGTACAACACCTGACCATATAAGAAGTCTTGTTGAAAAATGCAAAAACTACAAACCGATAGTCGAAGAAAAAAACATCACTGTCGTTGCGTCATATTCAAAAACGGTTGTACTCGGGAAAGGTCCTGTAATTGTCGGCGAACGTATCAATCCGACAGGTAAGAAAAAGTTTAAAGAAGCACTTAGAAACGGCGACATAGACTATATTCTAAACGAGGCATTTGCACAACGTGACGCAGGTGCGCACATACTTGACGTAAACGTCGGACTGCCTGAAATTGACGAATGTTCGACAATGGAAAAAGCGGTTAAGGCAATCAGTGCCGCAGTAAATCTTCCTTTACAGATAGACAGTTCCGACCCTGTAACAACCGAACGTGCATTGCGTATTTACAACGGTAAACCTATGGTAAACTCCGTAAACGGCAAGGAAGAAAGCATAAAAGCAATTATGCCGATAGTTCAAAAATACGGCGGTGTACTTGTCGGACTTTGTCTTGACGAGGAAGGTATCCCTCCTACTGCCGAACAAAGATTTGAAATTGCAAAAAAAATCCGTGACAGAGCGTCAGAATACGGCATAAAGCCGAAAAACCTTGTAATGGACGCACTTACTCTTACAATTTCGGCACAGCAAAAAGAGTCTGCCGAAACAATCAAAGCATTGAAAATGATAAAGGACCAACTTGGCATTTGTACAACGCTTGGCGTATCAAACATATCATTCGGACTTCCGCGCCGAGAAATAGTCAACGGAACATTCTTCGCATTGGCACTTAACAACGGTCTTGACGCCTGTATTATCAACCCGTGTGCCGATTCAATGATTAACACCTATCGTGCATTTATGGCACTTTCGTGCTATGATGCGGATTGTCAGGAATATGTAAGCAAATATGCAGGTACAAAGTCACAGACAACCGTAACAAAAGAAAATCAGGCGGAAGAAAAAGCTGAAAATGTCAATCCGCTTTTCGATATAATCATAAAAGGGCTTAAAGATCAGTCGTTTGACGAAACAGTTCGTCAGCTTGAAACTACCGATCCGATGGACATTATCAACAACATACTTGTTGAAGCGCTTAACGTTGTCGGTCGTGAGTTTGAAAAAGGTACAATGTTCCTACCTCAGCTTATGATGAGTGCGGAAACCGTCAAAAATTCATTTGACGCAATCAAGGCTCACATTGACCAAAGCGGCGAAGCACAGGAAAGCAAAGGTAAAATCTTGGTTGCAACGGTTAAAGGCGATATTCACGACATCGGCAAAAACATCGTAAAGGTGCTTTTGGAGAACTACGGTTATGATGTTTATGATTTAGGCAAGGACGTACCGCCCGAACTTATTGTCGAAACATTAAAAGAAAACGATATTCACATATGCGGACTTTCCGCACTTATGACTACAACAGTAGTAAGTATGGAAGATACAATCAAAGCAATTCGTGCGGCAGGACTTGATACAAAAGTATGGGTTGGCGGTGCGGTGCTTACACAGGAATATGCCGATATGATAGGTGCGGACAAATACTGCAAAGACGCACTTTCTTCGGTAACTTACGCAAACGAATTTTTCGGAAATTAATAAAAATTGAGAGTACGGCGACAAATTAATCTAAGCAGATAAATCAAATGTCGATTTATCTGCTTTATTTTTTTGCAATAATGACAGATTTGAATTGACAAAAAGCAAAAAGAATGTTATAATCAATTCATAGTGAACAAATAGGAAAATAGGAGTATAAAATTACGGTATGGAAAATCAATTTGAACGAACGGAACTTCTTTTAGGAAAAGATGCCATACAGAAACTGAAAAACGCACACGTTGCGGTTTTCGGTGTAGGCGGTGTAGGCGGTTTTGTTGTCGAGGCGCTCGTTAGGAGCGGTGTAGGCGAAATAGACGTTATAGACAAAGACACCGTTTCGCTTTCAAACATAAACCGACAGATAATCGCACTTCACAGTACTGTCGGACAACCTAAAGTCGAAGTTATAAAAAACCGTGCATTGGATATAAATCCCAATGTAAAAATAAACACATTTGAAACATTCTTCTTGCCCGATACGGCAGATATGTTTGATTTTTCCAAATATGATTACGTTGTTGACGCAATAGACACCGTAAAAGGTAAAATTGAAATAATACTTCGTGCCGAAAAAGCCGGAGTAAAAATTATCAGCTCTATGGGTGCTGGAAACAAGCTTGATCCGACACTTTTTGAAGTTTCGGATATTTACAAAACGTCCGTATGCCCTTTGGCGCGCGTTATGCGCCGTGAGCTTAAGGCAAGAGGTATAAAAAAATTAAAGGTAGTTTATTCAAAAGAAGGGGCTATCAAAATTCCGGCACCGGACGGCGAAAGACCTGTTCCGGGAAGTATTGCGTTTGTACCGTCAGTTGCGGGATTGATTATAGCCGGAGAAATAATTAAAGATTTGGTTAAGGAGGAATAACATTGAAAATTTCAACTAAAGGCAGATACGCCGTAAGGCTTATGCTTGACGTTGCAATTCACGGTATGGATAAAAACGTTTCTATGCGTGATGTTGCAGAACGTCAAAATATATCAATAAAATATCTCGAACAAATTGTGAGTATCCTTACCCGTGTGGGATACTTAAAGAGTGTGCGTGGTGCCCAAGGGGGTTACCGACTCACAAAAGCACCGTCAGAATACACAATCGGAGATATTTTGCGTACAACAGAAGGAACACTTTCACCCGTATCGTGTCTTGAAGATGAAGAAAATACTTGTCCGAGAGTTTCTGTGTGTCCGACAATAAAGCTTTGGAAGGGGCTTTATGATGTTATCAATAAATATGTTGACAGCATTACTCTTGAAGATTTGGTAAACGAAAGTATTGCAATCAATTCACCTGATTTTTGTATATAAAAATAACGGACGGCTATGGTTCGTCCGCTGCGAATACAGTGTGTAGGGGCGATCATTGGTCGCCCTTTTTTAATTTCCAGTATTGTGCCACCCCTCAGTCAACTTCGTTGACAGCTCCCCTCAAGGGGAGCCTTTTTTTGCCTCTCCTTGAGGAGAGGTGGCACGAAGTGTCGGAGTGGTGGCTTTTGCGGGATGTCGTGGGACGCCGTCACCTACTAACAAACCACTCGGGCGACCAATGATTGCCTCTACGAATGTTCACATTTGGGACGTCGTGGGGGCTGTCCCATACGAAGTAAGGTATTTACTTATTAATTACTTCCCCGATATTATTAATCTGAATTGAAATAGTTCCGTCATCGTTATTTATAAATTCTATATACTCATTATTTTGATAATATTCAGCCGGGAAAATAACTTCAACACCGATATCCGTTACAATTTTCACGTTTGACGCCAATTTCTTTGTAACATAGCTGTTCACTTCAACCTTTTGAGGTACGTTTGCTTTCTCAATTTTCTCGATAAACTCACTTTTCATACCCGGTTTACCGTCAAAAATTTTATCGGCAACCTGTTCGGTATCAATAAATTCCGTTTCGCCCTCCTCAATATTTTCGGTTATGTATTCTTTCATTTTTGAAAGTGTTTCGATAGTGTCACCGCCGTTTTCCTCCGTAACCTTTTTCGCAATTTTACATACTGCATTTACGGATTCTCTTGAAGAAATATCATAAATACATTCAAGCAAAACATCTGCAATAAGGTCAGTTGTTTCACCGTCGATTTTACGCTTTTTACCGAGATATTTAATTGAAAAATCATCTTCAAAAATAAACGCACATTCCGCAATTTTTTGTGAAGTAGTCGGCAAAATCGCATAATGATTTATAATCTGATTTTTCACTTTACCGTCGTCCTGCAAAACTTGGTGTGTATACCCTATTTTATTTTCACACTTTAAAACCGCAAGCAACGGACGTTCATTTATCATACAATCGCAAACTATAAGGTCGGACGAATCGGGCTTATCCGATTGAGTAACTCCCTCATAAACGCGTTGCGCAATAAAATTCGACATTGTAATAAAATAATTTTCGTCCTTTATATACTCTGCCAAATGATATTTAAAACCGCTGTTTTCCGAAAATTCGGCATTTCGCATACTTGCGTCCTCAAAAACTTTTTCTATATGCTTTGTAATAAAACTGTTTATACTTGCGTCTGTAACATCAAGTTCTTCTTCCGAGTACACACTCACACCCGAATTTGCGTCAAGTATATGTACAATCGCTCTTTTTAATGATGCTATCATTTTATCAATCCTTTCAAATCAAGTAAAATTTATTATACCATATCACTCAAAAAAAGTAAACATTGACAAACATAACTTTAGTGTTTATACTAAAAATATCTAACAGAAACGGCGGTGAAATTATGCAAAAATATAAAGACAAATCTTTGAATATTGAAGAAAGAATTGACGATTTACTCTCTAAAATGACAAACGAAGAAAAGGTCAGTCAAATGTTGCAAGTCAGCTACAACACGTTGAGCAAAGAAGATTACGAAAAGTACAAAAATCTCGGTATCGGCTCATTCCTGCACGTTTTAGGTGATGAGGCAGACGATATAAAAAAGCGCTCAGAAAAGACACGGCTCGGCATACCTCCGATATTCGGCATTGACGCAATTCACGGTCACTGTCTTTTAAACGGTGCAACAGTGTTTCCGTCACAGCTTGCAATGTCATCAAGTTTCAATCGCAAGTTAATACACGATATGGGCAAGGCTACTGCCAAAGAAGTCGCGGCAGACGGTCTTGACTGGACATTCTCCCCCGTTTTATGTATCGCAAGAGATTTAAGGTGGGGACGCGTAAACGAAACATTCGGTGAGGACAGTTATGTTATAGGCGAACTCGGCAAAGCCATAATTGAGGGATACGAAGAAGACAATTTGATTATTGCGTGTGCAAAGCATTACATTGCATACGGTGAGGCAACAGGCGGACGTGACGCGTACGACAGTGAGGTCAGTGAAAGAAAAATCAGAGAAGTATTCCTACCGCCGTTTGAAAAAGCCGCAAAAATCGGTTGCGGCTCGGTTATGACCGCTTACGGCTCTGTTGACTCCGTTCCGCTTAACGCCAATCCGCGTATGGTAAGAGAAATTCTTAAAGATGAAATCGGTTTTAACGGATTTGTTGTGAGCGATTACGAAAATGTCTTAAATCTTGTCACCAGGCAATTCATAGCCGAAAATTTAAAAGACGCATCCAAATTGTCGATTGAGGCAGGCAACGATATGAGTATGAATACGCACGAATTTTACGATTGCGTGTCAGAACTTATAGAGAACAATGAAATTGACATAAAATATATTGATGACGCGGTAAGAAGAATACTTAGAGCAAAATTCAGAATAGGTCTTTTTGACGGTAAAAAGACAGTTGACAGAAGTGTCATAAATTGCGATGAACACAAAGAACTTAACCACAAACTTGCACAGGAAAGTGCAGTTTTACTTAAAAATGACGGTATACTGCCGCTGAAAGAAAACAAAACTATAGCCGTTATAGGTCCGAATGCGGACGACATAAGAGCGATTTACGGCGACTGGACATATTTTTCACACCCTGTTCCGAAAGAAAACGTTACACCTATGGGCGACTACTACACGATACGTCGCGGTATGGAGGAAGTATTCGGAAAAGAGAATATTTTATACAGCAAAGGCTGTGACATTTTAGGTGAAGAAAATTATATTGATGACGCGGTAAAAATTGCCGAAAAGGCTGACGTGGTTGTATGTGTAATCGGCGACTGTCTTGCTCAAAACGGCGAGTATCGCGACAGAGCCGACCTTGAATTATCGGGTTATCAAACAGAACTCATCAAACGTCTGATTGACACGAAAAAGCCCGTAATAGCCGTACTTGTAAACTGCAAACCGCTTTGCATATCGCACCTAAAAGAAAACTGCAATGCAATTATCGAGGACTTTAACGGCGGTGACTTTGCCGGTTTGGCGATTGCGGAAATGATTGGCGGTAAATTTAATCCGAGCGGTAAATTGACAATTTCTTTCCCGCGTCACAGTGCCCAAATACCTTGCTACTACAATCAATACGAGGGTTGGCACGGCGGTCAGTATGTTGATTTGGAAAAAGGCTATGTATACGAATTCGGTGACGGTCTTTCCTACTCCGAATTTGAATATTCAAACCTACGCTTATCCCAAAACACAATAAAAAATGAGGAAGAAATAACCGTATCGGTTGATGTTACAAACAAAGGCAATATGGACGGCAAAGAAACCGTACTTATGTTTGTCAACGACGTCATAAGCTCCGTCCTCACACCGACAAAACAATTAAAAGGTTTTGAAAAGGTATTTATAAAAGCAGGCGAAACAGTAACGGTAAACCTAAAATTAAACATACAAGACCTTGCAATCGTGACGAGAGATTTGAAATATATCGTTGAAAAAGGCAAGTTTGAAATTATGGTCGGCAGAAACACAAAAGAATATTTAAAAGATATTTTATCGGTCGAAGAAAACATAAAATTATAATTGAGCCTGTCGACAAAACTGCAACGGTTTTGTTTAAAATCTGAATTTTTTATCACTCATAATATAAAAATTATGAGTGATTTTTTTTGATAAAATTCACCTGATAATGAATATTTTAATCTCAAAATTCAATAATATACAAAAAATTTGTTTTAACATAAATATAAGTATCTAACAGTAACAATTCTGTATAAAAACAGTTGACAATTAGCTTATTCGCTGATAAAATAAAAATAGTACGATAATATATTTGTACATATTCCGTCATAAAATGACGGACAAAACAGCACCATCTTTTCAAAAAAGCATTAGCTTTTAGAAAATTCGATTTTCCACAAGACAAATCAAATATGGTGGTTTTTTTCGGCACAGAAAATCGGTGTGCCAATATTATTACATTAAATTTCAAAGGGGGAATTTTTTTGAGAATGACCGGTGCTGAAATGGTTGTTAAAACACTTGAAAAGAACGGCGTTAAGGTTGTATTCGGTTATCCGGGTGCGGCTAACTGTCCTATTATAGATAAGCTGTCCTTTTCTTCCATAAAGCATATCCTTACTCGTAATGAGCAGGGTGCGGCTCATATGGCTTCCGGCTACGCAAGAGTTACGAAACAGGCAGGTGTCTGTACCGCAACTTCAGGTCCGGGTGCTACAAACCTTATAACAGGTATCGCAACCGCATATATGGATTCTATTCCGATGGTTGCACTTACAGGTCAGGTTGCTACAAAGCTAATCGGTAAAGACGCTTTCCAAGAAGTTGACATTACAGGTGCTACGTTGCCTTTTACAAAGCACAGCTACCTTATAAAAGACGGACTTGACATTCCGCGTGTTGTAAATGAGGCATTTCATATTGCAAACACAGGCCGTCCGGGTCCTGTACTTATCGACTTCCCTATGGATCTTCTAAAAAAGGAATTTGATTATCCGGACGAAGATGAGGACGTTAATATCCGCGGCTACAAGTTAATGGGCAAAGCTAACGAATCACAGGTTAAGAAGGTTGCCGAGGCAATCAAAGGTGCTAAAAAGCCGGTTATACTTGCCGGTGGCGGTGTCGTTATATCCGATGCTACAAATGAATTCAGAAAATTTGTAAAAGAAACAGATATTCCTGTTGTTTCAACAATGATGGGTATAGGTATTCTTCCGTCGGACAATCCGAGATACTACGGTATGATTGGTTCACACGGTGTTAAGAGAGCTAATCTTCTTTTCAATCGTGCAGACCTTGTAATCGTAATGGGTTCAAGACTTGGTGACAGAACTGTGGCAAATGTCAAAGGACTTGAGGAAGGCAACAAGCTTATACATATCGACCTTGACCCTGCCGAAATCGGCAAAAACACTCAGCCTTATATTCCTGTTGTCGGTGATATTAAAGATGTTCTTGAACAGCTTACATCGCAAATTTCAGGTTACAAGACAAGCAAAGAGTGGATTGAAGAAGCTGAAGAACTACGTCAAAGATTTACACATAAACCGGTATGTGAGGATAACGGATTTGTAAATCCAAAGTATTTCTTAAACGTACTTTCGGAAAAGACAAATTCAGATGTATACCTTTCAACCGAAGTCGGTCAAAACCAGATTTGGTGTGCCAATAACTTCAACTTTAAAACACCACGTTCTCTTTTGACTTCAGGCGGATTCGGTACAATGGGTTACGGACTTCCTGCCGCAATCGGTGCGTCTGTTGCCGCAAACGGCTCAAAGCCTGTTATCGCGGTAATGGGTGACGGCAGTTTCCAAATGGATTTACCGGAAATGGGTACTATGGCTCAATGGGATATTCCTGTTAAAATGGTATTGTTCCAAAACCACCGTCTTGGTATGGTACACGAACATCAGTATCTTCTTTATAAATCAAATTATCAGGCTGTTGAAATCGAAGGAAAACCTGATTTTGCAATGCTTGCAAAAGCATATGGCTTTGAGAGCGGCATAGCTAACGAAAACAGCGATGTTTCAGAGGCGATAGATAAGATGATGGCACATGACGGTTCATATCTTCTTATCGTAAACGTAAATCCTTTTGAACCTACCGGTGACGCTCTTAATGAGGCTACTCTTCCGAAAAAGGAGGATAAGTAATATGGAAAGATATACATTATCAGTCCTTGTCGAAAACAATCCGGGTGTACTTTCAAGAGTTGTAGGCTTGTTTTCAAGACGTGGATTTAACATTCATTCACTTTCAGTGGGTACTACCCAAGACCCGCAAGTATCTCGTATCACTATTGAAGTGAACGGCGATGCACAAATTGTCGAACAAGTGTCAAAACAGCTTTCAAAGATTATGGAAGTTATCAAAATTAAGACACTTCGTGATAGCGAAATCGTAAAGAGAGGACTTTCACTTGTAAAAGTTAAGGTTACACCTAAGACAAGAAGTGAAGTTATCGAAATTACGAACGTATTCAGAGCAAAGATAGTTGATATTTCACCTAACACTTTGACTATCGAATTGACAGGTCATAATACAAAGCTTAACGCATTTATCGACCTTGTAGAGCCGTACGGAATTGAAGAAATCGCCCGTACCGGTATGACTGCTCTTGAACGCGGGGCAAACACATTAAAACTAGATAAATAATTATTATTTATAATACATATTTAAGAAAGAGGTAATCAAAATGGCAAAAACATTAGACCATGAAGCAAAAGTATTTTATGAAAGCGATTGTAATCTTGGACTACTAAAGGGCAAGACTATCGCAATTATCGGCTACGGTTCACAAGGTCACGCTCACGCACTAAACCTAAAGGACTCTGGCTGCGATGTAATCATCGGTCTTTATGAAGGTAGTAAGTCATGGAGCAAGGCTGAAAAGCAAGGCTTGAAAGTATATACATCAGCAGAGGCTGCAAAGAAGGCTGACATCATCATGATTCTTATCAACGATGAAAAGCAAGCTGACTTGTACAAGAACGAAATCGAACCAAATCTTGAACCGGGCAATATGCTTATGTTTGCTCACGGTTTCAACATTCACTTCGGAACAATCGTTCCTCCTGCAGACGTTGACGTTACAATGATCGCTCCTAAGGGTCCTGGTCACACAGTACGTTCAGAATATCTTGAAGGTAAGGGTGTTCCTTGTCTAATCGCTGTTGAACAAGACGCAACAGGTAAGGCACAGGATTTAGCACTTGCTTACGCTTTGGGTATCGGTGGTGCAAGAGCCGGTGTTCTTGAAACAACATTCAGAACAGAAACAGAAACAGACCTATTCGGTGAACAGGCAGTTCTTTGCGGCGGTGTTACAGCTCTTATGCAAGCAGGTTTTGAAACACTTGTTGAAGCAGGTTATGACCCAAGAAACGCTTACTTTGAGTGTATCCACGAAATGAAACTTATCGTTGACCTTATTTACCAAAGCGGTTTCAAGGGTATGAGATACTCAATTTCTAATACTGCTGAATACGGTGACTATGTAACAGGTCCTAAGATTGTTACTGCTGAAACAAAGAAGGCTATGAAGAAAGTTCTTTCTGATATTCAAGACGGTTCATTCGCTAAGGAATTCCTACTTGATATGTCACCTGCAGGTCGTCAAGTTCACTTCAAGGCTATGAGAAAGATTGCAGGAGAACATCAACTTGAACAAGTCGGTGAAGAAATCCGTAAGCTTTATAGCTGGAACAGCGAAGATGATAAGCTTATCAATAACTAATTTGACATATTTGTATTTAAAAAGACTTCACTTTCGTGAAGTCTTTTTTGTTGCATTTTTGCCACCACTCCGTCACGGCTCATAAGGCTCCCATCGAGGGGAGCTGGCGACGCAGTCGACTGAGGGGTGGTACTATCTGTTTATTTTAAGGACAACCACTGGTCGCCACTACAACACCGATATTTTTTATGCTTTTCTTGCCACCACTCCGTGACACCTCGCCTCATAAGGCTCCCATCGAGGGGAGCTGGCGACGTAGTCGACTGAGGGGTGGTACTATCTGTTTATTTTAAGGACAACCACTGGTCGCCACTACAACACCGATATTTTTTATGCTTTTCTTGCCACCACTCCGTGACACCTCCCCTCAAGCGCCACTTGAGTGGAGCTGGCGACGCAGTCGACTGAGGGGTGGCACTATCTGTTTTATTTTTGGTCGCCCCTACGAAGCACGCCAAGCGTGATGTCGTTTCACACAAAAAAGCCGTCAAAGTAATACTTTGACGGCTTTTACCTTATCAATTATACAATTTCAGCACCGCTTTGAATATCATTAAGAGTAGTCAAAACAGTAAGCTTATCTTCAAATTCGGCTGACAAAATCATACCGCAAGATTCAAGTCCCATCATCTTTCTCGGTTTCAAGTTTGCAACAAACAACACATTTTTACCGATTAATTCTTCAGGCTTATGGAACTTTGCTATACCGGAAAGAATTTGTCTTGTTTCACTTCCGACTTGCAAAGTAAATCTAAGAAGTTTTGATGACTTTGGCACTTTTTCGCATTCAAGTACCTTACCGACACGAATATCAAGTTTTTCAAATTCTTCAAACTCGATATAATCTTTATACGGTGCAATTTCAATCTTTTCTTCTTCCGGCTGACCGAATTCTTCTTCAAGTTCGGCAAGTTTCTTTTCTGCGTCAATTCTTTGGAACAACGGAACAGCCTCGCCTACTTTTGTACCCGCCTTTGTTTCACCGAATGTCTTTGTACTTTCAAAGCTCAAATCATCTGCACCGATTTGTTCGGCGATTTTCTTTGATGTTTCAGGCATATACGAACTTAACAATGCCGCAATAATTCTGATTGTTTCAACAAGATTATAAAGCACTGTACCCAATCTTGGCTTATCGTCTTCATTCTTTGCAAGCACCCATGGAGTTGTTTCGTCAATATACTTATTCGCTCTGTCAACAACTTTCCAAATTTCGTCCATACTATCCGCAACGTGAAGAGTATTCATCTTCTTAATAATCTTATCAATCGCACCTGTTGCAACAGCTTTCAAATCATCATCAAAATCACCGTGTACGTCACCGCTCTGAATTTCACCGTCAAAATACTTATTAATCATTGCAACAGTTCTGTTTACAAGATTGCCAAGTGTATTTGCAAGGTCACTGTTAAATCGGCTGATAAACACTTCATAAGTGATTGTACCGTCTTGTGCGAAAGGCATTTCGTGAAGTGAATAATATCTTACCGCGTCAACACCGAAATGCTTTACAAGGTCCTCCGCATAAATTACGTTACCTCTTGACTTACTCATCTTTTCATCACCGACAAGCATCCAAGGGTGTCCGAACACCTGTTTCGGAAGCGGCTCGCCCAATGCCATAAGCATAATCGGCCAATAAATTGTATGGAAACGAAGAATGTCCTTACCGATAATATGCACATCGGCAGGCCAATACTTATTATACAATTCGCCCTTTTCTTCCGGTGTATAGCCAAGGGCCGTAATATAGTTTGAAAGTGCGTCAATCCACACGTACACAATATGTCCAGGGTCAAACTCAACAGGAATACCCCATGTAAAGCTTGTTCTTGACACGCACAAATCCTGCAATCCCGGCTTTAGGAAGTTATTAACCATCTCATTCTTACGTGATTCAGGTTGAATAAATTCAGGGTGTGACTCGATGTATTCCATAAGCTTGTCCTGATACTTGCTCATCTTGAAGAAATAGGCTTCTTCCTTAGCCTTTTTAACTTCTCTGCCGCAATCAGGACACTTACCGTCTACAAGCTGTGTTTCAGTCCAGAATGATTCACAAGGTGTACAGTACCAACCTTCATATTCACTCTTATAAATATCACCTTGATCATAAAGCTTTTTGAAAATCTGCTGAACAGCCTTAACGTGATAATCGTCGGTTGTACGGATAAATTTATCATAGCTGATATTAAGCATATCGGCAATATCCTTAATTTGTCCCGCAATCTTATCAACGTGCTGTTTCGGTGTTATACCCTCATTTTCAGCGATTTCCTGTATCTTCTGACCGTGTTCGTCAGTACCTGTAAGAAAAAATACATCCTTACCTATAAATCTGTTAAAACGTGCTATTGCGTCCGTAAGAACTATCTCATATGTATTACCTATATGAGGTTTCTTTGAAGTGTACGCAATGGCAGTAGTAATATAAAACTTTTCTTTACTCATTCCAGTCACTCCCCATTAAATTAATAACAAAATCTTTGAACAATAGGCACTGTTCTTTTATAAATCTGCCTATTCTCTTTAAAAGTCTTATCGGTGCGTCAAACACACCCGCTTTATAAAAACTGATTATCAGCATAAGTATTATCGGGCCTAAAATCATACCGCCGATACTAAGCGTTCTGTAACCGATATACATAGACATAAGCGTCAATATCGGATTCATACCTATTCTTGAGCTTACAAGTTTCGGTTCGGTAAAATGTCGCATAAGCGCAACTGCGGCATATATAACAATCAGACCAACTCCGAGTTTAATATTGCCGTTCAAAAACGAAATAAGCGACCACGGCCACAAAACAAGACCGCTGCCGAAGAATGGCAATGCGTCCAAAAACGCAATACCTAACGCAATAAGAAGTGCATACTCAATATCAAGTACACTCAGTCCGATAAACATAATCGCAAACGCGATACACATAAGTATTCCCTGCGCTTTAATATAACCGCCGAGATACTTTTTCAATTCCGTCTTTATAAGATTCAGCCTATCCACAAATTTAGGACTGAACACACCTTGCACAGTCGACATAACGGTTTTGTTTTCCGAAACCATAAAATACGATGACAAGATAAAAACGACTATACCTATAAACACGCTCGGCAAAGCCTTTGCAAAATTGCCCGCATAATCAACCATAGGCGTTGACTTCATATTGATAAATTCAGCGGCTTTGCTTGAAACCGTCTCACCTGCCGAAGTAATCGCCTGTTGAATGTTGCTTGGCAAATTCATATATACAACAGACCATTTTTCGCCCAGTGCCTTTGTACTGTTTTGAATGTTTTCGTAAATAGTCGGAAACTGCGTATATAACATTCGTCCTTCATCAACAATTTTCCATATTGCAAATGTGAGAACACCACCAAAAATTCCGACTATCAGTACTATTACAAGCACCGCCGACAGTCCTCGCGGTATTTTCAGCCGTTTCTGCAATGTATCCGCAAGCGGATTTACCGCCATTGAAAACAGATAGCCGAGCAAAAACGGCAAAAACAACTTAACAAGAAAACCTAACAGCTGCAATATTTTAGGCAGACATATATATGCCGCCACAGCCAATATCACAACACCCAATACAAACAGTACAATTTTTACCCAATTTTTTTTCAGTTTCATAAAATCATTCCCTTCGTAAATCACGAGAATGTATCATTATTTTCCAAGAAATCTATTCATCAAAGTATATCCTTCTTCGATATAAATACCTGTCTTTTTACCGTTTTCTTCAGTATATGTAAGATTAGCATTTTTATCCGTTTCGTTGGTGCTGTCATAGATGATGTACGGAACAGGGTCCGAAACGTGCGTCTTTAGCTTAATCGGAGTCGGATGGTCGGGAAGAATCATCATTCTGTAATCAATGCCTCTCTTTTCAAGCTCGTCCTTTAGGAACTTGACAACCTTTTTATCTATCGTTTCAACCGCAAATTTCTTCTTTTCAGGTGCACCTTGGTGTCCCATTTCGTCAGGAGCCTCCATGTGAACATAAACGAAGTCACTGCCGTTTAAAATTGCGTCAAGTGCGGCTTGTGCCTTACCTTCCCAGTTTGTGTCACAGTTACCTGTCGCACCTTCAACGTCAATCGAATTCATTCCGGCACATTTTGCAATACCTTTGATAAGGTCAACAGCGGAAATAACACTGCCCTTTAGACCGAACTTTTCTTCAAAGTTATCAAGCTGAGGTTTTGTACCCTCGCCCCATACCCATATTGATGTTGCAGGATTTTTGCCCTCTGCAACACGCTTTTTGTTTACAGGGTGTTCTCTTAAAATCTTTTCACTTCTTTTCATCATTTCAAGAAGTGTATCCGCACCGTCACCCTTTGGAAGATGGTCTGTTATCTTCTTGTCTGAAATGTCGTGAGGAGGTGTTAATTCAACATTAGTCGAACCGCCCTCCCAAACTGTAAGATGACGGTAGCTGATACCCGGATAGAACTTAATCATATCAGTATCAAGCTCTTTTGCAACAGCTTTGATAAGCTCGGCAGCCTCTTCTGTTGTGATTTCGCCTGCACTGTAATCAAGCATTGTCTTATCCTCGTAATTTTCTTCGTCAGAAAGAGTTACAAGGTTACATCTGAATGTAACGTCATTGTCCTTTAGCGGAACGCCGATTGACGCCGCCTCAAGCGGTGAACGGCCGCTGTAACATTTTTTTGTATCATAACCCATAACAGATAGATTGGCTACGTCACTGCCCGGTTTCATACCGTCTTGAACAGTCTTAACCATACCCATCTCGCCATGCTGTGCCATATAGTCGATTGTAGGCTTATCAGCCACCTCTAAAATTGTTTTACCGTCAAATGCGTCAACGGGATAATCTGCCATACCGTCGCCAAGTATTACTACATACTTCATTTTTTATCTTCCTTTCATTTTATCTTTATGTTTAAAGTTTATTCAGTCACGATTTTCACCAATATTGCTATTGCCCCACGTCCGACGTGAGTACCGATAAGCGGACCGAATTCACCATACATTTCTATACAATCTTCGCCGTATTCATCGCGAAGTTTTTCACAAACCTCCTGTCCCTTATCCTCGTCCGACTGAACGATTAAGAACTTAGGATTTTCCGCGTCAAAATCAGAATCATCTTGAATTTTTGCAATCAATTTATCAAGCAGCTTTTTCTTACCTCTCAGCTTGTCTAAACTTTCAACAAGTCCGTGTTCTATTGTAAGTATTGGCTTTATGTCAAGCATTGTGCCGACAAATGCGGCTGCTTTTGAAAGTCTGCCGCCCTTTTCAAGATATTTTAACGTATCAACTAAAAGGTAACATCTCCATGTTTTTATGTACTTTTCACATTCCGTTATAATCTCGTCAACGCTTTTGCCGTCCTTAGCCATTTGCGCCGCATGAACGGCGGTTTGTGCAATGTACAGAGAAAACTTCTGCGAATCGACAATGTGAAAATCCGCATTCGGATTTTCTTCTTCAATCTCACTCTTAACAAGATTTGCTGTTTGGTACTGACCGCTTGCGGCTGATGAAAGTGCAAAATATATTACGCTCTCATGCTCCTCACACTGCTGTTTAAAGTAGTCAAGCATATCACCGAACGGTGTCTGTGAAGTAGTCGGAATACCGTCGTACTCCTCAAGTTTATCAAAAAATTGCTCATTTGTTATTTCAGTTCTCTGAACATATTGTTCAGTGCCGAAAATACTTAAAAATGATATAACGCCTATATTATATTTGTCGGCTATATCCTGCGGAATGTCCGAGCCGGAATCCACTATTATTTTTATATCTGCCATATTTGCTCCTCTCATATAAATTCGGTATAAATAAAATTTAAAATTGTTTTTTATTATCTTGATTAAAGGCTTTAGACGCAGAGAAAATTGTTCACAGTGCCGTTTTGCAGTTCATGGTGCTGTACGTTAGTAGCGCCCTGAGCAAAAAATAGTGCTGTTGGCAATTTAATCAAGTCTAATCACCAATGGAATTTGGTTAACTGTCCCAAATCCTTTAAATTATCAAATCCTTGCTGACGAAGTGCCTCGTATACAACAATCGCAACGGAATTTGAGAGATTAAGACTTCTCGCCTCTTCTATCATAGGTATTCTTATACAACGTTCTTCGTGTTCGTACAAAAGTTCTTCGGGAAGTCCTGCATCCTCACGACCGAACAATATATAATCGTTATCCTTAAATTCAGCCTCAACATATGTATGAGGTGCTTTTGTTGTTGCATAAAAATATCTTGCACCCTCTGTTTTTTCAAAAAAGTCCGCCAAATTATCGTAATAGCATACATTCAGCAAATGCCAATAATCCAACCCCGCTCTTTTCAAATTTTTATCGGTAATCTGAAAAGCCGTCGGACGTACAATATGAAGTCTACACCCTGTCGCCGCACAAGTACGGGCAATGTTGCCTGTATTCTGCGGTATTCTCGGTTCAACAAGAACTACATTAAACAAAAAATCATATCCTTTACTTTAGAAATTTAATCATAAATCTGTTTAACAACGGTCGTTTTATCTTTACCGCTTTTTTGGGGCAAAGTTCTTGACAGCAAAAACATTTTATACACCTTTTCGTGTCAATAACAGGTTTACCCGATGACATATCAATCGCTTTCGGCGGACAACATCTCGCACATTCTCCGCAACCTACGCATATATCGTAATCCATTGCAGGCTTTGACGCAAGTGCGTTTATAAGTCGTGCATTAAGTGCGTCCGGAAGTGAAATCAATTTAATCAAATTAAAATGACTTTCGGGCTTTAAATAATCCTTTATAACAAGCGGTTTAATATCTTCGCCCGCTATATCAATTTTTTCCGCACTGTCACACACAAGTCCGCGTTCAATCGCCTCACGCACCGTATCAACTTCATTCGGCGCGTAATCAATCAAATAGCATGACGCCAAATCAAGCGCGTGTGCATTTTCTGATGCCATAACAAGTCCTATATGTCTGTTCTGACCCGCCGTCGGGCCGTTGCCTTCCATACCCCAAACAGCGTCCATAATAGACAATGTCGGTTTTACACATTCGTGCAAGTCCACAAGCATCGAACAGAATGACTTTCTCTCATTCAATCTGAAATGCAGTTCCGCTTTATATGTTCCCGGAATTGTGCCGAAAAGATTTTTAACGGCACCTGTGTAACTCGTCATTGCGTGAGTTTTCAGTTTCGGCAGTGAAATTATAACATCTGCATTCAAAATCGGATTTATTATCGGAATTTTCTTTACGGTCTTTCCCTCAGGGAAATGCACTTCCGTAAAACTTGTATCAAAATTCAATTTTGCGTTTGTTCCCTCGATAGCCTTATCCACTCCGCAGACTGAATAAACACCCTTTAAAGCCGCAGTATTATACGGACCGCCGGGACTTTCGGCAATCGTCACGTTTCCGCCGGCTTTTTCGACCATCACTATAACCGCGTGAAGAAATTCGGGATTTGTCGTAACCGCCTCCTCAGGCTTTTTCTTGGAAACAAGGTTGGGCTTTATGACAACATTATCACCCTTTTTCACAAACTTCCCAATCCCACCGATTAAAGACACCGCATTTTCTACGGCATTTTGCACTTCGGAATATCTGTCACATTTTACGACGGAAACTTTATTATTCATTCTTTAATTCCTCTCTTAGGTTTCTAAATGTTGTAAACCTCTGCCTATTCTATCATTATACAATATTCCGAGTAATATTTCAACCGTAAAACAGTAATTTTTATAGGCATAGTGCCATTTTATTGCATATATATTTCGCTAAAATACGGCATACTCCATTAAATTATATCTTTTTTCGTTTTATAGACAGTTTACTCCCTTTAAAGTAAAAAAAAGACTTGACATAAAGTCAAAAGCAGAGTATTATTTTCACATATCAAAAATACGTTACTTTGATGTAACTTTTAAACGGTGTATTTTTGATAAAAAAAAGGTGATTTGCAAAAAATCACCTTTTTTCAATATCAGCTTTTTTAGTTTTTTGGATTGACAATATCACGCCAATCAAGGTCACCGCGTTCAAGACCGTGAATAAGCACTTCTGCCGTTGCACAGTTCGTTGCAATCGGAATATTATGCATATCGCAAAGTCTTAGAAGAGAAAATACGTCAGGCTCATACCCTTCGGCATTAAGCGGATCACGAAAGAAAAGCACCAAGTCAATTTCATTATATGCAATTCTCGCACCGATTTGCTGATCGCCCCCCTGCGGTCCTGACAAAAATCTATATACATTAAGACCGGTATTTTCAATAATCATCTTACCTGTTGTGCCGGTTGCATACAGAGAATGTTTTGACAGAATACCCGAGTAAGCAATACAAAACTGTACCATTAATTCTTTTTTCTTATCATGTGCTATTAAAGCGATGTTCACAAAAATACCTCCTCATTCACTCTATTTTCCGAAAAGCTTTTTAACCTTATCAAAAAAGCTTTCCTTTTCATCAAATTCCATAATAGGCACTTCTTCGCCCATAAGTCTTGCGGCAATATTTAAAAATGCTTGTCCTGCCCTTGAATTTTCAGCCGAAACCGCCAAAGTGCCTTTAAGAGCGGCCACCATAAGTTCCTCGTCATCGGGAACAATTCCAAGCACAGGTACACCCAACATATCTACACAATCGTCCATATTCATCATTATTCCCTTGTCAATCATATCCGATCTTACGCGATTAATGACAACCCTGACATCTTCTATACCCATATCTTCAAGCACGGATATTGCTCTGTCACCGTCACGAAGTGCCGTAACTTCGGGCATTGTGACCAATATGGCACTGTCTGCACCCATAGCCGCATATAAAAAACCGCCGTCAATTCCTGCCGGAGCGTCTACAAGGCAATAATCAAACCTTGAAGAAAGTTTTTCCCATATCCCCTTTACCGCCTCATCTTCAACAGATGAAGTGTCACGGGTTTGCGGAGCGGGTATAAAATACAAGTTTTCATATCTTGTATCCTTAATCAAAGCCTCGTCTAAGTCACAGTTTTCTTCGATTACGTCAAATATATCGTAAACGATACTGCTTTCAAGCCCGAGTGTAATATCCAAGTTTCGACAACCCATATCCATATCGACAAGTGCAACAAGATTACCCCTCATAGCCAATGCAGCACCTATATTTGCGGTTACAGTTGTCTTTCCCGTACCGCCTTTTCCGGATGCAACTATGATGATTTTTCCCATTTTCCTTATCCTTTCAATATGAATTTATGCGTAGTAAAATTACCCAAAACTCTTTTCTGCGTAATTATATCACATTTTTTTCTCTTTGTCTATATTTTTACCAAAAAATCATCTACACAAATTTGATTATTTATTAAATATGCCTTTTTAGGATTTTCGGTATTCGGCGTATCAAATTCATCAAAATTGCAGTGAGTTCTTGAAATTCTTACGTCTGTCGGCTTAAAGTCAAGTGCAAATATATAGGCATTGTCATTACCCATACACCCTGCCTCAACGCTGCCTTTTATACTTCCGATAACGATAACGTTACCGACCGCCGTTATCATTCCACCCTCCTCAACGTCACCGAAAAGGGTAAGGTGTCCGTCCGCAAAAACTGTTTTGCCTTTCTTTACAACGCCTTCGTAAAACCTCGCACGACTGCTTTTAAAATTAGTCGTTACGACTTCCTTTATCTCCTCAAGCTCCGTTTCTTCCTCAGCAATTTCGCGGACTTCTTCACTCTCATTATGTATTTCTTCAGTATTTTCCTGAAGAAGTTCCTTAGGCAATTCAAGAGTTTCTTCAAACGAATCTTCGGCTTTTATCACTTTTCTTTCACCGTAATTTATCTCACATTCCGGCAACATAGCCGTAATAACCGCGTCAAGACGCATTTTATCACTCGTTGAAAGGTCCCTGCCGACAACGTATATATTACAACGTCCGCCGCCGAAAAACTTTCTGAACTGTCTTATTTTTTCATACAGGGAGTTCATCAACTTAGAAAATTCACATTCACTGTCAAGATATATCTTTACCCCGTCAGCCGTACCTTTCAGCTTTATAAGCTCTTTTTCCAATTTAATCAAACCTCCCCATATTATAAACTATCTCAATAATCCGCCTTGCACATCTGTTGCGGTTGTAGGCTCTGCGGTTGTGTCTGCACTGTCAAGATTGAAATATTTATCAAAAATATCTTTTGCTACCTGCGCGGCATTTGTACCACGAACACCGTGTTCAAGCACAACCGATACCGCGATTTGCGGATCGTCAAACGGTGCAAAAGCAATAAACACAGCGTTATTTGAACCGTTTCCGACCTGTGCCGTACCTGTTTTACCGCCGACCGCTATACCGTAATTCGCGAAAATTTCACTCGCACTACCTTCGTCAACAACTCGTTTCATACCTTGTTTTACGGCATTGATAACTTCATCGTCCATATCGACTTTTTCGACAACTTCCGGATTAAATTCTTTTACAACACCACCGTCAACCGATGAACGAACGCTTTTTATAAGATTTACTTTATATCTTGTACCGCCGTTTGCGATTGTTGCAGCATAGTTTGCAAGCTGAATAGGTGTAAACAAACTGTATGACTGACCGATTGCCGCTTGAAGAGTGTCACCGCCAAACCATTCCCGATCGGTAGCACTTGCAACTACCTCTTTTTTATATTCGGGGCTTGCCATATGACCTGCCACTTCTTCGTCAAGCTCGATACCCGTCTTTTCACCAAGACCGAACTTCTTTGCATACTCATCAAGTTTATTTATTCCCATACGTCTACCGACTTCATAGAAGAAATAGTTACACGAATTTTCAAGTGCCGCACTGACGTTTTGCTTACCGTGAGTCAATTTATATTCGCCCCAAATCCAGCAAGTCGGCTGATAGTCGGCATAGAATTTATAAATACCCTCGTCCTCGATAATTTCGTTTACATTCAAATTACCCGTTTCAAGTGCCGCAATCGCCGTCAAAGGTTTAAATGTCGAACCCGGGCTGTAAAGTCCGCTTACAAGCCTGTTCCACATAGGCTTTGCGTCATTATTAATCAAAGTTTCATAATCCTCGTTAAACTTCGACATATCGTATGTCGGATACGATGCACCTGCAAGCAAATCGCCTGTCTTTACATCAATGACAGCAACAGAACCTGCGTCACAGTCTGCACCGTCCTTTGCTTTCACACCGCTTGACGCACGAATATTTTGTATTGTATCTGCAAGCGATTTTTCCGCCACTTTCTGCAAATCCGAATCCAATGTAAGCACGATATAATCGCCCGGAACAGGCTCTGCATCGTTCATAACGGTAATCTCTTTACCGTTTACTTCCTTAGTTGTACCTGTAGTGCCGTCAATACCTCTTAAATACTGTTCGCCCCACTTTTCAATGCCCTGTTTACCGATAATGTCATTATAGCCGTAACCCAAATCTTTGTTTGCCTCGTATTCTTCGGCATTGATTTTACCTGTACGACCTAAAATATGCGTTGCAAGTCCGGGAGCGTCATATTGACGGATATAGTCGTTTATAACGGCTATGCCTTTAAATTCGTCCTGACGTTCCTTTATCTGTGTTACCGCATCGACGGATATATCGTCCGCAACTGTAAACAATGTTGTCTGCGACAAACCGCTCGCCTCCGCAGCGTATCGGATACCCACGATACGTCTTTGCTCGTCCTCGCTGTAAACATCGCTGACTTTATATATTTCCTTGTATGCCTGCATTATTTGGTCGGCAGACATATTTTCTTCTATACCCTTGCCAAGATGTGAATTATTCTTAAACCACGCTTCACGTTCGTCCTCCACGGAGCCGTCCTCGTTTTCGTCCTCAAACTTAAACTGATACGGTGCGAATGAAATTGGTAAATCGTCATAATATTCACATTGAGTCGAATAAAATATATCCACAAGTTTTTTTATAATATCGTTAAATTCTTCGTCTTTAACATCGGTTTTCTGCATAACAACAGAATAACCGACTTTGTTGGATACAAGAGTTGTTCCGTATCTGTCAAGAATTTCACCTCGCGGTGCTTTTTCGACTATATTGGTAGTCATTCTGTCATTAGCGATTTCATAATACTGTTCGCCCTTTAATACCTGTAAATCAAAAAGCTTCCATATCACCGCCGCAAACATAACAGCTATGACTATTTTTAATATAATAAATCTCGCTTTACTGTTTGGCATTTATATACATTCTCCTTAAGCTATCAAAAGCTTTTTCTTCTTTTCTTCTTTATACAATGTCTTTTTTAGTATCGGATACAATATAACTGCAATAACCGTATTAAATACCGCCGTCGGCAATGCATCACTGAAAATTACCGACACATCAAGCGTCATTTCTCTTATGACGAACAACAATATTTCAAGTATTGCCGACATAATAAAGGTCCATACAATCGTTTTCGGAAAATTACCGACATATCTCGGACGTTTTCTTGCCGCAAATACGATTATCGAACTGTACGCATAAAACAACGTAATCTCCGTAAAATTTCTTCCTCCGATTGCGCCCATAACAACGGCACATATTCCGCTTATTATAACAGCAGTGCGAAATTCATTTTCAAGAATTGCCACACACATCACAAACGCCAATACCGCAGACGGTACCGCACCGAATATATGGATAGGTGAAAGCACTACCGTCTGAACAAGAAAAATCACAAAAATCCACAGAAAAATCTTAAAATTTCTCACTTTTTCTCTCCAATCAATATGTTCCGTTTATAACAAGCACTTCATAAAGCTTGTTGAAATCAACAAGCGGTTCTACTGTTGCATAATTCAAATTACCCATAGCGTCCGAATTTATCTCACGAATTACGCCGACAGAAAGTCCTGCCGGATAAATTCCGCCTGAACCTGACGTTTCAAGAATATCGCCTATTATAAGGTTTGAGCCTTTGTCAATAAACGTCATTTTACAGTAGTTTTGGCTGTACAATTCACTGTCGCCTTCTACAACCGCAACATCGCTTGTTCTTGAAACCTTTACGCCCATTGCGTTATCGGGATTCAATATTGTCGAAACAATCGACCATGTAGGACCTGTTTCAACAACTTTTCCTACTACTCCGTCAGGCGTTATAACCGCGTTTCCGACAGCCACACCTGCAAGCGAGCCTTTGCTTATCTGTATTGTGTCGTACCAGTTATTTGACGAATACGCAATAACAGACGCGGCAACGGTTGAATAATTTTCAAGACTGTTTTGAAGTTCAAGCGTTTCTTTTAAACGTTCGTTTTCTTCTCTGTAATTTGCAACATCTTTATTTTGTTTTTTCAGCTCATTAATTTCGCCCACAAGTCTTGCGTTTTCTTCCTTGTAGCCGTTCATTTCACGAATAAAATCAGTCGTATCCGTAACCTTGTTCACTATATACGAAAAACCGTTCTGAAACGGTGAAAATACAGTTCTAAGCACTTTGGATACGGGATTTGTACCGCCGAAATGAGCAATAGCGGCACATACAAGCACTACGGCGGTTATAATCGCCGCCGCAATCACGCCTTTTCTTTTAAAAAATGATGACATATTTTCTAACCTTCCGTTATACAATCCAAAATTATTTTGATGATTCGATAAGTTCTTTTATATTATCAAGAGCCTTGCCTGTTCCTATTGCAACACAGTCAAGCGGATATTCGGCAACATGTGTAGGAATTTTTGTGGTTTCGGTGATAAGTTTGTCAAGACCTTTAATCAACGCACCGCCGCCTGTAAGCACTATTCCGCGTTCCATAACGTCTGCCGCAAGTTCCGGAGGCGTGTTTTCCAATGTCAGCTTTATAGCTTCAATCATTTCGTCCACATTCTCGCTTATAGCGGCTCTGATTTCGCTTTCCTTGATTTGTGCCGTTTTCGGCAAGCCTGTCGCAACGTCACGACCTCTTACTTCGTAAACGCCTTCTTCGTCATCTTCATATGCAGACGCAATGGCTACCTTTATATCTTCAGCCATTTTGTCACCTATATTGATTTGATTTTCTTTCTTCAAATAATTGATAATAGCACTATCCAAAGCATTTCCCGCAATTCTGATTGATCTTGACGAAACGATACCGCCCAGCGAAATAACCGCAACTTCGGTTGTACCGCCGCCGATGTCGACAACCATATTACCTGTTGCATCATTCACAGGAAGTCCGGCACCCATAGCAGCCGCCATAGGTTCTTCGATAAGTGCAACTGCCTTTGCGCCTGCTTGAATAACCGCCTCTTCAACTGCACGTCTTTCAACTTCCGTTATGCCCGACGGTATGCAAACAACAACTCTCGGCTTAAATACGTTGCTCACGTCAGCCTCTTTTATAAACGCTCTTATCATAGCTTGAGTTATGTCAAAATCCGCAATAACACCGTCTTTCATCGGACGTACCGCAACAATGTTTTCAGGCGTTCTGCCTATCATCTCATTTGCCGCATTACCGACCGCAAGCACCTTACCTTCGTACTTGTCAATCGCCACAACAGACGGCTCTCTTACTACTATTCCCTTGCCCTTTACATACACAAGTGTGTTTGCTGTACCAAGGTCAATTCCTATATCTTTTGAAAATATCCCCATTTTCGTTGTTCTCCTTTTATAATATCTTTATATCCATTTCGTCCTCAAGCGTGTCCGCAAGTGCACTTATCGGCAGACCGACAACATTAAAATAATCGCCGTCAATCTTTTCAATCAAAAGTGAACCGAGTCCCTGTATTCCGTATGCACCTGCCTTATCCATAGGCTCGCCCGAATTTATATATCCGCGAATTTTGTCATCGCTCAAATCTTTAAACTTTACTTTTGTCCTAACTTTTCCGCAAACGGCTTTTCCGTCACTTATTCGCATAACGCAATATCCCGTATATACTTCATGTTCACGTCCCGAAAGTTTTGAAAGCATATTAAATGCGTCATCTTCGTCTTTCGGCTTACCGAGTATTTGTCCGTCAAGCGTTACGATTGTGTCTGCTGAAATTATAACCGCATTTTTATTGCGTAAAACCTCTTTCGCGGTTGCACTCGCCTTTAAAAGTGCAAGCTCCTGCACGTAAAGCTCGGGTTTCAAATCTTTTGAAACGGAATCTTCGTCCGCTTGCGAAACAATCACCTTAAATTCAAGTCCCATAAGCTCCAAAAGTTCTTTTCTTCTCGGTGAACCCGACGCAAGTATAAAATCTATCATTGCATTATAACCTTTCTTAAAGCACACCGCGATAAAAATGTCCTCTTGTGTATGTGTTTTCCGTCATACTCTGCACATTTTTTTCGCCGTTTAAAGCTCTCTTATACATATCTATTATTTTATCACATTGAGCGAATTTTTCAACAGTAAATATCAATCTGATACTGTTTATTTTAAGTTTTTTTAAATCCGCGATTTTATCCGCCATAAATATAGGCTTTGAATTTAAAATTTTTGCTATACAGCCTTTTGAACAGACAATCGGAAATTCCTCTCTTTTTCTGTCTTTCAGCTTGTATATCATTTTGCCCTTTTGGCATTTTCCCATAGCCTTTATCGGGCAGTTTTTCATCAACATAAGCGGAATATGTCCGTAGCCTATAACTTCAAGATTAGCGTTTGTATTTTCACATAAATCGGCAATTTCATGTAAATTAAGTTCAGGAGATAATGTAACCGTTTTCAAATCGCCGTAATGCTGTGCCGTTTGCGAATTAAAAACATTCAATCTGAAATCGCCGTATATCTCTTTATCTTTATACTTGTAAATTGCCGCCGGTGACGAAACAAGTACGCCGTCCGTCTTTATATTCTCTTCACAAAATATATCCGCCGATTTTGATATTATTTCAACATCGTCAGGCACATCTTTTAGTGTCCCCACCAAATCATTGGGGGCATATATTCTTTTTATGTTATTTTTAACTGCGGCTTTGAACTGTTCTTCATCACTAACTTCACAAGTGAGTATTATATTCGTGTTTTTACGGTTGCTATGCTCAATTTCAAAGTCAAGTTCTCTGCCTTTTTCACGCATTTGTCTTTGATTTATAAGGCTTTCGCAACATTCACGTCTTACGCTGTTTATTTCCTTAATCGGAATTGTAATTCCGTCGTCTATCGTAATATTTATATCGTCACATTCAAACGGTGTACTTCCAAGTTTTAAAAGCTGGTCGCGAAGTCTTTTTTCGTCCATAGGTTTATGGAATGCTTTTTCGGATTTTAGTGTCCCTTGTGCATACGCATAATGTCCGTCATTATCGTACATTGTAAGTTCAAGCGGGGCATCAATATTTAGTGTCCCCATAATACCTGTGTTGATTTTACGGATATTTGCGTCCTCTGCGGCACGTTTTTTCGCCTCATCGGTAAATTTATTTTCCGCACTGTTACTCGGAGTATCGTGGCTCATCATATTTTTACCGAGATTGCCTTTAAAATATCCGTCTGTAAAACCTGTTCTTGAAAATGCGTCAAGCAGTTCCTGCATATCTTTTTTTGACACGTTTCCGCCCTTGTCAAGATAATTTCGGTACACGCCCACAACAGCGGATACATATTCCGCTCTTTTTAAGCGTCCCTCAATTTTCAGTGATGTTACGCCTATACGTTTTAGTGTCCCCAAGTCATTCACAAGTGCCATATCTTTAGGACTTAAAACATATCCGCTTTTAACCGTTTTGCCGTTTTCAAGCAAATCATACGGCAATCGACACGGTTGAGCGCAACGACCTCTGTTACCGCTCCTGCCGCCTAAAATACTCGACATAAGGCACTGTCCGGAGTAACACATACAAATTGCACCGTGAACAAAAACTTCAATTTCCGCTTTTGCATTTTTGCAAATATGCTCTATCTCTTTTTCCGACAATTCACGCGCCAAAACCACTCTTGAAAATCCCATATCCTCAAGATATTTTACACCCTCAAGACTTGTAACGGTCATCTGCGTGCTTGCGTGTAAAGTCATATCCGGAACAGTCTTTTTGATAATCTCCGCAGCGCCAATATCCTGAACAATAAGTGCGTCAACGCCGATTTTATTAAGTTGCTTCAAATATTCTTTAAGGCTTTCAATTTCCTTTTCCTTAACAAGCGTATTTACCGTAACGTGAACGTCAACACCGTATAAATGGCAGTAATCCACCCACGTTTTCATTTCTTCGATTGTAAAGTTTTCGGCACTGTAACGTGCGCCGAACTGCGGACCGCCTAGATATACCGCATCCGCTCCCGATTGTACCGCCGCCGTAAGTGCCTGTCTGCTGCCGGCAGGTGCTAAAAGTTCCATACTCATTTAACCTTCTTCTTGCCGTCTGATACAACTGTATTTTCTTCGTATGCTTTTAGTTTTTCTTTTAAACTTTTAATAGTTTCTTCAAGAGTTTTATTGTTTTTATTTGCTGTTTCAAGGTCTTTTTTTGTTGATGTTAATTCGGCATTCAATTCTGTTTCATCAATCGTAACCTGTCCGCTTTTTGCGTCGTCAAGTTCTCTTTTTAGCGAGTCGTTCTCTTTTTTTAAATTATCGATTCTTGAATTTAATTTTTCTATTTCAACCTTTACCGAATCGTCCGATTCAAGTGCTTTGAAATATTCGTCACAAATATTAAGTGCCGCCAAAACAATAGGACGTTCCCCGAGAACATTTTGACCGCCATTCAAAACGTTTTTAACCTTTTCATTTATATGTTCGCCCAATCTTTCGATATATTCTCTGCTTTCCTCAGCAACAACTGTATATTGACGTGAATTAATGGTTATTGAAACTCTGTTCACCGCCATGACTTCATCTCCGTTTCTTAATTTTTTCGCATAAAATACCTAATATACTCTTATTATACAATAAAACCAATTAAAAAAACAGAGTTTTTTTGACTTTTTTCAAAATATTTTATAAAAAAAGAACGGTCACGCCGTTCTTATAATTCTATCGTTAATCTTCTGCCCGTTTTTTCATATATTCTGTATTTAATACCTACCATGTCAAACATTTTCTTTGACGCAATAGTGTTAGCCTCATCGGCGTATTTGTCGGACATATACACAACTTCCTTGATACCGCTTTGAATAATCGCCTTCGCACATTCGTTGCAAGGGAACAGCGTTACATACAGCTTAGCGCCCTCAAGCGAGCCTGAACTTCTGTTTAAAATCGCATTAAGCTCTGCATGGCAAACGTACATATATTTCGTATTTACAGGGTTTTCACCGCTTCTTTCCCAAGGCATATCGTCATCGCAACACCCTGTCGGCATACCGTTATAGCCAAGCGATAATATTTTATTTTCATGATTTACAATACACGCACCTACCTGTGTATGCGAGTCCTTGCTCCTCTGTGCAGACAATAACGCAATCCCCATAAAATATTCGTCCCACGATATATAATCTTGTCTTTTCATTTTCAATCCTCCAACAAAAAATCTTTCGTCATATGATAATTTTAACATTCCTAAAATCATTAGTCAAGAAAAAAAGCCGTCCGATTTTTTCAATCGAACGACTTTAATTGCCGTATCTCTTATCTTACAGCCGACAACATCATGCAGAGCATACCCAAAACCATAAAGGCAGTTGCCCACAAAAAGAAAATCGAAAGGAATTTAAAAACCATATATGCTGTGCCGTGGTCTTTTCCGGGCTTAATTTCTTCACCGTATATTGATAAAAATCCTTTATCCCAATCATCATCAACAAGTCCAAACATATTAGCATTGGTAATACTTGAAGTGTGTGAACGCTTTTCTTTTTCAATCTCTTTGTTAATTCTTTTCTCATCTCTGCTTATAAAAGACACCATTGCAAAAAGCATTACGGTAATACCTATCATCAAAGGCATCGTTATGCGTATTTTGTACATTGTCATCCTTGCCATGTACGTAAGTTCATTTACTTTCATAAATAAATTGCAAAGCCACAATACCACAAAAGCCGGTACTGCACCTATGCCAACCGATATTGCCGCATTTTTCAACATCCTTTTAGTTTTATTCATAATCATCCCTCCGCAAAGAGCAATCAAAAACGCCATTCACCTACAGAATTAATATTTCTTTATACCTATATCACTTCTATGGAATTCATCTGTCCAAGAAATTTTTGCAACACCTGCATAAGCATTTTTAATAGCCTCGTCAAGGTCTTTGCCGACAGCCGTAACACCAAGAACACGTCCTCCGTTAGTAACGATTTTACCGTCCTTTACTGCTGTTCCTGCGTGGAACACAGTCAAATCGCCTACGTTATCAAGACCTCTGATTTCATAGCCTTTTTTATAGCTTACAGGATAACCGCCAGAAGCCATAACAACGCATACCGCCGCACTATCTTCCCATTCAATGTTGATTTCATCAAGGCGTTCATCAATAACAGCCTCCATAATTTCAACAAGGTCAGTTTTTAATCTCGGCAAAACAACTTGTGTTTCAGGGTCACCGAAACGGCAGTTATATTCAATAACCTTAACACCGTTCGCAGTCATCATAAGACCGAAATAAAGTACGCCCTTGAAAGGTCTGCCTTCACTGCTCATAGCCTTAATAGTCGGAACAAAAATATTTTTCATACATTCTTCCGCTTTTGCGTCATCATACAAACGGCTCGGTGAGAATGTACCCATACCGCCTGTGTTAAGACCTTCGTCATTATCATATGCTCTCTTGTGGTCTTGTGCCGATACCATAGGTTTAACAGTCTTACCGTCGGTAAATGCAAGTACACTGACTTCAGGACCTGTCAAGAATTCTTCGATTACTACACGACTTCCGCTCTTTCCGAACTTTCCGTCGTCAATCATTTCGTGAACGGCTTGCTCAGCCTCCTCAAGGTTTTGTGCTATGATAACACCCTTGCCAAGTGCAAGTCCGTCGGCTTTTATAACTGTCGGAAACGTGTTTTGCGCTTTGATATAATCAATCGCAGACGTACTGTCTGTGAACACTTCATAATTTGCGGTAGGAATATTGTACTTCTTCATAAGTTCCTTTGAAAAAGCCTTACTTCCCTCTATTATAGCGGCATTTGCACGAGGTCCGAATGCACGAATACCCTCTTTTTCCATTGCGTCAACCATACCAAGTACAAGCGGATCGTCAGGTGCAACCATAACAAGATCAATCGCATTGTCCTTTGCAAACTTAACCATATTTTCAATATCCGTTGCGGCGATGTCAACACACTCCGCAAGTTCCGCAATACCGCCGTTACCCGGTGCACAATAAATTTTATCTACCTTTGGCGACTGTGCTATTTTCCAAACAATAGCATGCTCACGTCCGCCGCCGCCTACTACTAATATTTTCATAATTCGTTCTCCCTTTAATTAAAATACTCACCAATTAAAATCGCAGAATTGTGTGCAGTTCGTTTAAAACGGTGAGCGGTGCCGTACGTAGGTACCGCCACGAGCCGTTGAATACAAAATATACCAATCAGTAAAAGTCGCAGAATTAGTTTCAGATGTGCCAAAATGCAATGGGTGCTGTACGCGTGTACCGCCCCATTGCTTTGAAGTGCATATGGAACTGATTATGCGTCTTTGGGATTAATGATGGAACAATCTTATACCTGTGAAACTCATACACATATTGTACTTGTTGCACGTTTCAATAACATTATCGTCACGAATTGAACCGCCGGGTTGTGCAATTACTGTAACACCGCTCTTTTTGGCTCTTTCAATATTGTCACCGAATGGGAAGAATGCGTCTGAACCAAGTGCAACATCCGTATTCTTATCAAGCCATGCTCTTTGTTCTTCCTTTGTGAACACTTCCGGCTTTACTTTAAATGTCTTTTCCCATACGCCGTCTGCAAGCACATCCATATATTCATCTGAAATATACACATCAATCGCATTATCTCTGTCGGCTCTCTTAATTCCGTCAACAAACTGCAAATCAAGCACTTTCGGTGCTTGTCTCAGCCACCATATATCAGCCTTATTGCCTGCAAGACGTGTACAATGTATTCTTGACTGCTGACCTGCACCGATACCGATTGCCTGACCGTCCTTAACGTAGCAAACACTGTTTGACTGTGTATACTTCAATGTTATAAGCGCAATCTTTAGATCTCTCTTTGCCTCGTCTGAAAGTTCCTTGTTATTCGTTACTATATTCCCAAGCAATTCGTCATTAATATCCAGTTCATTTCTGCCTTGCTCAAATGTGACACCGAAAACTTGCTTTCTTTCGATTTCGGCAGGCTTATAATTTTCATCAATCTTTATGATGTTGTAATTGCCTTTTTTCTTTGCTTTTAAAATTTCAAGTGCCTCGTCTGTATAACCCGGAGCAATAACACCGTCTGAAACTTCTTTCTTTATAAGAAGTGCGGTAGCTTTATCACACACGTCCGAAAGAGCGATAAAATCACCGAATGACGACATTCTGTCAGCACCTCTTGCGCGTGCATATGCGTTGGCAAGCGGAGTAAGTTCAACGTCATCAACGAAATAAATCTTCTTCAATGTATCAGACAACGGAAGTCCAACAGCCGCACCGGCAGGAGAAACGTGTTTAAAAGAAGTTGCGGCAGGAAGTCCTGTTGCTTTCTTCAATTCCTTTACAAGCTGCCAGCCGTTAAGTGCGTCCAAAAGGTTAATATAACCAGGTCTTCCGCAAATTACTTCAAACGGTAAATCTCCATTCTCCATAAACACTCTTGACGGCTTTTGATTAGGGTTACAGCCGTACTTTAATTGCATTTCATTCATTATTTTATCGTCCTTTCGTTTTTTATTTATGTAAATATTATTTGTTTTTGTTTACAATCTTTGTTTTTGTTTCGCCTGTTGCAATGTCGATAAATCTTACGAACAACGAAACTTTATTATCCGCATTAAGTGAATTCCAAAGACCGTCTGTGAATTCATTAATATCGTTTGGAATTGCAACCTTTTTAGGCTCACCCTCAAATGACGGAAGCGGACTGCCGTCACCCATATATGTATGGATAAAGTGGCCCTCGCCGTCAAGCGGATTGTTATACGAAAAAGTATATCTTTGACAAGACTGCGGATTGCCGTCAGCACTCTTTAGGATTGACATTGAATAATCAAATCCGCCCTTGTTAGGTTCAATAATACCCGATATTCTCGGTGTAAAGTTAGGGTCATCGTCCTCAAATTCACGAGTTCTTAATGACTGTTCAAATGTCTGACCGTTTTCCATATGTTCGTAAATCGTATCTGTTTGGTCGCCGTTTGTAACAATAGTCTTGTCACCAAGCACACGAACAGGTGCATATATGATAAGATGTGGGTCTTCAAGCTTTGACGGGTCAAACGCTTGTGTACGAATACCGTCACCGTCCTCAATAAATACACGGTTGCGGCTGTTTACACTTCTGCCCATTATAAAATATGCCGTAACGGCACTTTTACCGTCAGCACTTTTTCCGATTACAATACCACGACCCGGATAGTCGTTGCTTTTTAGTTCTTCATATATATCAATTTTTTTCATTATACTTCTCCTTTTAACTTTGTATCCATAAAGCCACCCCTCAGTCGACAAAGTCGACAGCTCCCCTCAAGGGAGAGCCATATAATGCCTCTCCTTGAGGAGAGGTGTCACGAAGTGACGGAGTGGTGGTCATCACACCATATCGGCACAAACCAATTCAACGGCTTGGGGCAAAATAATCCATTCTGCCTGTTCCATAACACGTTTTTGCAAAATTTCAGGCGTATCGCCATCCTCAATATAAACCGCTTTTTGTAATAAAATTCTACCGCCGTCTGTGATTTCATTTACGAGATGTGCCGTTGCGCCGGTCACTTTAACGCCGTAATCAAGTGCCGCCTGATGTACTTTCAATCCGTAAAAGCCGTCACCGCAAAATGACGGTATAAGTGACGGGTGGATATTGACAATTTTATTTGCGTATTCTTTAAGCAAGTCACCGCCCAAAATCGCCAAAAATCCTGCAAGTACAATCACATCAACGTCCATTTCTTTCATATACGCACAAATTTGTCGGTTAAATTCGTCGTTATCACCGCCGCAATCGGCATTTTTGCGGATAACTTTAGTCGCAATACCTGCATTTTTTGCACGTTCAAGACCGTACGCCTTACTGTTATTTGAGCATACACACACAATCTTACCGCTTTTCAAAACAGTACCTTGTTTATCAATCAAAGCCTGTAAATTCGTGCCGCCGCCCGAAATAAGAACACCTATTTTTTTCATCTTATAACATCTCCGTTGTCGCTGACTATCTCAACGCCCTTTTCACCTTCAACAAGTTCACCGATAATATAAGCTTTTTCGCCTGCGTCCTCAAGGCACTTAACAGCCTTTTCAGCCTTATCCGCATCAACAGCTACTATCATACCGATACCCATATTGAATGTGTTATACATATCTCTTTCAGGAATATCAGCCTTTTTCTGCATAAGGTTAAATATAGGAAGAACCTCCCATGAACCCTTTTTGATAACGGCTTTCAAACCGTCAGGCAACATTCTCGGAACATTTTCGATAAATCCGCCGCCTGTGATATGAGAAACGGTATTAATACCTACTTCGTCAATAAGCTTTAGAAGCGGTTTAACGTAAATTCTTGTCGGTGTCAAAAGTTCTTCACCGATTGTCTTGCCAAGTTCTTCTGAATATGTATTAAGAGTTTCCTTTGCGTTATCGTCATTAAGACCGAAAACTTTTCTTACAAGTGAATAGCCGTTTGAGTGAACACCGCTTGATGCGATACCGATAAGCACGTTACCTGCTTTTGCATTTTTACCGTCAGTGATTTTGCTCTTTTCAACAACACCAACGCTAAATCCTGCAACGTCATATTCATCTTCCGGCATCATTCCCGGATGTTCTGCAGTTTCACCGCCTACAAGCGCGCAACCCGACAAAACACAGCCGTCTGCAACGCCTTTAACGATTTGTGCAACCTTTTCTGGAACATTCTTACCGATTGCGATATAGTCAAGGAAGAACAACGGCTTTGCACCCGAACAAGCAATGTCGTTTACACACATTGCAACGCAGTCTTGACCGATAGTATCATGCTTGTCCATAAGGAAAGCAACTCTGATTTTTGTACCTACACCGTCAGTACCCGAAACAAGTACAGGATTTTCGTAGTTTTTCGGCATTTCAAAAAGTCCGCCGAAGCCGCCGATTCCGCCAAGTACGCCCTCAATCGCTGTCTTTTTAACGTCGTCCTTGATTAGTCTTACTGATTCGTAGCCCGCCTCAACGTCTACACCTGCTTGTTTGTACGCATTTTCACTCATATTTTTATCTCCTTTAAAATTGTTTTCACTTAAATATCAAATTACATTTCTGCAACTGCTTTTTTAATTTTTTCGTCCTTTTTCTCGACGCCCTCAACCATTTTAACCTTTGCGTCTTTTAGAGCGTCTTTCAAATAATCATATTTAATAGCAAGCATTTGTGCAGCCAAAATCGCCGCATTCGTGCCGTTATCTATACCGACCGTCGCAACAGGGATACCCGGAGGCATTTGGACTGTTGCCAAAAGTGCGTCCATACCCTCAAGTGTTGACTTAATCGGAATACCTATAACAGGTACTGTTGTGTGAGCCGCTATAACTCCACCGAGATGTGCCGCCATACCTGCCGCACAAATTATAACCTCAATACCGTTTTTCTCGGCATTCTTGGCAAATTCTGCCGCTTTGTCAGGTGTTCTGTGTGCAGAAATTACATTCACATCTACCTCAATTTTAAATTCTTTAAGCTTTGCAACGCAACTCTTTAATTTTTCAAAATCAGAGTCACTTCCCATTATTAATGCTACTTTAGGAGTCATAAAAACTCACCTGTCCTTCCCTAAAATTTACTTATAGTAATACATAATAATAGTATCAAAAATCGACCCTGTTGTCAATATTTCTTGCATATTCATTTAACTTATATTAACTAAAAATTCATCTGTAAACATTTATTGCAATTAACTAACCAATATGATAAAATTAAATAATCAAATTTAAAGCAGTAGGTGTATAAGATGAAATCAATAAAAAATAAAATTTTTAAAATTATTCAACCCGCCGATAATTCAAGCATTATAAGTAAAATGTTCGACTTAGTTATCGTCACATTAATTTTAATTAATACCGTAACTATTATCGCAGCAACCTTTTCCTTATCCGCATTAAAAATCCGTATATTCTTAATTATAGAGATTGTTTCCGTTATAATTTTCTCTGTTGAATACATATTAAGGCTTTGGACTGCCGATTTATTATATCCCGAAAAGAAACCGTTCATTGCACGCATAAAATTGTTCTTTTCTCCGATGGCTATTGTCGATTTATTAGCAATACTGCCATTTTACATACCGTTTCTATTACCCATTGATTTAAGGATTTTGCGGTTAATAAGATTACTTCGTCTTTTCAGACTTTTCAAAATGAACCGCTATACATCGGGATTATCTTCAATAGGTAATGTACTAAAGAAAAAATCCGATCAATTAGTTTCGTCAATATTTGTTGTATTTTTATTGATGATTATTTCTTCGGTTATTATGTATTACTTTGAAAACCCTGTTCAACCCGATGTTTTTTCAAATGCTTTTTCTGGTTTATGGTGGGCAATATCTACGTTTACCACTGTGGGATATGGGGATATTTATCCTCTTACCGTAGCAGGGAAAATATTCAGTGCAATAATTGCTTTATTGGGAATAGGGCTTGTGGCTGTTCCTACAGGAATTATATCGGCAGGGTTTATGGAAAATATAGAGAACAACAATAAGCAATTAACCGAAGACAATATAGCAAAAATCAGAGAAATTCTCGAAAAATACGACAGTAAAAACCTCTAAAGCAAATTACAGATTTTGTATTTTTAAAATTAATGCAACCTTTTGAGCTTTTAAAAAGTATTTATAATAGAGGAACATTCTACAAATTTTAAAGCTATTTGCAATTACCGAATTTTAAGCAAATGAAACGGAGAAATTGAAAATGTTAAAAAAAGCAATAACAATTATTCTTGCATTGGCGATGATGTCAGTTACATCTGTATTTGCAAGCAATGAAACAGAAGAAAGCAACAACGCAACTCAAATTGAGCAAAACGATGAAGTCACCGCATTTGAAAGCGACATATCAAGAGCGGTATCACTTGGCATTATCGACAACAAAAACTACAACTTTAACGATGATATTACACGTGAACAATTCTGTAATTTTGTATACAACTTGGTAAACCCGATAAAAGAATTGCCCATATTCAAATATGAACGTGCTCCATTTGATGACACAAACGGCAATGACAAAATTACTGTATTATATTCCGCTAAAATAGTATCGGGTAAGGGCGATTATATCTTCTCACCAAACGACAAACTCACGCGTGAAGAAGCCGCAACAATTCTTTGCCGTGCCGCAAACTACTTAGACATTGAACTTCCGCTTGCCAAGGTAGATATGTCATACGCCGACAATAGCGAAATATCATCATGGGCAGTGTCTTCTGTGTACAGTTTAAAAACATTGAATATCTTAAACAACACTGACAAAAATTTTAATCCGAAAGCAAACATAACAATCAGCCAAGCTGTTTCCGCATTGGTCAGACTGTATGACAAAACAAGTAAGTAACATCAATAAACTAAACATACAAGTTAATTCATATAAAAAAGACACATTACCCAAAAGTAATGTGTCTTTTAAAATACCGTTCTTTAAATTAGAACTTACCGGCCTTTGCAGCTTCCTCTACGGAAACATATAAAGTTAGGTTTCAAGCCATTTTGAGATCAAAAATGTATGTATAGTGTATGTTTAACCTATACTTTTTCATTTCTGATACGGTCGCATAACATCAAACTGCTAGTTATCTGACTCTTTCTGTTTATTATATTGGCTCGTACTTAAACCTAATACAACTCCCAGAAATGTATCTATTGCGGTTATTGATCCCACAACTTGTTCGCCATATGGAAGATTCCATATTTGTGCCAAAGCAAAATATAAAGTTCCCAAAGCAGGTAATAGATATGTAGCAATCCATTTCAATACGTCATACGTCTTGTCATTCATTTTCATAAAAATACCCCCCTATCAAATCTTCACATTTATAATTTTGGCAATCAATTTTACTGTTCTGTGTATTACAACACACGTCCATAGCTTGGCATCTGTTAGATTTAAACCATTTCCGGTACCCGATATGATACCTTTATCCATGCACCATTGAACAGCCTCTTTTGCCCAACCAGGCATATTTTCATCCACAAAATTATAAATCATTGGATTTTTCAAAATTTCCACTTCTTCTTTCAAAGATGCAATTTCTTCTCCCATTTTGTTTATAATTTCATCATAATTTTTCATATCATCATCCTCGTTTCCGGCTTGACCTGTTATTCCTTTACATATTGCTGATGCCATCTTCTTAGCACCAATACTTTTGTATTCATCTGCATCATCCGTATCAACAAAGCAACATTCAACTAACATGGCTTTAGCATCACTTCTTCTAACAACATATAAGTTTGAACCATCTTTTATACCTCGGTTTTTAAATCCCAATTCATGAATAGCTTTGCAAGTATTCTCTGCCTCTGGAAATATTTTTCCTCCGTATGTAAATACCTCTGTTCCTCTACCGCCACCACTATTGAAATGAATTGATACAAACAAATCTAGCGGATGTGCATTCGCCATATCTATTATTTGTCTTAAATTAGACGTCGTTGATGGAGCATAATCATTCGTACAGTCATGCACAGTATGCCCCTGCGATTTTAACATATTGATAAGAATTTTTCCTACAGCCCGAGTTTCTACACTTTCATCAATACGTCCAACAGCTCCACAGCCTGGTTGTCCGCTAATAGTATGACCACAGTTTACACCAATCCTCATATATAACCCTTCTTTCTCTTAAAAACCTATATGAGTAAATATGTATCCTACAATTATACCTACGATTGTAGTAGCAGCATAAGATAACAATTTACGCCACATTTCTCCGTCACGATTTTCTAATATTTCAAGACGTTTACCCTGACGCATCTGCTCTTTTAACATACTCTCCATGTTTATTGCCAATTTTTCAATCGAAGTATTAAGAGCGTTAAGACGCTCGATACTTTCTTCTAAAAGTTCCAAGCGTCTATTTTGACGAATATGTTCATCTTCTATTCGCCTGCGAAATTCTTCATGTTCAGCTCTTGTAATCGGTGTATCCAACATTACTCACCACCGTTTATTAGTTGTATTAATTCCTTGTATTGCTCATCGGTAATACGATTAGCCAACAGAAAAACATCCAACTTATCTTTCATTTCATTTTTATCGTATTTACCGCTTGCGATTATTTTTTTGCAATAACCATAAGTCATATCATTTCCTCCTCTTTACAATCCCAATTCCATTTTAGACATCCTATAATCCATATCAAGATTAAATTCGTCCTGTGCCTGCGGAAGACTTGCCTTGTATGCTTCAATACTACCATATGAAACTATGTCCGCAATTTCTTTTTGTGGATCGGCTGTTCGCAATTCAATACCTTCCATCCAATAATATTCAGAGTTGTCGAATGCTGTTTTTGACACAATATCAAGCAATCTGTGTTTTGGCACATAATTAACCTCTAACTCGTATGCCTCTTTATCGTTTACATAACGAGGCGTATCAAAGTATTCATTTTTTTTAAGGTCTGAATACTGTCTCACAACAATTTCATATGTGTTTAATGCTATTTTCCCATTTTCTACATAAAATCTGTTCATATCCATTTTTCTTTACCCCCTTTTTTATTCTTCATCCGTTAGAATGTTGGACATATTGGAATGCACTACATTATTAGCTATAACTGCACCTGTAGGGGTAGACGATGTCATAGTATATTTTGATTTATTTCCCACTATAATTGCATATTGCGAGAAAACAAACATGTTACTTGCACTATTTCCTATCTTATTGTTATTAAACATCTCTGCTTTACATAAGATTTTTGTCGTTGTATAAGGTATAGATATTTGACAATTTGCAATCTGAGTTAATGCCCAATGTATAGTGTTCTTTCCTGTTATGTAAATCCTTGAATTGATTACACTTCCGTGGTTATCATATTCAATTTGTGTTATGGAATAACATTTCACATAGCAGTTATCAATAACAAAAGGGTCTGTGCCATGCAATATGAAATGATCACTCATCAAGCTAGTATTTGTCACCCTACCTTTGCAAACCATAAAGGTATTGACATTGTAATCACATCCAGATGCTCTTGTTACTTTTATCTTAGACATATCGCCATGCACATTACAATAACGAAATACAGCACCGCATTCGCCGTCATTCGCATTAAATGTGGCTGTTAATGACAAATTGTTAAAATGTACATCTGTCTTGCCACTACCATTGACAGCTGCTGTTACGTCGGTACTCGTGACAGTTCCGGATTTTATTGAAATAGACACACTGCAGTTGTCTAAATTAATCTTGTCCGTATTTGTCAAATCGAATATGCCACCGTCGACATTAGATGCCACAATGTCAATGTCTCTTATTGTTATATTGTTGTTACCACCTGATACTACAAAAGTCCCATTGACGTTTATACTTGTCCCGGAACCCATGCCCTCAAACACTACTTTTTTACTACTAAACGATATAGCATTTTTAATGGAATAACTTCCTTCCAAAATTGTAATCTTACCACCGCTAGATGGTAATGCATCGATAGCTTTCTTAAATATAGCAGAATGATCTTGTCCGGCCATACAAACATAATCAGCCAACCATTGATGTTTTGAATCTACACAACCAATTATGATTGTTGTAGGCGGTGCTAAGTGTTCGCCTTTTAAATCGACTACATCTATGGTCAAGTCGTCCATGCTTGAATATCCGTTACTCGGGAAATAACTTGGAGTTGCTCCCGGTGCACCTTGAGGACCTCTGATTGTGCCTTTATAGACCCATTTAGCACTGCTTCCACTTCCGGCGGTAGTACATTGATAAATATATCCGTACGAAGTGTTTAGATAAATATCGCCAACTTTAACCAATGGGCAAGAAGTATACGAATATGTGCTTGATGTACTGGTGCCGCTCATAGCAGCACCCGTATACCATTGACTTCCACCCATATTCACATTACCACTTCCGGTGCCCATAAAAAATTCACGAGAATCGGTGGTATATGCCGGTTCTCCTGCCGAAAGAGTTGGCAATTTAGATTTTAACCCTCTTCTTAATAAGATTTTGTTTGCCATGGATTAAACCTCCTTAAAATGTTCCTCCATCTATTGTACTTGTTGAGTCCAATTTAGAGTTCCATGCTGTTTTTTCTGCATCTGAAACAAAGCGATGCGTTGAATCTTGTGTAATCATACTTGCCGGATGTGATGTCGGATGTGTGTAATTCGACAAACCTGCAAGCTTCTCTTTTTCCGCTGTTGTATAATCCTCAGTTGAAAGTTGTTTACCGTCTACTTTGTCAACTTTCTTATTAAGTTCCTCTACCGTTGCATAACCGCTTAAATCAACAGTTGTGTCATCAAGCAATACTACTTCCGAATCAACTTTAGCATAAATATCATAGTGATTAGTCTTGCTATTCATAACAAGATACAATACGTTATCTTCTGCTGTTTCTATAGATGGAATGCTGTCAACTTTCTTGAATGACGCGTGTCCTGTTGCTGCAATTGCTGCCGCTACGGTAGTAGCAACTTCACTTTCTGTTTGAAACTTACTGTCGTTCGTCAACTCTGAAACCTTTGTCGGAACTGTTACATCCGGATTCAGAAGAATGTTTGATCCACCATTGCCTGCATAAAGAGCAATTTTTGTTTTGTCATCATTATAAGCAAGTGCCAATTCGCCCTCTGCTAGTGTTAGATTTGAAAGATTTTTGATTAAACCTCTTTTGATTAAAATTGTGTTTGCCATTTTGAATTCCTCCATTTTTTTAATATTTTCCGCCATCTAAGACAGCGTTTACTTGTGTTGATATCTTCAACGGTTCGAAATCTCCACAATCAAACTCATCTGTCGGTTCATTGTCGAAATCTCCACCATCAAATTCTATTTCATCATAGTCTTGCTCAAATAAACCACCGTCGTATATTACAATACCAAGTGCAGTTTGTAAAAGCATTATTTCTCGCATCAAAGATGCTATCTGTTCGTTATTATAAGCAGCATGTTCATCAAGTTGTTCCTGTGTCACCTGTTCCTTAATGCCATTCCATTTTTCAATGTCTGTAGAACTAATCCCATCAAGAACTTCCTTGTTATCGTGCGTATGTGCTTTTGATTTTAGAGTGCTTATATCTTCACTCATAACCTCATCAGTTTTAACTCGTTCGTTTATTCGTTCGGATAAATCCTTATCTGCATTGGATCGTTTTGTCACTTCGTCATTCAGTGCCGCTCTATTAGAGTCTGCTGCCGAACGTGCGTCAGCCGCTTTGTCGTATGCAATTTTTACGGCATGCGGAGTTGCGGCAACCGATTCGGAATTATTGAAAGTATCACTTACACTGTCAGATAAAGTTACATGCCCTAAAACACTGCCTGTTGCTTTTGTATTTGAATGTGCGGTAAGGTCGTTACGCAAATTCTTACAAGACTCTGTATTTGACTCTGTTTCTTGGTTCACAGCATCGATAGAGTCGTGCAATGCTGTGCGTACTTCTCTGCCGTATATAGCAGATTTTATTTTGTTTAACCAATCGGATATATTCGCCATGGTTATCCCTCCTCGTCTTCAAGCATCCATTCAAGCTTTAGTATTTCCTCACCGCTTAAGATGCCTATGACCTCGTTGTAATTGAGCTTCATCAACTCAACTTCATGTTCGATAGTTGCAATTTCAGAAAACTCCTTTTCAAATTCTTTAAAATGTTCTGATTTCGGAGTTACAACTATTCTGCCTGTCAGCTCACCGTCGATTATTTCTTTCTCGCCATACTTAGTTATAAGCTCTTGCTTGATTTGAAAATATTCAGTAAGTGCCGTGTTTAATAGGCGAGTATTTCTGGCGGCAACATAGCCGACTTTGTCTACATGCCCGAGTACTGATTGTACTTGTCCGAGCATAGTTTCCATTTCAACATTCATTAGTTTCATATAGTTTTAATCACCTCCGTTGTTGAAAAATTGCATAAAAAAAAGAAAGAGCCCTTGTTAGGACTCTAACTTTCTTACTTTTTAATTTTTTCGGTTATTTCGAATGATTCATGTGTTACCAGCCATTTTACAAATTCTAAAAATGTTCCTTGACATTGTTCTATTTGGTAGTTATCCTCTGTAATATTCCAAGATACAATGCGTTTACACCTATAACCTATCGGTGCTTTAAATGTTCGCATATCTTGAATATACATTTTAAGAACATCCCAAAAGAAATTGCATCTGAATTGTAATTCGTAAATATTCATAACACTTCACTCCTTTCCATAAAAGGAGTTGCTAATTTCGCGTAAAAAGAAGGAGCCTTTGTTAGGACTCCGTTTCTTTATTGTTATCACGCCATTCTAAATATCTATCAACATCAGTTTCGACAATAGACCAACAAACAGCTACAACCAAAGCATCATCTACATATCCTGCTATTGGTATTCCATCCGGAATAAGATCTATAGGCGATATGAAATATACCAAAGCTGCCACAACTGCTATCAAAGACGCCATAGGGAAATCAGTATACTCTTTTGTAGCATAGTGTTTGACTAAAGAAACCATGACAATTACATGCGATAATTTTTCGCCAATTTTAGGAACCTCTTTTATTTTACGTTCAAGCCGTTCGAGAAAATCATCTAACTTGTTTTTATCTTTTATTATTTCTTCTGCAATAGCATAACGTTTCTTTAATTCTTTTTCAGCTTTTTTTCTCATCTTTTTCACTCCGTGTTTTGTTAGTCCTTATACTTATTAAACTCATCATCTGATGCATAAATATCGTCTCTGGATATGCTGTTTTTATGTCCACATTCTGTGCATTTCCATAAATACTTGTGATCGTCAAAACCCTCTTGTGAATTTAAGTACGCACCACATCTATCACAATGCCAATCTATACCCGGAAATCTCTCGTCAAATATACCCATATCTTATTTTCTCCCTCAGCATTATTTTATATAATAATACCAAAATATAGATATAAAGTCAAGTTCTTTATTCCAAAATTTCATATCCTGATTTTATACATTCCAAATAATGTTTAACACTTTTTAACATCCATTCTATAGACATCCCACCCATATATGGATCGAATTCATTTTCTATTGGTATCTGTCCATTAGCGAGAAGTTCTTCAACTTTACGTATACCGTTTATAGTGATGTTACTGTCGCTTTTCATGGTATACAGTGATATGAATGGTTTTTCAAATTTCTTAGAATAACCTTCATATATACCTGATATCGTTACATTAGCGCCTATATACTTTTCGAAATCACTCTTATGTCCTATACCATACTCGTCTTTATTTAGGTAGATCATCCATTCATGATTATCATTGTCCTTAAAACGCCCTAATAGTGCGGCATTATCCCAACTACCGTTTTCGCCTCTATATTCCTCAATGGATATTAAACTACCTATTATTTCAATTTTACCGTCAACTTGATATTGAGAATAATATGTATTTTCAATCACTTTACCACCTTCATTTTCAGAAATGTAATTTTTAGAAGTATCTATGGATATAATATTTTTTTCACCATTCCAATCTATACCGAAATCAAATAATTTACCTATATCTCGAAGTTTGAAATAATTGCTGTCATTGATAAGATATACCTGTAGATTAACTTCTTCTCCGTTTTTTAAAATTGAAGAATTAGTAGCTGTAGCTTCGACAACATCGCCGTCTACACTGTCCAATTCTCCTCCAACAATGGTATATGGTTGACTGCTGGTTAATGAAACTGTATTCATAACTTCATCGTAGCCTACAGAAAACTGTTTTTCAGTTGCATTTAAAACATATGCTAAATCACGAAGTTTGAAATAGTTATTCCCATTGATATTATAAGAATCGAATTTGATATCCTCACCGTTAACCAACACTGTTGATGCCGTTGGAACAGCTTCGTCAGCCGACACCGAAGGCACCATCATAGTTGATAATATCATTACTGCTGATAGTATTTTACATATCATCTTTTTCATAACCTTATCCTCCTAAATTAATATAATTTCTGTATATTTAATTATATCATATGTTTTAATCTTATGCAAGAAAATATTACCTATTTATTACAAAACCATTTTGAATTTTGACACTTACGGTCTTTGTATAATCAATAGTACCTTCGGCTGTAATGAACCCTGGTTTGACTAAAAGTACATTTCCATCGGAGGTATAACTATTAACTACGGTATTATTATTTCCTTCATCTGCTGTGGATGGATTTATTACAAAATTTTTCAATTCGCGACCTCTTAAATCTAAATTGCCATGCATATAGAAATTACCCGCTTTGTATTGTCCATAATCTTTAGCAGCATAGATAAATTGAGCGGTGTAATTTTCATCGGTATATTTTTCTTTATATCCCCAAACAATAGCAGCACCATCGGGTTCCAAGCTCATAGACAGAATCTTTTTACTCGGTTCGTTTTCCCATTGAGTTGTTCCGATTTTACCGACATTCGTTTTTTCATTGACGAGTACCAGTCCGCTTTTATCCAAAGTTATACAGTCATTATGCAGATTATCCGCCTCGATGACGAAACCACCTATATAACCTTTAACAGCTCTTAATTCTCCATTGTCATTAACACTGAATGAGCTATTTCCCAAATCTATAGAGCCTTTCTTTATAACCATACTTCCACCGGTATTCAAATCCCACACGACATTTCCGTCTTGCGACATTAATACACCCGTTCGAACTCTATCGGCACTCATATGACCGACGGTTATACGATTCGCGACAATCGCACCGTCCATAGTTATACCGAGATTTAGCTTATATGGTTTTCCGTTGTTCCAAAAGGTATCGGTTTTATCATCGGCATCGCCTTGAGGAGCATCCTGATTGGCATATTCCGTATAATGACCGAGACCGTTAACGTTCCATATCCAAAAGTGTTCCGAACGTGTATAGTCCTTACCTGAAGATACGACTAAAGCCTCTGAATGTTGTCCATTTTGATTATTTGTAATCAATGACACATAACCGTTTGTATTCTCCCTCAGCATTTTATCGGCGTTTGCTTGTGCGTTCTTTAATATTGTAGAATGCGGTGATTCTATCTCTGAAGACACCGAACTCATGGTTTCGGATAACGAAGATGTACCTGAAGTGTTCAAAAGAGTCTTTTCGAGAGTATATTTTGCACTGTCAGGCTTATCAAGCTCTATGCTCAGTTCAGTTACCGTAAACAAGGTATTCATTCCGTGTGGATAAGAAATACATCTTATACGATCAAGAATTTTTACCGGCTCGTTAATATTCGACAAATATCGCAAATCGACTGCCGATACTTCAAGAGTCATTTGGTCAAACTGATGTTCTTTTATATAATCTCGTGTCTTCTTTAAAAGTTCGATTGAATCCTTTGTCTCGCTGAAATCTGCAACAGCTTCAACTCGTCCGTATATATCTTTAAGGCAATAGAACTCCTCGTTTTCGTTCTTCAAGTACACATTCGCATATGTTCCGTCTGTTTCGATCTTAGCGGTAATCGTAGATGTAACCTTATTATCGCTATCAATACTGTAATCAAGAAATTCAACCATAACGGTATCTTTCTTATTTGTTTTTGTGTCTACTCGTATCGTCGGAACAGTAACCGAGTTATCCAACGTCTTACTTTCAATAGTAATATAACCGTTTTTATCCACTTTGTATTTATAGACTAAATTTCCATTTTCGTCTTTTTTGTCGGGATAAATATAAATCAAATTTCCATCTTCATTGTGAGTAAGTTTTCCATCTTTATCTCGCTCATAATATCCGATTTCTTCTTTATCAACCACATCTCCCTTAGGAATATCGGACAGTGTTACATAAGTATCAAACGCATCCGAATCCTCGGTTGATTCCTGTTCTATGGTTGCACCTCTCGGAATTAAGACCGTTGCCAAATCTGTTAAATCCCAATTCTTTGTGAAATCTAAAAGATTATCGCCGAATCTTATAATTTGCGAGTTCTCATTAAGTTGGTATTCTTCTTTTATCAGACTTATATATTTCTTATCGCCGATTCTTTTTATACAGAGATGACATTCAAAAGCATTGACAACATTTTCGTTTATAGCATCTAATGTCTTTCCGTAATCGGTAACAATTTCTTCTGCAAATGGCTCGTTGTAGTTATAGATATATGCTTCATCAATGTAAAACTTATATCTTTCTTCATCATCGCCATATCGTTTATTATGGTTGTCCAAAACAGATGTCAGAAAGCTTCCGACAGTCGTTCCCTCCGGATACTTTGCTTGAGGTTGAATTGTATCATTCAAATATGACAGTTCACCCTCACAAGTTAAAGTTCGGTTATTCCAGAAATTCATTTTTTCAGAGAGTATTCTGCCTCTCCATAATTCTTGTTTGTCCCGATATACGATTATTTCAGATGTCATACGTTTCAATATATCATATCCGGCGTTTCCCGGTGGAAGAGTTATTTCCAGAGAGCCTGCGGCATTGTCCTTTAACGTAAGTTTTGGACTGTCTGCTTTTCGGCTCTCTGTAGGAGATACATCACTGTAAATCATAACGCCGTCACCCATTATACTATACATTGATTATAACCTCCCCACTCTAAAATCTATTGAAACAGTACCTACTCCTTTGAAATACATTTTATACGGTTCGGTTTGTCCATAGAAAATGAAATCGGGAGCAAATGTTGTTCCGCCTTTAAAATTCATTGTAATGTCGATACCCAAATATGAATTGACAAATCGAATATCTATACCTTTATCCAATTCACCGCAACTGCTTTTGGGACACCTCAATATTCCGTTATTATAGGTTAATAAGTTATGATGAGTCGGGCATTTTGGTTTAAATGTTATCGTTGGTGAAATCGGAACACCGCCAAAGAAAGTATTCATTGAATCGGAATCCAAAGTATATGGTGGAAATTGCATTTCACTAAATCCATTTTGATTATCTATTTCTATATCGGTACATATGGTATCCCAAGTAACTCCTGTTTCAAAGTTAAACGGATCCCACAGCCAATCAGAAGTAGATGATGATATATTCCATTTAAACGGATTCACATTGTACCCGATTGTTATAACAGACCAAGTATCATCTGACTCCCACGAATCTACTGTAAAACGCCCTTGATAAAACCATGTTGGATCATCGTCCAAAACCGCATATAAGCATTTTCCATGTAAATACTCCATAATTTCCGAATACCTTTGAGCCCAACGATTACGATCATTCGACTCTAAAACAATACGGTTACCGACCTCGTAATCATTCATAACCTTAAATTTAAATGTACCGGTACGGTTATTGTACGTTGGGTAACGCGTAAGAGCCTCCGATAAATCCAGAGATCCGTTTCCTCCCGGTACATCTATATAATTTGTCTTTGGTTCGGGTGGAGCAAAGACCGGACGGGATTCGGCTAATATATGCCAATCATCCCATGTATTTTTACAGTCCACTTTTGTATTCTTATCATGCGATTTTAGAATATCGTCAGGACTTTTAAAAAATGTTATCGATTGAATCATATATTACCTCTCCTTTTCATCATTGCTGCTACACCAAGACTTCTGTCCATTTCAGGACTTATTGCGCCGACCAATTCGCCTGTATCCATCACGACTTGTAATTGACTTACTCTATCTACCAAGTCAGATAAATCGCTTTTCAAACCGTCTATTGCGTCTACAATCTGACCGTTCGATTGTGTATTCGCATCTGCCAACTTTGATATAGCATCACCAAACTGATATGCTAATCCATTTTGATTTTTAGACACAACACTCATTCCTAGAGCAATACTTCTGTTTGCCGAAAGTGTGCTATCCATTTGATTAAGCCCATTCTGCACATTTGTCATATCCAAAATAGGACTTATGGTTGGTGTTATCTCCATATCGCTATCGATTATTGTAGACATATCACTTATCAATCTGCTTACAGACTGAATTGTACCGCGTGCCATATCCGCACTCGCTTTAGAAGCATCATCACTTCGATTAGTAATACCGCCTATCAAACCTTCAACCATATATTCGCCAATTCTGGCAAATACTCTCGATGGTGAGTGTATCTCGGCAGTATCTTGAGTTATTTCCGTTCCGGCAGAAATAAGACTCTCCAAAGTTTTAAGAAATTCAGGTTGTTTGCTTTCTACACCCTCAATTAATCCATCAACCATATATTCGCCGAGTTCATCCCAACCGGCAGAACCTAAAACCGTGCTGGCTATAGAAACAATTTCTTGGAATTTCTCTTCGGTATCGTCTTTGATAGCGCCGATATTCTTTAAGAAAGCATCTTTTAATTCACTGAGTTTTTCGTCAGTGTCTTTCTTCAATTCGTCCAAATCTGAATTATATGTGGTTTTAAGTTCTTTAATCTGGCTATTTGTTTCTTTGCGTAAGTCGGTTAATTCATCAGTTGCTCTGTCTGTTGCTTCTTTATGCTTTTCAGCCCACAAATTTGCATATTGCGAAAGTTGGGCATCAGTCATAGAATTCAAGCCTCGAATATTAGCAATAGCTGATGGTCCCATTTCCTGAAGTTCTTCTATCAATGCTTGGTTTAGTCCTCGTTTAGATAGTTGTTGAAGTGTATCGTCCCAATCCTCAAACTCTGCAACTTGATCTTGAAGATTTTTTGTCAATTCAGAAACACTGGTTTTTCCTTTTTGCTCCACCTTATCAAACAAACCATATGCATTATAAAGTGACTGAATCCTTGAATCGAGGGTATCCGAATAATTATCTTCCAGTTCTTTAATGTCCTGTTCGAGTTTTTCGTTTAATTCCTTTTCTTTCTCGACGTAATCATCCTTAACATTTTGACAATCATCAAGAAAGTCTTTATAAGCGTTGTAGATTTCTTTTTGCGTGGCATAGATTTCTTTTTCGTACTTTTTACGTGTTTCCTTATCTCGCTTACCGTATTTATTCAGCATACGAGTATTCCACGCTAATTTGTCGGCTAAAGAATATTCCCCACGATCCTCTTGGTCTTGAATCCAGTCCATAGAATTCTGATAATTAGCATCAACCAGTAGTTTATTAAGGTATTCACCCTCTTTAACGGCATTTGACCATGCAACCGAACCCTCTTCTAAAGTTGCAATCAGACGTTTGTTAGCTTCTATCTCGTCTTCCAACGCATCTATATTACCGTCAATAAGTTCGTGCTTTAGATCGTAAATCTTTTTATCGATTTCTATTCGTTCTTCACTACCGTCTTCATATCTTGCCTGAACTCGTTCCCAAGCTTCAAGTTCACCTTTAGTATCTAAACGATTATAATCTTTTTCGGTTTCAATCCAATTCTTAGATGTACTATATTCCGCATCTTTTAACAACTTACGAAGATATATACCTTCTTTTACAGCATTAGAATAAGCAACTGTTTCTTCTTCCAATGATGCTATTAAGTCATCATTAGCCTGAATTTCTCTTTCCAGTGCATATACATCTCCGTCAATAAGTTCGTGTTTCAGATCGTAAATCTTTTTATCGATTTCTGCTCGTTCGTCTGTACCCTCAATGTATCGCTCTTGAACTCGTTTCCAAGCCTCGAGTTCCTCTTTGGTACTCATACGATTGTAATCTTTTTCTTTATCGATCCAATCCTTAGAATTCTGATAATCTTCTTCTCTTAATTCCTTAAGAACTGCATAAGCATTTTTTTCAGCCTTCAGTCTCTCTTCGCTACCCTCAGAGTATTTTGAAATCATAGTATCCCATATTTCAAGTTCCTCCGCCAAACTCAACTCGTCGAAAGACTTTGCTTCTTCTACCCATTTTTCGACATCATCAAAAGACTTTTTCGCCACACTCTTAACTTTTGCTGCTGACGCTTCAGTTTCATCAACTGCTCTATATGCGTTATCTCGTATACCGTTTGCTAAGCCTTCGCCAATATATCTACCGATTGCCATAAAAGCTCTTGATGGCGAATGTATACCAAGTTCTTCTTTTGCTGCGGCCAATGCACTTTTAGCCATATTTACAGCAGCATCTACAGCAAGAGAGTTTCCTGCACTAATTCCAGATGCAAGTCCTGCAGCCATATTATAGCCGGCAGCTCTATATTGCCCATCATACTGGCTTACGCTTGATACGCTTTCCGAAGCTACACTTTGAGCAGCTGCTGTTACATTTCCCGAGGCGGCTGTTAATCCAGAAGCTATAGCATCACCGAGGTTTGTTCCTTCTGTTTGGAAATTAGAAGTAGCACCGGTTATAGCTGATATAGCAGAGTTTATCATATCAGTCGCCGCTTGAACTATTTGCGAACCAGCGGTATTTAATGAATTAACAAACCCGTCACCGATTTGTGTTGCTGAATTTTGTATAGATGTGGTAAGGTCATTTATATTGGCACTGATACCTGACAAATCCACCTCGCCGATTGTGTTAGAAAATTCAGATAACTTCTCACCGAATGCTATTAATGAATTACCGAACGCCTCCAAATTCCCATCGTTGTCTGAAACACTGCTGGCTAATCCTGCTAGTGATTCGCATGTGGTCGTCGCTGATTGTATGTTATTGAAATCGACATTAACTATATCTTCGTTAAAATCTTTTAACATTCGAATAATTTTGTCGATTTGCTCTTTAAACGACTCGATATTCGCAGAATAATCGGTAACACTGGACATGTTACTTAACATCTCTTTTATCGAATCGAATGCTTGTTTTGCTGTATATACTGTACTTACTTCGATGTCTTTTGTATTTATACTATACGAGGATAATATTTTCGATATTGTATTGGCTTGTTTTTCAAACGTTTCAATATTAGTCGCATTATCATCCAAAGAAGGTATATTGGTTACGAAACTCTTTATGTTGTCAAATGCGTTTTGTGATGCCTGTACATTTCCTAAATCAATATCTTTAATGCTTCCACCATACGTTTTAAGAATACTCGAAATAGCAGTCATTCGCTGTTTAAAGTTATTTATATTATCAGTATCATCGTCTATATTAGGAATATTAACGACAAAATCTTTTATATCGTTAAATGCTTCTTTCGAGGCTTGTACATTTCCCAAATCAATACTTCGTGAACTTACGCCATACGTTTGCAGAATACTGTCTATAATCTGCATCTTTTTCTTGAGATTTGTAATATTATCAGTATTGTCATCTATATCCGGAATATTAACGACAAAATCTTTTATATCGTTAAATGCTTCTTTCGAGGCCTCTATGTGTCCTAAATCAATGCTAAGTGAACCAACACCATACGTTTGCAGAATATCTGTTATGACACGCATATCATTTTTAAATTGTTCGGCGGTTGCGTCATCTGTAAATATTCTGTTTATAGTCCCGTCACCGGACATAGTTTTTGCTACTTTAAATATAGAATTAGCCGCAGTCGCACTTGCTGCTATATTTTCAGTATTCATACCTTTTACGGCTTTGCCATAATCTTTTATCGCTTCACCATATGCTTTTAAATCGGCTTTAAATCCCTCTCCGTTTCCGTCGCTGAATATCCTACCCAGTTTTCCTTCTGAAGCTATCTTTGATATTTCAGCGATACTTTTTCCGGCATTAGCCGATGCTTCTAAGCCTTTGGTATCCATACCTTTTATACTGTCATTAAAGCTCTTTATAACATCTCCGAATGCTTTGAATTGTGTCTTCAAATTATCCGTAATACTGCTATCAGAAAAAGCTTTTAAGTTGCCATTAGACATCGATTGTGACAATGCATTGAACGAATTTATAAAATCATTTACGCGTTCAATTCCTGACGTATCCATATCAGAAACTTGTTCGTTATATGTTTTCAAAGATTCCCCAAAAGATATAAGCTTACTTCCAAAAGCGTCTATACTGTTATCACCAGCGAACGCCGCTGCAAAACCTCCGCTGTTTGGTAATGCGGAAGCCAGTTCGCTTAACGCTGAAATTGCAGTAGTAGATTTTGTTATACTATCAACATCTATGCCGCTAACACTGTTGCCATATTCGGTTATAGCTTTTCCGAACGGAATCAGCTTTGCCCCGAAATCCGCTATATCGTTGTCACCCGCAAAAGCTGCTGCCCAGCCTCCACTGTTTGGTAATGCGTTTGCCAAATCTGACAGTGCTTGTCCGGCTTTAACGGATTCCTCAATACTTTCAGAATTTACTCCGTCAACAGCATCACCATAATTCTTTAATGCTCTTCCAAATGGTATTAACTTTGCGCCAAAATCGTCAATGTCGTTGTTACCGGCAAACATACCTGCCCAACCTCCACTGTTTGGTAATGCGGAGGCTAATTCGCTTAATGCACTTGCCGCTTCTGCAGATAATTCTATAGCTTCAACATTTAGTCCATCGACTGATTCACCATAAGCTTTAAGCGATCTACCAAATGGTTCTAATTGTGCACCGAAATCCGAAATATTAGTCGTTTTATACTTTGATAAAATCTTATTTACTTCTGCTATAGCTTTTGCCGCATTAGACGCTACATTTATCTCATCGATGTTTATTCCTGATATACTTGCTCCGAATCCCTTCAGTGCTTCGCCAAAAGTTATTAATTGGCTTTCTATTTCGGTCATGGAGTTTTCATTCGTATCAAAAGATTTGAAATCTTTCATAAAATTGGTCAACGGCTTTAGCTTAGTTAATGTTGATTCGTCAATTTTCGAAAGTCCATCGAAAAACGGTTGAATGGAGTTCATAAAAGCAGATAAATTAATACCAACCTTTGATAAATCAGAAGATGCACTCGTATTAAATCCGTTAACGATACCACCAAAAAATGATCCTATGCCATTGCCGATTTTTTCAAGAATTACCATTCCTGTATCTAGCCATTCCTGACACTTAGGAACATATTCCATCAACGCACCTAATCCTATCATTATGCCGCCTACAGCCGCTATTAAAGCAGCGAGAACTCCTATTCCGGTGAATGCGGCAGTTGCACCTGCTCCCACTAATGACAGCACAACAAGAACTCCTGTCATTGTTCCTAACAACAAAGATAGAGCTTTTGCAGTTTCCATAGACGGAGCAACATTCAGTCCATTCATTACAGCTAAAATGGTTGCCAACTCTGCAACTACTAATCCGATTAATGCTAAAGATCCAATAGCTGATAATGATACTTTACCTGCTTTACTTATAATCAACATGGATGCCGACAAAGACAACATCAATAGCGATAGCGATTGTGCGGATGCCAACATCGAACCCGAATCTATTGCTGATAGCAGATATAACATTGCTCCTAAAGCGGTTATCGCTACGGTCATTACAATTATACTTTTATACGATTCTGATATCAAATTTGACGCTGCCAATACAACTGCAAACATGGCTAATACTGTTGAAATCGCTACGGTAGCATTTTTTAAGCTTTCCGGTTCTATCATAGCCAGTACACCTAAACCGGCTACTAAAATACCTATTGCTACAGTTAGTGTTATTAGACTTTCTTTACACGTAGATGCTAATTTAGTTGATGCGATGATCCCCGCTACAACGAGTCCTAATACACTTACAGCTTTCAATCCTCTGTCTAAACCACTAGGATCTACCAAACTTAATACCGCTATTACTCCGGCAAGCAATCCTATCGATATTGCTATCAACAACATACTTGCTCCTGCTTTTGTCGCATTTTTTCCTGCTAATCTGGTAGCTACCATAAGCAGTGATAATGTAGCCATAATACCTATTAAGGTCTCAACCTTTTTGCTTGTGATTTTGACGCTATCTATTCTTTTCAGGACCTCGATCATGATAAAGATAGATGACGCCACACCTATCATTCCTACACCTGCTTTTGTCGCATTTTTTCCTGCTAATCTGGTAGCCGCCATCAATGCGGTCAAAGCACCTACCATCACTATAAGATTGCCTATGGTTTTAGTAGTTATTTTCAACTGATCAATCTTGTTAAAAGCAGTACATAATATTAACAGTGCCGCTGCTATACCAACCATACTGACACCAGCTTTAACTGTGTCTTTGGCTACCAAATTGGTTATCGCTATTAATCCGGCTAATGCCCCCATAATAGATATTAAAACCAAAATAGATTTGCCAGAGGGATTCTGTTTGTCTATTTTTTCAAGTGCATTGGCTAATATACCTATCGATACGGCTATTGCTAATATCGTTAAAGCACTGGATTTAGTTTGTGGTGCGGTATTCGATAACAAACTTATAGCTGCTATTAAACCTAATATCATAGTTAAAACAACAGCCAAGCTCTGAACAGTTCTTATTGGATCTAATTTATTAAGATCCTTTAGTGCAAATACAAGCATTAAAATTGCAGCTGATATAGCTAATATATTAACCGAGAATTTTTCAACTTTACCAATTTTGCTCGTAAGCGCTGTTATACCAACTAAAGCACCTGATAAAACAATTAATGCACCAACAGCAGACCAAACTTTAGCTGGATCAACTTGTGCTAAAACCACTAGCGAGCCAGCTAAAATAGCTATTGATATCGCAACGTTCTTCAGGGACTCGGACTTTATTTTCTCAGAATAGCTTTTAAGTACATCTTGTGTTTTTGATAAAACTCCGTTTACTTTTCCAGCGACTTTTGATACTGCATTAAATGGTCCCATAATCTTATCTAAAGCTTTAGATACTAATCTAATAGACGCTATTAATGATACACCAAAACCTACTGTTAATACTTCTCCTATTCCAACTTTCGAAAATTTGGTTTGGATAAAGTGTACAAAGCTATTTATTTTTGCTTTTAAACCGTCAAACGAACTACCCGTTGCTTCTAAGCTACTGCTTATTTTTGCTTTTAGAGTTCCGAATATGTTTTTTACATTTTTTGATAAGTTGTCAAAATTCAAAAAATACTCAAATATGTTATCTTTAAACCCTTTGAATGCAATTTTTATATCTTTTAAACTTATTGAGTTCAAAGATTTTAGTTTATCGATAAATGACAGTATTTTTTCTTGCCCTTTTTCGGACATTTCACCGATTTTTTCAAGAGCTTTAACCGCTATATCTTTAACTTTTTCGATTATCGATTGAATTTGTGGTATTTCTTTAAATTTACTTACAAATTCTTTAACGAATTGTATTGCATTTTTTATAATTGAAGTTAATTTCTTTAATGCTGTTGCTAATAAATTATGTTCTTTATACCATGCTCTAAAATTAGTAATAGCATCTCCAATCTTGGCTGTAACAGCTAAAATATTTAAATCAAAGCCTGCCAAAATAGCATTTATTATATCAAATGCAGTTTTTAATCCGCCAGTCACAATATTTTTAATAATATCGAGTGCAGAAAATAAACCCCTTAAAGTTCGCCTTAAATTATCAGCATTTTCATCACTCATTATAAGTTTTTCAGAAAAACTATGTATTGCGTTTACCATCAGGTATAGCAAATTTGTATTGTTGCTAGCAAACACATCATTCCATGCGGCCTTTACAGTGTTTATTATTTTAGTAATACCTTGAACTGCATTTCTAATCGAATCAATCAATAAAGATATTCCTGTTGGTCGATTAAGATTAAGTATTAATTCGTTTAACGGAGTACCTGTCCGTTCGGCTTCTTCGCCTAACTGATGAAGCAGTTGTATCTGCTCCTCTGTATAACCTAAGCTTTCCAACTGAGCATCGGACATTTTCTCGAAGTTTACAGCATTACCCCACAATACGTCATTAACCAAGCCCTGCACAGTTGCATAGTCATAACCCGCTTCGGTTAGTTTATTCACTCTTACTATTCCGTTTCCGAAATCTCCGTTTATAACTTGATCCACAACGTCTTTCAGATTAACAACTTCTCCCGTTGCTTCCGATACGCCATCCGTAAATTTTTGTTGTACATCGACAACTTTTTCGAAGTTTACAGCATTACCCTTTAATACGTCGTTAACTAAGCCTTGTACTGTCGCATAATCATAACCTGCTTCTGTCAGTCTATTAATTCTTTCGACTCCATTTCCAAAATCACCATTAATAACTCGGTTAACAACCTCTTCAAAGTTAACCACTTCACTGGTTGTTTCAGAAATACCATTTGTAAAATTTTTTAGTGTTTCTGCTATTAAATCAGGTGTTAACCATCCGCTTTTTAAAGTATTTTCAAACGAGCCTTCTTTTTGAATCATATCATCTATGGCTATGTTATGAGATTTGGCAGTTTCAATTAAAGCATTTTGAAAATCATCAAACGCCACTCCGGTATCCGATATTTTAGCTTTAAGTCTATCCCAATTGGAAGTCAAAAAGCTATCTGAAAAACCATTAAGCTTATTGATTACAAAATCAGTAGCTAGACGCATTCCTTTTTCTATATCCGAAATAAGTGGTCCTAATGCCGTATGAACTTTGTCTATGATAGGCGTTAAAGTATTAAATATATCTCGTAAATCTTGGAATGCTGGTGTAGCAATATCCGCTCCTATACGAGATAATGCTGCCCTCATATTAGACATGGAACCTGTAAATGTGGCATTAGCTTCTTTTGCATGTTCTCCAAAAGCATCATCCATTGCAGCCGCAAATGTAGCAAAATCTATTTTACCCTTAGAAGTCATATCTCGAATTTCACCTTCGGTTTTACCGAGATAATTAGCCAGTGTTGCCGCAGCATTTATTCCTCTAGATGAAAGTTGTTGTAATTGGTCTCCCATTAAACGACCATTACCAGCAACGGTAGTGAATACTCTACCTATATCTTCATACTCACTATTCGTCATTGCTGCGACACCAGATACTGCTCTTAGCGCAGTTCTCATTGAATCGCCAACCTGCACATTTGAAGCTACTAATTGCGATGCAACTTTAGCTGCTGCATCCAAGCCATATGCCGTATTTTTTACGCCATAATTAATGTCATCTTTGATAGTATTCCACGCAACACCCAAACCTTCTAATTGAAATTTCGCCTGTTCAATGTTGAGTGCTCTCTTTTTGCCCCCTTCAATCAAAGGGTCAACTAATGCTGATGTCATCTTTTTTCCGGCATTTATCGCAGATGTTGTTAAATTAGATAATGCAGTTGCCGCTATAACTTGCATTGATGAAAATTTAATTTTAACACTATCAATCGCACTGTCTAATCCGGATAGATCAACTTTTTTTGCAGCCGAACTTATGTTCTCCAATCCGGTTGCCGCATCTTTCATTTTTAATTTTTCTTTAAGCCTATCTAATGTAGACATACTTGTTGCTACATTTTCTTCGAAATGCTTGTTATCAAATCGCATTTCAACAATTCTGCTATCGATTTCAGTACTCATATATTAGTTACCTCCTTCCATGCAGAATCTGCTAATTGGTCAAAGATTGGTCTGAGTGCGGGATTTATATAATCACGACCTTGAACATATCCTCCGTTTCTTGTACCGTGACCATACTGTATCAGTAAAGCAATTGGAACACCTTTGTTTATGTTCGAATTGTGAAAACTTATTACGGTAGCCCCTGCACTTTTTTCTATTTTGTAATACCAAGATGATGCTGTTTTACCCGAATCCACAGGAGTTGCCGCTGACAATGCATCAACACCCTTTTTACCGTATTTATTAAAAATATCCATTCTTATAACGGATTTTACTTTTTCTAAATATTGGCTTAATTTAGAAAAATCACCTTTGTGTCTAAAGCTTATAATTTCCATATTACTTACCCCCTCGTATTATATTTTTTCTTACGCATTTCGTTTATCGCAGTATTTTGTTGCATGATATCTCGCAGGCTTTTTTTCTTCGGCTTACGATTTTTTAACTCGCATACTTTTATAAGAGTAAATAATCTATTTAAATGCCATTTTTGACATTCGAACGGGATATTAAAAGCAATCATCATATTATAAATAACCTCACTCGTAAGAATTTCTGATCTATTCTTTGGAGCAGGTTCATCATGTATAGATGTTGCCGTCATCGGCGACTCCATATATGAACGTATTTGCATCAAATTTTCAGATGTTAAGCGCTTGTACACATCGTCGCTTACATTCTGTGTGATTGTCATGCATTTTATATAATCTAAAGTTTCCTCGTATGTCTTTTCCTTTTTTGATAGAAAAGGCACTTGCCATTTAGATTCCCATTTTGAAAGGGACACTAAAGAATGCTCCAACATCAATTTTTGCTCTTTTTTAGACACAATAAATTCTTCGTGTTCTTCATCCCATCGTTCTTCAGCAGGTATAATTATTTGAAGCATTCTTATTCCTCCCGTTTATTTTCTTAATTATTAGTATTTGTTCCGTCCATCAATGACTTTTGGTTAACCAGATTGGCTTTTTTACTGATTTCTGTCGGAACGATACCGTTCATGAATTCGATAGCTTTATCAGTATCTGTAATGAATTCCATGAATAGATTCGAGTATGCTTCTGTTTGACAAAATTCTTCGGTTATAGCCTCTGACTTGATAAATCTTTTTCCATCCGGGCTCTTTTGTCCGTATGATTTTCTGATAAAATCATCAAATACTTTCATCATCGTCGGCACATCATTGGCTTGAACGATTCTGGTCATCATTTCTGAGAAGCCGCCTCTTGTACCCAATTCCATTTTCATAAGTTCCGCCGTACTAAGATTGAACCAGAAATCTTCAGTTCTGCTTACTCCGTTATAATCTGTATAAGTTATAGTTTTTTTAATCATAATATTGTTCTCCTTTCAAATAAAAAAAAATAAGGGACGGTTAATAGTCCGTCCCTTTAAATATGTTTTTAGCCTACAATTGATGTATCACTTGGTTTAAGAATTTCAAGAATTTCTTCCGGCAATGGAAGTCTTGCTTCGGTATCAGCTGTACCGTAAAGAATGTCTTCGATTGCTTTCATTATCTTTGAATCAGTCTTTGTGCTGTCAAACGTCATGGTTGCTGTTGGTTTAAATGGATTACCATCCTTATCTACTCCCGGAATATCTACCGGTGTAGTAGAAATTTCCCAACTCATAGTAATTGTTTCCGGTGAATCATTGATTGTTGCATAGTTTTTCTCTGATGGTGTAGCCATACATCCATACACGATATGTAACTTGTATCCATAATCATTTCCATCTACGTCATTACCCAAAGTGGTAACATACGACAATCCAAACATCTTACGCTTTTGCTGACCGATTGTTACACCCGCAACTATTGACTTGGAACCATCGCATTCTGCAAATTCTTCAGGGTACATAAGTGCTTCCAATGTTGCGGCAAAATCTTCTGCTGACTGGATATTCAAATACTTAATATCATCTGCATATATAGCCGTTGCCTCTGCTCCCGATGGGCTTTCTGTTACAGCGGTCAAACCGTTCCAAGGCACACCTTTCGGATATTGGGTAGCTCCTTGTTCGTCTTTTGAGGCTGGATATAGAACGCCTTTTTTTGTACCGGTTTCATATAGTCTTTCACCGATCTTATCCCATGTTAGTTTACTCATTCAAGTAATCCTCCTTTTAATAATAAATTTTGAATATATCATGATTAAGGTTATCAGATACAAAATGTTGTTGCAATCTGCACAATGGTATATTAGCTAATTGCTTCGACACTTCGCTATCAGGATCCTTATCTATGACCGTTAATAAATATGCATTATTCTGTTTATAAACGGCATCATTTGCAAAACGATTTTTTATTTCGGTTCGTTCGTAAACTATAGCCGGATATTTCATTTTAACAGATTCCGGTGGTTGAAAATATACATTTCTACTGCCTAAAATCTCGCATAAAAACTCATGCAATTCATATCTAGTTTTCATTATATATACCTCCCACCGTTAAATTTAGTCGAGGGTACCTAACCTCAACATTTGTGATTTTCCATTTAGTACCCTCAAACTCGATATACTTCATCAAATGAAAATTATCTTTAGCAAATGAATCGGCTATAATACTAAATTCATTAGCTATCGAAACATCATCGTTTACTTTATCCGATGTTTGAAATCTATAAGAATTTCTCAATAAATCCCCGTAATATTCACGTTCCATTATTTGATCCATCCATACACCGGGCTTAGTTTCCTGCGTCATAGCATAACCGATTTTCCCAAAGAATTTTGTCATTTTGAATTTCTCCTATAAACATCAACCAACTACACTTTGAGAATTGGCTGTCACGTCTTCCTCAATAGCAATAGCCGAATACACTCTTGTTAATGCGCCCGAACATCTTGTCTCAAGCAACGACTTTTCTTGGTTAAAGTCGATGTCAAATTGGGTGAAATGTGTTACCTCTCCACCTTTTGTAGCACCTAGAGAATAATCTGCAAGATTTACAACGATACCGAGAATTTTCTTCTTCTTTGAATCTTCAGTCGTTCTTGTTTTGTCTTCAAACTGTTCTGCTGTATAAATATTGCCGACATTAAGTGCTGTGGCAAGCTCTGCTTTTGATGAGTAGATTCTTCTACCATTCATATCGCGAGCAAGTAACATAACATTTAGCATATGCGGAGTTACAAAGAAGTCTGGTGTGCCACTGCCTTTATAATTTTCTCTGGCATAAAGAACGGTGTTAATTATAGCTTCTGCATAGATATAATTCTCGCCGAAACTCACGCCTGTTCCGCTACCTTGAAGTTCTTTCTTAGCCTTATCAATATCAAGATCAACATGAATTGTATATAAATCATCGTCTGTCCAAATAGGTCTTATCTTGTCAGGCATAATCTTATCATCTGCACCTATATCACGACCGTCTCCCAATAGTATTGCTGTTGCAAGTTCTTCATCTAGCATTGTCTTATCAATGTCGTATAGATATTGAACATAATCGAAATCTGTAATATCGATGATATCATCTCTGTGAAGTGCATTCTTTACATATACAGTTTGAGGATCTGTGGTTCTCTTTACAAGGTTAAAATTACCTGCAAGAGCCTTTTCTTTACCTTTTTTATAACCTTTTGCTCTGAGATCATTTATTTTTCGGATATCAACATGGCGTGTTCTGATTCTTGAAATCGGGCTCTTATGTACCTTATTCATGACCGCTGAAATCCAACCTTGATCGTTAGTAATCAATTCCGGTGCGCCAGGTCTAACGTCCTGATATTCAGGGAATAGCATGGTTACATTACCTGTTCCATTTTGTGTGAATCCGCCGCTTATAGCATCATGTTGCAAGTCATTTTGTTCTGCGTACATTGCAAAGGCTGTCTGGAAACTGCCTACTTGACTTGATTTAGCCAGCTTAATAATGTCCTCTTGGGCGCTATGCGATAGATAATCCTGTTTTCTTTCATCGTTATCAAATACGTTATGCTTCATATTTCCGTCTCCTTTTTTATCTTTTTTGTCTTCTTCATCTTTTTCGTCTTCTCCGTCTTCTCCGTCTTCTTCATCCTTATTTTCATCATTCATAAGCATTCCGATCAGAGTAAAGACAACTCTTTTTTGTTCTTCGGTGAGTTCATCGAAAACTTCTTCTGCTGTTTTGGAATCTTGCTTCTCTTTATTATCCATATCTTTTTCCTCCTCTTCATCACTGGAATGGTATATTACGAGCGCACTTTCGTCGTAATTTATTTGAACGCCATCTTCTTCTTCGTCACCATGAGCCATAACAAAATCTATATATGCGCCGGGATTAGATCCTGCGAGTACAAGACTGAGTTCTCTTATGGAGCCATGTACGACATCTCCGCCAATCTGTTTTAACTTATTAGCATAAATTGATAGCGATCTCACATCACCATTACGAACCAATTGTTTTGCATGCTTACCTTGTTCTGTGTCATTGAACGTACAATAAGCATATACACCATCCTCACGATTTTTTAACAAAGCATGTCCTAAAACTGCATCTGAACTTTTGTGATCGTGATTCCAAATCAAAGGAACGGTTGTTCCGTCATTGTCTTTAAAAGCGTCTTTTTTTATGGTTCGTCCATCTTCACAAAGTAAGTCGTTTCTAGTGGCATAACCACCGAAATCGTAATTATTCATTTTGATTTTCTCCTTCCTTTTCTTGTTTTACTAATGCCTTATTCTCATTAAGCATTTCTGGCGATTGGTTGATGTTACTATTGATTAGCATATCTGCTTTCGGATCGTCAGAAGGTTTCATACCTATAATTTGTCGCATTTCATTCGAAGTCAATATTTCATTTCGAGTAAGTTTATCTGCAATTTCTGCCAAATCAGATACTGGTACAAGCTTAAATGGATCCCTATAATAACGTATGGATTGTCCTTGTGTTCTTGCTGTTTTTGTAAGAAATTTTCGTTTCATTTCATCCGCAACAGCAGCAACCATAGGTTCTATAGTGCGAGAATAATAATTCAACATAGTCTTATCATCAGCAGTACCATCCATGATAGTTTGAGTTATTCCTAACTGGCTATATAGCATACTCGTTAAATACTCAATCTGTTTCATTAGATTATTTTCCACCGAACGATTTAACTGTGTTATTTTTTCTGTACCATCTGTATAAGCAATACCATATTTAGAACCTGATAATTGTTCTTCTATGTCTTTACGACGTTCTTCGGCTTGTTTTTTTCGTGCTTCGGTTTTTATTACATACGGCAATTGGATTATCAAGTCCAGTTTTCCAGAACTGGCTTGTTCGTCTACTCCGTCTAATAAAGATAATTTTCTTATCAAACGTTGCATTGTCGAATTAGGCTCATTTATAACTGCGTATAAAGGATTCTCCACGATGCCTATATTTTTTTTAGCTAACCATATATCCTCTTTTCTTCCGGATATTTCGTTATACAATCTAACTTTTACCGAATCAGTTCTCCAATCAATTATTTGTCCGGTACGCATTGATAAAATATCGTATGAATTACTAATATTCGGATCAAGCGTAGTATCTACCGGAACAATAGCAACACATCCTTCGTCCAACAATGATGAGTATATATCCTGCATGAATGCTCTGGCTGTTTGATCAATATTGGCTTCTAGTGTCAAACAGTTATTAAGACTGGAATCCATCATTTCTGTATAACGATCATTTGCGTCTAACCGAACATGTTTTATATCTATGGATGCAGCATCCATAGAAATTCGGTTATATATCGATGTCGCTATGGAACGTTCATTGCGTCCTGAGAATCTAGCTCTATCCGGTCGATACGAATATGTATTTATTTGAGGTTTATATACCACAGTTGGATCTTTGTTCATAAAAGCGTTCCAGCCATGCTGGAGTCTACTAAATATATTCACTCTAAATTCCTCCCTTTATTTTAAAATAAAAAAAAAAGCTGCTATTAGCAGCATTTAATAAGCGAGTAAAATATTATTCGAATGCTTCTCTATTTATCTTGAATGCAACAAAAGCATCCATCATAGCTGCGACAGCATCGATTTTTTCCTCGTATCTTTTTTTTAGAAGTTTTCTATTACCGTTAGTGTCTTCCATGACTATACTATTCCCCATTGCCCATGACATCAGTTCTTCGTCAAAAAGCAATAATCTCTCTTCGGCTAATTTTTTCAATTCTCCCAAAGGTACTGATTCGGTTTTTACACCTTGAATTACTTTTTCAATTCCGAATGGTCCATTTTCAGCAGTCCATCTGGCAATAAACTCTTTTGCGTTATATGGATCGAATCCGAGACAACAAACATCGTATTCGTTTTCTGCTATAAATTTATCCAAATCTTCATAAACTTCCATCATATCAAGTACAACGCCAGGCAATACGGCCAAGCTACCTTCATTAATAAATTGTTCGTATTTTGCACGCATTGCTTGTGGCAATTTCATCAATTTTATTTCGGAAATATAGTTTCGAGTTTTAACTCCAAAACGTCCATTACCTAATGGGAATAAAAAAGTAAACGCACAAAAATCATCACCTTGTGATAGGTCAGCACCTAATGCACACGACAACTGCCAATACTCTCTTTTTTTATGTGGAATAGTCTCTTCGTATGTAAAATAATATGTGTATCCCTCCATAGGTAACCCGAAACGCTTTGCCAAAATATCATTTCTGGCCGATGGTGCTTTTTCGGCTCGTTCTACGTCTATTTGATATGCTTCATAACTGACGGTCTTTCCTAAATTGGGATTTGCCTTTAGCCACATATCAGGATTTGAAACCTCGTCAACCGAATCTAATTTATACCACCAAATCGAAACATGTGGGTTGACATATTCGCCTTTTAGAATGTCCATCAATTCCATTTTGATTGTATCGCCCGGTCCATTACGAACTGTTCCCTCTGAGCTTACAGCTATTATTAAATAATCGTCATTTTTAGAAGCACCTTGTTCAAGCGCACCTATAACATCTTCGCGAACATCTCCCGATAGCCATTCATCGACAGTATTTATTCGGCTATTTAAGCCTTGGAGCTTATCTATTGACATTGGTCGAATTTCAACTAATGAACCTGTCAAAAAATTTTCTACTCCTTTTTTGGTAGAAGCTAATTTCATTCTGTTCGCTTTTGAGCCAGTTGTATTTTGTAACGAACCCTCTGTTAAAAATTTAAATAAAGGACCTCGTGCTCTCATAATCGCAGTCCTCATTGGTGCCAACACTTCTTCGGCTTGTCTCATAGTCGGAGATGTATGCACTTGATGAGTTGTCGATGTGTCAACATTCAAATAATATTCATGCATATAGGATTCATATTGTGATTTTGCAGCACCTCTGCCGACTATTAAGAATTGCTTGTTGATCAGTCTCTTTTTCACAGTTTTATGAACATAATGACCTCCATGTCCATCAGGATTTGGTTCGTATACATCTTTATCCACGAAATAATACCATCCGAAAACTTGCTCTCCCCATAATTTAAATGAATCGAGCAATGTTAAATCAGAACCATCAGTTAGAGTTAATTCTGCCTCACAAAACTTTATCCAGCCCTCAACTGCCTGATCGTCATAATATATTCCGGGATTCGCAATGAGATCGTCTATCCGATACATCTCCATGCCAATTTCTTTACATACCGGTATTTCGCCTCTAATCACAGCATCTCTAAACATGCCGTAATATTTGGGAACGGCAGTATTTGATAATGCCATAATTTATTCACCTACTTAGTCTTTTTTTACATTGATGATATTTTTTTGAGCTACCTTATTCACCATATTTCCCATTACATATGTGGATAATTGAGTGGCTACAACCTTGCCTGAGTTTTCAAGAACTTGTGTTACAAATCGTTTACCATCAAACATTTTAGCCTTTTGTTCTTTTTTCGATAAAGCTTCATATCTTTTTTCGAGTTCCAAACGATTGATGCGTTTTCTTAATTCATCATCGCTTAACTCATTAATACTTTTTCCTTTATTGGTGGTATGTCCTTTTTTCTTTTTATTATTGCCTTGTTTAGCTTTTGAATTTTGCTCCAGATGTCTTTTTCCGTCACTGGTTAAACTTCCGTCTTTATTTTGGAAACGCCTAACTCCCCATTTCATGCCTAAGATACCGTGATGATACAGTTGACTGTTTTCCATAAATACCATCTCCCTTCTTGATTATTCAAAAACTTTTAGAAACATTCAGTCGAAACTCAAGTTCGCGTATAGTTCTATTAAATGATTCCAACACCGCGTTACTCGATGGAGGATCAAACAGCATTCTTACTTTTAACTGAACATATGTTTTTACCATTTCTAGTGTTGCATTTTCGGGCATATAGTCAGACCATTTTTCAGTTTTATCGTGTACAGAAAAACCTTTATCAGGTCCAACTCCTAATTGAGCAAGTATAGAAAACGTAGAATTAATGTGAGTTATTATATCGATATCGAAATGCTCGTATTCCTCAGATATACCCAGCATTTTTTTTATAGTAGTTAATATGCTATCTGTCATATCAATCACCTGTTGTATTGAGATCTATGTAATTTTTCATACAATAACCGACAGATCCAAATTCAGTTTCCACATAAACCCATTCGTCATTAGTGATATTTTCATCGATGATAACTCTTGTATGTTTTGGCAACTCTGATATTATTCTACTATCAACATTTGGTTCAGCTCTTAGTCTTAGCTTATCGCATCCGCATACAATTCCGTATGTTTTTTTATCTTCCGGCTCATCAACCTTTGTTTCTGCACAATCCGAGTTTTCATCATCCAAAATTTCTTTTTCAAGAACTTCCTCTGGTATTTTATTGTTTTTACTCATTTTGATTTTCTCCTTTTTTTTATTATTTCCACGGACATGTATCGTTTTTAGTACGAACCTTAGGTGTACATATTAATAAACTTTCATCTCCGTAATGTATAGCATTATGGGTATCGTTTGTGGTGCATACAACATTCTCTAAATCAAACACGCATGGATTACGATTAATAATATCATCTCTGCTTATAGGATTAATATGATGTATTGTTATTGGCCCATATATTTCATACCCAATCGTAGCAAGATCGCACCCGCAATCTCTGATTATAACCTTATCTCTGAATCTCATCCATTCAGCTGAATGATAGAGTGCTTGATTTATATATCTATCGAACCCAAATGTTTCCTTTCCGACATATCCGTTCAATTGAAGATACTTAAATCTATCTATGTATCTATCAAACGTTATCAATTCAGAATATGTTTTAATCATCGCTATCATCTCGTCCGCTGTAGCCTTTTAAAGCATTCATTGCGTTTTCATATAATTCTTCTATTCTTTGAGCAGAATGAAGATTCTCCGTCTTAGCGGTTATTAAATCTTTTTGTTTTTCAAGTATCTCTCGTTCTAACTTTTCTTTTGTTGAAGCCAGCTTAAGAAAGTGAGAAATGACTTGAGACGATGCTGTTCCATCTCTCAATTGCTGCTCAGCAAGATCTACTGCCAAAGATATAAGTTGATTTTCCCTCGCTTCCGGCGAAGTTGCAACTCTATTTTTCTTGGCATTTGGAATAGCGTTTGTTTTTTTTATTTTAGCCATACTTTGGTCATCCTTTCTGAAAGATTGGTATTATAAGATTATCATTATTATATAGTTTTCATGTAGCACTCAAAGAGGTTCATAAAGTTATATGACTCTATTCGCCGAAAGGAGTTAAGCGCGATCCAAAACAAACAAAAACCAACACCGCATCAACAACCTTATGAACCTTTTAGAATACTACATGAAAATATAAAACGTTTTTCAAAAATTGCCCCCGGAGAATTTTCAAGGAGGCGGGCGATGAGGGAGGGGGTGCTAATTTTGAGAACCCCCCTTACACCTCAAAGCCAAACATTATAATTCAACGACTATCGACCATGATATTCTATCTATACCAGCATTTTTAAATCATAAAATTTTCATTATCATACAATATATCGGCTTATTAATGTATTTTGTATCTTTTTATACTAACACAAAAGTATCTCTCTTTTATGTCAGCTTATATGATAGCATTACTAAACGATGACATACACTTACATATTCACATTCCACTAATAGAGATTTAGGATAGCATGACACATTAAATGAATGCTCATGTTTTCATACTATTACATCAATGTTGTATAGTCAAACATGGTTAAAACCATTACATATCAGTAAATGTCAAACTGCTTTTATACTTCTGTTAAAGTATTATCATCTATTTTTTAGATATTGCCGTTTTTCATGATAATTACTTCAAAACTCAACAAATTCTATGACGATTTAATTTTTTTAGTGACTTTTTTATAAATGTTCATAAAATCATATTTAATAATTTCGTCAATTGCTCGTTCAATTTCACGATCGTTTTCTTCTTCACTTAATTGATCAGAAGTATGAGAAACGCGATCCAAATATGAACAAGAATTGTAACCTTTGTCAAGATCGAACATATACCATTGATCGAATTGGTCAAATGGATCGAACGGATTATCGATTGTGGTTAACGCACATTTAATCATAACTTCACACTTCCTTTCAACTATTTAGATATTTTGAAACTGTTGATGTTGACTTTCCTAAAACTTCTGCGATTTCAGCATTTGTATAACCTGATGCAGCCAAAGCTTTGATTCTACTAACTTGAGCAGAGGATAGCGCACCATTAGACTTAGGGGTAGCCTTTTGTCTTATTACATCTTGATCCGCATACCTTAGTATCTTTGTCAATTTAGAATCACTTACTGCGCCAGACTGAATAGCTTCCCATTCTTTGTCTGTTATGTTAATTCGTGTGCCCTTTCCACTTGCACCGACTGCTATACGAGCCTTGTTAATTGCAATTTGTTTTACTTTTTTCAATGCTTTCTTATCTTTTTCTAATTCTGGATTAGCCTGTTTTTTCGCCTTTACTTCAGAATTAGCAAGAACTTGAGCTCTTCTTTCTCTCGGTGCATTAAGTGCAGCGAGATTTAGTTTTGCATTTAATGAATCCACTTCTGACTGATAGATACGTTTAGCATTTGCATTAGTAGCAAGTCTACCAGTATATACCGCCTCCTTACGAGCATCGTTAGCCATAGCTTTCATTTTATTAGCATAATCAGCATATGCATTTTCCTTAGGGTGTCCCGATGACAGCTTATGTGCGTCGTCTATTACTGACATCAACGATACATTCGTCATTGCTTGCTTAGTTTTCCCGGTCTTCGGATCAACATATGTTCTGCCTGACTCTTTGTATAATATAGCTCCCTCAGGTTTGGTAGGATCATACCAACTCTTTCCCTTTTGATTTATTCTTCCTGAACCTTTTCTTTCAGGCACTTGAGTCTCTTGCTTACGTCTTGATAGTAGGGTTGATGCCCCACTCTCCTTTACTTCTCCATCCATGTTTTGATGGCGTTGGTAGGTTTTCTTTAGCAAGGCTATATCGTTGTCTTTTTCGGATTGTTTATAATCTAATTTGTGCTTTTCAGCATCGATTACTACCATACTATGTTTTACAGCTTTAGCTATATCTTTCTCAGGTGCTCCCCGTAGTGTCATATCAGTTATAAGATTGGATACTATACCCATTTGTTTTTGGGTTTCACTTTTAGTCATGACTTTCATCCCCTCATGGTAAGCATACTGAGTCTTAGGATCGAATCCCTCCAAATCTTTTAACGGCGGTGTTGATTTTATACGAACCTTATTATTAGTAGGAATAACTACTACTTGGTCACCGTCGAAATCAGCCCCCGATAGTCGTTCAGCTACTTTAGCATTTATTCCTACGGCATCTGTAACGTTTCCCAATATCCTTTTTGCTGACGGATTTTTATTATTAACCGTCAATACCGGTATTTCAAATGTACCGCCATGAGGAAAACGAATTAATGCCACCTGTTCGCCGTTTTTATAGTTAGGAGCATATACTTCTGTTTCTTTCATTGCTGATATAGGTAGAATAACCTGGGTATTCTGCCTAGGTAATGCTGCAGCCTGTAGATGTACCGCCGCTGCATCACAATCATTTGCAAAATCCATTAACATTTTCTTTTTTACTGTCGGATTAGTAAGAGATTTTATCTCCGAGTATTCAGCCTCTCTATCTGCATATGTTAAATCCAGCTGTTTCTTTATCAAACTCAAAGGTTGCTTCGATAAAAATTGCTGGGACAGATTTCTTGACATCGTATCCCAATCCCCCTCTTCCTTAAGTTTGTTAATGGCAGAAAGTTTTTTAGTTCCATCTTTGGGATCTATATATTCACTTTGACCATTGGCTTTAATCAATGCACCAAACGGATTTTCAGGATCATCTTTTATCGGTTTTAACACATTCATTTTATCGGTCCCCGACTTTTTATTTGTATTAAACACAATATCTACTCCATCTGGAATATCATCAGAATACATAGCCATACCTTTCAAGTAATGGGTACCGTCTACAAGTATACGTACTTGCGCATAGTGTGAATTTCCTAAATCCAAATCGGGTACACCACGTCTTATTTCGATGACGCCGTCCTTATTCAAACCGCCCTCATCACCATAGCATATACTAATTCTTTTAGAATCTATACTAGTTGGCTTTTTCAATTCGTTGAATGTCACACCACCATCAGTAGAATGATAATTGCCCAAAGATTGCACATCACCCATATTTTGATATACATCTCTATATTCAATTTCCGGATTACACAAAACTTTAGTGTTCGATTGCTGATGGGCATTAGTCACTTGAGGAATTCCTACACCATAAACGTTGTATCCCTCACGTTCCAAAATATAAAGAGCTTCTTTCATAGTATTTTCCGATATACCAATCTCTCGCTCTGCACCGGCACCAACATCTATCATACTTTTTTTCTTTAATTCTTTCTTTAAAATATCAGCAGCTTTTTGAGCACGATTTGCTCTTTCGGCAGTATTGTCGTTCAAAAGTGAACGAACAGAAGAATCATATTGGTATCCCATGATTTTTGCAATTTCATTAAGGGATTTACCATCCGCTCTTAGTGATTTAGCACGGTCAACTTCCAATTGACGTCGTTCATGCGACGCTAATTGTTTTTGCACTCTGTATTGGGTAGTGCTTAAACCCAATTCATGTGCGATTTCAGTTTCCGTCATACCAGATTTTTTTAGTTCATCTATTCTAGATAGAAAATCTCCGCTATGTTGAAACGGATTTTCTCCACTCCCCCACGGGTAACGTCCTGAGTGTCGTGGTGTACCATAATGGGCTAATGCCTTACCACTGGAACCGCAACCAAAATATGATTTTATTTCGTCTATAATACTCATGACTTACTCCTCTCGTTCTTTCATTTTTGTTATAATCTTATCGGAAACAACTATTCGATCCATTATAGGTGCAATATCTTCGGCGGTAGGAACATCATATATAATTTCGTCGTTTTGATAAATTCGAAGTTCCATACCAATTTCACCCGGTTTAATTCCATATTCCAAACAAAAAAGAGCAGCGTATATTCGTAACTGCTCCATATGTGCCGGAATTACTCCAGTCTTCAAATCGTGTATTCTTAAAAAGTTGTTTTTAAATATAATAGCATCAGCTGTACCAAAACAATTATCTGAGTAATATAAAATTTGTTCAGGTATCATTCTGAACCCTATAGCATCATTTACATAAGAATTCAAGGTTTTCTTAGATCTTGGAAGTTTTTGCGACAATCTTATACATTGTGCCGCAAATTCATGTAACTCAGTTCCTCTTTGAATAGCGAGAAATTTAGAATACGATTCTGCTATTTTATCATCAGAATATCTAATCCAATGATATTTACTAGCACCTAAGAAAGCATGTCTACCTTCAAGATTCGAATGCTTGTTGAAGTTCATTCAATACTTCCTCCTTATTCTCTGGACAAATAAATCTTGAGAATGACATCTCATTCATTCTGTCCACGTAATATTCTTGATTTGGTCGTTTCTTTTCGTTCGCTGATTTTTTGCATTCCAGAGTCGCCCATCTATCTTTATAAAATATTGTTAAATCGGGTAATCCTTGAATGTCGTTAGCATCGTTTTTTGTAACTATACAACCTGGGAACATTTCTTTAAGCTCTTTTTTTAATTTAGCTTGGAAATTTCTCTCTAACATTCTTTAAATTCTCCTTTCTGCAAAAATATAAAAAGAAAATGATGCGTATTTTTTTACGTATATCTCCTTCTCTCCATAAAAGGGCATGTTTTTTTCGCGTACGAAAAGAAAGAGCCTGTGTAGTTAACACAAGCTCTCAATAAAAAATATAAATTATCATTTAACAAAAGTCATTATAACTTTTCGTTATATATTTCTTCGTACTCATAGTTATCATTAAAATTTTCTCTTTCAATTTGATTATATACTGTACGTTCTCGAACATTGTTTCCGCACACTGGGCATATCCACCTACCATCGAGCACATCTGTTTTACCTTGTTGAAAATCCATATATTCATCACATTTGTTGCATTTCACAAATAAAGGAATATCATCGTGATTTCTCTTTGAAGATGGTATTAACTTAATGACGTCTTCAAATATAACTTTAGATTTTCCTATACGTGTTCCATAACCGAATTCAAATCCTGAATGTTTGTATTGTTTGTAAAGTTCTTCATATTCTTTATCATGTGTTGTCATATTCAATCCCTCCGTTCTTATTATATTAAATCTATTATTATTATAACACATTCATTCGGTTAATTCAATGAGTTTAAATGTCAAAACAAACTTATTGGTCAAAAACCCGTTTATTTTTCTTGTACTATATATATTTATATATTTTTTTATTCGCAATTAAATATAAATAAAAGTGGGTATTTGACCACAAGCCCTTACAAACCGCATAGGTAAGCCATTTTTACGTGGTCATTTTTGTTTAAAAAGTGGGCTAAAAGTGGGCATTTGGCCATTTTTATTGCCGTTTTCAACTTGAAAATATACAACAAATCTATTGATGATTAACGTATTTTTTTATAAAAGTGGGCATTTGGTCATTTTTTTCAAATATAAATGTCCAAAAATTTCAAATACACCTATTGCTTTTTTCGTTCCATTGGACACCATTCTCGACATTGCGGATATGAGTCTTCAATGCATTTATTACAAATTATACTATGTCGCCCTTTATCGGGAATATCTTCTTCGAATTCTTTGATGATAGTTGTCCAGTTTCCATCCTCTTTACGAACAGGACACGACATTTTAGATTTTACTTTCATCGTTTTTCACTCCTTTTTGTATATTATATCATACTTTAGCTGAAAAGTAAAAGGCCATGTTTATGACCTCTTACCCTTAGGAACTGACTACGATATTGATATTAATATTCTATAGCGTTCGTTCAGCTTTTCGAATAAATCGTCGTCCACTGCTATACTGATATGAAATTCAATTCTCCCTTTACTGTTCGTAACAGTTTCTACAAGTCCTTGAATTTTTTTAGCATACAACATTCTTAGACATAATCCAAGTTGCTTATTATTTACCGCTAAAAAATACTTCATAATATCACACTCCTTCCATAAAAGAAAATGAAAATTTTGCGAATATCGTAATTCTTTTAATAATATAACCTTTATACAGCCAATATGTATTTCACATTTTCACGAGGAATTATCGCCAGTGTCTCATACACAAGTTCTTCGTCTTTCTCTTTATGTATACAAACAATATAATCGCCTTTGCCATAATCAACCTTGTTGCATTTGTAGTCAAAATCAAAAGTAGTTCCATCTTTTAAATATACTTCAAAATATGTTATCTCCATGTTTTTCCTGTCCTCCTGTCAATCAAAACAATTCTTCCCTCAATCTCAAAATCCGCTAATTTGCAAATATAAAAGATCGTATGTAGCAATTTATGAAAGCGTTCTTCTTCATCCTCCAAATTTTTTAAAACTTCATACGCTGTCGGATCATTGCACCCCGATGCGTTCTTCCTCAGATCTTTATCTTTTTTGTTCAGCATCAGTTGCCTCCTTGTCAGAGCTTTCATCAATGAAATCTTTTAAACTGTCACTTTTTAAAGTTAGATTGGTCTCTATGATTTTTTCGTAAGCTTTCACGGTCGCACATTTTTCTATGCAATTTGTAATCCTTTCAACCAATAAGTATACACATAGATTTATAGTTACTATTAACAACATTACTTTTGCAAAAAACATTCTTTTTCACCTCCTCTGATATTAATAACGTCCACGACATCGTCTACAAATATAACTTTTGCGTCCGCTGGAAGACGTTCCAAGACTTTGCTGATATCACCTGCACATAATGGTTGATTTAATCCATCATCGCCATACGTTCTCAATTCTATAACGTTTGAAATTTGCGAATATACAATATCTACTATGTTTTTTCTATTTGTTTTGTTCATTTTCTTCCTCCTTACCGCTCATTTCACTCTTACCTGTAATAATCTCTGAATATGGCAACTCTTTAATCCAGTCGCAGAATATACGCCACTCATCAAGCTTATGATTCTTACGAGACTTGTAAATATTTGCCAAGACTTCGTAGTTCAACACGACCGTACGTCTCTGATTATAAGAGCTCGGCAAGAGCTGGATTATCTGCCACCAATCGTTCTTATCTTCGGTCTCAATGTAGCATTCACGATAGCCATTCAGCATTTCGATCGTGCACCTAAGAATATCAAGAGGAGTCATCCATACTTTGTGCGAAGAAGTAATATCTTCGTCGACAACAGCACTCTCAATCCAGTCACGATGATAAGGCTCGTCATTCAGATGTTCATAACTAAAATCACCCAACGTAAACTCCTTATCCGCAATCTTATGCATTGTCGAACAAGAGTTTGCGACAGTACCTACTTTATATGTATCAAATTCTTTCCCATTAATGGACTATCTTTTACCATGATATTTATCATAGGACACCATTTCGGTTTTCATGGGCTTCGTTTCCTAAAACCCAGCTGCGTATCAATAGCAGCCCTACTCCCCCGCCCGGAAGGCATAGGGGATAGCCTCTACAGGTTCATTTCGAAATAAATAAAAAGAAAGAAAGAGCCCTTGTTAGGACTCCCCTTCTGATTTTTTGTGATCCTTAATGCATTTAGCGACCCAGCACATGTTGGATGCTATTACGCCAACTAAAGCACCAGCCATGATTCCTTTCGTCGTTCCTTGATGTAATGCCTCATCGTAGAACGCGGTAAGTGTATCACCATGTGTTTTTAGTAATTCGTTAATAGTATCAATTCGTTCTTTCGTCATTTTAAATTTCATAAATATCACTCCTTTCATAATAGGAGTTGTTTTTATCGCGAATATATTTTCGAAATGTTTCCCACGGGATTCCAATGGGTGGTTCCCCGTTAGCCGCATAAGCGACCCCTAGCGATAACTAGGAAAAGTGTTTCATTGGCAGAAAGAATTTACCAATAGAGCGGAGCCGTAATATCCAAATATACGGTAATCATCCGCATGAACTTACGATGGTCTGTACCGGCGTTGCGAAGGCGAGTCATGAGGTCAAGGTCATTTGGACCAATAGTAAAATATCCACCAGACATATCATGCCATGATTCGTACTTACGCTCACTATCACTCTTCTCCCAAGAGTTCATCGGATTCCTCATACCACGAATGGCGGCTTCCCAGCCAATTACTTCTTCATTTTCAATTTTTATCATTGTTTCGAACCTCCCTAAATTTTTTATCAACAGTATCATAAGACACCCAAGTATGATAAAGACAATTATCACAGCAATATCCTCTGCCACCTTGACTGTCCGTATCAAAAAATCTTAATGTTGCCCCGCAATCAGGGCATATGCCGTTGTTGAAATCTCGTTTTTCGAGGAATACCCCTACGGAGATTATTAGAAGTGATATTAGAATGCCCAATATAACACATAAAATTGTTATCATATTTCTGTTTCTCCTTTCTTGACCTTTGTCATATTTCGTTCCTCCTTTCAAAAATCTAATCAAGACGTTTATGTCTTTCAATAGTCATAATACGCCGGATTTCATCATCGTTTTTAGCCCGTCTGATTTTTTTAACTGTTTCTTGCGGATAACATAATTCTTTTGCTGCTCTAACAGCATATTTTTTATAATCGAAAAACGTTACCGGAACTTTTTCTTTTTTTGCACCCATAACTTTCTACCTTTCTGCTATTCGTGCACCACAGTGTCTACAATATTTGTCGTATAAATTTATGTGTCCGCCACAATTACCACAAGTTACTTCCACACACTCTTTTCGTCTCATCTTTCGATTTTCTATAGGATTTACAAATGCTATGATTGGTTTTATTCCTATCTTTCTGTTTTGCTTTGTTTTCATAACTTCTCATCTCCATTAATAATTTATTTTCAATATATTATTTAAACACCTTTTACTCGTTCATACCATCGTTTATTCTTTTGTGTCGCTATGTCAAAAATTGTTTTATTCGATATTATCTTGCCGTCTATCAATTCGTTAATACACAAACCTACATCCGCTATTTCTTCATTTAAATTCTCCAAAATATCATTGGTGTCTTTGGGGGTTGGATTTTCGCCTCTTATTTTTCTTGCCATTTTAAGACATGCCTGTGATAATTCAGAAGCTTCCTCAGCCGTCTGTTCCAATAAAGCTGCTTTGCCTATATAATCTACAATGTGTTCATTCATGTTTTCGTCTCCTTTTTGTAATTCTGTGGTATATGGGAATTTAGAACATATGGTTGTTCTAGGCATTCGTTACACGGATCTTCGCGTTCGTTCTTATTTTTATGAATACACGTTCCACAATACATATTGAAATATACTTCTTGATAATCTATTTCCATTTAACATACCTCAATTCATTAAACTTTTTCTTGCTATCCAATGCTTTGCTGATAGCTAAATCAATTCCGCTTCTTGATTTCAAATGATAATAATATAAATCAGAAAACGGTGTATTTAATCTGTCTGTTCGTCCGGCAGCTTGAGCCATAACCTTATAACTATAATTTTGACTATAAAATATAATAGTATCGGTTTTAACACAATTCCACCCCTCGCAACCTGCATTATACTGTACTAAATATACCCAACGGGTACTCTCTGGAATAGGCTGATGTTTGTGTCCGTTCCATTCTGCGATTTCAACATCGTCGCCATACGAAATTTCCTTTAATATTTCCAACTCGTAATCAAAGTTGTAAAATATAATTAGTTTCGGATGCTTTTCAAATAACTCACAAACTGCTACTTGACGTGAGTCGTCGCTATTAACTATTCTCCTTAATAAATAACATAGCTCGCTCGCGGTTTCCACCGGTTTATCCTTATATGGGTTCCAACGATTACGCATAGTATCCTTGTATGCCAAAATATCATACTTTGTATATATATCTTCATGATGTGATACTGTTTTCCTACGAAAATCCATAGTTATCAAAATTTTATTTCGTAACCGAATTAAGCGTCCCGTATTAATGTATCTGTCTATTTGAGGGAATTTACTAAATCGTTTATATATGATGTGTTCACGAGTAAATTCAGTTCGATTTTTATAAAAACCATTAGCTATGAATACCGGAATATAATCTTGCCAAGTATCGCCAGGCGTCGCCGACAATAAAATCCATTCATTATCTTTGGTTATCTTTAGGAAAGCCTTTACCCATGTACCACTTCCGACAACTCTTTGCTCATCAAATATAAAGAACGCATTCTTGATATTCTCGTATTTTTTTATGTTGTTCCATGAATCAACTATAACTTTATTGCTGTATAAATTTACATCCTTATTTGTAGAAAGTAAAAACGGTATCATATCAGCTTCCCATTCTTTCGTATCTCTTTTTCGTGCCGTAGTGATAACATATAAGTCTTTTACATCGTTATCATCCATTGGCACATATTCATCACTATCAATATCTCCACCATTTTGGACATAATAATATCCGAGTGCCGTTCGAGATTTACCACTTCCCACGCCACCACACAAGATACATCCATTTTGCATTCTTTCGATTGCACTTTTTTGATAATCCCGTAATCCGATTTTTGACATTTTTATCCTCCGTATTTAATACTCATTTGGAAATAGAATCGTTGTTACACTCCTGTCCCACTCTGTTATAATCCAGATTGTAACATCTGTATTTTTTTTTTGTGTATAAACAGCTAAAATTCTATCACCATTTCGTATAGCGTCATTATTCATTTTCACATCTTCATTACATGTATCACCCCAGTCACTACTGGTATATCTAGCCAACGATTCCTCTACAAATTTTTTAAATTCGTTATCTTGCTCTATTTTGTCGTTTATCCTATTAGTACATACAAGTTGTCCTAAAGAAAAATTGGACAACATTGGAATTTTTATAGTTAGCATGATTATAACTCCTTTCGAATAAAACAAAGAGTGCCTATTTTAGCATAGACACCCCTTGCGAATATCTTTTTTATTGTTTAGATGCATACTTTTCCGCAAATTCATCTTCTTGAATAGTTACATACATAGTTTTCAGATAAGCCTTTATGCCGCTTTTACCGTTTGCTTCCCATTCATAAGGATTCAAAATAAGATCCACGTTGATTATATCTGCAAAATCAAGCGTCTCGATACTTTCCTCATCAAGTTGTGTCTGTGCCCTTTTGGTTACCATTATGATTTTAGGCGGAATATTTCGGAAGCTTACCGAAACCTGAATATAATGCTTTGATTCTTCATCTTCGTCTCTAGCCGGAAGAATTTTTACATTCCAACCATCTCTGGCTAATTGTTCAGCCTCATCCGCGTCATCTATTATCACACAAAAATTTCTGTCTCCGGCTCTGTTGTATTTACTCTCGTTTCCTGCGAAATTTCTAAATATAATTCTTGCATTTTCTATAGCTAAATTTTCTACTCTTGACATTTTTGTTACCTCTTTCTTCATTGTTATTAATTTACAAACCATTCAAAATCACCATATTGTGAAATATCACAAATGGCATCGTTGACCATATTTTCATAATAAGAGCGATCGATATCCGCTTCTTTTCCGAGTTCTTTTACCATCTCGGCTTCAAGCCATCTGTATCCCTTACTACCTCCTGCGGCATAATATTTGCCGTCTTTTTCTCTCATTAAAAGTCCGCCATTACATCCCTGTTTTATAGGGCAAAATTGCCCGACTTTTCCGATAAATACATAGTTATGCGATTCTTCCTCTTTTTTACGAAGTTCAGAATATCTTTCGCCGGCATATTCAGCATCATACCTATACGACTTAAGCACTTTTTCCATATTCTCAGAATCTTCAGAATCCCAAGCCTTATGTAATTTTGCTAATTCTTTTTCCTCTTCAATTGTTAATTGAGGCAATTTCTCATTCATATCCAAATATAAACTAGAAGTCACACTATTTGTTACGCACATATCCTCAAAAGCAATGTCTTCTTTACTAAACAGCGTTTTGAATACATATGGTACTTGAAACTGTGTTCCCGTGGCAGTCCATTCTCCGGCATGCTTTCCGTCTTTATACTTTGCGATATAAACAGCATCATTTACAAGACACATTCTGTCGTATGTAGCCTCATGCTCAAATATATAACCATACATTTTACCATAATCCGATACAAACTGAATAATTTCAGACGTTGCATTTGGAATTTTTATTGAATCGGTTTTTATATGAGCAACTGTGAATCCTCTTGCTTGTACTTCATGTTTTAGGTTAACCATGAATAAAGCGCCACGTTTTGCGACAATATTATCGACATTTCGATTATCTTTAAATGGATTATCAAATTTTGCTGCTGTTAAACCGTAAACTGAATTAATAGCGATTTTCAAAGCTTGTGCCAAATCTGCTGCAGCTCCCTCGTCTGTAAGATACTTTGCTAACTTTCCATCCAGCATTGTTTTGGCAGTCTCAAAATCATTGTGCTTAATTGCAACACGAGCATCTCTTATTTCCTGAAACCGTTTTGTATATTCGCAGCCAAATAACTGTTCAGCTATAATGCTACTCGGATGCATAGAAGCAATATCCAATAACGCAATGTTACTATACATACCTGGTTCGGAATACACATATCCTCCCTCACCGATTTCTTCACCTCTATACATGGATTTTCCGAATTTAAATTCATAACCCGGAAATATAGGTCTATTCTGATTATCAAATCTGGTATAATCATCAAATCCGTCCATTAGAATATCGTCACTCGATGGAAGTCCCATATCACGATAATTAAATTGTTCCTGCGGCTTTCTGTTCTTACCAAATATAATTCTGGTTGTAAGAGAATTTGTTGTATCGTTCACAGTCATGCCCGCCACATCAGCTAATATCTCTCTGGCAATAAAATCTGCTTTTCTGGCATTAAATACAGCTTCCGTTGCAATAACATCGTTATCACAATATTCTGCAACTTTTGCCCATAATTCTTTAGGTACCGGTTGATCCCATGGTAGTCCAAGTTCTTGGTGATGAATACCCAATTCAATTTCAAACTTCTTTAATGATTGTTTTTTACTTGAAAAATCATAAACATCTGTATATGATACATTGTATGCCTCTCCAAAGAAACAATTAGGACTGCCATTAATTATTTTCTGTGATAAATTATACAACTGTTCATTTGTATAACCCATTAGCCGTGCGTAGAGTATATGGTTATCATATCTTCGGCAGTTAAATCCCACCAATCTGAATCTCATAAGGTCTTCTATCTCAGCCGGTGACGGATTAATCATCCGTACAACAGGCTTACCCTTACCCTCAAATTTCCAATTGACTAAGAATAAATTAGGGAAGACTTCTACATCGTAGAAAATAAGCTTTGCATCGTCATTATTTTTTCCGACAGATGGTTCCTCTGATTTAAAATTCATTTTACTTACAAGCTTTATACAGTAATCCGATTGATTTGTACTATTAGCAGCAAACGCTAGTATAGCATTTCTCATATCGGTAACGTCATATTTCAAACCACTATTATAAGCATCGTCCAATATTTTATGTATAAAATCAATACTCGGTTTTGTTGCTGGATGGATTTCTTTATTAAGATTACGCTTTATTAATGTTCTAAGTCCCTTTTCGCTTTTAACAGCTTCTATATTTATCATTTTGTTTTCTCCTTTCAATGGTAATCCAGAGCTAATTGTTGCAATAGGTAAATCATTACACCTAGACAGTTTACGTCTTAATGAACTTTTTCCTATAAAAACTTTAATTTCTATATCTTCGTCATATATTCTACTCAGGCGTGTTGGATCTCCTGTGTAAATATAATGAAGATGAATACCTGCTCTGCTTTTACTTAATTCGGCATAAGTAGCCGGCCATTTACTAGCCGCCTCTAGATTCTTCTCAAATGATTTTTTACCGTATTCGTCTTTAATATCGAAATCTATAACTATATGATTTACTGGGAGTTTAACGTAATGAAGTTTCGATGTATCGAGTTCTTCCAATTTTGTTGTGACATTATCCCAACTTTCATATGGAGTTTCATTACTGGTTGCGTATTGAGCAACGCAACCGGCACATTCTTTATCAAATATAGATTCCTGTTTATCAAATACAATTAAATAGCTGTCATTTTTTTTCTCGGCATCAATAACAGTTAAATTATCGATTTTTTCAGTTTTGAAACCACTATAATATGACCTGACACGAACGCCATCACTTAACGTATGACGTTCTTTATAATCCTTAAAGTAATTCTTTAGCTCTTCCTTAAAAGCTCTTTGTGATAACGGATAAGGTACTTTTGCCTCATCACAATACTGCTTGTACATTTCCCAAGCCGCTTTCAATGTTGTGCCGTTTTCTTTAGCGAATACATAATATGAATCCATTATATAATTATAAAAGTCATTAGATGCACTCATCATACTTATAGGTACGTAATCGTCATAATATCCTGTATTGTCTAAATATAAATTCAAACAATAGTCAGCAATAGCTCCTAATTCAAACCCAACTTGTTTCACTATTGTTTTGTACTCTTTCGAATTCAATTTATTTCCAGATGGAGAAACATCGATCAATCTTCGAATCAACCCCGACTTTGCATCTGTAATTTTAACTGGTTTATTCGTACCCATAAATAAGAAACATTTGAACTGATTTGAATATGTTGATTTAAATTTTTCGTTTACGGTCATGAGCTCATGCGACACCAAACTGTTTAATCTGGTATTATCCTCAATTCTAGATAAATCACCGTCATGTTGAATAGCAACTAGGGGGTTCGTTTTAAATGCCTCTAACGCAAAAGAGTTACTACTCGAACCTAATGCTTTTGCATCAAATACCGAATAGTAACCCTGAAATAATTGCTGTATAATATTTAAAACTGTTGATTTACCCGTACCCGCCGCACCATATAGAACCATAAATTTTTGAATATGTTTAGAATCTCCCGCCACAATTGAACCAATAGCCCATTCGATCTTATGGCGTTCTTCTTCCGAATATAAAGTAGACATTAATTTATCATACGCTGAAATATCCCCTTTTTCCAGAGGATAATTCAGTCTTTTGCTTGCATAATCTTTTTTATTTGTTGGACTATTTGAAAATATAAGTTTTTCGTCCAGCATATGAAAATTATCTCTCATCTGCTTTTGACAATACTTATGCCATGAGTCTATCATGCCTGACTCTGCGTCCCACATATGTAATATCTTTACAGTTCCTTCAAAACGTTCTTTATTTTCCTTAGCAAATGTATCTAGCTCCTTATCTATTAATTGCAACGCATCTTGTTCGTCTGTGGACCATAGTCCCCGTTCTTCAATCCAAATAGCATAGAAATCGCCTCCTCGAATCATAAGATCGGAACTCTTTTTAATGATGAACTTTGGATATATTTCAATCACGCCTTTTTTGCTGCACTTCGTAGCAACAATCATAAAGTCAATCATTATTCTGTTTACTCCTTATCTTTTTATAAATTACATAAGTTCCTGCAAGCAAAACTGCCACTGTTACTTTTCTTCGAAATGCGATTTGTTTGTTCAAGCATTCTTCAATATTTTTTAAACGATCTACCGTCATATGTAGTTCGATAATTGTTTTGTCCATAAAAAATCACCTCCATCATAAAATATCATTTAAGTACCATAACATTTGATACCAGATCTCAACGTTCCTAAGATCCCCATGTCCATGTACTATGAATAATCCGCCTGATCCATCTCGTTGATAATTTCTATCAAGGAATCGAAATATAATTTTCTCAACATAATCAGTATCGATTACAGCATCGCGCATGGTTTTTAATCCAAGATTTTCAATCATCTTCCAAAACCATAAACCCGTTCTGTTACCAATATCAGGATCATCCATTATTTGTTCTTCGATTTTTATTGCGAGAGCCACCATCATTTCTAGTACACTACATGGACGATTGTCGAGACAGGATGCAATCATTGCACTCTCGTAACCGTTTTCATATCCAAAACGATATCTAAGATTTATACCATCTTCTGCTCTATCAGCATCCATGTCAATTAAATTATAAAAAATTATACCATGCAATTGACAAAGCAATATCTTATACGATCCATGTGATGGTCTTACGAGCTGATACATCCATTTAAAATATTCGTTATCCAACTCGTCTTTTGTCATTTATACCTCCACTTTATATGGTGTTTTAGACACCACATCCACATAACGCCTTGTATCTCTTATGATTTCATAATAAACTTGCAATTCATGATTAACAACCATAACGACATCTTCCTCATATTCACCAAAATGCTCAAGTGCATCGCCTATTATTTTTTTCGAATCATTAATAATTTCATCATTATCATCTGTTAAGAAACCATCATCATAATATGACAATTCAATCTTTTCATAATCTGGCTCATCTCCAAATTCATCGGGAGATATCACTTGTATTGATTTCACAGCTCCATATCGTAGCGCATTATATCCGTTTTGATTTATTATCGAATCCGCCTTATCGATCGGAGATTCTTCGGTCTCTTTATCTTTAACATCTTGGTTTTTCTTATATACCGCTTTGACCGATTCAATTTCTTCCTGAATCAGATTTTCATATTTTCTTTTCAACATCATATATGACGCACCAAAGCCACAAATAGCACCGCAAGCCCAAAATATAAAATTCTTAGTACTCATAATATTCTTCTCCTTTACTCTTCTTTACCAATAGACATCACTGTTATAGCCAATCCGCCAAACAAAGCGGAAATACTCAATAAAATTCCGCCAGTAATATGACGCTTTCTTTTTGTGTCCAGCATTTCATCTAACATATAAATAATATTATCCAATCCCTCCATGATTAGCGTCCTCCTTTCAATACAGCTAACCCACCTATCAAACAAATTCCAGCCATCGCCGCAAATATAAAAGTCAAACTGTTATACATTTGTAACACCTCCTTTTCTTCTTAACGCCTGCTTGAACGCATCATCGTCTAAAAGATCACTGCCACCTTTATATACAACATTTTGTTCGGCGACTGTATATGTAGGCTTAGGATGTTCCTTATTCCAACGGCACATCTCTTCAAACATTTTGTTTTTATATTCAAATATCTTTTTTCTGCGTTCGTATTTTTTTCTCGTCTTTAATCTATTGAATTGATATTTTTTAAAATGTATAATAGCACTGATACTAACAAGTATCAATCCAAATGCTATTGCCTGTCCCATCTGTATACTCCTTAAAATATAATTTTTTCAACTTTAGCTACCTTACCGTTAAGTGGCATATATACATTACAATTGCCATGTAATTTTATAATATTAGGTAACTTTTGAGTATCGACTATGAATTCTACAACATCATTATTATAGCTCCATTGATGAGTATAATTTGTGTCTCGATCATCTTTTTGATCTGCTAGACAACCGTAAAACACATTACCGGTGTCAGTTGTAATTCGATATTTAGAACCAATTTCACTGCCGTAATAACTTCCCATCGCAATAAGATAATAATCACTTTTGATTCCCAAATCACGTTCGCCATCGCAACGCATAAAACCGTCATAATCTGACCATCCCCAACGATCAATATATTTATACTGATCGCTGGACTGACTTGTAATTGTTCTATAATCCATGTATGTCTTAAACGAACTATCAATATTCGGTGTTGATATATCTATGTACTCTGTTGCCGAAGCGGATGCAGTATTTAAAGTCGTTACTGCGAATAATATAGCTAATATTTTTTTCATATCACATTCCTCCTATATCAGATCATATATTGGTCCATCCACGTTAAAAGTCAAAACAACGCTCGGTTCATCGCCGTCCAAGAAATTGCGATTTACCTGCTGTGTATAATCATAAATTCCAAAATCAACATAGCCATCGCCTTTATACTCAACATCGTCCGGTCTATAAACCCATCCGACGATTTGTCCCGCTTTTGTTCTTTCATATCCGAGTTGATCGTACAACTCGTTTAAAAAAATATGCCCTCTATCTTTTAAAACTTCATTTGCCCAATTTTGAACTGATCTTAAGAAGAAAAGATTATGGTCTGCATCTTTTTCCCAACCCGCATTACCGGCATCGAAAACACGTCTATACTCTGATGTTGTTACATCATCAACTATTGTAACTGTTTTTTCAACAGTTTTTTCTTCACCATTTTCATCTACAATTGTTTCGGTAACGTTTTCCGTTCTCACTCCGCACTTTAGCTCTTTATCGATTTTCTCACCAAATCTGGTGATAACACGTTTGCGATAATCTTTAAAATTATTATCGATAGCCGTGTATGCAGCCATCAAAGCAACGTTACGCTTACGAAGTACATTATGAGCAGCTAATATGGACGCGATGCTTATTGCTCCTAACACGACTGCCGGCGCATAAATCTTAGCTAATTCCAGACCTGTTTTGGCGTATGTTATACTTAAGTCTTTTTTACAATCGTCCGCTGTATACTCCTCAATTATAAGTTCACCATCTTTATCGGTAGTTATTTGGCCTTTTTCTTCAGCAGCGTGTATCTTGTCAACGTTGTTTTTTGTCTCGTTCAATATATCATCGATTTTAGTAGTTGCTTTACAAGCCATAACAGCGCCCACAACAGTTCCTACAACACCTGCAAACATCATGATTTCAGGGCTGTGTTTTTTTATTTGTAATCCTATTCTATTTATTGTAATTTTCGCATTCATAATTATTTATTCTCCTTTTCTTTGTTTTCGTTTAAAGATCTCACATGATCTATTAGATGCACTAAATACCACTCAGCTTTCTCCAGATCTTGGATGCCGTTTTTATTCTTCCAACGGCAAATATATTTTATGACGTTTCCCGTATCCGTAGCTTCAATACCTTTTAATTCAGAAGTAAAAGCCTCAATCACATCAATTACTTCCATACCATTTTTCGATTTATAATGCGATGGATGACTCACCATCACATCTTTTGATTCATACATAAATCATCCCTCCTTTAGAATTGCCGTTAATCCCCCAAAGTTCTTTTCAGATTCCAAATATAATCTTTTTATAGCTCCTTGTAATGTTTTCGAACGTACTGCTTTCTGCTTTCGTTCCGATACCAACATACCGTCTATAATTCTTGTGTATACTATATACTCCAAAATATATGTTTTCATAATAATCTCCTTTCTTAATCTATCGCTAAAGCTCTTGGTAATTTTAAAATATAACCGTCTCGCACCCGAACAACGCTTGATCCTCTTAGATCTATCCAACCGTAGTTGTTACAAGTATAGTTGTGTGTCGTTATGCTTGCCAAGTCATATAATTCGGCTACTGACACGACTTTATATTGATTTAGAATATCATACATCGCATCTAGTACAGCTTCTGCATCGCCCCTCGTTTCGAATATAATTTCATCATAGTCAAAATTATTACGAACCACTGGTGATCTGTAATCTCTACTTCTGTCATCATAATATCGACTGTAAGAAACTTTAGACGAATTACCTTTCTTATTTTTTATTTCGCCATACAACAGCATATTAGTGCCATTAGTAACAATATCCGATACTAGCTTTTTTGCAGCCGGTAATAATACTTCTGAGAAAATATAACTTTTCACATTGCTGACATCTTCACTAAGAAATGTATCAGATAACTTGCGTATGCCTGACTTTTTCTTAGTCGATGTCTTCCCTGAAACAACTTTTTCTACTTTTTTATCAGTGTTTTGTTCTCTAGTTTTATGAGAATTAGATGGGTAATTTTCCATGATCACTCCTCCTTTCATTTAACCAATTCTATTTTTCCAGGTAATGATACCCTTGTTCTTGCAGTCAGGTTATTATTTTTCTTATACTGATATGCCAAATTACTCCTGGCTTTTATTTCAGATATTGCGTATGTTGTTCCGGTCCAATTTGTTTCGACCACGGTATCGAATTTTTTTATTGGACCTTTGTATATGTATTTATTCATTCTGCGATATTCCTCTCAATAAAAAATAAAAGAGAAAATACCTAGTTAAAGGTATCTTCCCTTTTTCGAATTCTGTTCAGTTTTTATTTGGATCATTCTTCCTCTTCAATGATTTCATTTTCATTGTCCGAAACCACCATAACGGGTTCTTCGTTCTTTGCCTTACGCTTGTCTAATACATTCTTCACCTTCTTAACACCGGCTACTACTGCCAATGTTATTCCACCTCCGATAAGCATAGCCAATCCTGTTGGCATACCTGAACGCTCGTCCATTACTTCCTCTGGTTCTCCGACTACTTCAATTTCGTCATTTGTCATAAGTTCTTCATTCATTTCGTTTTCCTCCTTAAAAATATAAAAACTTGAAAGATTGTTCTTCCATAATACACATTGTTTTTTTCGCGTATTTAATTTAACAATAATCGTACTCCGGTGAAACTGCGTACTCTATAGCTAAACACGGATTTCCATCGTCCGCCAATAGTGGCACATATGATATATCTATTAGACCTCTATCTATATTCCAACCTAATTGGTCACCCATTTTAGTAAAACTCAACCCGAGTTCATAATAGAAATCATTCAAAGATATATATGACTCGCTAAGCATTCGCCTGTTTAGTTCATTTACTATTTTTTTAATAGTGTCTATATCCGATTTAAAATATCGACCACTCACCGAATCATAACAAAGTGTATCTCCTTTGGTTGTAATTATCACCTCTTTATTATTTATCGGATTGTTATCCATCTTTTCTTTTACAACTTTCGTTTTTATTGCGTCTGCTTTCTTTTCACCTATAGTTTCCACTACTTTTTCTTGATAGCTTTTTAATGTAGCCTCTGTCATAGCATAAGCAGTTGCTAAAGCAGTATTTCTTTTAAAGCTGACAGTAGAAGCACCAACTAAGCATACCGAAGAAACGACTATAGTTACCGCTGATGGAATATAAGATTTCCAAGTACATTTTGCTATTTCAATAAGTGGTAACTTAGTTACATTCTGCTCTTTTTTTTCATGTTCAATATTTTGTAAAGCTTTGGGAGTTGCTCTCACAGCCATCACCGTAGCCGAAATCATACCTGCAATTCCTATACCTGTTAATATTTCAGGGCTGTGCTTTTTTAATTTTCTGCCTATATTCTTCGTTATCATTGACAAATTTTTAGACATAATATTTCTCCTTTCAATTATTGATTAATTGATCCATAATATCCTCAGCAACACAAACTGCTATTGAGAATACGTGTTCTGTCTTTTTATTCAGTGTAGAAAGTCGATACATTTCATCTCTAAACCTCTCGACAACACACAATGGCGGTATTGACGTGTCTTTTAATAAAATATCAATAAGTTCTTCTGCCGCCCATTTGGAATTGCAAACTTCTAAAAAAGAATATCCATACCATATACCCAATTCCTCTAAATAGTATATATAATCTTTTACAATCTCCACCGCTGCCTTATTGGGTGAATTCATATACATATCTCCTTTCAAGAAAAAGAAAAGAGCCCTTGTTAGGACTCTGTTTTCTTATTGTTTATCAGCGACTGCTTTTGCTACTTCTTTTGCAATTGTTTCTTTCGTTTCCGTTTTTTCTATAACGCTACTTGCGATAGGTACCGCAATAGCTAATATAGATATAATCGGTTTTGCTACTTTCATAACTTGCTTAATGTTTATCATAAAGCACTCACCTCCCTTCATAATAGAGATTGTTATTTACGCGTGTTCACAACCAACCATCGAGATAATCCGATGTTGGAGCAAATGGCATGGAAATTAAACATACTTCCATACCGTCGTCGGTCGTTACAAAATCGTGTTCGAAATCTATCCAACTGTAACCATAAAATGACAAGCCAGCATCTATACTCCAACCTATGGAATCTCCACCATCGATTTTATCAACGCCTAAAAACTCATATAGTTCATTTAACGTAGCATATCCGCGTAAAGTAAAATTTCTATTAAAATGATACTCTGCCGCTATCACATCTACTTTATTTGATTCAAAATATCTTTTTGAAAACATATCATAAAATAAACATTTTTCATCAGACGACACCGATGGTTTTGTATTATCATAAACATCTTTTGCTATCTCTTTATCTACAATACTGCTATTCTCATACAACTCATCAACTTTATCGCGATATTCATTATACGATTTTTGTAGCAAAGCATATGCACTTATAAGAGATGCTTGTTGTTTTTTGTTTAAAACATTTGCACCTAATATACAAGCTATAGTTGAAACACCTATAATTATAGTAGGTAGATATATATGAGTCGTAGTTATGATTTTTTCTTTATTCGATAATTTATCACCTTTTTCTTTTTCTGCCTCTTCTATAGAATATAAAGCTTTAGGTGTCGCTTTAATTGCACTAACAGCAGTAATAACGACACCTGCCGTACCTATACCGGTAAGAATGGTAGCTATGTTTTTCTTAAAGAAACATCCTGTTTTACTTAGTAATCTATTCATTCCATTCACCTCCTCCCATTGCAAAAATAAAAGAAAAGAGCCCTTGTTAGGACTCCGTTTTCTTATTGTTACTTCGACAATAATCTATCGAGTTTTTCTTCCATCGAATCAAGTTTATATGCCTGTTCTTTCATTAATCTCATGCTTAAATTTAGTGCCTTAAAAGATTTCATTAAGAATTTGATTTCCGACATATCTTCTATATCTATATCGATATTGCCGTTAACAACCTCCGTCATTACCATCTTTTTTAGTTCATCCATTTCTTCGATTAATTTGTTTGTTGTTTCTAACATAATAATTCTCCTTTCAAAATATAAACTCGTGGTCTATTGTTTCCATAATACACATTGTTTTTTTCGCGTAAAAGAAAAGAGCCCTTGTTAGGACTCAATTCGTTTAAATTACATCAGACTTTATTTTCTTTTTTCTAAATAGTTTAGTAGTCAATCCCTTCAACCAAGTTGGTTTGATCGTTACACAGATATAGATAGCAGATATTACAGATGTAATACCATATCCTATACCTAATAGTTTTAACCAGCCACCCCAAGTTATTGGTTTACTAAGCCATTTTTTTATTCTTTTCATAAAATAAAACCTCCTTATTAATTCTTCATAATACACACTGTTTTTTTCGCGTAAAAAGAAGAGAGCCCTTGTTAGGACTCAATTCTTTAATGAGATTTTTTGTCAAATTGTCTTTTTATAAACCATATTATTCCTGCTATGCATACGATTACATCTCCAAATACTATAATGCAAATAGCACCTCCTGTGCCGACAGCCATTATAATAAAAGCTGTTAAGAGAATCAGCATAACTAATAAAATTGCCATTAAAAACATTTTATCACATCTCCTTTCATAATAGGGAGTGTTTATTGTGCGTATAAAAAGAAAAGAGCCCTTGTTAGGACTCTATTTCCTTATCGTTCATTGGGAACAACAGAATTGAGTAATTTTTCAAGTCTGCCTGTGAATTCGCTTTGTTTATCCATAAATACTATTCCTGTTGTAGATAGTTCGGCGGTTTTTGAAGCGATCATGGCTATTAAAGGATCGTTTGGTCTCTCCTCAATTAGCTTACACACTAAAAATCCTACCTCTCCAATCTCCTGGAATAATTTTTTGATGTTTCTAACATAATAATTCTCCTTTCAAAATATAAACTCGTGGTCTATTGTTTCCATAATACACATTGTTTTTTTCGCGTATTTCAAATATCACGTCTATCGAATACAGTTTCCCATCTCTCTCGTGATAAAGGCTTCATTTTCAGAGCCCACATTATTTGCCGAACTGTAACCGTTGGATATAAGCCGTCATCAGAACACTTTTTTGCTCGTTGTTCAAAATAGCCTTTAAAATAAGGATGTAAATATATTTCATCAGTAAGCCACGGATCAACTTCGCTCCACCATGTACTTTTTGTTTCAACATCATATCTCTGCTGTATTACAGCTAAACCTTTTTCGTCAATTTTATATAACGTACAACTGTCGTAAACCGGATGATTACAAATATAAAGTTGACCATACATTGATAAGTAAATTTGCGGTTTATTATAATGATAACGCATTTTATGCCTCCAAGGATAAAAGTAAAAGACCATGTTGATCTTTTACTCCGGAACTATAACTTATCAATTACTTCCTCGGCTTAAATTTACTCCATAAACTTCTAAATGTTGTCGATGTAAATATACCTTTTTCCTCAAACTTAAAACCTTTCTTTAGCCAGACACTATAAAACACAATCGGTATTATGATTTCTGCCGCTGCTATTCCCGCTTTGAAATATCGATCTTTAACCTGTTCTTTAAGCTGTTCTGCTTTGAATTGTTCCTCGCAACTACGAGCATCGTTTTCCGCATCTAATTGTTTTTCTTTTATTATTAACTCATCAGACTGCAGAGTATTTTCCATCTCGCGTCGTTCTTTCTTTTCTTCAAATTCCAGCCCCATTCTAGTCTCATCGATTTTTAAACGGTACAACGTGTTTAAATCATCTATTGCTAACTGCTTTTCTTTCGATCCGTCATCTAGCGTTTTTAGACTTTCAATTTGTGCTATAATTTCCTCATCTAACAAATCTTTAATGTTTTTTTTCATTTTAGCTCTCCTTTCAAAAATATAATTTTTCATAGTTCCATAAAAGAAACTGTTTTTTATGCGGTTCTTATCTATCCTTTACCACAATAATAAAATAACATATATTATTGTAACCTGCGTGCTGAAAAAAAGAGAAGTCCAAGTTTCCTTAGACTCTCCCTTTTTAATTAGTGGTTAATATGTTATCTTTTCTTTATGTAGTAATCAACTGTTATACCATCAATTCCGTAATATGATCCAAATTTGTACATATGGTTTTTAACTTCCTTTTCGATTTCTTCGTTTCTCATGATTTTTCCATCCGTAATTCCACGTTTGTAACCATTACTAACTCCGCTATCGTATCCGGCTTTATATAAACCGATACAAACTGCTATTGTGCATATCACTAATGCTATACTAATTAATACTCTTTTCATAATTCATACCTCCATTTTTAGTAATATTAACTACTATTTTCTTCATAAAGAGATATGTTTTTTTTGCGCAAAAAAAGAAGAGAGTCCTTGTTAGGACTCAATTCTTTAATCTGTTGAATAAATACTACCGTTCGTAGTTTTAGGAATACAAGAAATATCCCAAACACGAATAACTTTCAGTTCGTTTACCAATGACCACCATTCCGTATTAGAAGCTTTAAATACTATATGCCATATATGTCCATCTGACCAAATCCTAATACGTCCGTATAATAACGTTTTGACGCAATTCCGATTTTTGTTAATAACCTCTATGGTTTTTAGTACATCATCTTCGAATACAATAAAATGATGAGTTTTGATTATGAACTTATTCATAAGTTTGTTAAGTGTATTGTTCATATTTATCTCCTCCTATCATAATAGGATATGATAAATATGCGTAGGTTTATCTTCTATACTTACTTAACAAATAGAAAAATTTTCTATATCGATCGTAATATACATCCCTTGAACAAGGCATGTTAAGTTGTAATCTAAGTGCCTCATAGGATAATCCGTGTGCAACAGCTTTTAAAATATAATCTGCAAGATCGGTATCAGCATCGTTGGCTGCTTTAATAACCATATCCATTCTCTCACGGTAATATAATCTTTTTTCTACTACATCAGCCGTATAATCTGTTATTTTATTGGTTTGACTATTATTCTTTAAATGCGAAATTTTAGTAAAATCCGACAATTCATTATACTGCTTTTCCCATAACGGATATTGTAAACAAAAATGCTTTAATTCGTAATAGCGGTGTTTATCAATATAATATTTGTTCTTTTCTGAAATCTCCGGTCGTATAGTTGTACTCATTCTATTTCTTTTCTCCTTTCCATATGTACCCAGTTTCTTTATATAGTTTTTGGGGCGAAATATAGTAATTGATTCTACCATATCTCGAATCCATTTCTTTTATGGTTGTTACTAATTGCCCATTCCTTGTAGCTGTTCCTATAGGTAACCAACCAACTATAATACCAGCCCTAATCCAATGCGCCTCTTTTCCAAATACTCTTGCAGCTACTGCAACCGGTACAGATCCTTCGGCAAATTTGATTTCATTAATCGGTTCATTTGTTGTTTTTTCATCGACATTCTGTTCTTTCATCTGCTTTCTCCTCCTTTCAACTGCTATTCTAGCTTAAAAACGACTTCTTGTAAAAACACATCGAGTGGAAATATTCACCGTTTTTTCAACTTCATTGTAAACAGACTCCTTTCTAAAAAATACATGCAATGTTGATTTTGAAAAAAAAAGAAAACGCATGTGAGAATCGAACTCACACCCCCAGATAGATATATCTGTCGCTCTACCAATTGAGCTAATGTCATTTTCTTCATAATAGGTCTTGTAAATTTCGCGTATTAGTGTTAAAATATGTTACATTATGATAAAAATAAATGAGAAATATTGTCCTTTTTGTAAAAATAAGTTGAAATATTACGATAGTGTAAAAAGAATACTTAAAACAAAAGGTGGAAAAGCTAAAAAAATTATAATTCGTAGACTTCGTTGCATTTCGTGCAAATCATTACATAGAGAAATTCCCGATTCAATAGTACCATATAAAGAATACGAATCTGAAGTAATTAAAGGTGTGATTGATGGATTAATTACCCCTGAAACTCTTGGATATGAAGATTATCCTTGCGAAATGACTATGAATCGTTGGATCAATGCAAAAGATAAACTTCTAAAAATATAATTTAGGTGTAGGAGTTGACATTTCCTACACTTTGATGTATAATTCTTTCTAAAATAATTACAAAGGAGAGAAAAAAATGTTGATGCCTTGTCCAGAATGTGCTTTAAATGTTAGTGATAAAGCTGTATATTGTCCTCATTGTGGCTTTCCGTTACAGCCTGAAAAGATAACCAAAAGATTGAAAGGAAAAAATAATAAACGCCGTCGATTGCCTAACGGCTTTGGTCAAATAAGTGAAATCAAAAATAAAAAATTGCGTAATCCATTCCGCGCAATGGTAACCGTCGGCAAAACAGAAACGGGTAGAAGTATTTGTAAACCACTCAAGCCACAATCATATTTTCCAACTTATAATGCCGCATATGAAGCATTAATAGAATATAATAAAAATCCATATGATCTTGATTCTGCTATCACTGTATCTGAACTATATGAAAAATGGACTAGTGAATACTTTAAAACTTTAAAATCTGATTCGAGTATTCGTACGGTTACCGCCGCATGGTCTTATTGCTCATCGATATACAATATGAGAGTCAAGGATATTAGGGCTCGACATATCAAAGGTTGTATGGACGATGGCGTAGCTATAATAAAAGGCGAAAAACGACTACCTTCTGCGAATATGCAATCCCGAATAAAATCGTTATTTAACTTGATGTTAGACTATGCTTTAGAATACGAAATAGTAGATAGGAATTATGCTCGAACTTTTAATACTTCGTCCGATGTTTTAAAAGAATGTGAAGAAAACACTGACAGTCATATAACATTCTCGGACAAAGAAATATCAATATTGTGGGATAATCTTTATAAAGTCCCATATGTCGATATTTTGTTAATACAATGCTATTCTGGATGGCGACCGCAAGAACTTGGTTTAATTGAACTAAAAAATATAGACTTTAAAAACAATACTTTTATTGGTGGAATGAAAACCGAAGCCGGAACAGAAAGAATTGTTCCGATACATTCAAAAATAAAAGAGCTTGTTAAATTTAGATATGACGAAGCAGTTAGACTGCATAGTAAATATCTTTTTAACTGCCCTGAATCAAAAAATAGTGTCAACCTTACATATGACAAATATAGAAGCCGTTTCAAAAAAATTATAGAATGTTTAAATTTAAACCCTGAACACAAACCACATGACGGTAGAGTATATTTTGTCACAATAGCAAAGAAATATAACGTTGATCAATACGCTATAAAATATATAGTCGGGCATAAAATCAATGATATAACAGAAAAAATATATACTAAGCGAGAAATATCCTGGTTAAAATCAGAAATAGAAAAAATTAACTGATTTACAGTTTTAGTTGTGTAGGAATTTAAGTATAGGAGTAGTGTAGGAGTAATGTAGGAATTACGTACATTACTCCACTTTTTTCAACTTTTTATCACTCCTTAAACACGCATGTTTGCTATGTTTATTAGAACTTACCAGCCTTTGCAGCTTCCTCTACGGCAACGGCAACAGCAACTGTTGCGCCAACCATAGGGTTGTTACCCATACCGATAAGACCCATCATTTCAACGTGAGCAGGAACTGAAGATGAACCTGCGAATTGAGCGTCTGAGTGCATACGACCCATTGTATCTGTCATACCGTATGAAGCAGGACCTGCAGCCATATTATCAGGGTGAAGTGTACGACCTGTACCGCCGCCTGATGCAACTGAGAAATACTTCTTACCTTGTTCGATACATTCTTTCTTATATGTACCTGCAACAGGGTGTTGGAATCTTGTTGGGTTAGTTGAGTTACCTGTGATAGAAACGTCAACGCCCTCGTGGTGCATTATAGCAACACCTTCACGAACATCGTCTGCGCCGTAGCAACGAACGTTTGCTCTTTCGCCCTTTGAGTAAGCTGTTTCCTTAACGATTTCAAGCTTACCTGTATAGTAATCAAACTTAGTCTGTACATAAGTAAAGCCGTTAATTCTTGATATGATTTGAGCGGCGTCCTTACCAAGACCGTTAAGGATAACTCTTAGGTCTTCCTTACGAGCCTTGTTTGCGCTTCTTGCAAGACCGATAGCACCCTCAGCAGCTGCGAATGATTCGTGACCTGCAAGGAATGCGAAACATTTTGTTTCTTCTCTTAGCAGCATTGCGCCAAGATTACCGTGTCCGATACCAACCTTTCTGTCGTCGGCAACAGAACCAGGAATACAGAATGACTGCAAGCCAAGACCGATTTTCTCGGCAGCCTCTGCAGCTGTCTTAACACCGTCTTTAATTGCGATAGCCGCACCTACTGTGTAAGCCCAACAAGCGTTTTCAAAGCAGATTGGCTGAATGCTCTTTGTGATGTTGTATGCATCAACACCGGCGTCATCACAGACTTTCTTTGCTTCTTCTATTGATGAAATGCCATGCTTTTTAAGCTCAGCATTGATTTGATCTATTCTTCTTTCATAACTCTCAAATAAAGCCATTATATATTTACCTCCCTTTTCAGATTATTCGTGTCTTGGGTCAAGAAGTTTTGCAGCATCGTCAACTCTTCCGTATTGTCCGCTTGCCTTTTCCAAAGCTTCGTTAGCGTCCATACCCTTAGCTATCATTTCCATCATCTTACCAAGATGAACAAACTTATAACCGATAATTTCGTTGTTATCGTCAACTGCAATCTTTGTTATGTAACCTTCTGCAAGTTCAAGGTATCTTGGACCCTTTTCAAGTGTTGCATAAGTTGTACCAACCTGTGATCTAAGTCCCTTACCAAGGTCCTCAAGGCCTGCACCGATTGGAAGACCGTCCTCTGAAAAAGCTGTTTGTGTACGACCGTAAACAATCTGCAAGAAAAGTTCTCTCATAGCTGTATTGATAGCATCACAGACAAGGTCTGTATTAAGAGCCTCAAGAATTGTCTTGCCTACAAGAATTTCTGATGCCATAGCAGCTGAGTGTGTCATACCCGAACATCCGACTGTTTCTACCAATGCCTCTTGGATAATACCTTCTTTTACGTTTAGTGTAAGTTTACAAGTACCCTGTTGAGGTGCACACCAACCAACACCGTGTGTAAGACCGGAAATATCTTTAATTTCCTTTGCCTGTGTCCATTTACCCTCTTGAGGGATTGGAGCAGGACCGTGATATGCTCCTTTTGTCAAAGGACACATATGTTCTACTTCTGCTGAATATTTCATACTATTACTCCTTTCGATTTATGCGGCAAAATCCGCTCATTATCTTCATTATAACATATTAATTTCATTGTATCAATAAAAAAATATACAAAATTATCGTTTATTGTAACTTTCTTTTTACATAAAAACATCATATCTCAAATATTATCGTTTTACTATTGCCCAAATTCGGATAAAATGTTATAATGTTAGCGTAATTTTTAAAATATATTTTCTCACAGAAAGGCTAAATAATTATGAACGGTAATGTAATTGTAGGACAATCGGGCGGACCGACATCTGTAATCAATTCAAGTCTTGTCGGAGTTTTTCAAGGCGCTAAGCGTGCCGGCTGCGGTAAGATTTACGGTATGCGAAACGGTCTTGAGGGACTTTTGCAGGAGAGATATGTCGAGCTTAACGACTGTATCAAAAACGACCTTGATATTGAAATTTTAAAACGCACTCCTTCATCATTTCTCGGCACTTGCCGTTACAAGTTGCCACATTATGAAAAAGACAGTGCCGTATACGAAAAACTTTTTGCGATACTTAAAAAGCTTGATATTAAGCACTTCTTCTATATCGGCGGCAACGATTCTATGGATACGATAAAAAAGCTTGCCGAATACGCAAACAAGATAAACAGCGATATTACATTTATGGGCGTGCCGAAAACAATCGACAACGACCTTGACAAAACCGACCATACACCGGGTTACGGAAGTGCGGCAAAATACGTTGCGTCCGCAATGAAAGAAATCATCCTTGACACCGACACTTACACGACCGACTCAATCACAATAGTTGAAATCATGGGCAGAAACGCCGGTTGGCTTACCGCCTCGGCGGCGCTTGCAAGAACGGAGGACTGTACAGGTCCCGACCTTATTTATCTTCCCGAAACACCTTTCAGCTACGATAAATTTGTAAGCGATATTTTAGAGGTTAAAAAGCATAAGTCGTCTGCTATTATCGCATTGTCGGAAGGTATACGAAACGCCGACGGTCAATATATATGCGAAACACAAAAGGACGATATGAAACTTGACGTATTCGGTCACAAAATGCTTGGCGAAACCGCACTTTTCCTTTCTGATATGGTTGGTAAAGATACCGGTATGAAGTCAAGAGGTATCGTGTTCTCAACACTTCAAAGATGTGCGTCACATATCGTTTCAAGACGCGATATAACAGAGGCATACGACGCAGGTGCAACAGCCGTTGCGGCAGCGCTTGCAGGCGAAACAGGTAAAATGGTTATATTTAAACGTATATCAAACGAGCCGTATAAAGTGTTTACCGAAACTCACGACATCGGCGATATTGCAAATGTAGAAAAGACTGTGCCTAAGGAATGGATTACCCAAAACGGCACCTATGTTTCACAAGAATTTATAGACTACGCACGTCCGCTTATTATCGGTGAACTTACACCGTTTATGGTTGACGGTCTGCCACGTCATTTGACAATAGACTAAAAAGTCTTGTTGACTGCCAAATACAATGTAATTTTAAAGAGCTTATTCAAAAATGAATAAGCTCTTTTTTCACACTTTCTCCAATTTACCCGCTATTTCACAAACATACAAAAAGCAAGCCGAAAAATCGGCTTGCTTTTAGAATTACATATTTTCCATTGACTTAATATTTTCAAGGACTTTTTCAAGCATTTCTTTATACTTTTCGCCCTTAGCTTTTTCTTCGTCAACGACCTTTTGAGGTGCTTTTGAAACGAAACCGGCATTATTAAGTTTGCCTTCTACACGTTTAATTTCGCCCTCAAGCTTTTTCTTTTCCGCATTAAGTCTTTCAAGTTCCTTTGTCTTATCAACAAGTTCATCAAGCGGCAAAAATACTTCCGCTGACGGAACAACCACGTTTACGGCGTTATCGCTGATACCGCTCTTATCCGTCTGAACAACAGCCTCGCTTGCAGACGCAAGTTTTTCAAAGAATGCTGTACCCTGTTTGAACACGTCAGTTTTATCAGTTACGATAATAACCTTTGCTTTCTTTGACGGCGGAACATTCATTTCAGCTCTTCTGTTTCTGATAGCACTGATTGACTGCATAATAAGTTCCATACTCTCAACGTCCTTAGGGAAGTTAAGTTTTTCGTCATATTCAGGCCACTCACTTATCATAATGCTTTCGCCCTCATGAGGTAGATGCTGCCAAATTTCTTCAGTAATAAACGGCATAAACGGGTGAAGTAACTTCATTGTATTTGAAAGTACGTATGTCAATACATACTGCGCCGTCTTACCTGTCGGATTTTCCTTATCGAACAATCTCGGCTTTACAAGCTCGATATACCAGTCACAGAAGTTCTCCCAAATGAAATCGTACAAGTTTGAAAGTGCGATACCAAGTTCAAACTTATCAAGATTTTCAGTAACCGACTTAACAACGTCATTATACTTTGAAAGTATCCATTTATCCTCAAGCTGTAAATCGTTCAAATCAGGTAATTTATTTTCAGTTACATCAAGGTTCATAAGAGTAAATCTTGACGCATTCCAAATCTTATTTGCAAAGTTACGGCTCGCCTCGACACGTTCAATATAGAAACGCATATCGTTACCCGGTGCATTACCTGTTGCAAGAGTGAAACGCAATGCGTCCGCACCGTATTGGTCAACAATTTCAAGCGGATCGATACCGTTACCAAGCGACTTACTCATTTTTCTGCCCTGGCTGTCACGAACAAGACCGTGAATGAACACATGCTTAAACGGTACTTCACCTGTGTGTTCAAGTGCCGAGAACATCATTCTCATTACCCAGAACGGAATTATATCGTAACCTGTTACAAGCACGCTTGTCGGATAGAAGTAATCAAGTTCTTCTGTCTTATCAGGCCAGCCAAGTGTTGAGAACGGCCATAATGCCGATGAGAACCAAGTATCAAGAGTATCGGGGTCTTGACGCATTTCCTTGCCGCACTTAGGGCAAACTGCGCTGTCCTCTTTTGTAACAACAATTTCGCCGCAATCGTCACAATAGAAAGCAGGTATTCTGTGTCCCCACCAAAGCTGACGTGAAATACACCAATCACGAATATTTTCAAGCCAGTGGAAATACACCTTTTCAAAATGTTCGGGAACAAACTGTGTATCGCCGTTCTTAACTGCGTCAATAGCAGGCTGTGCAAGAGGCTTCATTTTTACAAACCACTGCTTTGAAACGATAGGCTCAACAGTTGTACCGCAACGGTAACACTGACCTACGTTATGGCTGTGATCCTCAACCTTTACAAGAAGTCCTTCGTCCTCAAGGTCCTTAATCATTGCCTTACGACACTCATATCTGTCCATACCCTCATACTTGCCGGCATATGAATTCATCGTTGCGTCATCATTCATAACCTTAATTTGTGCAAGGTTGTGACGTTGACCGACTTCAAAGTCGTTAGGGTCGTGTGCAGGAGTGATTTTAACACAACCTGTACCAAATTCTTTATCAACATATTCGTCCGCAATAACAGGAATTTCACGTCCGACAAGCGGAAGAACAAGCATTTTACCTACTAAATCCTTATATCTTTCGTCCTCCGGATTAACTGCAACTGCTGTATCTCCAAACAATGTTTCCGGACGTGTTGTTGCGATTATAACGTAATCGTCACTATCCTTTATAGGATACTTGATGTGCCAGAAGTGACCTGCCTGCTCGGCGTGTTCAACTTCTGCATCAGAAAGAGCCGTTATACAATGCGGACACCAGTTTATAATTCTTGAGCCTTGATAAATAAGTCCCTTATTATATAGATTTACGAATACTTCTTTAACCGCCTTACTGCAGCCCTCGTCCATAGTAAAACGTTCTCTGTCCCAGTCACATGAAGAACCGATTTTCTTCAACTGATTTATAATTCTTCCGCCGTACTGCTTTTTCCAATCCCATACTCTTTCAAGGAACTTTTCACGTCCCAAATCGTAACGGGTAAGTCCTTCGTTTACGCGAAGATTTTCTTCAACCTTAATTTGTGTTGCTATACCGGCGTGGTCTGTACCCGGAATCCATAACGCACTGTAACCTTGCATTCTCTTGTATCTGATAAGAATATCCTGAAGTGTTTCGTCAAGTGCGTGTCCCATATGAAGTTGACCTGTTACATTTGGAGGTGGGATAACGATTGTAAAAGGTTTCTTGTTTTTATCCACTTCTGCGTGGAAATATCCCTTTTCTACCCACTCATTATACAGCTTATCCTCAAATTCAGCCGGATTATAATTTTTTGCTATATTCTTTGCATCTTCCATTTATACTAACTCCTTTTAATTTTATCTTCCTAATATAAATACCGCCATAAAGGCAATTACCGCTAAAGCAAGTGCAATGTATTTGACTCGCAGGACCAACCCTTGGGTCGGCTCTTTTTTGAAAACTTTTTCAAGTATCAGTTCAGCTTTGAAAGTAAGAACTATCGCTATAAGACCGATAATAAAAGCCGTTATTTTAATAATCAAAAATACTCACACCCTTTCAATTTATACTCAGAAGAAAAAATACTCCATTTAATTATTATCGCATTTTAATGTATTTTTGTCAAGGTCAAACTTGTATAATATAAGAAAATATGTAGCATAATAAATTAATAAGCATAAAAGCGGACATATCCGAATAAATATAACTTGATGATAAAGAGCATTTAATTACAGCAGAGGAGGTTTTCTACACATGGATAACAACTTATCAAACAATCAGGCAATAATCATAGGAACTATTGAGGACGAATTTGTATTCAACCACGAAATTTACGCCGAAAAATTCTATACATTTACCGTTAAAGTACCTCGTTTAAGCGGTGCATCTGATAATGTCAGAGTTATGGTATCTGAAAGACTTATAATGGACGGTGAATACTGTATCGGCGATATGATTGAGGTGACAGGTCAATTCCGTTCCTATAACAGTTACGAAAACGGTGACAATCGTCTTGTTCTTACGGTGTTTGCAAAAGACATCTGCCACTTTGACGAAGAAGAAAGCAAAAATCCAAACACACTTTTCCTAAACGGATTTATCTGTAAAGAACCCGTTTACCGCACAACTCCGTTCGGTCGTGAAATTACGGATATTCTGCTTGCGGTAAACAGAAGTTACAACAAATCCGACTACATACCGATTATTGCATGGGGACGCAATGCTCGCTTTGCAAAAAATCTTCACGTCGGCGATAATGTAAAAATATGGGGACGTATTCAGTCACGAACATATCAAAAACGTATCAGCGAAGAAGAAACAATCACCAAAACCGCATACGAGGTATCTATCAATCGTATGGAGCTTGTTGAAAAAGAAGAAAAAGAGGAATAAAAACAAAGAGCAGACAAAACAGTCTGCTCTTTGTTTTTACAGTATTCTCACTTTATAATCTCTAAGCAAATAATTCATCTGCACAATATATCCTATAAACTGCGGTCCTGCCATAAGCTGACCGAAAAACGGCTTACCGTAATCCGACGAACCGCCGTCCAAAAGTGACGTTAATTTTGTTTTATCGCAAAGCGCCAAAATAGGTGCGTTCGGATCGGATATAATACCGTCAAGCAACGTCTTAACCGCCTCCTCATAATGCGGATTATGCGTTTTCGGATACGGACTTTTACGTCTTAGACGTACATCTTCAGGCAAGATTCCCTTTGCCGCTTCACGCAATACATTTTTAGAAACATTGTCACGATTTTTCATTTCCCAAGGTATATTCCAAACGTACTCGACAAGTCTGTGGTCGCAGAACGGCACACGCACTTCCAGTCCGCTTGCCATACTCATTCTGTCCTTTCTGTCAAGCAAATTCGTCATAAACCAATTTATATTCAGATACGAAATTTCACGTCTGCGTTTTTCCTCATCATTATCTCCGTCAAAAGTCGGCACTTCCGCAATACTTTCTTCATATCGCATACGCGAATAATTGTCTATATCCAAAGTTTTACGAACACTGTCAAGCAAAATATTATTTCTTATCGACAAATCATAGCACCATGGGAAACCGTGTGTTTCAAACGCTTTCTTCTCCCTAAACCATGGATAACCGCCGAATATTTCGTCCGAACATTCGCCGGAAAGCACAACTGTATGATTTTTCTTCACCTCACGACAGAAATACAGCAGTGACGCGTCTACGTCTGCCATACCCGGCAAATCCTTCGCCAAAAGTGCCTCCTCCAAAAGCTCCGTAAGCACGTTATTCGGGCAAACAAGATATGTATGGTTTGTATTAAATGCCTCCACCATTCTCGGCACCCACTTCGTATCACTGTCCGGCTGAAAATGCGACGCTTTGAAATACTTATTATTATCCTCGTAATCAAACGAATACGTTGAAAGTCTTTCGCCTTTTTTCTTCATTTCCATAGCACCGATTGCGGTTATAATACTCGAATCAAGTCCGCCCGACAGAAATGTTGCAATAGGCACATCTGAAATAAGCTGTCTTTTCACCGAATCATACACAAGCGAACGCACCTTTTCTATCGTTTCCTCGTAACTGTCTTTATGCTCACCGCTCACAAGCGACCAATATTTCTTTATTGTCATTCCGTGACGGTTGATTATCATATATCTTGCCGGTCGAAGTTCTCTTACATCTTTGAACACACCGACACCCTGTGTTCTTGCGGGACTTAGCGCAAACAGTTCACAAAGTCCCGTTTTATCAAGCACTGCCGATACGTCCGGATATTCAAACAGTGATTTCAGTTCGGACGCAAACACCGTCACATCATTTTTCTGTGTATAGAAAAACGGTTTTACGCCGAATCTGTCACGACAAGCAAAAATTCTTTGTCGCATAGAATCCCAGATAACAAACGCATATATGCCGTTCAGCATTTCGGCACATTTTTCGCCGTAATGTATGTAGGCATACAATAGCACCTCCGTATCCGATGCAGTGGTAAATTCGTATCCGTGAGATTTCAAATCGTTTCTTATGTCGTTCGTGTTATAAAGTTCACCGTTATATGTAATCACAAATTCGTGTCCCTCGACTGTACGTTTCATCGGCTGAAGTCCGTTTTCAACGTCTATAACCGCCAAACGGCTATGAGCAAACACTGCGTGTTCGCCAACCCATTCTCCCCAAGAGTCCGGACCTCTGTGACGCAGTTTTTCTGCCATACGGTGAGCAACAGCAAGATTTTCTCGTTCGTTCCTGACAAGGTTTGTCTTAAAATTTATAAATCCGCATATTCCGCACATATCCTCTGCCTCCCATTCGATATTATGCTATATCATATGCAAATTGCAAAATTTTGTGCAAGAAAAAACAGATAGACATTTTCGTCTATCTGCTTGTTTTTTCTTCTTCGTCCCACGGCAATACATCGCCGTCCTCACGCAAATAATCAATTATTTTCCAAACGCCCTCACCCGTTTTTGAATCAACTCTGAAAATCGTTTCGCAACCGGCAAGTCTTAACCAGCTTTCCGCTCTGTCGGGATCGGCACCGTCACTGTTTATCTGTGTAACTATTCCGATAACAGGTCTGTTACAAAGCGGTGTTACGCATGGCGGATACAATGAGTACGGCTCTCTCGAACTCATCAAAAGTCCCACAACATCCGCCTCAAACGTATACATTGCAATCGCATTTCCCAAGTTTTTGGTTTGTATGTACTCACCAGGCGTATCGATTATGACATCAAATCTGTTGACATACTGCGTCTTATGGTAATGTATTTTTTCGCCTTTAAGTGCCTGTGTAAGCGTGGTTTTACCGCACTCACTTCTACCGATAAGTATTATCTTTTTCATGTTTTTGTTATCTCGCAAACAGTAAATTTAAGAGTTCTTTCGGCATAGTCCATAATTGCACGAAGTGACGTTTCAACGTCCGCAACCATACCCGTAATTATAAGCGTACCGCTGAAACGGTCAACAAAGCTTAAATCAACATTTGATGTTTTTGTAGCCAAGTCTGCCGCTATAATAGCCGTTTCCGCAGGACTCATTGTAAGTATTCCGATTGCACTTCTTCCGAAGTCAATTTCGGGATTAAGTCCAAGTTTCGTATATAAAATAGGGTCAGGACTTGCAATAACGTGTGCAAGGGTAATTTGTTTACCCGGTACAAGTTCCTGTATAATTCTCAATTTATCGTCTGTCGATAAAATATCTTTCAATTCCACTGCCGTATCTTCCTTTCCGACAAATTCTTATTTTATTATATCACACTTTCTTTGAAAATTCCAGTCCTTTTAGAAAAACGTCCAAAATCCCAAAAATCCGAGTATGAAACTGTTTAAAATAAGCTGTAATACGAACAAAATCGGTATACCGACCGAAAATTTCTTTTTCAGCGTCTTGTGACGGAACACATTCATACCGATAATACCGCCTGTCGCACCGCCGAAAAAGCATACTTTCATCAATTTACTTTCTTTTATTCTTCTCTGTTTTCTCTTTGCATTTGATTTATCCGCACCGAACAGTGCGAATGCCCATATATTCATCAAAAGCAAGTATATTGCAATACCGAAAAACAAATATTTATTAGCCGTATCATTGCTGAAAAGCTTTATCGCATTCGGCCATGGCAGACTTTGAAACCAATCTGCCAACATTCCGAACAGCTTTTGCAGCCCCTCAAGCAATGCACGAAAACCTATATAAATATACTGTCCGGCGGTTTGCAATGCCTCATGTATATCCAATTAAACCCTCTCCCAAATTACATAGTTATTAATGTATTTTACAACAATTCTTTCATTTTTGCAACACCGTTTTTAATAACAATTATAAAGTCTTACCATTGTTGCAATAGCCTGTTCAACGGTGTAGTTGCCTTTCGGAGCAAATTCAGTATCAGAAACTCCTTCCATAATCTTCATTGAATTCATAATCGAAACAGACTCTCTCGCCCAATCAGAAATTAATTTTCCATCATCAAATGTCGTACCATTCGGCTCGACAATCGTCTTGTTTCCCAAAAATCCAGCCGTTCTGTAAAGAATAGTCGCCGCCTGTTCACGGGTAATATTATCATCGGGTGCAAAAGTTCCGTCGTCCATACCGTAAATTATCCCTGCACCCGACAAAAATTTAATTTTTTCATCATCACAATCGGAATATGAAACTTCGCTGATTTTATCTTCAAGCTGTCTTTCTGCGATAACCTGCTTTATTGCGTCCTGTTGACCTTTTCTTGAGTCGGCAATCGGATTAAATTCCGTTGCGGTAAGACGATAAATCAAATCACAAAATTCTTTTCTTGTTATACTTCTTGTATATTCATTTGTAAAATCTATCGGCAGTAAATTACAAGCCGCTGCCTTTTGCATTTCTTCTTTCGCCCAATCGCTCGCACCGTCTGATGAAAATATATTGTCTTCAGGCACAACCGCCACATCATCAGATGTAACATCACGCAAGTTATATCCTTCATATAAATATTTGGTTTGCAATATTGAATTTTCCGTATATAACGCATTTCTTGCATTTCCTATATACGGAAAATACCACAAATAATTTTCCTTAACCTCTCCGTGAGATTTGCTCGGTTCACCGTATCTTCCTACTAATATACCCGAATTTGCATTCACAACATAAGATTTTGTTTTATCCTTGTTCCATAGCTTAATATAATAATAGCCGTTATTCGACTGCGGTAAAATCACAGGCTCATAGCCCTGAAAATTCCAATACACATTAAGCCACTGTTGTAAATCTTCCTGTTCAATATCCGCACATTTTCCGTTATCTCCCACTATAACCGCGCTTTGAATATCGGATATATCATTCACTCCCAAAACGCTCTGAAAAGAAAACATTTCGGCAAATGCCGTTGTTGACATCATTGTCGCAAATATGATACCTATAATACAAAGCAATTTTTTCATAACTCTTCCCCCTCGTATAATATCTTTATAGATATATTTTTATATTCAAAATATCAATCGGTTTG
>ERZ791903.107-NODE-107-length-132075-cov-8.552235_pt1 | contig 132075 bp, 98 predicted proteins | sample MGYA00510148_ERZ791903 | MGnify/ENA primary metagenome ERZ791903 (study PRJEB30046, sample SAMN00792080) | human gut metagenome | study: EMG produced TPA metagenomics assembly of the A metagenome-wide association study of gut microbiota in type 2... | reverse complement strand
TGCAAGCCGGTAAGAAAATCGAGATTACCGTTGAAGAAAACCTTCGTGTCAGTGTGCGTGACTACGGACGAGGCATTCCGCAAGGAAAGCTGATTGAAGCCGTCAGTATGCTGAATACGGGTGGTAAGTACGACAGCAAGGCATTTAAGAAAAGCGTCGGGTTGAACGGTGTCGGTGTGAAAGCCGTCAACGCACTGAGCTCCCGTTTCGAGGTACGCAGTTACCGCGACGGGAAAGTCCGCATCGCCACTTTCTCCAAAGGTACCCTGCTGACTGACGAAACGCAGACCACCGAAGAAGACAACGGAACTTATATCTTCTTCGAACCGGACAATACATTATTCCTGAATTATTGTTTCAAGCCCGAATTTATCGAGACCATGCTACGTAACTATACGTACCTCAACACAGGGCTTACCATTATCTATAACGGTCACCGCATCCTGTCACGTAACGGTCTTGTAGACCTGCTGAATGACAACATGACGGCAACCGGCCTCTACCCTATCATCCACCTGAAAGGAGAAGACATCGAAATAGCCTTCACCCACACCGGACAATACGGAGAAGAATATTACTCCTTCGTCAACGGTCAGCACACCACCCAGGGAGGTACTCACCAGAGTGCTTTCAAGGAACATATCGCCCGTACTATCAAAGAGTTCTTCAACAAGAACATGGATTATACGGACATCCGCAACGGACTCGTTGCCGCCATTGCCGTCAACGTGGAGGAACCGATCTTCGAGAGCCAGACCAAGACGAAGCTGGGTTCTACCAACATGGCACCCGGCGGCATGACCGTCAATAAATACGTAGGCGACTTCATCAAACTGGAAGTGGACAACTTCCTCCACAAGAATGCGGACGTAGCCGAAGCCATCCAGCAAAAGATACAGGAATCGGAAAAGGAACGCAAAGCCATTGCAGGCGTAACGAAACTGGCCCGCGAACGTGCCAAGAAAGCTAACCTGCATAACCGCAAACTGCGTGACTGCCGTATCCATCTCAACGACCCGAAAGGAAAAGGGCTGGAAGAAGATTCCTGCATCTTCATCACCGAGGGAGACTCTGCAAGCGGTTCCATCACCAAGAGCCGTGATGTCAACACACAAGCGGTATTCAGCCTCCGTGGTAAACCGTTGAATTCTTTCGGGCTGACAAAGAAAGTGGTGTACGAGAACGAAGAATTCAACCTGCTCCAGGCAGCCCTGAATATAGAAGACGGAATCGAAGGACTGCGTTACAACAAAGTGATTGTAGCAACCGATGCCGATGTGGACGGTATGCACATCCGCCTGTTGCTGATTACCTTCTTCCTGCAATTCTTCCCCGACCTCATCAAGAAGGGACACGTATACATCTTGCAGACTCCTCTGTTCCGTGTACGCAACAAGAAAAAGACGCTCTATTGTTACAGCGAGGAGGAACGCGTCAATGCTATCAATGAACTAAGCCCGAATCCGGAAATCACCCGATTCAAAGGATTGGGAGAGATCTCGCCGGACGAGTTCAAGCACTTTATCGGCAAAGATATGCGCCTGGAACAAGTGACATTGCGCAAAACGGACGCAGTAAAAGAACTACTGGAATTCTACATGGGCAAAAACACCATGGAACGACAGAACTTTATTATAGACAACTTGGTTATTGAAGAAGACTTGGCATCATGAGAAAAGCAATATTCCCGGGTACATTCGACCCTTTCACCATCGGACATTATTCGGTAGTGGAACGTGCACTCACCTTTATGGACGAAATCGTGATAGGAATCGGTATCAACGAAAACAAGAATACGTATTTCCCTATCGACAAAAGAGAGGAAATGATTCGGGAACTCTACAAGGACGACCCTCGTATCCGGGTAATGTCATACGATTGTCTGACAATTGACTTCGCACAGGAAGTAGGAGCAAAGTTTATTGTCCGCGGTATCCGCACCGTAAAAGACTTCGAATACGAAGAAACGATTGCAGACATCAACCGCAAACTGGCAGGTATCGAAACCATTCTGCTTTTCACGGAGCCGGAACTGACTTGTGTCAGCTCTACTATTGTACGCGAGCTATTGACCTTTAATAAAGACATCAGCCAGTTTATTCCGAAAGGGATGAAGATCAGTTGAGAAGAATAGAACCTAAAATAACAAGATTATGAATAAGATTACAATATACGTTCTCCTGGCTTGCCTATGGACAGTATCAGCCGTACAAGCCCAGAGTTTCGGCTCGCCCGCCATGCGCAAGCTGCAAATGGCAGAGTTTGCAATCTCCAACTTTTATGTAGATAAAGTAGACGAAGACAAGCTGGTAGAAGAAGCTATCATTAAAATGCTGGCCCAACTCGACCCGCACTCCACCTACTCGGACGCCGAAGAAGTGAAGAAGATGAACGAACCGCTTCAAGGTAATTTCGAAGGCATCGGCGTACAATTCCAGATGATTGAAGATACGCTGTTGGTGGTGCAACCTGTCAGCAACGGTCCTTCCGAGAAAATAGGAATCCTTGCAGGCGACCGTATCATCGCCGTCAACGACAGCGCCATTGCAGGTGTAAAGATGAGTACGGAAGAAATCATGAAGCGTCTTCGCGGTCCGAAAGGCTCGAAAGTAAACCTGAAAATTGTCCGTCGCGGCGTCCAAGACCCGTTGGTGTTCACCGTAAAAAGAGACAAGATACCTATCCTCAGCCTTGACGCGTCCTATATGATTCAGCCGAAGACAGGCTATATCCGCATCAACCGCTTCGGGGCAACGACTGCCGAAGAATTCAAGAAAGCAATGAAAGAACTTCAGAAGCAAGGAATGAAGGATATGATTCTCGACTTGCAAGGCAACGGAGGAGGCTACCTCAATGCAGCTATCGACCTTGCCAACGAATTTTTGGGTCAAAAGGAATTAATCGTCTACACCGAAGGACGGACTGCCAAACGCAGTGACTTCTACGCCAAAGGTAACGGCGAGTTCCGTAACGGCCGCCTCATCGTATTGGTAGACGAATATACAGCTTCCGCCAGTGAGATTGTCAGCGGCGCAGTGCAGGATTGGGACAGAGGTATCATCGTAGGCCGCCGTTCTTTTGGCAAAGGACTGGTTCAACGCCCGATCGACTTGCCCGACGGCTCAATGATCCGCCTGACGATCGCCCGTTATTATACTCCCGCCGGCCGCTGCATCCAAAAGCCTTACGACAGCTCGACAGATTACAATAAAGACCTGATAGAGCGCTTCAACCACGGTGAACTGATGAATGCCGACAGCATTCACTTCCCCGACTCATTGAAAGTACAGACCAAGAAACTCGGCCGTACCGTTTACGGCGGAGGCGGTATCATGCCGGATTATTTCGTGCCGATTGACACCACTCTTTACACGGATTATCACCGCAACCTGGTAGCCAAAGGCGCCGTTATCAAATTCACCATGAAGTTTATCGAAGGACACCGAAAGGAACTGGCCAACAAGTACAAGAAGTTCGAATCGTTTAATGAGAAGTTCATCATAGACGATGATATGCTGGCAACCTTGCGTGAAATGGGTGAGAAAGAAGGCGTGAAGTTCAATGAAGAGCAGTATCAGAAATCGCTCCCGCTCATCAAGACGCAACTCAAAGCCTTGATCGCCCGCGACCTTTGGGATATGAACGAATATTTCCGGGTGATGAATACGACGAACGAAAGTGTACAGAAGGCGTTGGAGATTCTCAATTCGGAGGAATATCAGAAGAAACTGAGAGCAAATTAATCCTTATCTCTCCCGATAGAAAACACACATTTCTCTTTCACCTATCACCGTCGGTAATCAAACGCTTTATTCATCGAAGTTTCCGGCGGTGATAGGTTGTTTCTTAACCTATCACCACATCTATCACCTATCACCACCGGATTACGCTTCGCAATATAGTTCGGACCCTTTCCAAGCATACACAGTCATCATGACAAGGTGAACAAGTTCCTTAAACAAGCAGGAATACTTTGCTTTTCTCCCTTATATAGTTTATCTTTGCTACCGATATAGTCTACTCACCACAGCCGTGACGAATTCCTGCCACGGCCATGACGAGAAGCTACCACAGCCGTGGCAAGTAGTTACCACGGCCGTGACAAATGAACGATCAAGGCACCGGAACACAACTATCCTTATGCCTTAATCAAAGAATAAAGGCAGGACAACTTATATAAAGCCGCTTGATAACAAACAAACAACAGCTATATAACACAATCCCCTCTAAGTCCCAAAGATTATTAACCCGGTTTGCAACGACAAAATACGATGTCCTTACAAATAAAATAAATAGAAAATAATGGCAATACAATTTGAATTGTACAAAACTCCCCGTCCCAAGGACGAGGCAGACAAAGAGACATACCACGCACGTGTGGTCAACTTCCAGCATATCGACACGGATTATCTGGCCAGACAAATCCAAACGGCAACTTCACTGACCGAGGGAGACGTAAAATCTGTCCTCGAATCTCTAAGCCACTTTATGGGGGAGCGGCTCCGGGAAGGGGAAAGCGTCCATTTGGATGGTATCGGTTACTTTCAGATAAAGCTGAACAGCCAGGAACCAATCACTTCGCCCAAACTAAAGGCAAACCAAATCAAACTCAAAGCCAACATCAGTTTCAAGGCGGATATCAAACTTAAAAAGTCGGTAAGCGTCGTACATCTGGAACGAAGCAAAGTGAAACGGCATTCAGCCTCCCGCTCGAACGAAGAGGTTGACAAGCTCCTGACAAATTACTTCAGCAACAACTCGATATTGACGCGCCCCGACTTTCAAGGGCTGTGCAACTTTACCGCTACCACTGCCGCCCGGCACATCAGACGGCTGAAAGAGGAAAAGAAATTGCAGAATATCAATACGTATTATAATCCGATCTATGCGCCGATGCCGGGGTATTATGGCAGGGCGAAGCTATGAGAAATACGATCAGAATAGTAAAAAGAACTTGCCTAAAGACAGAAAGTAGTAAAATATTCTCTATCTTTAGGCGTACAATAAAAAAATAGATGTAAGCACAAACTTATATTTGAAGAAATGCAACACCTATATATCTATGAATAAACTAATACTAACCGGCCTGCTGGCAGCCGGAGCAATGACACACATTCAGGGTGCTCAATTTGCCGGACAAGAAAACCAACAACAAGACCCGAAGGATAAAAGCCGGCGGCCCAATATCCTTTTTATCCTGAGCGACGACCATACCTCACAGGCATGGGGAATCTATGGCGGAGTTCTGGCAGATTATGCTTATAACAGCAATATCCGCCGGCTGGCAAACGAAGGTGTAGTGCTCGACAACTGCTTCTGCACCAACTCTATCTCCGCCCCCAGCCGCGCCAGTATCCTCACCGGACTTTACAGTCACCGGAACGGGCTTTATACGTTAGCCGATTCGTTGGATACTTCAATTCCCACACTGGCAACCGTCCTGCAAGCCAACGGCTACAATACCGGACTTGTCGGTAAATGGCATATCAAATCGCAACCGCAAGGGTTCGACTATTATTCCATTTTCTACGACCAGGGAGAATACCGCGACCCTACTTTCATCGAAAGCAGCGACCCATGGCCGGGCAACCGTCCGTTCGGCGAGCGCGTGCCCGGTTTCTCCACCGACCTCGTCGCAGAAAAAGCGATCAACTGGATCAAGCAGCAGGACAGCAACCAGCCTTTCCTGATGTGCTGCCATTTCAAAGCCACCCACGAGCCATACGACTACCCGACACGCATGGAACACCTTTATGACGGAGTCACCTTCCCCGAACCGGAGAACTTCCTCGACTGGGGACCGGAAACGAACGGGCGTTCTTTCAAAGGGCAAACGCTCGAAGAACTGGGACATCGCTGGCGAGTTGCTTCCAAAGACCCGGACAAGTGGTGGTGCCGCTATCCCGGACTACCTTTCAACACCGACGGAATGCAACGGACCACCGCCCGGCGTGCAATTTATCAAAAACTGATCCGCGACTATCTGCGTTGCGGAGCCACCATAGACGACAACATCGGCAAACTCCTCAAAACACTGGACGAAATGGGTATTGCCGACAACACCATCGTTGTTTATGTCTCCGACCAAGGTTACTTCCTCGGCGAACACGGCTTCTTCGACAAACGAATGTTTTATGAAGAAGCCGCCCGTATGCCCTTCGTCATCCGTTATCCGAAAAAAATCCCCGCCGGGAAACGCTTGAAAGACCTGATACTCAACGTCGACTTTGCACCGACACTGGCCGAATTTGCCGGAGTGAAAATGGAGAATGTACAAGGACACAGCTTCACCGGCAACCTCGAAGGAAAAACTCCGGCAGACTGGCGGAAAGAAATCTATTACCGTTACTGGACGAATCACGCTATCCGCCCGGCACATTTCGCTATCCGTTCCGAGCGCTACAAACTCATATTCTATTACGCAAAGAATCTGGACATGACCGATACGGAAAACTTTGATTTCACTCCTGCATGGGATTTCTATGATTTAGAAGAAGACCCGCACGAGAATCATAATTTGTATAACGATCCGAAATACGCTCCTATCATCAGACAGATGAAAAAAGATTTATTGAATCTTCGCAAGGAAGTAGGTGACACCGACGAGAAATATCCGGAGATGCAGGAATTACTGGAGAAGTACTATAAATAAGATTTCACTACGGAGGACACAGAGTTTTTATAACGGTGCTGTCAACTTTCTGCTCAAACATAAATGAAAGAAAAAGTTCCGTTTTCCGTAAAAAAACTTATCTTTGTTCCCGGAAGATAATAATTCACGCATAAAACTCATGCCAAAAGATTTATTTTGCATACAATACACCAACTGCACAGGATGTCCCAATGTCAACGAAAACATCCTTGTGTATAGGAACCTACCCAAAGGAGCGCATATCCCGAAGGATAAGTGTACGCAAAACTGTATGCTTTTCATGATAAAAGGCGAATTACTTATCAACAGTGAAGAATATCCCGGAAATATCCTGCGCGAAAAGCAATTTATCCTGCAAGCTATCGGCTCGAAAATAGAGTTGCTTGCCCTCACGGACGTTGAATACATCGTCTACTGGTTTAATGAGTTACCCCTGCTTTGCGAAGAACGTTACCGTGAAATAACGGAACAGGCAGAAGCACCGCTGACCTACACTCCGCTTATCATGAGTGAAAGGCTTCATTATCTCATCACCAGTATGCCCGAATTTCTCGGTGAAGAATCACCTTGCAGCAAGTTCATCGAACTGAAATGCAAAGAGTTGGCTTTCCTCATCACCAATTATTATCCGACGCCTCAATTAAGTTCATTCTTCTATCCGATCAGTACGTACACAAAAAGTTTCCATTATTTTGTAATGCAAAACTACAACACGGTGAAGAACGTAGAAGAATTTGCGCATTTGGGAGGTTATACCACCACTACTTTCCGCCGGCTTTTTAAAAACCTCTACGGCATACCTGTATACGAATGGATACTGGAGAAAAAGCGGGAAGGCATTCTGGAAGATCTCCAGCGTACCAATATGCGAATTACAGAGATTTGTAACCGCTACGGTTTCGACTCTCTATCCCACTTCGCACACTTTTGCAAAGACTCTTTCGGCGACACTCCCCGAGCGCTGCGAAAGAAGGCGGCCAACGGTGAAAAAATCGGAAAGGTTGCCGATTAAGGAATAATTTCTTTAATTCCTTGCTCAATCAATCTATTTCCCCTATTTTTGCAGTCCGTAAGAGGTGTAAAACGTCGAAATTTTAGTTCTAACAATTAAATAATTTAAATTCAATCATTTATGTGGTTAAGTAATTCATCTGTAGGAAGGAAAGTGGTGATGAGCGTTACCGGTATCGCCCTTGTCCTGTTTCTAACATTTCACATGGCGATGAACCTGGTTGCAATCATCTCGGCTGATGGTTACAACATGGTTTGTGAGTTCCTGGGAGCAAACTGGTATGCGTTAGCGGCTACCGTAGGACTGGCTGCTCTTTTCGTAATTCACATCATCTATGCCTTCTGGCTGACAATGCAGAATCGCAAAGCGCGTGGTAGCGAACGCTATGCAGTGGTTGACAAGCCGAAAACCGTTGAGTGGGCTTCTCAAAACATGCTGGTGTTGGGTCTTATCGTAATCGTAGGCCTTGGCTTACACTTGTTCAACTTCTGGGCAAAAATGCAGTTGCCGGAACTGATGCACAACATGGGTATGCACGCCGACACACTGACGTTGGCTTATGCCGCAAACGGTGCTTATCACATCCAGCAGACTTTCTCTTGCCCGATTTACGTGGTTCTTTACCTCGTTTGGCTGTTTGCTCTGTGGTTCCACCTTACTCACGGTTTCTGGAGCTCTATGCAATCACTGGGGTGGAACAACAAAGTATGGATCAACCGTTGGAAATGTATTTCTAACATCTATTCAACGATTGTAGTACTCGGTTTCGCACTCGTAGTAGTGGTATTCTTCGCGAAATCACTGATTTGTGGCGGTGCTTGCTAAATAGTAAATTGTAAATGATTAAATTGTAAATAATATTATGATCAAGATAGATTCAAAAATTCCAGAAGGCCCGGTGGCTGAGAAATGGACCAACTATAAAGCTCACCAGAAATTGGTGAACCCCGCTAATAAACGTCGTTTGGACATCATCGTTGTGGGTACGGGTCTGGCAGGTGCTTCTGCCGCTGCTTCACTCGGTGAAATGGGTTTCAGAGTATTCAACTTCTGTATTCAGGACTCTCCGCGTCGTGCACACTCTATCGCTGCACAAGGTGGTATCAACGCAGCCAAGAACTATCAGAATGACGGTGACTCGGTTTACCGTTTGTTCTATGATACAGTAAAAGGTGGTGACTACCGTGCCCGCGAAGCTAACGTATATCGTCTGGCTGAAGTATCAAACGCTATCATCGACCAATGTGTAGCTCAAGGTGTTCCTTTCGCTCGCGAATACGGCGGTACGCTGGACAACCGTTCTTTCGGTGGCGCACAGGTTTCACGTACTTTCTACGCTAAAGGTCAGACAGGCCAGCAGTTGTTGCTGGGTGCTTACTCCGCACTGAGCCGTCAGGTAAACGTAGGTACTGTAAAACTTTACACCCGCTATGAAATGCAGGACGTTGTCATCGTTGACGGACGTGCCCGCGGTATCATTGCCAAAAACCTTGTAACAGGTAAATTGGAACGTTTCGCCGCTCACGCAGTAGTTATCGCTACCGGTGGTTACGGAAACGCTTACTTCCTGTCTACAAACGCTATGGGTTGTAACTGTACGGCTGCTGTTTCTTGCTACCGCAAGGGTGCCGTATTTGCTAACCCCGCATACGTTCAGATCCACCCGACTTGTATTCCGGTACACGGTGACAAACAGTCTAAACTGACATTGATGTCCGAATCTCTTCGTAACGACGGTCGTATCTGGGTTCCGAAGAAGAAAGAAGACGCTGTGAAACTCCAGAAGGGCGAAATCAAAGGAAGCGATATTCCTGAAGAAGACCGCGACTACTACTTGGAACGCCGCTATCCGGCATTCGGTAACCTGGTTCCGCGTGACGTTGCCAGCCGTGCCGCTAAAGAACGTTGCGACGCAGGTTTCGGTGTAAACAACACCGGTTTGGCCGTATTCCTCGATTTCTCCGAAGCTATCAACCGTTTGGGCATCGACGTTGTTCTTCAACGTTACGGCAACCTCTTCGATATGTATGAAGAAATCACCGACGTTAATCCGGGCGAACTGGCAAAAGAAATCAATGGCGTGAAATATTATAACCCGATGATGATTTATCCGGCTATCCACTATACAATGGGTGGTATCTGGGTAGACTACGAACTGCAAACCACTATCAAGGGTCTGTTCGCTATCGGTGAATGTAACTTCTCCGACCACGGTGCAAACCGCCTCGGTGCTTCCGCATTGATGCAAGGTCTGGCCGACGGTTACTTCGTATTGCCTTACACTATCCAGAACTATCTGGCAGACCAGATTACTGTTCCCCGTTTCTCTACTGACCTTCCCGAATTTGCGGAAGCGGAAAAAGCTGTTCAAGCTAAGATCGACAAGTTCATGAGCATACAAGGTAATGAATCTGTTGATTCTATCCACAAGAAACTGGGTCACATCATGTGGGAATATGTAGGTATGGGACGTACGGCAGAAGGCTTGAAGAAAGGTATTGCTGCACTGAAAGAAATCCGCAAGGAATTTGAAACCAACCTGTTTATCCCCGGTTCTAAAGAAGGCATGAACGTAGAGCTTGACAAAGCAATCCGCCTGTACGACTTCATCACAATGGGTGAACTTGTTGCTTACGATGCATTGAACCGTAACGAAAGTTGTGGTGGGCACTTCCGTGAAGAATACCAGACTGAAGAAGGAGAAGCCAAACGTGATGACGAAAACTTCTTCTACGTAGCTTGCTGGGAATATCAAGGTGACGATGAAAAGGCTCCGATATTGATCAAAGAACCGCTGGTATACGAAGCTATCAAGGTTCAGACCCGTAACTACAAGAGCTAATCGGTGAAGTTAAACATTTAAAAGAATTAGAAGACAATGGATAAAAATATATCATTTACACTGAAGGTATGGCGCCAAGCTGGTCCGAAAGCTAAAGGTGCTTTTGAAACCTACCAAATGAAAGATATCCCCGGTGATACTTCCTTCCTCGAAATGCTGGATATTCTGAACGAACAGCTCATCAGCGAAAGAAAAGAACCGGTAGTATTCGATCACGACTGCCGCGAAGGTATCTGCGGTATGTGTTCTCTTTACATCAACGGACATCCGCACGGTCCTGCAACAGGTGCTACTACCTGCCAGATTTATATGCGTCGCTTCAACGACGGTGACACCATTACCGTTGAACCTTGGCGTTCGGCCGGTTTCCCTGTTATCAAGGACTTAATGGTAGACCGTACCGCTTACGACAAAATCATGCAGGCAGGTGGTTACGTGAGCGTTCGTACAGGTGCTCCGCAGGATGCCAACGCTATCCTGATACCGAAGCCTGTGGCCGATGAAGCTATGGATGCCGCTTCTTGTATCGGTTGCGGTGCTTGTGTAGCTGCATGTAAGAATGGTTCTGCTATGTTGTTCGTTTCTGCAAAGGTCAGCCAGTTGAACTTGCTTCCGCAAGGTAAACCGGAAGCTTTGCGCCGCGCAAAAGCCATGTTGTCTAAAATGGACGAACTGGGATTCGGTAACTGTACCAATACTCGCGCTTGCGAGGCGGAATGTCCGAAGAACATCTCTATCAGCAACATCGCCCGCTTGAACCGCGACTTCATCATCGCAAAACTGAAAGACTAAATTTATTGCTAAGTTTTAAGAGTCGAGGGACAATTTGATTAATGACAGAATCCCCTGCCGGCACGCCGGCAGGGGATTTATTCTTATCAACACAAAATAATTAATATGAAACAACTCTTTCTTATCTGTATGACAACAGTATGTCTGCTATCGTTTCAAACGATACAAGGACAGCAAGTAGTTCCTGCACAGAGAGCACAAATGATCCCTGCCAAAAAAATGCAAATGACTCTTGCACAACCGGATGGCATCGCTTTCCGCGAACTCTCTTTTGCCAATGCATTGAACATGGCTAAAGAAGAAAATAAACTACTTTTTGTAGATTGTTTTACCACTTGGTGTGGCCCTTGCCGAATGTTGTCCAAGGTAGTTTTTAAAGATTCTCTGGTTGCCGATTACTTCAACCGCCATTTTGTCAATCTGAAAATGGATATGGAAAAAGGAGAAGGGATAGATATCAGAAAAAAATATGATGTGCGAGGCTATCCCACCCTTCTTTTCCTAAATTCAAGTGGTGAAGTAGTACATCGCCTTCTTGGTGCCGACGAAGCGTCTGCACTGTTGGAAAAAGTAAAACTGGGAGTAGAGTCCGGCGGAATTTCAGGTCTTAGGAAACGCTATGAAGCGGGTGAGCGTGACTCTGCTTTTGTCTGCGGATATATCAATGTACTTTCTGCCGCCAACCGTGAAGAAGAGGCAGGAAAAGTAGCTGCTGATTTCTTACAGGGAAAAGAACAGAAAATTCTGGAATATGAAGGTTATTTCTCAATATTCTACCGCTATATACATGATATCAACTCCTCGGCATTTTTATATGTGGTAAATCATAAGAAGGAGATAGCCGACAGATTTCCACAACAAGCTTCTTCGCTCAACCGTAGAATACTTGAAGACTGGATTAGCGGCTCTTATACATATCTGAAAGTGGATGAGTCGAAACATTGTACATTCGACGAACAAGGACTGAATGCTTATGTCACTCGTATGAAACAGATGAATGTAGCAGAAGCCGACATGATAGGCGAAAATCTACGGCTTAACAGAGACGGCATTATGAACCAGTGGGACTCGTTCGTAAAACGGGGAGACAAACTACTTGCTTCACACACAATTCTAGGCGATGAAGAACAATTATTGCAGTGGGTGAAATGGATGAACAAAGCATGTGCAGATATGTCATTACGCGAAAAAGCTGCTCAATGGTGCGAAAAAGCTTGTGCAGACTTAATAAAGAAAAACGAGGAAATCAAGAAAAATCTGCCTCCCGGTGCAATTCCTGCTATTTCTATGATAGATTATAAAGCACAGTTGCTACAAGTAGCAGAAAAATTGAGGAAACCAATGGAGCAGAACTGAGAATCTATAATAAAGCATAAATATAGATAGAGGTTGTCTCAATGTAGAGAGTTCAGCCTCTGTCATTTATCAGCAAATCGTAACTTCTTTCTATCTACGTAAATTACGAGGAGAAGCCCCAAAGGATTTTTTACAGAAATTGGAGAAGTGAGGTAATGACTCAAATCCATATTTATAGCATATTTCAGAGATTGTACATTCTGAGTTTTGCAAATCGTCCAAAACGTTTTCCTTGCGGCGTGCCAGCATCCATTCATACACAGGTTCATGAAAGACACTATTGAAAATCCTACGGAATGTACTGATAGTGTATCCGCCTAATTGTGCCAGTTCTTCTACCGTCTTTACTTTTTTATAATTCTGAATGACAAAACATTGAAAGCCATTTGTATATTTGGAAAGTGGATGTACCAAGCTCGCAAGATCATAATCGGAGTAGTAGTAACCCAACACAAATGCCAATTCCTTCCGTTTGAGAGACAACAATTCCCGACAGACTTTATCTCCCTTCAAATAGGTTATAGAGCCATTCAAGAAATATTGTAATTCAGGAATTATTTTTAAAGGGGAATAGATAAGCGGAGGAGATACCTCTTTCATGATATGATTAAAACGCAAATCGCAAAACAACTCCGGTTGAACGAAACGATAATAAATACATTCGCATTCAGTCATAGCAAGCATCTCAAATTTTGATCCGATAGCCTGAAGAATAAACTCACCTTCTCTGAGCATCGTACCTGCATATTCCTGACTATTAACCAGCATCTCTCCCTTCATCAAAAAAAGAATGAAATTCTCCTCGCATTTATGCGCAGGCCTATGGAAACCCCGCTGATAAATAATATGAGCAATGGCATTGCCCACAGCTTTTGGACAGTTTTGACAATCCCAATTTCCTTGACAGATAGACGGCATATGTTGGCTTTGCTTGTATTTGTTTTATGTTTCCAACAAAAATATATGAAAGATTTCATATAGCCATAAAAAAAAGGAGAAAAGTAAAAAAGAAGTCATCTCATTTTTCTGAGATGACTTCTTAAAAGTATTTCTAATCTAGAAATAATCCTTCGAAAGCTCAATTTTCAAATCTAGAAAATTTTTACTGAGCCTCGTTTGCTTCCGGCGTTGTTTGAGTATTCCAGTTAGTTACATCTGGAGTAAATGTAACATTTTCAGCTCCTCCTGGTAATAAAAGAGTATAAAGAATCTTATCACCAGCTCCCCAAACAACATCTTTCAAACTAACTTTTTTCTCTCCATTAAAGACTTCTCCACCACCATATACAGTAGAATATGCTATTGTTATTTCTGCATTTTCTCCCAAAGTTTGCGGCATTAACATTAATGCATTATCATCCGTTGCTAAAGTAAGTTCAGAAGTACCTGTAAAATCGGTATAAGTTGCATTATACTGATACGATGTAGAAGTAGAAGGATTTGACCAAGTACCTACTACACTCTCAGTAGGATCAACATAAGTAAAATCTCCAGTATTATTTATTTCTGACAAAGTAATCTTGGTTACTTTATAAGTAAAACCATCATCCTTCCCTTTTAATTTGAAATTAATCTGGGTCAGGACATGTTTAAAATCTAATTTTACAGGTGTACCGGATACTCCCGGTTTGGTTTCATTTTTTGCATAAGCCACGACTAAATCTTCTTGAGAATCAACGATAGTATAAGAAAAACTTGGATAACCTGCTTTTGAACTAGTCAGCTCAACATAGTTCACATGAGCCACAGGCGAATATGAAAAGAATTGAATCTTATCCTTTAAAGGCCAGTAATAAGGCCCAACAGGGTTCATTGTCCATGCTGAGCTATTCCAAGAAACTACCACACCATTCATAAATGGTGTTTCACCCAAAACGGTTTCAGCAGACATATCATTATCCTTTGTATTATATGCAAAAACCTTAAACCCACCATTAGTTTTCAAACCTTCTGTCTTTAACTCGCTCGCTCTTGTTGCCTTACTTACTATGGTAGTAAAGTTAATCTCAGCTTTCTGTCCTTCATTCTCAAATTCTTCATTCTGTGAGCAACTCGTAATTGCCAAAGCAGCTGTTACTGCCAATAAAATCTTTTTCATAACTGTATCTTTTTAGTTAATAATATTATTCTATTCTGTTTATGCTATTAGGAATCAGTTTACTGGTAATTCAACATTATCTTCTGGCCCCCAACCATCAACGTTTCCATTCATTCCTCCACCCCCGTCAGGATTAGGTGGTGTTTCCGGTTTCTCTACTTCAATCTTATCATCAGGTGGCAACTCAATCTCTGGTGGCGGATCTTGTTTTCCTGCTTCCTCCTCCTCATCTTTTTCAAGCGTACCAATTATTTCAGTAACATCAATCGTCCTTTCCTGTATCGTATTATCAGTTCTTACAAAACTTAGTATCAACTTTACACTACTTGCTTCTCGATAGACCGGTTCTCCCAACATTGACATTCGCGTCGGTATATCTTTCGCCCCTTTAAAAGCAGTAAAATGCGCTATTACTTTGCCACCCTCCTTCTTTGCTTCAAAATAAATAGGCTGTGAGTTACACATTCCGCAACCTTTACCTATACAATAGCAATCAGACAATCCATTTACACACCCTATAACTGATGTCACATATTCCAGTCCTTTCACCTCTATTGCAAAGGAGTAGTTCTTTATCACCGATTCCAATTTCCAATCCAAGTGAAACACTTCATCACTTTTCTTTATTTTCAATTCATCAATATTCAACACATATAACGGGTCCGGCGACCAAACCATTTTTTCAGTTCCGGCAATGCCCAAACCATTACAATATCCCGTATATGCCTCAATCGTTTCATAGGACTCCTCACCTCGGATTCGCACTACTTCCGTGTTATAGTTGTAAGCTACCACCGAATATCGTCCGGGAGGGACCTTCATCTCCCCGCCTTGTACCGAAAGGTACCTATCCACTTTTCTGCCTTCCCCGTCTTTCGGATAAAATATAATCCGAACTCCTTCCAGCAATTCATCTGTTACTCCGGCCCAATCTAACGAGATTTCCACCCCGCTTACAGGATAATCATCCAATACATCGCGACGACTACACCCGATCAGCATCAGCAGTGAGGACAGAAGCACAAGAATAATATATCTTGTATCTCGCATAACGTCCTTACCTCCTTGTTGTTATCAGCCATACCAGAGAAATTTTCGCCTTGGTAGGGCCAATAAAGTTATAACGCCCACTATTTGCCCATATAATATCCCCCTCGTAAGGAGTATATTTCTTATATTCTGTTGTCAAATACCCTATGCCAAGACTGAACTCAAGTGAAAAATGAAGTGCCAGTTGTCGTGCATACCCGTAAGTCACTCCTGCAGCTCCATAATACTTACCTTGATAACCGTCTCCCTGTAATTGAAAGTCATATATTCCACCTTCAGCATAAAGCCCGATAAAATGCCCGGTCAACCGATTATGTTTCTGCCTGTTTCCCAACCAGTAACGTCCTTCCATGCCTCCTGAAAGAAGTTGATAGCAAAAATCATGTTCACTATTCAGCCACCACGGGCATTTGTATTCGGTATTCAAAGACCACCGCTTGCCTAATGGAATTTCCACTTCTATATTCGGCGCCAATGCCATATCATATAGCAGGTTATTCTTCACAGCAAGTACTGTTTTACTTTTCCCCGGTCCTTCTGCCTCCGACATAACTGCCTCACAGGTCTGTTCATTTACACTTTCTCCCACAGACTTATCAGGCTGACTATCCGGAAGCGCCTCTTCCTGTCTTGAAACCAACAACTCGGAGACAGAAGATACCGGTTCAAAGGTTTCCTTCGCCACTTCCGAGATTTCCCGGACTATTGTAATTTCAGACCGCCTCAACTTAGGAAATACATTGTTGACCATGTATCTGTAAGCAGCTCCCTGATTTAACTTACGCAACAATTGTTTCCGTTTTACGATATCATTCTTATGATAATCAATCAATATCAACACTTCCTCACGATCCGGCAGGTTAGGGTCAGCTGCCGCCATCTTACGTAACTCTGACCAATTCTCGCCAGCTGAAAAATAATGAATCTTATTAACGTCAATATCCGAATGGTATCGTTGTAAAAACTCACTAATCGAATGGTTCCTCTTGGAAATCAAACTTGCATTATAAGACTCATCGCCTTCAGGAGAAACAAAAGTGGTTACATTCAAAGCAGTTATATATTTGGTATCCGCATTTCCCGCCAACAAAGAGTCTAACATCATAATCATCCGATTATTACTTTTATAGCGAGAATCAATACAAGTCCCAGACGCCTCAAAATATATTACTACCTGTCGGGCTGTATCACTTGCAACTGTAAAAAACGGGACCATAGCATATCCACTTTCTGAAAGGCTGAGTAATGCCATAAAAAAAGTCAATATATAGGTTCCATGTTTCATAATTGTTCGTTTCTGTGAGCAAATATAGAAGTTAAGAAATGAATAAAATCATACTTTCAGAACAAAATATAGAGTGTGGAAGGTTCTGTGAACCGATTGAAACGATTTTGCAAGTTTGGAAAGGATTAACAGCAGAATATAAACAAAAAAGATGCACAGATCATCGAACATTTATCGATTCTCTGTGCATCTACAACTCTAAAGCCTTCTTTAAAGCAAAACTAAACTTATTATACTGCCGGATCGGGTGTCACTCCTCCTTCTCCCTTGCCATCATCGCCAGAACCCGGCTTTCCGCCGGTATTGCCACCGTTGCTACTTCCGTCCGTATAATCAGTTTCAATCTCCACACGACGCGTAATACTCATGTCCGCCAACGTATCTTTGAAGATTTTCCCCGGATAGAATAAAATCTTTCTCTGAACGATTGACTTGGAAGAAATTTCCTTTTCTTCACCCGAGCTTTTTGTACGGATAGTAGGGCTAAAGATTCCGAACTCACCCAACTGAACGCTCTTTCCGTCATCAATATCCTCAGCCATTTTATCTACCAGACCACTGACTACCAAATCGACCACTTTCCGATGAACACCACAAAGCTGACTTACTTTGCGACACATCTTTGCAAAATTAACCCTACCGGAACGAACCGATTTTGCTACATACTTTTCGTTTTTGTCTTTGTCAAAACCGAACACTCTTTTTGTTACTACATACTCTAAAGCCATAATCGTTAAAGTTTAAATGGTTAAAAAAATAAAGGTTATCTGTTTGCCATTCGTTTTGTTTGAATGACTCTGCAAAGATATAACAGGGCGTATACTGTCCAGTCCCCTTTTGTCTCCATTACGTCTCCTTTTAGCACATACAGACCATTAGATTCAAACAATAACACACTAGTTATTAACTAGATATACAAATTAATAATTTTTCATGAATACATCATCAAAGTAATCTCTCATACTAGATCTAAACACCGCCTCATTCTTAAAATATCCTCCTTTATAAAAATGTACCCGTTTATGCAGTAAACAGGCTAAAATAGCCACATGCAATCTATCTATCAAATTCATCAACCTTTTTGATAAAAGGAGCAATTGGAGTAATTTCATTTCCCCAAAGACTAATATCCATATTCAAAGCTATATAGTTCTGTTTCCCGAGACTCTCTCTATCCGTTCTAAAGAAATATCCAGTTTGTTCGGTAGATAAGTTCTCCGAAGTAATTTTGTCAAAAAGATAAAAAGCCATATCATGACAGAAAAATGCTTGGGAACAATATTGTTTACTCTCATATAAATCTCGACAGAAAAAGGTAACATCAGCAGAATCTAAGCAATACATCAACGTAGAAGGTAAAACAACTGTATGCTTAAAAAACTTGTGATAATGACGTCAATCATGCGCATCACATACATGGAGGACATTTTTTTGTCCCCCATGTATATAGAGGCCAAGACTAACTCATGTTATTCCCAAGAAATTACTCATACGGTCAATACACCGTTTCTTTTGATTGAGATTAGGATGAACGTACAGATTAAGTGTCGTTGCCACATTTGAGTGACCGAGTATGACACTGACAGTTTTATAATCACACTGACTTTCAATACATCGGGTCGCAAATGTATGCCTAAGTCCATGAACAATCTACCCTAAAGCAGGTGAACGCAGGGAAGCGAATAGTAATAGATAAAGTGCTTGAAATGAACCGTTTCTCTATATATTGCTAAATAGCGAAAGTTCAGAATACAGCGTATTTACGCAGCTTTTCAGTTACCAAACCGTTAACCGGTCAGTTACCGGATGGAAACAGGTAACTGAAAGCAGATAAAAGAGCTTGAACCGCTGTTTTGTTTCACTGATACACAGTATTTTGCATATCAAAGAACGCTTATGTAACGGGTAACTTTGCCCACAAAAATTATAAGCGTTATGGAACAAGAAAAATTCAAGGTATTGCTCTATCTGAAAAAGAGCACCCCCGACAAGTTAGGTAAGACTCCCATTATGGGGCGGGTAACAGTCGGTCGCTCAATGGTACAGTTCAGTTGCAAACTCTCCTGCACGCCGGATTTGTGGAATCCGCGTGAAAGCCGTCTGAACGGCAAAAGCAGGGAAGCGGTAGTAACCAATGCCAAACTGGACAAACTTCTGCTTTCGGTTAATGAGGCTTACGCTGCATTGATGGAGCGTAAACGACCATTCACCGCCGAAGATGTAAAGAACCTGTTTCAAGGAAGTGTCGATACACAGATGACACTGCTCAGAAGGTTGGACCTGCTGATTGATGATTTGAAATCCCGTGTGGGTGTGGATGTTGCCGTCGGGACTATTCCCGCCTACCACTACACCCGTAAAGCCCTTTCCGAACTGATAAAAAAGAAGTTCAATACCTCAGACATTGCTTTCGGGCAACTGAGTGAACAGTTCATCCGTGATTTTCAAGACTACACGCTAAGCGAAAAAGGTCTGGCAATGGAAACCGTGCGTCATTATCTGGCAATATTGAAAAAAATCTGCAAGCTGGCTTTCAAGGAGGGATATTCCGAAAAGTTCTATTTTGCCCATTACAAACTCCCCAAACAGAAAGAAACCACCCCCAAAGCTCTCAGCCGTGAAGACTTTGAAAAGATACGGGATGTTGAAATATCTTCCAGACGACCGTCACTCGCCCTTACACGGGATCTGTTTCTTTTCGCCTGTTATACCGGAACGTCTTATGCCGATACGGTCTCCATCACCCGTGAGAACCTGTTTACCGATGGCAACGGAGAATTGTGGCTGAAATACCGCCGGAAGAAAAACGAGTTGCTGGCTCGTGTCAAATTATTGCCCGAAGCCATAGCCATGTTGGAGAAGTTCAAGGACGATACACGGGAAACATTGCTTCCCGTACAGGATTACAGGGTGCTGAGAGCCAATATGAAAAGCCTGCGTATCCTCGCCGGGATGAAAGCCGATTTAGTCTATCATGCCGGGCGGCACAGTTTCGCCTCGCTGGTCACGCTTGAAGAAGGCGTACCGATTGAAACCATCAGTAGAATGTTGGGGCACAGCAATATCCAGACTACACAAATCTACGCCCGTGTAACCCCTAAAAAGCTATTTGAGGATATGGACAGGTTCATTCTGGCTACAAGTGATTTTAAATTAGTCCTTTAATCATTAAAAAGAAAACGATTATGCGCAGTACATTCAAGCAACTATACTATATCAACCGGGCAAAGGTAAAGGCAGACGGAACCACTGCCGTTCTATGCCGTATCACAATTGATGGTAAAAACAGTGTTATTACAACCGGTATCTACTGTAAGCCCGAAGAATTTAACACCAAAAAGGGAGAAGTCAAGGACAACAAGGATAATGATACGTTGCTGAAATTCAGACGTAAGATAGAATCCGCTTATGAAACCATACTCAAAGACAGCGGTATTATCAGTGCCGAGCTGTTGAAAAACACGATAGTCGGCGTAAACTCCGTTCCGACCACTTTATTACGGGCAGGCATGGAAGAATTGGCACGATTGGAAAAACGCTCGGTTGAAATAAAATCCCGTTCCACCTACCGTCAATCCATCATTTTCCAGAAATGTTTGAGGGAGTACGTTTTAACTTTCGGGAAAGAGGATTATCCGTTTTCAGAGATAACGGAGCAGTTCGGATTGTCTTATAAGGTATTTTTGCTGAAAGATATGAGTTGCAGTACGGATAAGGTGAACAAATGCCTGTGCTGGCTCAACAGGCTGGTCTATATTGCCGTTGACAGGGAGATTCTACGGACAAATCCATTGGAAGATGTTGCTTACGAAAAGAAAAATCCGCCCAGACTTCGCCATATCAGCCGTAACGAACTGAAACGGATGATGGAAAGCCCGATGGAAGATCCCATGTTGGAACTGGCACGCAGGATGTTTATCTTTTCTTCACTGACCGGACTTGCATATGTAGATATATACAGACTTTATCCGCACCATATCAGCAAGACCGCCGATAATCGGACTTATATCCGTGAAAAGAGAGGCAAGACCAATGTAGAGGCTTTCATCCCGTTGCATCCGATAGCAGAACAGATACTCTCGCTTTATAATACAACCGATGACACGAAGCCTGTATTCCCGTTGCCAATCCGTGATATTCTCTGGCACGAGATACACGCTATCGGCAATGCGTTGGAATTTAAGGAGAACCTATCGCATCACCAAGCCCGGCATACGTTCGGAACACTCTTATTATCAGAGGGTATTTCAATTGAGAGCATAGCCAAGATGATGGGGCATACGAATATTGCCACCACGCAGGTCTATGCCAAGGTAACAGACCAGAAAATATCGGACGATATGGACAGGCTAATGCAGAAGAGAAAAACAATGAATACTAACGCAATCAAATGAAAATAAAAATGGAACAAACGAAAATAGTAATCAACAGGAACGGCACTCTGTCTGTCCCTGATAAAGTGATGATGCAGGATTTTGAGATAGCCGGGCTGTTCGGGGTGACGATACCGGCTGTACGTGCCAACATACGCACCATTCTGAAAACAGGCATCGTAACGGGTGACTTCACCAATGGCGCAACGTTGGTTGGTAACAACATTTTGCCGGACTGTTACGGACTGGATATGATTATGGCTCTGGCTTTCCGGATTCATTCACCGCAGACCGGGATTTTCCGCAGGTGGATATTAGAAAAAGCGACCAAAGTAGGAAGAGGTATAATCCATCAACCGATTCTTATTTCAATTGATAAATCCATCAACGGGTTTGTTAATTGATTGACACGTCAATCAATAATCGGCTCGGTCATTTCCGTTACAGGGGCAAAGGAAGTTTCGGGCGAGTGAGCATTCAAGTTCAAGCCCTGAGGGGTTACGGCTGAAATCTCCACCTTGCAGGTAGTATTTAAGCCGTAAAACTTGCCTGCTCCCTCCCCCCCTGCACAAAGAAAGCCCCTGCAACGAAAACGACCGACCCGATAATGACGCATAGTATCCGACACCAAAGAGGCACAACCGAAAAATCCGGCTGTGCCTCTTTGGATTGGTGGTATTGCGTAAATGCAACAAAAACTCCCTCACCTCAAAATCTGCATAGTTACTGCCAAGCCTTTTGATGGTACTTTTCCAGCATCTGTTGGATTTCCGATTCCCTGTAAAGCACCTTTCCGCCTAACGTGATATAGGCAATCTGCCCGTTTGTCCGCCATTCCTGCAAAGTCCTGCGGCTGACTTTCAACCTTACGGATACCTCCCTGTCTGTCAGGAACCGTTCACCGCCCAATGTGGGGCGATGGTTGGCAACAAGCCGTTCCATACCCGATAACATCCTCTCTAAAGAACCGAACAGGCGTACCACCCGTTCGTTCCCGTCGGTAATAATTTCACTCATGCTTATTTCGTTTTAAGTTTGCCGATTAGCGATTCCACATCTTCGGGACGATAATACATCTTATGCCCGATTTGGGTATAAGACAGTGCGCCTTTGTCACGGTAGGTTTGTAATGTGCGTTTCGATATACCGAGTATCTCACACACTTCCTGATTGTCGAGCCACTTTTGCAGGGCTTTGTCGCCACTCATTCCACACAGTTTCTCCACCTTTTCGGCAAAGGTTTCGAACCTTGCCATCATCATTTCCCATGTCCGGGATTCTACATTGATTATTTCCATGATTCTATCTTTTAAAGTGTTATTCTTCTTTTTTCACCGGCAAAGAAATGATAAATCTTCCGTATCTCAATGAAATTCAGCGAAATGGCAGCTTGTTGCGCCGGAATGGAAGCATGTGGCGTTCAAGTCGGTTCAAATGACACATTGCATGGATTGGTTATTCTTGGTTGACCGGTGATAAACGGCTGACCGGCAAAACGCAACGAACTAAGCAGACTTCATGCACTTGTTAAAGAGAAATTTGATACATTACTCCGCATAAACATCGCAATCTGCTGACTTTCTGAATTATATGAATTTTATATTCTTACTTTGCTGTGTGCCGTCAGTCAAGTATGCTGACCGTCCATGCACATAGTATTCACTTTTAATCCAATCAGAACAATGAAAGAAAAAGCAAGCGAACCTATCGACATCCGGGATTTTATCGGTAGCGTGAATGATTACAGCAAAAACACACCGATTGAGGGCGGAAACCGGCAAACGGAAGGTGATGTTCCGGCATTGCCTCTTTCGCTCCATGAATCACCTTTGCCAAATGAACCGAATGTACAGGGTGAACCTATCCGAAGAACCACCTCCAAACAACGCAAGGCATCGTTGGATGAATATCGGGAGCAGTTTCTCCGAACCCCGAAGATTACCGACCGGCAACCCGTGTTTGTCAGCCGTACCACCCGTGACAGTATTGACGATGTTGTACGCAGGCTCGGTGAACGCAAAATGAGCGTGTCGGGATTCTTGGAGAATCTGGCACGACGTCATCTGGAACTCTACAGAGAGGATATTGAACAATGGAGAAAGTTGTAATCTGCCGTTATTCAATGGAGCAAGTCGGTACAGTATACCGGGTAGATATACTGTGCCGACTGGAAGTAAAGCTAACTTTTGAATCCGACATTCGGAGGATTTTTGAGTTCATTGGAACTCAGCAAGGTGTCTTTTGAGTAACTCAAAAGGCAGCGGGTAACTCGCCGCACCTTGCCCTTGCAGGGAGTAATCGCCCTCCGAAGTCGGGCGATTTTAAAAGATGGGATAGATTAAACAACGGATTGATAACAATGATTAATATGGTAGAAACTGATGGAGTAGTACAAAAGATTTGCCCACGCTTCGGAAGATTATAGACGGTATATATAAAAAAAGAAGAGGAACTGAAAGCATTGAAATCCGAAGTGGCGGTGTTGGAACGAAAGATACAGCTTATGCTACCATCGGCAAATAAGCAAAAGGAGCAGACTACTATTGATAAAGTTACTATTTTAAACAATGAAAGCCAGAATAATACATACACAAAAAAAGATACGGAAAACCTATTGGAGATTGGTTCAAGGAGCAATTCGAAAAGCTAAGGCAGGCTATGTGCAGCCCCGTTCAACAGCAAAAAAAGAGAGGTGGAATCAAGTTCTAATTTTTAATCAATGGCAACTGAATCATTTTTTTTGAACCAAAAACATCAGGCTTTCTGCAAAAAAATCGAGAAAATTGCTTGTTCTATTTTACTTTCACTTCTTTATTAGGTCTTATATATAGAACGTCCATTCAAATGAGCTCACAAAGAAGTACGTGAAACATGAATGTATAACGAAATAATGGAAAAAAACTATGTGTACAACAGGAAAATGGAAAACAGGAATACTGGTAATTGCGATGGCATTAGTTTGCGGTTCCACAAACGCACAACATTGGCGATGGCATTATCATCCGGTTCGGGTGGTTACCGTTGTAGCCCAACCAAACGTACCATCTCCCGTCAGCAACCGTTTTGGCCAAAAGGAACGACTGGCTATGGCAATGGCTTACTTAAAGACACACAAATACCTTACCATCAAGCAGTATGCAAAAATGACGCAACTCAGCAAAGCTTCGGCAGAAGCTGAACTTGATGCTTTCGCGGTAGATAAGAAAAAGCCTATACAGCTTGTCATCAGAGGAAAAAAGAAAATGTATATAAAAAAAAGATAACGTATGAAATTGATTTGGAGATTACTGGCTTTAGGGGCGACCGTTATGTTCTTGTTACAATCGTGCGTGACCGTGCGCGCACCTCGCCACCATCGCCATCACAGACATTGTTTTGTCGTAACTCAGCCGATAACCGACACGACTTTGTTCAACCTTACTTCCGTCGAATGTCCGGCGGTGTCAGAACCTGCTGCTTATGGAAATAAAGGATGACCGGGAACTGGTGGCGATAGCAGTCAAAGAGCCGGAAAAAGGTTTTCGATGGCTGATGACAAAGTATAAGGAAGCGGTGTATTGGCATATACGGCGATTGGTGGTGGCTCATGAGGACGCACAAGACGCAACACAGGAAACTTTTGTGCGGATATTCCGGTCGTTGCCCGATTTCAAGGGCGAATGTTCCTTCCGGTCATGGATTTACCGGATTGCCACCAACGAGGCCTTGCGCCTTTTGAACCAACGTCGAAACGACCGGGTGCCGTTGGAGGACTCTCTGATTGAACTAAACACTATGATGGCTGATGAGTATGTGGACTACAGTGATTTGGAAGCGATTAGGCTACAACAGGCTATCTTGTCATTGCCTACTAAACAACAGTTAGCTTTCAATTTACGATACTATAACGAATTAGGATACGATGAAATAGCTGCAATCACAGGCTCCACGATAGACAGTGCAAAGTCAAGCTATCATATCGCAAAAGAGAAGATTATCAAATATATGAACTTAAACAATTAATCATATGAATAAAGATTTTGATTTCAACCGCATAGGCAAACGTCTGCCCTACACAGCTCCTGAAGGTTTTTTGGATGATATGGAAAAGCAGGTGTGGGAGCGGGTAAAAGATGAAGTGACACCAGCCCACGTTCAAGAAACATTCACTCCTCTTTTTATGAACGAGCAGATAAAAGACGAGAAAACGGAGACACCGTCCAAGCCCAAGCGGAACTATCGCCTTTGGTATTCTATATCTGGTGGACTTGTAGCAGCAAGCGTTACGTTGCTGCTTATATTCAACATCCTGCCCGATCATCAAAAGACGAACGATTTTGAGGTGCTTGAACAAGCTTTCTCAAATCTAAGCAACGCCGATCAGGATTATCTATTTACCGTATATCAGGACGATTTATTTATAAATTAATAAAAGAGACCAATCATGAAAAGTATTTTTAGAATTCTTCTGTTTGCTATGGCAATGACCACTTTTTGCGTAAGCACTTATGCCCAAAAGGATAGCAGACAACGTATGACACGTGAACAATTAGCCGAGAAACAGGCTAAATATATTGCAAAGGAAATGGCGATGGACGATACGACCTCAGAAAAGTTTATCGCAACTTTTTGCCGGTTCCAGCAAGAAATCTGGGCACTCGGTCCCAGACCTAAAAGAGAGACCTCAGATCGTACGGATGCAGAGACTGAACAAACACTGAAAGAGCGGTTTGACCACAGCCAAAAGATACTTGATCTAAGGAAAAAGTATTATGTGGAATACAGCAAATTTCTGACGCAGAAGCAGATTGAGCGTGTTTACAAATTGGAAAGGGAAATGATGAACCGTCTGTATTATCGCTCTCAAAAGAAAAAAGCTCATAAATAACGATTTGATTATGAAAAAGATATTGAAAATTTTCAGTTTGTGTGGTTTATCGTTCCTCTTTCTGGCTACACTGTTTTCGTGTGGGAATGAAGAAATGGAAGATACCGTATTGTCCGGCGGACAAGAACAGGATTCAACTCAGGAAAGCCTTACCGCAACCCTCTCTGACGGACTTTATACTAATTGGAGTGCAGGCGATGCCATCCTGTTGCTTTACGATGGAAAAACTGTCTCCGTAGAAGCACAAGAATCCGGTAGCACGTCAAGTCTTTCAGGCACTGTTGAAGACACTTTCACCGATGACAATCCTTTGTACGGTATTTTTCCGATAGACGGTATGGTATCTTCTGATTATGAAAGTGTAACTCTAACCATTCCCGCTATTCAAACTGACAGAGGCAACGGATATGATGCAAAGTCGGCGGTGGCAGTGGCTCGTACAATCTCTAATTCTTTGAATTTCCACACTGTTTGTGGCGGTATAAAGCTTAATTTCCAGATGCCGGGCGTGACAAAGGTCGAGTTGGAAAGTGTTGACGGCTATGCCTTATCCGGTACGGTTAGAATAAAATGGGATGCTCAGGGAAAGCCTGTAATCGATGAAACTGGAAACGCCAATTCCATCATGGCTTTTAGTGCTTCCGATGAATCCGGCTTCACTCCCGGCAAGGACTATTACATCTCCACTTTGCCTTGCGATGTCTATGGAGGGTATAGGCTTTCCATCTACAAAGACGGCTTGGTTGCTCATTATTTCGGTGTACATCAGATAGTGGAACGTGCTATTTACATAACCCCGAGCGATTTGGTGGAGGACGAATTGGAATTTGACGACCCGGATGCCCCACTTGTAGAAGAAGAACGCCCGGAACTGGATGCCATCACGAACACTCTTCTCCACCAATATCAAAAAGACCCGACAGAAGAAAACAAACAGGCATTGTTGAATCAAATGGGGCTTCGCTATGATAAAGTTGTGGCACGAAAGAAAGCCAAGCTCCGCGAGTTAGAGAGGGAGGCAAAGACTCCTGACCTCGTAGAAGAAATGCAGGGTATTGTGGATGAGATGGTTGAAAATCGTGAAATCCGATTGGAACAACAGTTTTTGAGACTCATTGACCCCCGGACAGACGATAATCCGAATGATGCATGGATGGTATTGCGTGGTGCATCTGCACCAAATGCCTACATCGGCTATACACCTGTAACGAATGCTGAATACGCAGCTTTCAAAGAAGACTTTATCTATGACGCAGGAAAGGAAAACTATCCGGTAGTGAATATCACGATTGCTGAAGCCACAGCTTATTGCGACTGGCTTACAACTCAAGACAACTCTCATACCTATCGTCTTCCAACCGATGAAGAGTGGATTCTCGGTGCTGGGCACATGCCCAAGGATGTTACCATGAACTCCGGTCATGTTGAGCCGGGATTGACGGCAGTGGACGCTTACGGTCAGACGACTGGTGCTTGTGGAGGTATCGACTTCTGGGGCAATTGCTGGGAATGGACTTCTTCGACAGACGCGAGCGGTTCGTATATCATCAAGGGAGGCAGTTGGGACTCTGACCGTGATGATTGCCGTAGCGAGAAATCGGACGTTGTGAGGACTGGCACACAAGGCTACATCAATGTCGGTTTTAGAGTAGTAAGAACAGATTCTATTTAATCCCTTAGACAGTATTCAAATATGAAAAAATTGTTTTTAACAATGGCTATTGCCATTGTGACGGCCACTGTTATGTCTGCACAAGAGAATGGCAATACAAATATGATGGTAATTCCGACCGTACAAACAGACAAACAAGGCGTATATAATAATCCCTCAATCTGCTGCGGTATTAAGTTTAACATCTGTCTTTCGGGTGTAACAAAGATAGAATTGGAAAGTGTCGATGGCAATCCACTGGCAGGTACGGCAAGTATCAAAAAGGACGCTCAGGGAAAACCGACGGTGAATGATATAGAAAACGCAAGCACTATCATCACGTTCAGCACAGCCGACAAGTCTGGCTTCATGCCCGGCAAGGATTATTATATCTCCACCTTGCCTTGTGACCTCTACGGAGGATACAGGCTTTCCATCTACCGTGACGGGCTTGTGGCACATTATTTCGGCGTACATCAGACTGTGGCACCGGGAATATTTATAAGCCCCGATGACTTGGTGGAGAATGAATTGGAGTTCGACAAGCCCGGTGCCCCGCTTGTCGAAGAAGGACGGCCTAAGATGGATTCCAAGACGCACACCCTTTTCCTCCAATACCGAAGGAAACCGACGGAAGCCAACAGACAAGCACTACTGGAGCAAATGGGCGTTCGTTATGACAAAGTAGTGGCAAGAAAGAAAAACAAACTCCGCGAGCTGGAGCGTGAGGCAAGAACTTACAGTATCGTGGAACACATGCAGGGTATTGTGAACGAAATGGTTCAGAACCGCGACATCCGAATACAGCAACAATTCCTCCGGTTTATCGACCCTCGAAAGGACGAGAACCCGAAAGATGCTTGGATGGTGCTGCGTGGTGCTTCGGCTCTGAACGCCTACATCGGCTATGCGCCTGTCACCAATGCCGAATACGCCGCTTTCAAAGCCGGATTTACTTATGACAAAGGAAAGGACAACTATCCGGTTGTTAATATCACAATCGATGATGCCAAAGCCTATTGTGATTGGCTCACGGAGCAGGATCGAAAGCACATCTATCGCTTGCCAAGTGAAGAAGAGTGGATTCTTGGTGCCGGTCACATGCCCAAGGATGTCGCCATGAACTCCGATCACGTGGAATCCGGATTAACGTCAGTGGATGCTTACAGTAAGTCGCCCGGTGCTTGCGGAGGTATCGACTTTTGGGGAAATTGTTGGGAGTGGACATCCTCGACTGATGTAAACGGTTCGTATATCGTCAAAGGGGGTAGCTGGGACTCTAAACGCGATGATTGTCGCAGCGAGAAATCGGATGACGTGAAGACGGGCACTCAGGGGTACGCCAATGTCGGTTTCCGGGTGGTAAGGACTGATGCTGCCAACTCCCGATAATTCACTGTGTCAACAAGAAAATATCAACTTTATATATAACAAATTAAAAAGGAGAATTTTGTATGAAAAGAATGTTTTTAGTAATGGCTATCGCCATTGTTACAATCCTTCAAGTGTCTGCCCAAAACAATAACAACCGGCAAATGACTGCACAGCAGCGAACAGAACAGCGCGTCAAAATGCTGGACGAGAAACTGAGCTTGACAGAAGAGCAGAAGACAAAAATCCGTGAGCTTTATGCGGACTTCAACAAGCAGAAATACCCGCGTGAAAAGCGCAAGGAAGCAATGGAAAAGCTGACTGCCGACATCTCTCTTCTCTTGACTTCCGAACAACAAGCCACTTATAAGCAAATGGTGGAGCAGGCAACTGCTGAAAAGAAGAACGGAAAACGTAACAAGGCAAAAGAATGAAAAATTGGAAGATGCGACTTCAATGGATAACCTTCGTCATTGTCGGATTGTGCGTGAACGTTTTTTCAGCCGCATCGCAGAACCAGATGACAGAGTTCAATTTTGGTTTCGATACATGGGTTTACAACCACGCCGTGTTTCCTTACAGGGAGGCAGTGATAGCGGCCAATGATGGATGTTCCAAACCCGCATTGGTTGTCTATCTGCATGGCGGCCCAAAGCGTGGTAGCGACAATGTCAGTCAAATGAAAGAAGAAGCAATCTATACCATTGCTGACTATCTTCTCAGAAACCGTCGCAATGCCGTGATGATTGTACCTCAATGTCCCGACTCCCTTACATGGGGAGTTAGGACAAACGAGGCAATTAAAGCTCTTATCGATGAATATGTAGAAAAAGATAAAATTGATGCGGATTACATTTATCTGCTGGGAGGTTCAATGGGAGGAACAGGTACATGGCTGATGACATCAGCTTACCCTCATTTGTTTGCGGCTGTAATGCCCGTAGCTGGCAATCCTGAAACTGCTGATGCCGATCTTGTAGCAATCACTCCGGTCTATACTGTAATGGGAACCGATGACAATTTGATGACCATTCCGCGTGTCGGTACATTCATGGAACAATTAAAAATTCGAGGAGGAGAAGCGTTACTTGACATAGAGGAAGGCTGGTCACACGTGAAAACCTGCACCGACAGTTATACTGACAAACGCCTCGATTGGATCTTCGGACACAAATGTTTGAAGCATTGATTTACCAGATATAAAGATAATGGGAGAAGAGGTCATAAACGAATTGATAACCTGATTTCCATAGGAGTTAATGTATTATGTATATGTTTAGAATGATGTTTAAAACCATATTGTTTTGTTTGTGCATGACAGCTTGCACCGATAATGATAGTGAATATTCAGTTATCCTTCCGGAACAAGAATCTGACGTTCCGCAAAGTTATACAGAACTAATGAATAAGACTGTGGCTGTTCCTGCTGAATATGAACAGGAAGCGGAATATAAGGGAAGCGTTGTGCGTATAGACTACGACACACGAGATTATGCGGAAGGAACAGGGGCGGCGCGTACAAACACAGCTTATATCTATTTGCCATACGGTTATGATGAGGCATCCGACCAGCTCTACAACGTGCTTTATTTCGTGCATGGGCACGAAGGAACGGCAGTTTCTTTCTTTCAGGATGAAAACGAGCTGTTGCGCAAATTGCTTGACCACATGACGGAGAATGGCGATATGGCACCGACTATCGTTGTTTCACCGAGTTATATCTATGGTGAACCTACCGCTTATTATGCAGATGCCGACCCATATTGCGAAGCTCTTCCGCAAGAACTCGTGAATGACTTGATACCTGTTATAGAGAGCCGTTACCGTACCTACGCCGAGAGTACGGATATGACCGGAATAGAAGCTTCACGGGGGCATCGGGCTATTGGAGGCTTCTCAATGGGTGCGGTTACGACGTGGTATGCGTTGGAACAAATGTTAAACTGTTTCAAATATTTTATACCCATAAGTTCTGATTGTTGGTCACTGGGGCGTTTTGCAGGAATGAATTATCCGTATGAAACAGCGGAATACCTCGCCGATGTCGTTTGTAACTCTGAGTATTCGGGGAATGGCTTTTATATTTGGGCTGCCAGTGGTACGGATGATGTCGCATACAATAAAACGCTGGTACAAATTCAAGCGATGTCGCAGTTTACAGAGGTGTTTCCCATCACAAACTTGACTTTCCATGAGCAAGGCGGGGCACGACATGAGTTCCGACCTATGGCAGAGTACCTGTACAATGCCCTGCCATCATTGTTTCCTAACTGACAGAAAGCGACATTGAAACTTACGGTCTCCGATTGTATGCAAAGCGAAACCTGTAGTGATGGTGAATCTTTCAGAATCTGATAAAAAAGCAGGAAATAATATACAGTTTTGATGAAATTATTACTACAACATAGAATATAAATGTGATAATGAACAGAAAACAATCCACGAACACTCTTCTATGTCAAAAACCGTCGTTCTGTGACGAATTCCCAATCGCCTGCTCTTTTGAAAGAAAGAGCTATCCAATGGGAGCAATCGTAAATAATGATGATGCGAACATCAATTACCTTATCTTCTGCCAATCGGGACATGCGAAGATTACCAGCACGCTGTTCCATGATGAAATTCTCTGCGCCGGAGAAGTGATGTTCGTCCCCCGTGGGAGCGAATGTAGCGGAACAGCTTTGAGCGACGTCACTCTGCTGGTGCATAAGTTCAACAACACGGTGTGCCGAGCAGAGAAATGTATTCTCTCTTATCTCTATTCACGCAGGCTACCGGATTCCAAAGTCTATTGCTGCAAGCTGACCGCCCCAACCTCCATGCGGGTGCTTATGAACACCGTTACAACGTATATCACGGATGAAACGCATGATTCCGACCTCTGGAGACTGAAACACAAGGAATTGATATGGGTATTCACCCGTTACTATACGGCAGAAGAATTGCGCATTTTCTTCCACCCGATGACCGATGAGCAAGTACCTTTCCGAAACCTTGTACTGACGCACTACCGCAAAGCCAACAATACCGAAGAACTTGCCGAACTGTGTGGATACGGCATACATACCTTCCGCAGGGTTTTCAAAAAGGAATTCGACATTCCGGTGTACCAGTGGCTTATCAAGAAACGAGCGGAAAACATCCGCTACCGGCTGTCACAGTCCTTTGTCCCTTTGACGGATATTATCGACGAGTTCAACTTTTCGTCAGCGCAACATTTCAGCAGTTTTTGCAAACAGTATCTCGGTGCTACACCCGGCAACCTGAGAAAAGCGATGCAGGTCGCTTCGGAGTAAGCCTGCCGATGCTTGCTTTCTATAATTGGGCGACAAGATAGTCATCGTAACCCATCCTACTTCCTGCTTAGGAAATAAAACTTAGCCATATAAGTGGCTCCCTGAGGTAATATTGGAGGAGGATACATGGCAGGGACAGTACCATTGAGTTAGTGAAGATAGTGTACGCCCTTGACGAGATGAAAAGTATCAACGACAGGGAAACTCCCATATATGTACTGTCGGCATTTGTCGGTACGCTTTTGGGCGTAGATATCTGCGATTGTTATAGTGTCTATACTGATATAAAATGACGCAAGAACGAAAGCTGCACCTATTTTCTGGATAAGATGCAAGAGCGGCTGAACAAATGGATGGACAGGGATGATGAAAAAAAGAAGAAGAGAAAATAGATGTAACTTTTATGGTTTTGCCATAAAACATGACTTCGATAAAGTTTTTAAAAAACTTTATCCCTGAATATACTTTTTAATAAATGTTCGACTGGCGAATCAATAGAAAAGAGGGATTACTCTGTCTTAAAACTGGTTTTAGTTTGGTTATAAACACTGGAATATGTAGCCATCTTTACTACAGTAGTCGGTCATGAACAGATCGCACGCTACTTTGCCTAGTCAAAGTAGATTTTCGCACATTCAGGCAGTTCACAGATTACTCAAAAAGTTCACAAGCATACTCCTCGAAAGAACGAATCTGAGTTTGTCCCGAAGTGGCAGGGGAAATACTATTTCCAAAACATCTATTTTATAATCCTAAAAATGAATGATTAAATAGCAACTTGTGTACGACTGAAAAAGTTAAACTTCAATTAGTTGCCCCTTTAATAGTTCAGCGAAATGTATTACCTTTGCAAAAAGGTAGCCGTTATTAATAATCGTAAATTTGTTATTTTTAGAGTATGAGTAAGGAATGTTTTGTTATACAGCCAATTAGTGATGGAAAATTCACGAAAAGATATGATGATATATATAAACCCGCGATAGAAACTGTTGGTCTTTGTGCATATCGAGTTGATTTAGATCCTGCTGTTAAAATCCCCATTGAAGATATTGAATCGAACATTAAAGACTCAATAATATGTTTTGCTGATATTTCTGTTGATAATCCTAATGTTTGGTATGAATTAGGATATGCTTTTGCTTTAGGAAAAGATGTTATCATGGTGTGTGACGAGAGTAGAAAAGATTTCCCTTTTGATGTTAGGCATAAAAATATTATTAGGTACAAAACAGAATCCCCCAGCGATTTTAAGGAACTTAAAGAACGAATTATAGAGAAAATAAAGGCATATATTCATTCTCAAAAAACGACAGAAAAAATACTTGAAAATCCTATTAAGGAAACTGACGGTTTTCAACCATATGAATTATCTTTATTGGCTTTTATTATTGGAGAACAATATACCGACGAAGAAGTAGCAAATGTTTATGAACTTCGAAATAGGATGACTAAAGCAGGCTTTAATGATACGGCTTTTAGCATTGGAATGCGTCTATTAAAAGCAAAAGGATTTATTACAACAAAAATGAATAGCGATTATAACGGAAATGAATATCCTGTTTGTGCTTTGTCAGATGACGGTGTAAACTTTATCCTCAAAAACACCCATTTATTTGATTTACAACACCCTGCAATAAAAGACGCAGTTCCGACAATAATTTCAAATTCAGATGATTTGCCTTTTTGATATATTCATTTACACATACTTTTATTATAAACTTTAATAAAATCATACAATTGAAATATGTTTATAAAAGATTTTATCTCAACTATAAAAGATATATTTGAACTTAAAGAATCAGACAAGTCAGCATTTAACAATTTATCAGAGGAATTGATCTATAAACAATTGAAATATTTACGGAGTAATCTTGAGATTTCAGCTAAGAAGTGTGACATTTACGCATACATAACAGAACATTGCGGGGAAGAAATCACTAGTTTAACTCAAGAAAACCACGCTGATCATGTTACGGAAAAATGGTTATCAATCATTGATATACACAGAAGTATCTATGATACGGTTGGTTATCTAACACTACTTCAGATGGATGCAATGACCACATGTATTAGCTTGTTTGATGCGAAAACAGATACGGAAAGAATCATGCTTTGTAAACATGCTTACACCATCCTGTATGAAGCATTAGAACATAATTTATTCAAAAGAGTATCTCGTGATATGCGGAAATATCCAGAAGTATTGATTACAAGTGACGAGTTAAATAGATTTTGGCAAAATGTAAAAATAAGTCTAAGGGATATTTCAGAAAAGGAAGAAGCTCAGCGTATTCGTAATAACATTGATGCCCATAAGTCCGCTTTATTTATGCAGCAGATCGATGTATATAAAACATGTAAATGGGCGCAAAGCATAATTAATCTGTATGTTTTGATACAAATAATTGATGATATTCAAAATTGCATGGAGGGTATTAATCAAAATATGAATAAGTTATTAGAAGCGTTTGAAATAGAAGCGAAAGAATACATAAAGAAATTAGATAATATCCGGAAGTCTTTACAATAATCTAATGAAATTTTCCTCAGTTCAAAATAATATAGTATCTTTGCATTCCGAACAAGCGTTCTTTTGATTAATGCAGAATTAGGCGGTTTATAGAACTTCGTTCGTTTCTAAATCGTTACCTGTTTATTGAAAGCATGATGTAATGTATTGATTTTCAGCAAAAAATAGAAAGTCGTGTGATTAGACATGTGAAAGACCAAGTGGGGAATATCCAATCGTTTTAGCAACCTGCCAAAATAATCACGATAAGAACGAGGCTCTTTAGATTGTATGGAAGTGCCTACCACGTATGGGGATTGAGATTGTTTCCTTACCATTTTCAACGCTTGGAAAAGCTGTTTGGATATAGGAATCTCACGACAAGAATTCTTGGTTTTTGGGGAAGAGTGAACCCTTTCTGTAGATTTCAACTCACAGTTATATATTCTGCCTACAGTATGCTGCACGATGACTGTCTTTTGTGCAAAATCCACATCTTCCCATTTCAAAGCACAAACCTCACCGATTCTCATTCCGGTACAGAGAGCCAACAGTACACCTATATTTTGTGGAGTGGGCTGTTCCAGCAAGTGACGCATCAATATACGCTGATGATTTAATGACAATGTTGGCGGCAGTTTGTTTTCTGTTTGGGTAGGATATTCGATTTCCCATTCTTCAAAATGGAAAATCCCATGCTTATTCCCATATTTGATAACAGATTTGAGCACTGCCACTATATCCCGAACTGTTTTTCTTGCTAATCCGGAAGTACATTTGTCTATCACAAACTGCTGGACATCCTTCTCTGTTATATTTTCCGCAGTGCCAAATCGTGGCAATAGGTGTGTCTGTAACGTAAGCTGATAAGCACATAGGGTGGAATGCTTCACTATCGGACGTTTTGCATCACACCAAATCTCGGAAACTTCGTGAAATGTTTTTTTATTGTTCATATTTTGAGAGAATTAATTGATTTAACTCTCTCAAAATAATACATTTTACCGATTTCCCTTTGAACGGTTATGGGTTTTACAAAGCATCTCACAATTTTCCATGCTGGTTGCCCCTCCCTTGCTCCATGCAGTCACATGGTCGGCATCCATTTCTGAAAGTTTGTAAATACGGGTTTTGTTGGCATTATTCCCCAACGCACAGAGCGGACAATTAGAAATTCCTTGTTTCTCAGCCGCTTCGGTCTGACGCTTGTAAGCAGCCCGCTTGGTTGATTCTTCAAAGATACGGATGTCAAGCAATTTCTTATCCTCTTCTCCACCCAGTACATATTCGTAAATATTTCGGGGGCACCGCACGCTTTCATCCGCTTGCAAGGCTTTTACCCGTTCTGTAACATGGAGGGTGCTATAAGGGGTGGTATGGTACGTTTCATACAGCCGTCCCCATTCCAAACCGCACATGTCACGCTCTACCATAGTAAAGGTAGTTGATACCCAGTCAATCACAGAACGGAAATAACCTTCCAATTCTCCCGTGGAAGGCTCGTGACGGTGTATGCTCATATAGGCGTCGATGCTCATCCCCTTACTGTCGCAAATCCACCGGAGGGCTTCCGCCAGATAATCCTGCCGTTTCACATCTCCCTTGATATAATAATTCCATTTCTGTATTTCCGCATTTTGGGAATTACTGAACACCCGCTTGGCTGCATTTACGAACTCGCCCGAATAGATGGCATTGAGCAATTCCTGCTCCTTGAGCGGAATGCCCACAATATTGATAGTCTTAAACCACTCTTTTATTTCCTTTTCTTCACCCTCGCATTCATATACCAGCAGAGAGGATTGCATAATCTTTTGTTGCTGTTCTTCGGGCAATCCCGAGAAATACTGCACGTTATCCGCTTCATTCTTGATGGCGAATTTGTCTGTGATGAACCGGCCGATGGAAGTGATGCGTTGCTGCCCGTCAAGTACTTCAAATCGTCCGTCCACAGTCCGGTTGAAATAGATTAGTCCGATGGGATAGCCTTTTAGCAGGGATTCTATTACCGCTACATCACGTTTCCCATCATTGTAGATGTAATGGCGTTGATACTCGGGTTGGATAGTGAGCCGCCCGTCCAATCCAAACAGACCTTTACCTTCCAATTCGTTGTAGGTAAATCCTTTACAGATGTCTTCGACAGTCCATTCTGTATGCAATGTTGTCTCCATGATATTGATTCACTTTTTAGGATTATTCTTTTGTGTCTTCTTCTTCTGGAGATGAATTGAGCGCAATACCTGTCTTGGCGTTCAGCGGACTGATGACAGCCTTGCCCGTCTTGGCTTCCAACTCCATACGGGCATTGCGGGCAATCTCACCACCGGCTTCCGCCACATCCATGTGTTCCCGAAATGTCTCCGGATTTTTACTTTCAGATATTTCTTTGGTGGAAAGTTCCGCCAACATATTTAGTACCAATTCCTTATTGGTCATATTGTCACGTAAGTTCTCTTTTTTCAGACCTTTGAACTGCTTATATTCCTTGGCGGTCATGTCGCTCCAAGTCTGATAAATAATATCGGTCAACGTAGCAAACTGTACCCCCTCTTGCAATCCGTGCCGCTTCCATTCATCCGTGAGGTCTTTACGAATCTCTATGGATTTGAGACGCTGATTAATCCAATTATCCGAATACCCCAACCGCTTATAGTCCACCAGTGCTTGATTGATAGAGAGTTCGGGGTCTTGCATTTGGTTAAGACGTTCAGTCGCCACTTGTGCCATCCATTGCTTGAACGGTTCTGCTTTGGGCGATGGAATAGACTGAATCAAACGGAGAAGCTGCTGAGTATCTGCGACATCGGTTAAATACATCTTTCCATCAGCCGATTTCATTTTCAGTTGACTACAATTTGTAGTCAACTCACTCCCTTCTTTTTTTAAACGTGTTTTCAAGACACTCCAATACTTACGAGGATTAGGGCTATCGGTTAGGACAGCCACCACATCCACTATGGAAAAGTACCATTTTTCTTCTTTGTCATCCCAAATGGTACGCACTTTCTTGGTTTCAAAAAGCTTGATGGCATTATGCTGAGTCATAATATTATATTTTGTCTTTATTTTTAAGTTAAAATCTTAGGGATAACTAAAACTTGGTATGGAATAGCTTCTAAGATTTATCCCGAGCAAATTCAAATAGACCACCATGGGAAAGAATCCAAAGTGACGAAACTTAATGATGGAGCGGTATTGCTTCATTCTAAAGTTCCTCAAAATGAGACTTATTATATAGTTGACGGAAAGTATTACACCCAAGTATATGCAAGAGTACTTATCAGACATATCAGATTATAATTTACGGATGAGTAATCGGGCATACATAGGAATATATCTTCTGCCATCTTTAATAACGCTTCTCGCATTCAAGTCGTTGTATTTTGGCTGTCAACATTCGTGTATTTCTTGGTTCTTAAGCAAGATGTGTTTTGCCTATCGGTTATCCCTAAGATTTTAAATTGCTCCGGACAATATTTAATCAGAAATGAGATAGGAACTCCCATCACTCCTTCATAATCTGACGGAATGGCATCCGTAAAAGGTACTTCAATGGCATCATAATTATCGTAGCGGTCATAGGCAGCTTTGCCTTTCAGTTCCTTATGTTTGGAAAAGCGGAGGTTGTCTGCCATGCTCATCAGTGACAATGGCTCGTGACGACGACCATGTTCAATACTGGTAAACCAACATGAATTACCCAATCTGGTATAATTGCCTACATATCCTAATCTTGCAGCTTTAGCCCTGTCTTTCTCATCCACTTTAGCTCCTTCAGGAACACCAAAAACCATATCATTTCCATTTCCTGTAGCACCTAACCAAACTTTGTTATCTTTTATCAGTGGAAAGACCTCTTTATAAGTGATTGCATTCATATTACCTATTACAGCAAATTTCTTCCCGGCTTCCACAATCCAAGCCAAGAATTCACGAAACAGGGAGAATGGCGGATTGGTGATGATAAAATCCGCTTCATTGCGAAGCTCGGTAACTTCTTTGCTTCGGAAATCTCCGTCACCTTCCATATACTTCCACTCAAGGTCATCAATATTGATACGTCCGTCCCCACTTTTGTCTCGTTCCAAGATGAATATCTTACCTTTCACCTGTGCCTTGGACGGGTCGAACTGAGGTGCTTCTTGCTCAAACAAAGAGGGCTGATAAGGCGTTTTGTATTTTTTGCTATCCGGCGCATAGCTCGTAGAAATCAGTTTTTTCAAGCCCAACTCATCGAATTTGGCAGCAAAGTATCGGGTAAAGTTGCTCCATTCTGGATCATCACAAGGAAGAAGCACAATCTTTCCTCGAAACACATCGGGGTCATATTCAAGATAGGCGTTCATTTCAATCTCTATGTCATGAAATTGCGTATAGAACTCATCATTCTTAGCCGCCTTAGCTTCTTTTAGATTAGTATTTGCCATATGTCTGTTTTTTTATTTCGTTAGGTACAAAAGTGTACGCACATCCACATTCAGTATTTCCGCTATCCTGTATAGTACGGTTATAGGCGGTTACACTCTGTTCGTAGCGTATAGATTGACCATGTTAAAACCTTTACCAAGCCGTTTAGCCAATTCAGTTTGACTAATACCCGCCTCAATCAATGTTTCTTTTATCCGATTCATTGCGACATCTTCTTTAACTTGTCACAAAGGTATATAATTTTATTGGGTAAACCACTGTGCTCTTAAAAGAAAGTATTTCGTTAATGGCTTATCCAAAGCTATTTTGGAAAATTCTATTTGTTTTTTCGCCAGCTGATTTTATAAAACTGCCACCGATAGTTCGTACTTTCGAAAAAAATCCCTATATTTGTAAATGAAAGAGTTATTTGACAGCATAGCAACGCAAAACGCTGAAATTCGTACAGTTGCAAACTCGTTACCGCTACTTCTCAAATAATTCGCTAAAAGTTTATTTCTCAATCGGTTAAGTCTAACTGACAAAAATCTAAAATAGATAATACAAATTCTTCGATTGCATCCGTAAAATAATTATGTGAATGCCCCCCAAAACCCTAGAATAATATTATGATTGCCAATATAAAGAATATCTTGTATTCTTTTTTCATACGAACGACTGTCCCCAAAAGTTACTTTATAAAATGACAAATAAAAAGAATCTATGCTTTCCCATTCATCTTCTATTGAAAATAGTTTATCATTTGTGCAAAAACCATTCTTAAGTTTATAATAAAAACCTTCATCGTTTATTATAAACGGGTCGACAGTTTATTATAAACTTTCATATAGCATTTAAGCACTTCCGGACCGAATTTATGCAACAAAAAAGGCTGCAAAACTCCTAAAAGTTTGCAGCCTTAAGCTCTTTGTCGGGTTATTTATACCCTAATCCTCATAAGGATCACCTAGATGTTTTGTTATAATCTTATACTGTTTCATCGTCAGATAGCGATGATTGTAGGGCAGATACCCTGTCGGCATAAGTTCTTTGACCAACGGGTTACAACCTTTAATCCATCGGCTGAGACAACGTACCGCGTTCTTGCTGGTAGTACATCCGGGGAAGTACATCACGGCAAGTTCGGCAAAAGCTAAGATTCTTCTCATTTCACTTTTAAGTTTTAAATTGTAGTTTTATTGTTGTTATTATACCTACAAAGATACAACATAAAAAAGCGTTTGTCAAGTCATTCGGGCTGTTGAAGATTAACGAAGCGTGCAACTAAGGATATCCCATTGATAACCAACAAATTACATATTAATTATTTATTCATATACAGCGTCAATAAAGTTCAATAATTCATAGTTGTTCTACAAATTCCAATGCCCTACTACCTAACCCTTATATCAATCCGGCCGTAACAAGGCAATACTTCCAAAGTTTTACAATAATTCCCCCATGCTATCTCAGGATAATCCCAACGATTATTAGCATATAATATCAATTGTTCATTGGCACACTTGTTTATACGGCAAGCCACTGAAGCATCCTGAGAAATAACTGATAATTGATGCTCACCTTCTGCCCCAGTAGAAAGTGAATAATAATAAATATTTTCTTTCATACCTTTTGCCATTTGAGTTAGTGGTTCCTTACAATTCGCACCGGCGTCAGCCCAATAGTAATAATTGTGCGTATCAACCTGCCAGGACTGAACAGGTTTCTCACCATATCCCTTTTGCTGCGATTCGTAAAGCGAGGCCTCACCCTCATTTCCTGCAAATGCTCCTACAGGATAATAATTCCAGTACCCTTTGCGCCTCCAATTTAACTGATGTATACTATGAGGTAAATAGAAAGATAATCCTGTTTCACGTAAGAATCCGTTAGGAACACCCTCTGTCCGATAGTTTATAGACAATTCACCAGCCGAGGTTACTTTTATATCAAAATCAACATTCACTTCCCGATAAGTCCCGGTAAGAGAAATACAGACCCCATCCTTTTGTTGACTGTAATCAAAAGATTTCTTTTTCCAATCAATATCAGAAGTGGCAAAATAGTTAGCCGTTTTACGTACTTCAGCCCCTGTCAAGTGGTTCAAATTCACATACAAGTTCAAGAACGGACCTTTTTCAATAATTACTTCCCCTCCTACTGTTGCATTGACAATCAATCCGGTTTCTTTATCGAAAGGTATTTCAAAACCATTACCATGTACAATCACTTTGTCACCTTCATCTGTTACGGATAAATTCTGTCCGGCGAGCAAGGAAGGGTAAATTATCTTTTCCGTTCCCAATACAAAACGATACACATCAATCAACTCATTAGCAGCGGTAAAAAACTCGACCTGCAAAGTTTCTCCATTCTCCCATTGCTCAGCGGGAATGACTATCATACCTTTCGTATGAGGTGCGACCGGTTGCAATTCCAAAGATTTTGTCACACCTCTATAAGTGTAGGTAGCATGAATTTCATTCAAATTTGTATGGTCAAATCGGTTATGTATAGTCAACATCAATTTTTGTCCGGTAGTAAATGAAAGATTATCCTCCACAAGTAACCGAACAGGTGAATAAGCCTTTTTAGTTGACCAGAACTCCGGTTTTTGCCGACGCCATACATCAACAATCCCCCATTCGCCATATCCCACACAATTTCCTTGATAATCCAGCGGCTTGGCAGTACGTGCGAATTCTTTCCAGAATGAAGTCCCGAATTTAGGTTCCGGTAAGGAGAAAGTCTCATCCACATATCCCCAAATAGCACCTCCCAGACCTCCCGGAGCATTAAACAATCCACTCCACATCATATCAAGAGATTTCCCCCAAAATTCACGGATATTGGGATCAGTTTGTAATGTGGCATATGTATAGCAAGCCGGATGCGCCCATTCGTCAAATAAAGCCGGAATACCATGTCCCTGAAAATTACGGGTAGCCATTCCCCACTGCCCTACATTTCCATATACATTCTGATAATGCATACTTAAGATATCAAATATTTCTGCCTTTTTTTCTACAGCCGAACCCGGATAACTAAAAATAACAGGGCGAGTGGTATCAGTCGCCTTTATCCAATCCCAACATAACTGAAAATTACTTCCGTAAACACTTTCATTACCAATACTCCAAAACAGGATTGACGGATGGGAACGAAGACTCTTTACCATCTCCCGGCATTGACCCAAATAACGTTCGGCAAACGCCGGATCATTTTGCGACCTGCCGGGCTTATAATTCTTCTGACGATATGTATCTACAAAACAAACAGCCGTTTCACTTTCCACATAAATCCCATAACGGTCACAAAACTCCAGAAAACGTTCAGTAGGAGGATAATGCGAGGTACGGACAAAGTTCATATTAGCCTGTTTGAACAGCACCGCATCCAGACTATCCAGCTCTAAAGTAGTGGTACGCCCCAAAGTTGGATGAATGTCATGGCGGCAGGCACCGCGCAATTTCACCTGATGACCGTTGACCAGCATACGGTCTTTTATAATCTTGACTTCACGAAAACCGATATTACGACTAAACCGAGAGGTTTCTTGCCCATTCTGAAAAACAATTATTTCCAATTCATACAAATTTGGATGTTCCGCATCCCATTTAAGCGGATTTTTAACTGGTAACGAAAAAATATTTTGTCCGTCCGACAATGCAAAACGGGACTGCGACAATGGTACATACTTTCCGGACTTATCTTTCAAACGCAACTCCATTTCCGTGCTTTCCTGCCCGGAGAACTTGCAAAAGAAACGTAAATCAGCATCTTGATATAAAGAATCAAGATGAGTCTCCACACCTATGTCATATAAATGGGATTCGGGCAATGCAAATAAGGTTACATCACGAAGGATACCACCTATAGGATGATGAGCATATCCGGAAGCATACGAAATTTCGTCCAGCCGATCCACTACTGCCAGTTGTATCTCATTCTTCTTTCCGATACGTACGAAAGAAGTAATATCCGTCTCCCAGCGGGTAAAGCCACCATGATGTTCACGAACAAATTTTCCATTAACACTCAATCTGGCATGGCTATATACCCCATCAAACCGCAATATAAGCCGTTTGCCTGCATAATCAGCGGGTATCGTGAAATCTTTCTTATAAAAAAATGGTTTGTCATGTTCAATGGCAAAACCTTGCATAGCTGCCTCACCGGGGACTTGAATACTTGTCCAGCGACTTTCGGGAGAGTATTTGAAATCCCAAGTTCCACTCAGCAGAAGCACCGGCCGGCAACTTCCCTCCAATCTGGTAGGCAATAAATAAGTCCGTTCGGTAAATGAAGAGGCAACAGAAGGTCTAATTGCTAAAAACAAAAATATACCTACCATTGCTAATGTCTTTTTCGTTTTCATGATGTAACTAATTATTATCTAAAGTTTAAAACCGTCTGATATATATATATTTTATACTTTCTGATTTGCCCCGGAGCACCTTTCTCTGCACGGGGTAAATAACGGAAACCTGTAATTTTCTGTTTCTCACCCAAATCTATAACAATTTGATGAGGATAAGAAATTTTATCGACAGTTTTCCAATAGGTAGACTCTTGTAAATCAAAAACTTTATCCGCTGTATAATTACCTTTTTCCGTCTCTTCGCTATCAGCATATATCACTTTCCATGATTCACGGCTGACAGATTTGCCATCTGATCCTAAAATATAAACCTCCCATTTCCCATTCCGCACAAACGTAAGGACCGGAACGAACAATGAAAATGAAATTTTACCTATTGAAAAGATGTTTGATTATTTTTACGCCTATACATTCGTTATAGAAACAGATAACAATAACCAAATACCTAAAAAATAACAGACTCTCTTTATCATATTTATTCTAAATAGTCAGTTTATAAAAACGGCAGATATTATAGTGTTCCCTACAAATATCTGCCATTACGTTCTTATTTACTTTACAAAAGGCATTTCCTAATTAGCCGTTTGGTTCTCCTTTTCTTTCGGACGTTCTTGCTTGGCACTATCCCGGTACTTCATATAATCTTTAGTATTAAGCCGCGGGAATCCTTCTTTTTTTAATTTCCGCCCTACTTCCTTTAATACTCGTACATTCTCCTCCAAAATCGATCCATCCGGACGAGGCCCTATATTCAGCAATAAGTTTGCATTTACTTTAGCACAATAGTCTAATAAGTCCATTACCTCTTTAGCCGATTTTTGGCGTTGCTTAGAACTACTGTGATAAGCCCAACCCAAAGTTTGTATCGGAATATTCAATTCTGCCGGCTTAGCTTTATTGTTTTGCCAAGAATAATCTGCAGCATCCTGAACTTTTTTAGGTAAACCTACGCTCTTGAATACCGGTGCCAAAGAGCCAAAGTGGCGTTCTCCTGTAATAAAGTCCTCATTCCCATTTGCACCTGTTTTAAACACTACTAATGCATGAGGCTGTATTGCATGAATCATATCATATACTTCTTGTATATTGAACAGGTCCGAATATTGATAAACCCCTCCGACTGTGTCAAACCAAAAACCCGCTATAGGACCATACATCGTACAAAGTTCCATAATCTGTGTTTTTGCAAAGTTCATATAATGTTTAAAGTCTTCCGGCTTAGAATATTTATATTCTTCCGGAGTCTTCGCATAATGAGGACGTGCCGGGTCATACATCGTATTAGGAATATAGTAAGGATGATGCCAATCCAACCCGACAGAATAATAGATAAATAAACCTAATCCTGCTTTCTTACAGGTAATGGACAGTTCCTTTAAGAAATCTCTTCCTGAAGGATACTTCACACTGTTATAGTCTGATGCTTTCGAATCCCATAATGCAAACCCATCATGATGCTTAATAACGAAAGTAATGTATTTCATATTTGCATCTAAAGCCAGATTCACATAATCCTGAGCATTAAACTTATCTCCTTTGAATTCCCGGGTTTTCTGTTCATATTCCTTAATGGGAATCCGGTTATTATACATTACCCACTCGCCTTGTCCGTATAAAGAAGCCGGCCCCCAATGTACAAATAATCCAAAACGGGCATCTTTAAACCATGACAAGGCAGCTTCTTTCGGAGATTTTTTATATTGTTTCTCATATCCTTTTAAGAAATAAGGCATTTCCCGCCATGTACTCTCTTGAGCACAGACTTCTGCCAATACACCTAAAAGGCAAATAATAAATAAATTTATTCGAATCTTTTTCATATATATTTTCTATTTATACTCCAGCCATGCAGTAGCGTTAGTATCAGAATCTGTCGAGAAACGTATCCATCTTGCCTGAAATGGAGCTTTCAATTCATAAGCCAACTTCTCCCCAGGTTTTACAGTCAAAGTAGTATAATTCACCCATTTCCCATTACCTGTTGGGTCAATTTCTATGGTAAAGGTTACATCTTTTTGAGAATTATGTGACAAGGTTAAATTCTTCTTATCATAAAAACCGATCAAATACGGATCGGACACCTCTCCTGCCTTTACTAAAGTGTTTTTCCAAGGACCGCCTTTGCCTGTCGGCTTGCCCATACTCCACAAATCATCAATAGCACCTGCCCATACGGCAGCTTTACCATCTTCCGACACGATGATATGTTCATTATCTTTATCCTTTTTAGGGTCAATACCGGTCATCACTAACATTCCCCGGTAAGAGGCATAATCATTAATCCGGAAATTATGAGAAGCAATCGGACGAATCTTGGCATAACCATCCGCATTTTCAGCAGGTAGTTCATAGAAAGTACCATGACAGTTGAATAAGTCACGTTCAGTAGCCACTTCGCGACAAATACGTACCACATCCTGTCCAATCAACTTAGTGTAATTTTCGTCTCCCAACGGTAAACGCCAACGTCTTTGTCTGTCGTCAACGATCAGAACCGATGATTCGTCAATAGTAACTACCTGATGAGGCATCGCAAATTTCTCACGAATAAAATCGGCAGTCTGAGTATCATCCTTACGCACCAATGCCAAAGTATCGCTCATCTCATAATATCCGTTTTCTATTACTTTATCGTTTTCAATATTGGAAGCTAATACACCTAAAGCTCTTCTATTCTTGCCAAGGCCGTATAACAATCCTCCAAGAGTATTTTCTTCCGATACTTTTGACAATCCGTTGAATATGGAAGAAGAAGCGGAAGAACGAGTATCAACTGTAGTATATACGAAACTTACGGACACATTACTTTCCTTGTCTATTTTCACACGAATCCATTCTCCCTGCTCTTTAGCAGTAAAAGGAAGATAAGCGGATTGTCCAGCTTCTACCTGCACGGCAGTCAGTTCCTTCCAAACATTATTTCCCTTTTGATCTATCTCAAATGTGAAAGTAATATCTTGCTTTCCATCATTTTGCAACCAGCAACAACGTTGTTCCCAACCGGCAAACATATAGGGATCTGAATAAACATTTGCTTGCACATCTTCTTTTTCCCAGATTGCTCCATCTACTGTTGCAGGGCCCAGTTCGTCGGGTTTAGTCAAAGATGTAAACCAAAGATTAGAATTAGATTGTCCCGGACCTTCTATATTTCCTTTTGCTTTACGTTTGTTTAAAAATTCTTTTTGGGCAGAATCATCGCAGCCAAACACCAATTCATCATTCCAACGGGCAAAGTCTCCAATTACTTTCAAATAACTTGAACGGGGACGAATACCGGCAGAGTTATCAGCAGTAAACAGTTTTGGGAAACGCCAGAACAGGCCGTGCATAGTCATCAGATAATCCGGTTGGTCATCTGTTCCTACATTACGAATACGTGGCCATTCAGTATTCCAGCCATGTGCACCGTCATAAGAATGACTTGCTTTAGGCAAACGATAAAAGGTCCATCCTTTCTGCGAATCTCTTACTCCAAGTAGCACTGATTTATGATCCCAGCCTGTAGCCCAAATGGGATCCGTTTCCGGATTTGTATTACCGTATATACCGCCGGGACCGGTCAATTCTACAAATTGATTACGACGTACGACTTTCCAGTCTTTGCCGTCCCATTCTGATAATGAACCGGATAACGCATCAAAATACTTCATAGCGGCGGCACTATTCTCTCCGTTATTGGAGAATACCATCACTCCTTGTCCTGAATACAATCCTTTACCATGCGCTCCCGGCAGTAATTCTACGGGTTTGGGGGTATTTTTAGAGTCTTTACGATATAGACGCCATGCTTCATTACTATCTTTATATAATTCCTTAGCTTTCAAAGTATTAACATCTACTTCATAGAAACCTTCTTCCATCGTACCAATATAAATCTTATTGGCAGGATCTGTCAAATGACGAGCCGAACCGGTATATCGTCCCGGAGCCTCCTGCCAAGGTAAAACTCTGACATCACCTGACTCGTTAATAAAATACGGTCCTATATTCAATTGGTTTGATTCCTTATGAATCAGTCGGTTAGCAGGTGTTCCTCCAATACTTTCCGAACGGACAGTCATTTTCTTGTCCGGAGTTATCTGATACAACTTATCAGATGATCCGAAAGGTAAATGAGGTCCATAGGTGATAGCCCATAGACTACCTGCCCAAGGAACCACAGCACCTGTTCCACACTCGCCCTCATTATTATAAAAAGCCAGTTTAGGATAAATTCCCGATATATTATCCTTTTGTGTTTGTTGTGGTGCAGTACATCCGACTACCCCTAAGGCTAATAAACCTGTCCAAAAATGTTTCATGTTGTTCTTTATTAATTATATAATTATTAAAATGTTACTTCTACTTTTTCTCCAGTTGCAGATACTGCGAAGACTTGAACTTTAGTTCCTAAGTTTCCATTTACAGTAAAAGAGGAGGCTGGAGATACAAAACATAATTTACCGTTCGAATAAACTTCATAAACTGCCACATTCCTCCAATTGGTCATTACAATTTTTTGACCTTCTCTTTGAGCAATTCCTTTTATAATAGAATTAAAGGTCTTATAGCAATCAACATTACTATCGCAGATATACTCTATAATTCCTTTTGGTTTTGGTAGTCCTAAATCAGTAATACGTTGTTTAGTTTCATCAATCATTGACTCGGTAACCACAAACTGTCCTTTACTATAATCTGATTTTTCAATATCTATTGGTTCAAAAAATCCCCATTTCACAAAGAATTCTGTCAAATCCAGTCCCGACGCCTTACTTGCCAAAAATGTAAACTCTAGTTGACTTTTCCCAGGAGTGTCCTGATCCGTATTAATACGTATGAGTTCATATAAGTCTTTATAAAAATCTTCTTGTCCAATGGCCTTAGTATATAGATATAATTGCCAAAATGGAACTAGCTGGTTAAAGACATTCACATCCGAATCTGTAATGATATGAGCACGTTTACGTACGAAATACATACACATAGACTTCTCATAAATACTTGTATAATCACCCTGCTTATCTAATAGGCGTGATTGATTTCCAAACGAAGTCTGAACATATAAAGAATGAATATTATTAGTCACTTCAGTCATTCCAAGCCAACAAAGTCCTGGTTTAGTCTGATAAGAATGTCCGACTTCATGTGCCGGTCCCCAGATTGAAGTAGTAGAAAACTTTTCCAGATTACATAATTCATTCATCGTACCGACAACATACCCCGTATGATTACCGGCAGAATACATATAACTATCATTATACATCACAGAAAAACAAACACGGTTCGGATCCATTCGATCATATTTTTCCAATCCCATAAATTGCTGTTCAAGCAACACCAGTCTATCATAAGCATCTATTAAAGCTTTACCATCTGGAGTGTTTGCTTTGAACTTATCTACCGGAAATATCAAATGTGCCTTCTCGCCAAGTACATCAAGATGAGGTCCTACTGCTGCATGTAACAGACGGCTCCAATCAGAAGGTTGATGTTTTCCGGAGTCAAAATATCCGTTTACTTGCCCTGACGGAATATGTATCTTTATCGGCAATGCATCTCTATACTCGGGAGTATGATAATAAATATAGATCAATCCGTCTGTTTCCGCTATAAAACGATTAATCCCTTCTACCAAAGGATAAGAATAATTATAATTAAACCCATCCCCTCCGGATACATTCAAATTTAAGATACGAGCCGAAAGCTGATATCCATGACTGTCTCCCACCAGCACTACAACTTCTTTTCCTTTATTTACAAATATCCCGGTCGGATTATCCAGCAAATTGTGTTCAGCGCTTGTCTTGTTTGCTTTACGAAATAATTCCGGATGTGGATAAGCTTTATATTCCTGAATACGAAACTCACGCGGATATTTATTAATAGAAAGATAAAAAGCTACATTACGGAAAAGCGGGTCAGGGCATGCATCTATGTCCTTCTCGGTAATTCCGGGTTTTAACTCAGAACACGTAATATCCGTAAACAAATTAAGAGGATCATAATTATCCGAATTCTGACGATAAAACTCCATTTCTTTTATTACAAGATATTTACCTGACGACTCTGTAACTTCAATTTTAATCCCTTTCGGATTAATAATCGGGCTAGGAAACTTAATAAGTGCCGCAGAACTTCCGGATAAATCGACATCCATTAGCTTCGTATATTCCGGTTCTGCCTCAGTAGATACAAATATCTTTGCTTTTTTCAATTTATCACTACCTGTTGAATGACAAACGCAATAATCAATTCTAGGTTGTTCCGCAAATTCAAAAGTTAATGTCAACGGCCAATTGTTAGGAAAATCATCTGATGTATTAGAATGATATCCGGTCTCTTTACTTCCATCATAAGTCCTATGAAATCCTGAAGATCCCAATTGAGATACCTTGCCCAAAGAATTGAATGCACTACCTGTGGAAACCGGAACCAATAGATCGCCTTGAATACCAGATTCACCACTTTCATACTCTCCTAAGGCCTCTTGAGATATAATTAACTCAGAGAATAAATCACTTGCTTTGTCTTTTACCGTAATAGTCCCCGTACGCTTTTCCCCTTTATTACGTTGAATAAAATATGTATGGTCCGTAGTCACATATTCTGCCGTGCGGGTAGTGACCGGCAACGTGATCCAATCGACAGTCGGTATTATTTCAAACTCTACATTTGCTGTTACTGTAAACTCTATTTTCCCTCCTTCCGCAGTAAAAGTTTTCATCATAGGGGAAATTAAAATACCTTTATCCGTCCCCAATTGACGCACAGTTATTTTCTCCGATAACTCTGCTGCCTTCACGGTAATAATAGTACTCCGCTGTTCCTTTCCCGTATTAGGAGTTACAGAGATAGTAAGTTTGTGATTCCCCGGATTAATGTCAGGAAGAATACTGCACCAGCTTTTACCATTACTTTCTACAGTAGCACTCCACTCTGCTTGATTGGTCGTAATTACAAGCGTTTGCGACTCTCCATTCTCCTTGAAATCTACAAATTGTTCAGTTATCTCTAATGTAGCAGTATTAGTTCCTTTACCATCTTCATCGGAACAAGCGCTTATCACTGTACATAAAAAGAACAGCATAAAAAAAATAATAATCTTTTTTTTCATGATATAGATATAATATGAATGTTTTAAAAAGGAGGATACATTAAAGGTATCCTCCTTAAAGATATACTATAGGCTCATTTATTTTTCGGTAGCTTCCGGATCATAAAAATAGTATTCCACATTGTAAATACGAAATTCCGCCATTGAAAAATTCACTTTACCCGTATGAGTCTTCTTTACATGAAAACGGAGATAATTGAACTCAAAAGGGGCTTCATATATATCAGAAGAATATGCCGCCGATGCAGCTTCAGGTAACCCATCGGCTGCTGTTGTCAATGTTTTTATCGGGGTCCATTCATCGTCCTCACTTACCTTAACAGAGCATTCTATTTCTGCCGGAAAGCTACCGACGCTTCTATTTATATACGAGAACTTCAAATACTTCTGAGACTTCGGGTATACAATATCTAAATAGTAGGTTGTTCCTGCAGGTACTCCAGAATATGCAGTATTCAAGAAAGTACTAGTATTGTTATCAAGCAAGCGTTCCGGACCATTATTGTCACCAATACAACTAGACTGCGGAATAGTAGTAACGCCATCGGGCTTAAACCCTCCCAAGGTCAAATTATCAATGGTTATAGCCAACTCCGTAGATGTTTTTTCATCAATAACCGGAGCTCGTTCTGCAATTCCTGTTATTCGTTGTACTATTCCCGGTGTAAAGGTTGTACTGAACGGCTGTACTTCGAACGTATATTCTCCATATCTTTTGAGCGCATTATCTATCGTAAATGAGTTACTGAATCTGCTTGCCGTTTTCTTGACATTTTTCTTTATAGCGGGGTCATAATAACGTATCTCAACCAAACGAGTAGTATTAGCATCTTCTTCGACAGCATACTCCCATGTTAACGTAATGGAACCGGGAGCACTTTGTGTTGTTAAGTTCTGAATTTCAGTAGCGGCAATACTTTCTTCATCGTCAGAATTACATGCTGCAACGATCAGTCCTAAACTGAGGAGGGGTAGTATATATTTTATTACTTTCATTTTATAGAATCTTTATGTATAACAATTATTCGTCATATCCCGGATTTTGTACCATATTGGGATTCTTATTAATTTCGCTGATAGGAAGCGGCATTAAATAATGAGCCGGAATAAAACGACGTTGCACATCTACTGATACCGGTTTGGCAAATTCTGTTATAGTTGTTGCCTGAATAGAAAGTCCTTTCGGCTGTTCACCTAACGTCTCTGCTATTCCCCAGCGACGTATATCCCAAAAATTATGATTTTCAAGATAAAGTTCGATTAAGCGTTCCTGATGAACAATTTCCCTCAATTTATCTTGTGTAAGCTCTGCGATTCCAGCCCAAGAAACTTCCACTTTAGGTATACCGGCTCTTTCGCGGACATAATTCAGATACTTCTTAGCTTCCGGTAAATCATTACATTCCACACAAGCTTCTGCATAGTTCAGATAAAGCTCTGCCAAGCGAACCATAGGCCACGGATACTGTATCACTTTAAATCCAGTAGATTTAGAAGCACTTGTTCCCGGATGAGCACCTTTCTTATTCAGATAACCGGTTTTAGTTCCATACTTATTATCGTTGGTTATCCCCATATTCTGTGTCTTCATAAATTGTACCAGTTGCTTATACTTTTTATCCTTTCCTCTTTTCCATATCGGAGCATACGAGAACTCTTTTCTATCATCTTCTCCCGATACCTCATAATAACCGTTGTGAAAAGCAATCCAAGCATAAAAACGTGGCTCTCTGTTCATATTCAGTTTTAGGCTTTCCCCTTCTCCATTTATATCATTCTCTTCAACAGGAAACATGGCTACATCATACCGGTTAACATAATCATAAGTAGGATCTACATCCAATGGAAGACCATTTTTTGTATAGAACCGTTCTATTTGTCTCAATGTCGGAGCTAATCCACCGTAAGCGGTTGTACTTAACCGAGGAATGGTCTTTCCCTGGAGGTCACTATTAGATGATTCTTTCGTGCAAAATGCCCAAATCACTTCAGGAGTATTGTCTTTATCAACAAACGTAAAACGCAAAGAACGTTGTGTCAAATCTGTTGGTTCAGGATAGTTAGGCAAAGTATTTACATCTGCTGCATACAAATCATAATTAGCCTCCGGAGCTCTTGCCCAATCAATTGCTTCTTTGCAAGCCTGAGCAGCTGTTACCCATTTATTAGGATCGTAAGTTGTGCTAATTAACTGGGTCCCATCCGGATTCTTAAAATCACTATATAATGATTTAAACTTCTCACCACCATTAAACTGCGGCGAAGCTGCGTACAACAATAACCGCGCACGAATAGCCATAGCAGCTACACCGGTAGCTCTCCCATAATCAAGTCCGGTACGACGCATTGGCAAACGTCCGGCAACATTCTTTAGTTGCTCTGCAACCCATGTTACACACTCATCATAGGTATTTCTTCCTAACATTGTTTCCGGAGAATCAGCGGAAGAAACTTCCGGAAGTTCTTTAACCAAAATAGAAGGACCATAAGTACGCAAAAGATAAAAATGATAGAATGCTATCAAAAAGTCAGCTTCTGCATCATAAGCCGCTTTCAATTCATCACTAAGCCCCGGCACACTACCTAAATTTTCTTTTAACAGATAACATTGCCGAATCCCCTTAAATAAATCATGCCAGTAATTAATATAAGGATTACTTGGAGTATAATTACCTTGTGCAAATTTTCCAAAAGTTTCATGCTCCCAAGGAGTAACAACATCATCGCCTGTAAGAAAATCTAAGCTAGCAGTTGCATGTCTGGGATTCGGGATATATGCATAACAAGAATAAAGATAACGTTCGGTCAATTGAGGGTTCTTAAATGCGTCTTCTTCCGTAGGGTTCTCATCAGGCACAATATCCAGATAATTACAAGAGAAACATACAAAGACACATAGAAGTATCAAGTATTTATTAATAAGTTTCATATCAATTATATTTAAAGATTATTTTATAGTCATCTGAAAACCAATATTAAATACACGTTGGGTCGGGTATTTTAATCCGTTACCACCGCCTTGTTCGGGATCCCACAATTTAAACTTGGAGAAAGTCAACAGATTAGAACCACGTAAGTATAAGCGCATAGATTTAAAGGTATATCCAATTTCTGCATTCTTCAATTTCAAGAAAGCACCATTCCGTTCCCAATAAGTAGAGGTCGTAGAATTATTGGCACTTCTCTCAATAGTTAAACGTGGATATTCCGCAAATATATTTTGATTTTCAGGACTCCATCTGTCATCTGCTATAAATTTCTGTACATTTTTATTTTCCATCATTGTGCCGAAAGGTTGCAAACCACTCATAAACAAAGAAGTCTTAGCGACTCCCTGAAAGAAGAAAGAAAAATCAAAACCTTTATAATGAAATGAGGGTCCAAATCCATAAACAATTTCAGGAGTAGTCGGATTACCAATAGGTACCATGTCATTTTTATCAATAATATCATCATATACTCCATACACATTAGGCTGATTGACATATTTAATGTCACCCGGTCCAACAGTACCTCCAATCAATTGAGTCGGATGATTATTTATCTCAGTCTGATCGGCAAACAAATAATCAGACACGTATCCCCATTGCTGAGAAGTGCTATAACCAATTCTGGAAAGATTAGCACGATCTCCTACAGATTCCTCGTACGCCCTAATCTCATTGTGAGCATAGGTGAATGTTCCTTTGAATGTCATACTGAAATCTTTATTGAATTGATGTCCAAAATCAATAGAAGCATCAATACCTTGATTACGTACAGCTGCACTATTGACATAATATTTAGTCCCATATACTCCTAAATAAGAAGGAATAGTTGCTTTCTCCTGAAAAATATCTGTCCGGTCTTCACGAAATACATCTACCGTCAAGCTCAGATTATTAAAAAATATCATATCTAGCCCGATATTATATTTTTTTCCTACTTCCCATCCCAAATCATAATTAGCAAAACGCTTATATGAAGGTCCTTTCAATGTTCTGTCCATATTAATACCAGTCGTAAAAGCCGGACTTCCCGTTAGATCAACATCTGCTAAATAAGTAAAACGTTGTCCACCAATATTGCCATTACCAACTAATCCGTACGAAGCTCTGACTTTCATTCTGGAAATTATGTTTCTTAATGGTTCAAAGAATTTTTCTTCGCTAATATTATATCCGACAGCTATAGAAGGGAAAAGCCCGAAACGATTCCCCTTCGCAAAATTCTCAGAGCCGTTGTATCCCAAGTTTACCTCAGCCAGATAACGCCCATCGTATGCATACGATGCTCTGGCTGCAATTCCCTGACGACGAGTCGGAAGAGCTACTAATAAGTCCGTCCCCGGATTATTATCCATATATTCATCCTGATTATAAATCAACAAAGCTCCCACATCATGCTTTCCGAATGTACGATTGTATTCTAACATCGCTTGTAAGTAAATACGCCGATCACCGGTATTACTACTTTTTGTTTTAAGCTCAGTTCCTACTTCAGCACCTTCCTGAATCACCTCCATATTATAGGTACCATCATCATTGAGAGACCAATTATTAACAGTAAACTTATTCCAATCAGAATATCGGGTCTGAACAGATTGGCTGAAATTCTTTAAAGAAGCCATAGCCTTAAAAGTCAAACCTTCCACCAAGAAATCCAATTTTTGGTCAAAATTCAATGAAGCTGTTACCGTACTCTGAAACGTATCATCATATCCATTTACCAGTGTTGCTAATGGATTCACTGTTGTATTTGTAGGTACCCCCCATTTAATATAGGAAGTTGTTCCATCGTCCGGAAACATAATCGGAGCATCTACCGGATTCGTATTCATCACACTAGAGAACAAACTACTTGTACTTTCATTCGGACCACGTTTATCTACCAACATTACGTTCAGTCTCAAAGATAATTTAGATGTTTTACCCAAACGTGCATTGATATTGTTCTGAAAAGAATAACGCATTCGACTGATATTGTTATCAAATGAAAAGAAATCTTTAGAACGACTTTTTAACATACCGCTTTCATGCCCAACAGAGACACTGGAAAAATAATCCACCTTTTTACCACCACCCCGGATGTTAAAATTGAATGTTTCACTGAACGAACGGTCTTTAAACATCTCACCATACCAGTCAACATCCGGGAAAATATAAGGATTCAGTCCTTGGCGAGTTCCGTCAATACGTTCCTGTGTATAAGCTTCTTTCCCTGCCGGTTGATTACGTATAGCTTCATTATAAAGTTCCATAAAGGTAACACCATCCACAAACTCAGGTATATTGGTAGGCGTAGACATACTACCTTCCACACGAAAATTTATAATCGGTTTATCCAAGGCAGCACCGGACTTGGTCGTCACAATCATCACACCATTAGCACCACGCATACCATACATTGCAGTTGCTGTTGCATCCTTCAGAATTGAGAACCCATCAATGACTTCCGGGTCAAGAGCATTCAAGTCAGTTGTAGTTGATTCAATACCATCAATAATGATCAGCGGAGAAGTACTTGCACTACCAAGTGTAGAGACACCACGAATCCAAAAGTTAGCGCCATCAGCTCCCGGTTCACCACTACGTTGCACAGCAATCACACCAGCCAAACGTCCGGCAAAGGAAGTGGAAAGATTAGACGCAGGAACTTTCAGATCGGCCGGTCGTATAGATTGCACCGAACCTACCATACTGGCCTTTTTCTGTCCGGTTCCGTATGCTGTAACCACAACTTCCTCTAAGTTTTTGGCATCTTCTTGTAATGTAATGATAATATTCTGACGGTTTCCAACTTTTATTTCCTGTGTAGCGTAACCAATGTAAGAAACTATCAAAATTGAGTTTTCTGACGGAACCGACAAATTATAAAGCCCATCCATATTGGTAGTAGTACCTATGGTTGTTCCTTTTACTTTGATAGTCGCACCGATAATGACCTCTCCTCTATCGTCTTTGACAAGTCCCTGAATCAGTTTTTTCTGCCTTGACTGCTGAGGAACTTCTTCCGACCGTTCCAATCCTTTCTTTAGGACAATCTGCCGATCATTTATTTCATATACGACAGATGTTCCTTTCAACACTTGCTCAAGTATCTGTTCTATACTCTGTTTTTCTACTTTCACAGAGACTTTCTTAGATGTATCGAGCAGATCTGTACGATACATAAATATAAACTCACTATGTTTTTCAATGTATTGAAAAATCGTTTTAATAGAGGTTTGTTTAAATTCAAAAGAGAATTTTTGATTTTGTGCATATACGGAATTGCTCGAATAACTCCACACTGAAGTCAATAGAAATCCCAGTACAAACATAATTTTCGTTAATCGATTCATTATGATTGCGTTTTTCAACTTTTTTTCCATAATTTTGTAAGATTGATATAATACCAGTAACTCGGTGTTTTTCACTTTATCCGGGTAATATTAGCAGTATTACTCGGATTTTCTAATTAGACAAATCTTTTCATGTTATCATACGTATTCATTTTTAAGATTAAACATTCGGTTTCAAAATCTATTGTACAATTTTCTCCAGAGGCTTTAACATGTAGGCACCCTCTTGCTTCAAGAAAGAGAATCCTCCTGTAGCAGATATTCTTTTTAATGCTGCTTCTATGCCACACTCCAAGTCTATTTTACCTGCTATCTTTATAGTTGAAATATCATCTGTACAATCAATATCAACTCCATAATATCGACCCAGTTTGGCTAAAATTACATTCAACGGATCATTATTCAGAGACAATATTCCTTCAGTCCAAAGTACATATTCTTCTGCATTTACTGAAGACTCTTCAATCAGACCATCAGACAATATTGTAGCTTTATTATCAGGTGAAAGAACCAGTTCCTTACCCGATTTGCTTTTCACATTTACTTTACCACGTACTAAAACAACTTCTGCATTTTCAAATGTGCCGCTATAAGCCTTTATATCAAAAGCAGTCCCTAATACTTGTACGTCAAATTGTGCCGTTTTCACAATAAAAGGAGCTGATTCATCTCGTTTCACATCAATAAAAATTTCTCCATCTACAAAGATTTCACGTCTGTTTTTCTCAAAACGTTTAGGATAAATCACTTTCGTACCCGCATTTATATGCAAACTAGAACCATCAGCAAGAATCAAACGGGTATATTTACCTTTAGGAACAATAATCTGGTCGTATAAATCTTTTGTAGTATTCTTAGATACCTTTTCTTCATCTACACTCACAATTCCCTCTTGTGAATAAGCTACTGTAGCCCCTTTCTTTACATGATGAACTTCTTTCTCAGAGACAATCAAACGAATATCCTCTCCTTCTATAGATTCATTAGACATTTGTGCTGCTATCACGGAAATATCCGACTTATTATTAAAAGAATACCATTCAATTCCCAACCATATACACCCTATAAAAGCAGCTGCAGAAGTAATTGCCACAAGTATATATCGCTCTTTCCTTCTTTGTTTTTTCTTTTCAACTCCTTCTTTTATTTTACTCCATACTTCAACTATTTCCTTTTGAGAAGGAACTTCGTTTTGCATCTTGAAATAATCTATAAGATTGCGTACAGTATTCCTGATATCTATTTTACTATATTTCATTTTTATCCTCTTTTATAATTAGAATGGAATTAAAAGAAAAACCTACTCACTTTTACAGCATTTTTTTTGCAGAAAAAAACAATAGAGTCAGAAAAAGGATATATCTATATAATAATCAACAAATTACAAAGAAAATATTTTTTCCCTTTCAAAGAGATAATATTATTTTAAGAAAAAACAATTGCCATACACCCAAAAAGTATTCATCTTGAGTTACTAGAGTGCGCAGTTTAGTTAAAGCCCGGCTAGACAAATTCATAGACGATTGTATGTTCATATCCATAACATCCGCTATTTCCTTATATGAGAGTTCCTGCACGTAACGTAAATAAAGAACTGTTTTTTGATTCGGAGATAACTGTGAGATTGCCACCAAAAGACGACGGGCCAGTTGCAGATCATGATCATTCTTAGGAAATAACTGTTCAAATAGATCTTCATTGAGCGGAATATGAAAAACTGAGTCATCTAATGAATCCGCTTCTTTATTAGTTGCTAATTTATAGGTGAGATTATTTCTTAAAGCTTTTAATAGATAAGAACGGACTGTTATGTTTGTCACATTAATGTGAGTATTCTGATATAAGCTTATAAAAAGATCCTGGATACAATCTTTGACCAATTCTTTATCTGTACTGCATCTCAAACCATAATTCAACAGAAGAGAATAATATCTTTGATAAAGTATTTCCAATGCTTTTTGATCGCCTTTTATCAAAAGGCCCCACAAAGCAATATCATCCATTTCACTAGAGGCAGCCATGCTTTTCATTTTCTATAGACATAGCGCAAATATACTTTAAATATTCAAAGATTAAAAAAAATCCTATTTTTTTATGAGAAAAATTACTCGTTGAAATACTCAAAAACCTTCCAATAAGTGGGATAGAAGTGCATCGTGTCCGATAACAGTGAAAATCAGTGAAAGAATTTAAAAGAGAAACAAATGCAATAGAATTATTTGGAAGAAATACAATGAAGGCTTACATTTGTCATGTGATTTTTTTCATAGTATTAGATTTAAGGTTAACAAAGGTTGGAGCAAAGCGTTGCTCCTTTTTTTATGTTTATGATAAACTAAGCTAATAATTGATACATTCCTCCCACCAATACACGAATTACACCTTTCATTTCAAGTTCGAAAAGAATTGCATTCATTTTCTGTACAGGAATATCTGCTTCAACAACTAATGTATTAATCTGTAAATCTCCTTGTTTCTCCAGAATATCAACCACCTTTTGCTCGTCCTCGGATAAGTCAAGGAAAAGACTGCGTTGCACATTTTCCACTTTCGCCGGATGAGCAGCAATATCCCAACCCATTGCCGATACAAAGTCGTCTGCCGAAAGAAGTAAAGAAGCCTTATTATCCCGAATCAGTTGGTTACAGCCTTTGGAATATTCATCATTCAGGCGTCCCGGGAAAGCAAAGCAGTCCCGGTGATAGCCTTCGGCTAGTTCGGCAGTGATTAACGAACCACCCTTCTCGGCAGACTCAATAACAATTGTAGCGTCACACATACCGGCAACGATACGGTTGCGGCTGACAAAGTTATGGCGGTCGGGATTCGTTCCGGTCAGGAATTCAGTTAACAGCCCACCATTATCAAGCATATCAATAGCTGTCTTTCGATGCACATAGGGATAGATGCGATCCAAGCCATGGGCAAGAACTCCTACCGTAGAAAGCTGATTGGCTAATGCTGCACGATGAGCGTTTATATCGATTCCATAAGCCAAGCCACTGACTACCAAGACATCAGGGCACAGTACTTTCAGATCGTGCAAAAAAGAAGCACAAATACGGGTTCCATAATCAGTGGCATGACGAGTACCTACCATATTAACGACACGGAGGGCATTCAAATCTGTATTTCCTTTGAAGAAAAGAACAACGGGAGCATCCTCACACTCTCTCAATCGGGAAGGATACTCCTCGTCGGTTATGATCAGGCAACGAATATTATTCTTCTGAACAAAATCAAATTCCTGCTTCGCACGGTCAATGGCTTGCGGGCAATCCAACGCATTCACTACACGCCGACTTATTCCCGAAACACATTCAAGAAGTGCCTCGCGGTTATGGAATATGAACCCGGCACTTCCCGCCTCGTCCATCAAATGTTTCGCTCCAATATGCCCGATACCAGGCACCATTGTCAAAGCAATACTATAAATTTGTTCTTCTTCGGAGCTATTCATTTCAGGTAAGGTGCAAAGACGTTATCAAACAATTCGCTGTCACTCAAACGTCCATTTACTACACATACCGTTTCAACAGTGGATTTCACTACTACTTTATTATCACTTTTCCGGAAAATATCCTGATAAAACACATACTTAATGCCTTCTTTCTTCATATATAGCTTGGATACAAATTCATCTCCACTCTTCAACGGAGTTTTGAAAGCCATATTGATGCGTGCTACTACGGGATCGACTCCCTGCTCATGAAGCGCTGCAAAGCTAACGCCGACCGAGGTCAGAAATTCATGCCGGGTATGTTCCAGATAATGCTGATAGTTGGCATTATTGACAATACCTTGAAGGTCGCATTCATAATCACGCACCTTCATTTCCAGTTCATAGATATAGTTCATTTATCGTGAATTAAAGATTAGAGAATAATGACCGGAGCTAGCCTCTTTTCTGTTCGATATCCAGCCCTTTAAACTTTTTCAGTTCTTCGGTAGATACCAGTTTATACAGTTTGTCGCTCGGACGTATCTTATCCGACTTCATAGAGAAATGCTGCCCTTTCTTTACGGTCTGCACCGGTTCCAGATCAACACGCGCTTCATCCAATGTCATAAAAACAGCGCCGGTAGTCGGTCCTGTAATCAACAGTTTGTCGCCTACGCTAACCTCGGCAGCTTCAACCAAAAACTCGGAGACTCCGATGTTAGAAAAGTATTTGATCCCTTTTCCCACGTAAATCTTACGTTCCGTTGCCGCCGATCCATAATTGCGGGTCCATTCTCCCAAACGCTGTCCGAGATAGTAGCCGTCCCAGAAACCACGGTTGAAAACGGTCTTCAGGCGTTCATCCCATGCTGCAATCTTTTCATCAGTAAAGGTATCTTCCAGATAGGCTTTGATAGCTTCTTTGTAGCATTCCACCACTGTGCGCACATACTCAGGTCCACGGGCACGACCTTCAATCTTGAACACACGCACACCTGCATCCAACATCTTATTCATAAAATGAATAGTTTTCAGGTCTTTCGGCGACATGATATATTCGTTATCAATATCCAATTCCACATCCGTTTCCTTATCACGAACGGTATAAGAACGACGACACACCTGCATACAAGCACCCCGGTTGGCAGAATGGTTCATCTCATGCAAAGAAAGATAGCATTTACCCGAAACAGCCATACAGAGCGCACCATGACAGAACATTTCAATACGAAGCTGTTCGCCACTCGGACCGCAGATATGTTCTTCCTGTATCTGCCGGTAAATCTCCGCTACCTGTTCCAGATTCAATTCACGGGCCAGTACCACTACATCAGCAAACCGGGCATAGAATTTCAACGCTTCTGCATTGGAGATATTCAGCTGGGTGGAAAGATGCACCTCCTGCCCTATCCGGCGGGCATAGTCCATCACTGCAACATCAGCCGCAATCACAGCCGAAATTCCCGCTTCCTTAGCCGCATCGACAATCGTATGCATTAAAGGAATATCTTTATCATAGATAATAGTATTCACCGTCAGGTAGCTTTTCATCCCATGCTCATCGCACGTGCGGGCTATTTCCCGCAAGTCATCAATCGTGAACGTATTAGCCGAACGGGCACGCATATTCAAGTTTTCTATACCGAAATAGATAGAATCGGCACCTGCCTGAATGGCCGCAGCTAGAGATTCGCGCGAACCTACAGGAGCCATAATTTCAAAATCTTTCAAACTAAGACTCATAGAATATATACTTATTTGTATCAGTTAAGCAAATGAATGCGTACAAAGGTAGGCTTTTTTCCGTATTTTTGCAGCGAAAAGAAGAAGTTACTTCAATCATAAACAGCAAATAACAAAATCGTATATGAAGATTAACCATATAGACTTGGGAAAACATCCTATCCTGCTTGCTCCCATGGAAGACGTGACCGACCCGGCTTTCCGCCTGATGTGCAAAAAGTTCGGAGCGGACATGGTATATACTGAATTTGTATCGAGTGACGCACTGATACGTGCTGTCAGCAAGACAGCGCAGAAGTTAAACATCAGTGATGAAGAACGTCCCGTCGCCATTCAGATATACGGCAAAGATACGGAAACCATGGTGGAAGCCGCAAAGATTGTGGAACAGGCACAGCCTGATATTTTGGATATTAACTTCGGATGCCCGGTGAAAAGAGTGGCCGGAAAGGGTGCCGGAGCAGGAATGTTGCAGAATATCCCTCAAATGCTGGAAATTACCCGTGCTGTAGTGGATGCGGTAAAAATCCCCGTAACGGTGAAAACCCGTCTGGGGTGGGACGCCAACAACAAAATTATCGTAGAGCTGGCAGAACAGTTACAGGATTGCGGTATTGCCGCATTAACCATACACGGTCGTACCCGTGCACAAATGTACACCGGAGAAGCGGACTGGACGCTGATAGGAGAAGTAAAAAATAATCCGCGGATGCATATCCCGATCATCGGCAACGGGGATGTGACAACGCCTCAACGCTGCAAGGAGTGTTTCGACCGTTATGGAGTGGACGCTGTTATGATAGGCCGTGCCAGCTTCGGCCGTCCATGGATATTTAAAGAGATGAAGCATTATCTGGAGACAGGCGAGGAACTGCCGCCACTAAGTTTTGAATGGTGCATGGAAGTCCTCCGCCAGGAAGTGATTGACAGTGTAAACTTACTCGACGAACGCAAAGGTATCTTGCACGTGCGCCGTCACTTGGCTGCAAGCCCGTTATTCAAAGGAATCCCTAATTTCCGTGACACCCGCATCGCTATGTTACGTGCCGAGACCAAAGAGGAGCTGTTTCAGATATTTAATGAAATACTCACCAACAGAGAAAGTAGCCCGAAAAATTAAATACGATATTTATAGCATTGCATCCTTGAAGATAGTATTATGGAGCAATGCTATTTTATTTGAACATCGGTTGCGCAAACCACTTTTTAAACATCCAAGTTACCACCACGTACAACAGGAATGCGGAGAAAAAGCCTACAATAGCATCAATGACATAATGAGCCTGAATATATACAGTAGCTCCACAAAGCAGCATATAGAAAGGTATCAGGCAAGCAAACAGCTTCTTACTGCCCCGCCATGCCATAATCATCAGAATGGTAGAAATGCCGACATGCGAACTTGGAAATGCGGCCGTAGGCCGTTCGCCCACTTGTTGGGAGCCTTCCACTAAACTATAAAAGAACCCATGCTGATAGCCCGGACCGGGAAGCAATTCCTGATGATGATTGAAATAATCACCGATAGCCGGAAAAATTCCTTTAGAAACGTTATCAAATCCAATGGCAGGAAAATAGAATTGAGGTCCTGCAACAGGTACGAATATATATATCAGATAATAGATAAAGAAGGAAGTGACAAGCACAAAAGACATCTTTTCAAACCACTCGAACCTATAAATGAAATAGAATAACGCCACAATCAACATCATCGGATAATAGAAGAAATATCCCATATTGAACGCCTCACTGACCAGAAGATGCGGGAACGTATGACAGAACCAGATAGCAGGTTGCCCATTAAAAATAAACTGTTCGGTGATAGCGAAGACATGATCCAGATTCGGAAAGAACCGGTTGAACTCGAAAGTATCCGGATACCAGTAAGAAAGCAGGCTCATCTGAATGACGATGCGTACAAACGCCGAAAACTTACAGGGAGCAAGCCGGTAGAGATACATCAACAGAAAAGTCATTGCAGCAATCATAGCCCTATCCAGCAACATGTGCCATGGATGATCCATTCGCTGAAACAGGAATAGAATCAAAATGGAGGTCAACAGATTATAAATCAATGTAATCTTCTCCACAGCAAACAACCCTTTCCGGGTTTCTACTCGCTTAAATAAGTCTAAAGCCATCCTTCGTTTTTATACCAGGCAATGGTTTCATGGACTCCCTTTTCCAAATCATATTCGGGCGCATATCCCAGTTCATTAATTGTCGGGATGATGTCACATTGCCAATTGCGTTGTTTCATTATCTTATATTTATCCGAATTTAGTGTACTGCTCTTTCCGGAACGTGTAGCAATAAATTCAGCGAGCAAAGATATAACTTTTAGCACAATTAACGGACATTTCAGATGAAGAACAAACGGATTACCCAATTCTTTTTGTATCAGGTCCGAAAACGCACGACTCTTATACACATTCCCGTCTGTCAGGAAATACGTTCTACGGGTAACATTTTTCTCTATTCCCAGGAAAATAGCTTGCACAATGTCTTTCACATAAACAAAAGTAAGGTCTTGACGCCGGAAACCCACCGAGAAATCAACATGCTTCTGAATAGATTTCGCCATAAGGAAATAATCTGTTTCACGAGGTCCGTAAACTCCCGTAGGACGATAAATGACATAAGGAAAACCGGGAATACTCTGAATATACAGTTCCGCTTTCAGTTTACTGAACCCATAAGCCGTATTGGGCGCCGGAGTATCATCCGCCTCAATCGGAGTATAATCCTTCTCACGTACAGGACCGAATACACTCAACGTGCTGATATATATAAACTGCTTCGGAACCATATTCAACGCTTTCAGCGTGTCTATAAAATATTTAGTCTGGAGATAATTGACATAATCAAAAGTCTTTTTGTCAGAGCATTTGGTGACACCGGCACAATGAATGATATAATCAAACTTGTTATAAGTACCTTTATGCCCGGAGAGTTGGGCGCGAAGTTCATTAGGATGCGCAAAGTCCAGTTCCAGAAAATGAATCTTCCGGTTTTTCAAATATTTCTTACTGCTCGTAGAACGAATCCCTGCCCACACACCAAACCTTCGTTTCAACGCTTCCTCTACGATGAAACTTCCTATAAAACCGCTTGCGCCCGTAATTAAAACACTCTCCATTATTACTCTCTAGGTTCTGCGTGAATATTAATAAAAGTACCTCACTAAACATTTTCTTGATAATGCCACAAAGATACAATAAATATAAAACAAAAGCCATTTTGCTTTTCTCAATTATTATTTGTCGCACTCAACCCGTTGAAAAAAAACGATACCCTTTAAATACCACTTACATACAACGATAAAATTATGAGTTATCCCCAACTTTGTAATATACCTTATCAGAACCAACCTGACCTATTACGGAAAATCAAATACAAGACTGCAAAGTTATTTTTCTTTCCTCAAAGTTTCGATAAGGAAAATATTCCTATATCTTTGTAACTAGATATTTTTAAAAGACTACATTATGGCGAAAAAGAAAGAAAAGAAAGAGAAGAAAGCCGGCAAGAGAATGAGTAAAAAACAGTTAGCCGCGCTATTGATAGACTTTTTCCATGCCAAACAAAGCGAGACGCTGAGCATGAAATATATTTTCTCAGAGTTACATCTCACCACTCACCCGCAGAAAATGCTATGCGTCGATATTCTTCACGAAATGCTGGATGATGACTATATCAGCGAAATAGAAAAGGGAAAGTTCCGTCTCAACAATCATGGAACAGAGATGACCGGCACCTTCCAACGGAAAAGTAACGGAAAGAATTCCTTCATCCCCGAAGGAGGGGGCGATCCTATCTTTGTGGCCGAACGCAACTCGGCCCATGCGATGAACAACGACAAAGTAAAGATCACCTTCTACGCCAAACGTAAAAACAAGGATGCCGAAGGGGAAGTAATAGAAATACTGGAACGTGCCAACGATACATTTGTCGGTACACTGGAAGTAGCCAAGTCGTATGCTTTTCTGGTGACGGAAAACCGCACACTTGCCAATGACATCTTTATCCCGAAAGAAAAGCTGAAAGGTGGTAAAACCGGAGACAAAGCAATTGTGAAAGTGACCGAATGGCCGGACAAGGCAAAAAATCCTATCGGACAAGTCATTGATATACTTGGCAAAGCCGGTGAAAACACTACGGAGATGCACGCCATTCTTGCCGAATTCGGTTTGCCTTATGTCTATCCGAAGTCGGTAGAGACAGCGGCAGACAAGATTCCCGCCGAAATTTCAGCCGAAGAGATTGCCAAACGTGAGGACTTCCGCAAAGTTACCACTTTCACTATTGACCCGAAAGATGCCAAAGACTTCGACGATGCACTTTCTATCCGCAAATTGAAAGAAGGATTGTGGGAAGTAGGTGTACACATCGCCGATGTGACGCATTACGTGAAAGAAGGAGGAATCATTGACAAAGAGGCAGAAAAACGCGCCACTTCCGTCTATCTGGTGGACCGCACCATTCCGATGCTTCCCGAACGATTGTGTAACTTCATCTGTTCCCTCCGCCCGAATGAAGAAAAGCTGGCTTTCTCCGTAATCTTCAATATTACCGAAAAAGGTGAAGTCAAGGATTCACGCATCGTTCATACGGTTATCAACTCCGACCGCCGCTTTACTTACGAAGAGGCACAGCAAATTATCGAGACAAAAGAAGGAGACTTCAAGGAAGAAATACTCACACTGGATACTATCGCCAAAGCACTTCGCGAAAAACGTTTCTCAGCAGGAGCTATCAACTTCGACCGTTACGAAGTGAAGTTCGAGATCGATGAGAAAGGGAAACCTATCAGCGTTTACTTCAAGGAGTCAAAAGACGCCAATAAGCTGGTAGAAGAATTTATGTTGCTTGCCAACAGAACCGTAGCCGAAAAGGTAGGACGTGTGCCGAAGAATAAGAAAGCCAAAGTGCTTCCTTACCGTATCCACGACCTGCCCGACCCGGAAAAGCTGGAAAACTTGTCGCAGTTCATCGCCCGTTTCGGCTATAAAGTACGTACAAGCGGTACAAAAACAGATATTTCAAAGTCTATTAACCACCTTCTGGACGATATTCATGGTAAGAAAGAAGAGAATCTGATTGAAACAGTTTCTATCCGTGCCATGCAGAAAGCGCGTTACTCTACGCATAACATCGGCCACTACGGACTGGCATTCGAATATTACACTCACTTCACCTCACCGATCCGCCGTTTCCCGGATATGATGGTACATCGTTTGTTGACGAAGTACATAAACGGAGGACGCAGCGTATCAGAAGCCAAATACGAAGACCTCTGCGACCACAGTTCGAACATGGAGCAAATAGCTGCCAACGCTGAACGCGCTTCTATCAAATATAAACAGGTAGAATTTATGAGCGAACGCTTGGGGCAGATTTACGATGGCGTAATCTCCGGTGTAACCGAATGGGGACTCTACGTAGAACTGAACGAAAATAAATGTGAAGGTTTGGTGCCCATCCGCGATCTGGATGATGATTATTACGAATTTGACGAGAAGAACTATTGCCTTCGCGGACGTCGTAAAAACAAGATATATAGTCTGGGAGATGCTATTACCGTTCGCGTAGCACGTGCCAACCTTGAGAAGAAACAATTGGATTTTGAATTAATAGAAAAATAAGTTCACCACAAAGGGGAAGCTAACAACCATTATGAAAACCTTTATCATCGAAGACAAACAAAGAATCGAGTCCATTATTCTTCATTGTGACGTTTGTTTTGTAGGTATAGTCGATATGGAAGGTAATCCATACGTAGTTCCGATGAACTTCGGTTATGAAGACGGCATTATCTATCTCCACTCCGGGCCCGAAGGCAGTAAAGTGGAAATGTTGGAACACAATAATAATGTCTGTATCACTTTTAGTCTCGGACACAAGCTTGTCTATCAGCACGAAAAAGTGGCTTGCAGTTACAGTATGCGTTCTGAAAGTGCGATGTGTCGCGGAAAAGTAGAGTTCGTTGAAGACATGGAAGAAAAACGTGACGCATTGGACATTATTATGTGTCATTATACGAATAATGAATTTAATTACTCCGATCCGGCTGTCCGTAATGTTAAAGTATGGAAAGTACCGGTAGACCGGATGACGGGAAAAGTATTCGGCCTGCGAGCTGATGAAAAGCCATAGATATGAAAAAATTAGTATGTGGACTTACCTTGTGTCTGTCTGTCGGCAACATCTTTGCCGGCAGTACAAAAGACATATACAAGAAGAATTGGATTGACTTTAATAAGAACGGAGTCAAGGACGTATACGAAGACCCTGCCGCTCCTATTGAAGCCCGTGTTGCGGATTTGCTGTCGCAAATGACGCTGGAAGAGAAAACCTGCCAAATGGCTACTTTATACGGTTCGGGGCGGGTATTGAAAGATGCATGGCCCACTGCCGAATGGTCAAAGGAAATCTGGAAAGACGGTATCGGGAATATTGACGAACAGGCGAACGGATTGGGTAAATTCGGTTCCGAACTTTCTTATCCGTATGCCAACAGTGTAAAGAACCGCCACGAAATACAACGCTGGTTTGTAGAACAGACACGGTTGGGTATTCCCGTTGACTTTACCAATGAAGGAATACGCGGATTGTGCCACAATCGGGCTACCATGTTTCCTGCCCAATGCGGACAAGGTGCCACGTGGAACAAGAAACTGATCCGAGAAATTGCGAAAGTCACTGCTGATGAGGCAAAAGCGCTCGGATATACCAATATTTACGCCCCGATTCTGGACATTGCCCAAGACCCGCGCTGGGGACGGGTAGTAGAGAGTTATGGCGAAGATCCTTATCTGGCAGGCGAACTGGGAAAACAAATGATTCTCGGTCTGCAAGCCGAAGGGCTGGCAGCCACTCCGAAACATTTTGCCGTCTATAGTATCCCGGTTGGAGGACGTGATGGAGGTACACGTACCGACCCGCACGTGGCTCCGCGTGAGATGAAGACTCTTTATTTGGAACCCTTCCGCAAAGGAATTCAGGAAGCAGGAGCCTTAGGGGTAATGAGCTCTTATAATGATTATGACGGAGAACCTGTCTCCGGGAGTTATCATTTCCTTACTGAAATTCTGCGTCAACAATGGGGGTTCAAGGGATATGTAGTATCGGACAGTGAAGCAGTGGAATTCCTGCATACAAAACACCGCATTACCCCGACTGAAGAAGAAATGGCGGCACAAGTAGTAAATGCAGGACTGAATATCCGCACCAACTTCACCCCGCCACAAGATTTTATCCTCCCTTTACGCCGTGCAATCAGCGAAGGAAAAATCTCTTTGCATACCCTCGACCAACGTGTAGGTGAAATCTTACGTGTCAAATTTATGTTGGGGCTTTTTGATAATCCGTACCCAGGTGATGATCGTCATCCAGAAACGGTAGTACACAATGCCGCTCATCAGGAGGTATCTATGAAAGCGGCTTTAGAGTCTATTGTTCTTCTGAAAAACGAGAATCAGATGCTTCCGTTGTCCAAGAGCCTCAACAAAATAGCAGTTATCGGTCCGAATGCAGAAGAAGTGAAGGAACTGACGTGTAGATACGGCCCTGCCCATGCTCCTATCAAGACTGTATATCAGGGAATCAAAGAATATCTGCCTAATGCAGAAGTCAGCTATGCAAAGGGATGTAACATCATTGACAAGTATTTCCCGGAAAGTGAATTATACAATGTTCCTTTGGATACACAGGAACAAGCTATGATTAATGAAGCAGTAGAACTGGCAAAAGTTTCGGACATCGCTATTCTTGTATTAGGCGGAAATGAGAAGACGGTTCGGGAGGAATTTTCCCGTACCAGCCTCGATCTCTGCGGGCGTCAGCAACAGTTGTTGGAAGCTGTTTATGCAACAGGAAAGCCAGTAGTTTTGGTAATGGTAGACGGAAGGGCAGCAACAATCAACTGGGCCAACAAATACGTTCCCGCTATTGTGCATGCCTGGTTCCCCGGTGAATTTATGGGGAATGCTATTGCTAAAGTCCTTTTCGGAGATTACAATCCGGGCGGTCGTCTGGCTGTAACTTTCCCGAAGTCAGTAGGACAGGTTCCATTTGCATTTCCATTCAAACCCGGCTCCGATTCAAAGGGGAGAGTCCGTGTAGACGGAGTTCTTTATCCTTTCGGATATGGGTTAAGTTACACTACTTTTGAATATTCAGCCTTGAAGATCTCCAAACCGGTTATAGGTCCACAAGAAAACATGACCCTTTCGTGTATCGTAAAGAATACCGGGAAAAGAGCTGGAGATGAAGTAGTTCAGCTTTATATTCGGGATGATTTCAGCAGTGTGACTACCTACGACAAGATGTTACGTGGCTTCGAGCGTATTCATTTGCAACCGGGAGAAGAACAGACAATCAGCTTTACCCTTACTCCTCAAGACTTGGGGTTATGGGACAAGAACAATCAGTTTACGGTAGAACCGGGTAGTTTTTCAATAATGATAGGAGCTTCATCACAAGATATACGGTTGAAAGGAAGTTTTGAAGTGCAATAAACCCCAATCAATAATATAAATCCATAAGAACCGGTAATAATTTTGTTTTCCTCACTAAAAAGTGAAACAGAAATTATTACCGGTTCTTCAGATATCTATTTTCATCTATCAGTTCAACAGATTGATTCTATTAAAGTTTACTGACTTCACTATCTATATAGTCTGCTCTATTCCTTAACCACGTCTTCAACTCTTTCACTTTTGTATCGAATGAACGAGTATTTTCCCATAATTCACTATTCCTTTCCACAGAGGGTTTAAGCATTACAGCATAATCATCTACATATTGTAACAATGCATCTAGCTTATTATTCTTGAAATCTTGCCAAGTTCTCTTATATATCGCTTTCACACGGCTATCTTGTAGAAAGCGTTGGAAAAATGCCGTACCGACTCCATTCATGCTACTTGAAAATAACGGTGTGTTGTAACGTCCAAAATGATTACTCGTACCTTCATAATCATACGCCCAATCAAAATCCCAGATAGGTCCCATTACATACTTGCCATTTCCTTCTTTATGGAGAAAAACACTTTTAGGATGATTTATCTCCATGTTGTGTACCAAGTTAAAGGTTATCAGAAATTTGGCAACCGATTCAATATCAATCATGTCTACATAGCTATTTCCTTCTAACGGTTCTTTTGCAAATTGTGTCGTGAATGCATTAAAGTCCTTCTTCCAATATTCAAATTGCTCTGTGGTCAAATCAGGGTCTTTCACCATTACAGGGAGGTTAAATGCAGTCGATTTAAACTTAGGCTCATCATCCCAATAAGAATCAAGTTCCCACATGACACTGTTGTTTTCATCCAAATCTACACGGTTTTCTTTAACCTCTATCTGTTCGGTCAACAAGTAAGAACCTTTATAAATTCCGTTTAAAACCACATCTACAGGAATTGCATGATTGGTAAAAGGAAGTTCCAGCAGCCGACCTATCTTGAATGCAACCGAATTAAGCATTAACGTAGGATCAAGATGATTTGCCAACAACACATAATTCTTGGCTTTCCCCAAACCACAGATCTCTGCTTTCTTATTAAGTTTCAGTCGATAAGGCTTTTTAGGATATCCCCACGTTGAATTGCCACGTCCCTTCACCTCGGTTTTCCCTGTATAATCCTCATAGCCCCCTCTACCGTTAACAGCCAAAGTACCCTCCAGATAATAATCCTTACTTGGTATTTCCGCTATAGACGGATCTGTCGTCGTAATAGTCAATTCAGGAATAGCAGATAATAAGAATTCAGCCTTTACTGTATATTGAAAAGTCTCCCCATTTCTCATTATAAACTGATAAACTACGGGAGATGAAAAATCATTCTTTGTCATTCCACTTTTCTGTTCTACCTCGTCCACCAGTACTTTTACAGCATTCGTGGTAAATGTAGGGATAAGCTCGGATTGTGAGAATGTAACAAGGGGTATTATACTTTCTTCTCCAATAGAAGAGGAAACATCAGCAGTCAAGAATGCATTATTCTTTTTCAAAAAGCGGAAAGCAGAAAGCACTCCGGTATCTTTCAATGCAATTTCCACTGTATATTGCTGTTTACTGCCATCTTCTGCTTCCACAGTAAAAACCAATGGCTGCGAATAATCATTTGAGGTAACTCCGGATTCCTGCTCAACTCCATTTATCGTGATAGATTTTCCATTATATTCGAATACGGCAATTAATGATTTCAAATCATCATACTTATCCAATGGCAATGTAATCACACTCCCCTGAATAGAGGCTTCCACATCATTTGCGACCTTACCTTGATTATCACTTTTCAAAATAGAAAAGTTCAGCAATTCCTTCGTTGAAGAGATTGGGGGTTCTTCGTCTTTACAGGCGGAGAATAGTAAGAGAATAGTTACTAAAATTCCTAAAGTATTGTTTAACATAGTATTAAATAAAAATGGTTACTTGGCAAATATACGATTTTGCCAAATAACCACCCGATTATTCTCTCTCTTTTTTCTAAAATTCAGTGTATCATAAAGGATATTCCTCAAAAGCATACAAAATAGTAGACAAATAACGTTCGCCTGTATCGGGCAGCAACGCCACAATCATCTTCCCTTCATTTTCCGGGCGTTTTGCCAGTTCTGTCGCCGCATAAACAGCAGCACCCGAAGATATGCCGACCAGCAATCCTTCCAGCTTCGCCAGTTCACGGCTTGTACGAATGGCATCATCATTCTGCACCCGAATAATTTCATCTACGACGGAAGCCTTGTAAGTCTTCGGAATGAAACCCGCACCGATTCCCTGAATCTTATGAGGCCCAGGCTTTCCTCCGGAAAGAACCGGCGAATCAGACGGTTCTACCGCTACCACCCTCACACTGGGGTCGCGCATCTTCAATGCTTCACCTACTCCGCTAACTGTCCCGCCAGTACCCACGCCGGCCACAAAGATATCGACTTTCCCCTCGGTATCTCTCCATATTTCCAGGCCGGTAGTACGTAAATGCATGGCGGGGTTAGCAGGATTTTCAAATTGTTGTAAGATAACAGAGTCCGGAGTTGCCGCTTTCAGTTCTTCCGCTTTGGCAATTGCTCCTTTCATACCATCCGCACCGGGAGTCAGGACCAATTCTGCTCCCAAAGCTTTCAAAAGATTGCGGCGTTCAACACTCATCGTGTCGGGCATTGTCAATATCAACTTATAACCTTTGGCAGCAGCCACAAAAGCCAGTCCTACTCCGGTGTTGCCACTAGTCGGTTCTATAATAGTAGCTCCCGCTTGCAAAACACCTTTTACCTCAGCGTCTTCAATCATCGCCAAAGCAATACGGTCTTTAACGCTTCCGGCAGGGTTAAAATATTCAAGCTTCACTACCAGGCGAGCTTTCAAATTCTTACTCTTATTATAATTACTAAGTTCCAACAACGGAGTGTTACCAACCAGGTCCGTCAATTTTCTTGCTATCTTCTCCATATATATCCGTTTTAAATTCATACGTTTTAATATATGACAAAGATAGCGCGGATTCTGTTCAGGCGAAATACCACAGATGTGGTAATTTCATACCACATCTGTCTTACAGAAAATCTGCCCGCATCGGAGTAAATGTGTCAATCAGCACGCCTGCTTCGAGACAAACACAGCCATGAGGTTTATTAGGAGCCACATAATAGCCATCTCCTGCCGATAGTATTTCTTTCTGTTCGCCAATCGTTAATTCGAACTTTCCACTTACCACATAAGTAGCCTGACTGTGATGATGTTCGTGCATTGTACCGACAGCTCCTTTTTCAAACTGCACTTTTACCATCATCAACTGTTCGTCATAACCCATTATCTGACGACGGATTCCCGGACCCGGGTTCTCCCACTTCAGTTCCTTTTCAAACTGAAAGACTTCACTACACATCTTCATATTTATCAAATATTAATCTATTAAATAAAAACAAAGATAGCCTTTTAGTCCATTGACAACAAAATAAAGGCAGCCTTCATTAACAAATCTCATAAATTATCCTGAAATTACTCGACTTAAAACAAGATTGAGTAATGTCTTATTTTTTATGTCAGAATAATCGTTATCTTTGTACGAATCATCTGATATGCATCAATTACATTCACTATTAATCTCTCTCTTATGAACACATTGAAAACTGTCTACATAGCTACTATTATCACCGGATTATTCACCGGACTGTTCTTATCTTCTTCCGCATCCGCGCAAGATATCTCAGGAACTTGGCACGGAAAACTGACTGTTCCCACCGGGTCGCTGACTATCGTATTCCATATCAACCAAGCGGCTCAAGGAACTTATGTAACAACGCTCGACAGTCCCGACCAGGGAGCCAACGGCATAAAGACACAAGCTACCTCTTTCAGTGATTCCATATTAACTATTCAGATACCTGTTATTCATGCTTCCTACAAAGGAAAATTGAAAAGTGACAAAACGATAACCGGAACATTCACACAAGGAATGCCTATCCCATTGAATCTGGAAAAGGGAGAAGCAAGCCGTCCCAAACGTCCGCAGGAACCTCAACCACCTTTCCCTTATAAAAGTGAAGAAGTTACAGTAAGAAACGAACAGGACGGAATTAACCTTGCGGGGACATTAACTCTTCCCGAAAAGGGAAATAAATTTCCGGCAGTAGTGTTGGTGACAGGAAGCGGTGCGCAGAACCGGGATGAGGAGATCATGGGACACAAGCCTTTCCTAGTCATCGCCGACTATCTAACGAGGAACGGAATCGCCGTATTACGCTGTGATGATCGTGGCACAGCCGCCTCACAAGGCAACCATGCAACAGCCACCAACGAGGATTTCGCAACGGACACGGAAGCTGCCATCAATTACCTGCGCGGCAGAAAAGAAATAAACACAAAGAAGATTGGCATTATCGGACATAGCGCAGGCGGAATCATAGCATTCATCGTAGCTGCCAAAGACCCGGCGATTGCGTTTATTGTTTCATTGGCAGGAGCCGGCGTAAGAGGTGACAGCCTGATGCTGAAACAAGTAGAGATGATTTCTAAATCCCAGGGAATGCCGGATGCGCTTTGGCAAGGAATGAAACCGTCGGTACGAAACAGATATGCCATACTGCAGCAGACGGACAAGACAACGGATGAACTCCAAAAAGAATTGTATGCAAACGTTACCAAAACCATGTCGTCCGAAGAACTGAAAGACATGAGTACTGTACAGCAGATTGCCACCCAGATAATTTCATGGACTTCACCGTGGTATCTCCATTTTATGAGGTATGACCCGGCTAAAGCCATGAAAAAAATAAAATGTCCGGTACTCGCTCTAAACGGAGAAAAGGACATTCAAGTGGATGCGATTATGAACCTTACGGCCATTCAGCAAAGAATCAGCGAAAACGGGAATAAGAATGTAACGGTAAAAGCTTATCCGAACTTAAACCATCTGTTACAGACTTGTGAAAAAGGGACATTGGCGGAGTATAGGCAGCTAGAAGAAACCATCAGCCCGGAAGTTCTGAAAGATATAACAGACTGGATTCTTAAACATTCAGGAAAGAGCAATTGAAAAGGCAATCTTTATTAAAAGTGTACGCCAACTAAAATTAACCATAGTCTTTCCGAACAGTATTCCTTGATATCACATTCTTATTTCTTTCTAATATGATACATTTATAGCATATTAAATCCATAGTCTTACATACGCAGCATTGTATAAATTGACTTAAATCAAAATATTTCACACCGAACTCACTCTGCCCGATTTTGTTTTACCTTTGCACCCGCAAAAAAGAAAAAGGTAAAAAGTTACAGGTATCAGGTTAAGTTTGGTATGAAAAAGAGTCTTATCGCATTGGCGTTCGGCACCCTGGGATTAGGTATTGCCGAATTTGTAATGATGGGTATTTTGCCCGATGTGGCAAAAGATTTAGGGATCAGTATCCCTATGGCGGGACATTTCATTTCCGCTTATGCATTAGGCGTCTGTGTGGGTGCCCCCGTGTTGACATTAGCCCGCAAATATCCGTTGAAACATATTCTACTGGTATTAGTTACCCTGATTATGATAGGTAATATCTGTGCTGCAACAGCTCCCAATTATTGGATATTGCTTGCTGCGCGCTTCATCTCCGGACTACCGCACGGAGCATATTTCGGTGTCGGCTCCATTGTTGCCGAAAGACTGGCTGATAAAGGGAAAGGTTCGGAAGCCGTTTCGATTATGATTGCCGGAATGACCATTGCCAACCTATTCGGTGTCCCATTGGGAACTTCTCTCAGCACTATGCTTTCCTGGCGTGCCACTTTCCTGTTGGTCGGCATCTGGGGAATCGTTATCCTGTATTACATCTGGCGTTGGGTACCTCACGTAGAAGGCTTGAAGGATACCGGCTTTAAAGGACAATTCCATTTCTTGAAGACTCCGGCTCCCTGGCTCATTCTCGGTGCTACGGCGTTAGGCAACGGTGGCGTATTCTGTTGGTACAGCTATATCAACCCTATGCTGACGAATATTTCCGGTTTCTCCACCGAAAGTATTACTCCGCTGATGATTCTTGCCGGATTCGGTATGGTCATGGGAAATCTTATCAGCGGGCGCCTCTCCGACCGCTATACACCCGGAAAAGTGGGAACTGCCGCACAAGCATTAATATGCCTTATGCTACTTCTCATTTTCTTCCTTTCTCCCTACAAATGGACGGCTGTTATACTGATGTGCCTCTGCACGGCAGGGTTGTTTGCCGTATCCAGCCCCGAACAAATACTGATTATCCGTGTGGCAAAAGGCGGCGAGATGTTGGGGGCTGCCTGCGTACAGGTCGCATTCAATCTGGGAAATGCCATTGGCGCTTATGCAGGGGGATTGACTGTTAGTGAAGGCTATCGTTACCCCGCCCTCACAGGTGTTCCTTTCGCACTGACCGGATTCATCCTGTTTCTGATTTTTTATAAGAAATATCAGGCCAGATACTAAAGGAGGTAACTAATTCAAAGTTAGCACATATTTACTCCTCATAGTTAATAAAGTCATGCATAACGAGTACTAATTAATAGTATCCGAACAACTAAATCTTAGAGAGATTAAGATTAGTTTATTTCGCTCGCGTCTTGCATCAACTCATACCATACATATTAGAATTTATCACAATTGCATTTTCTTCCCCTTTTACTTGAAAATCAATAATTTATTTTTATCTTTGTGAGAAGTGTGAGTCTTTCGTTTCTAATCACCTTCAAAAACGACGAATATGAAACAACAGTATCTGTTCGACTGCTTCTCGCAGCAAGCGTTGCAAACCCTGCATCGCTACCGTGCTGTTATGTTTAGTCCTACCCTCCGTACTATGTAAATTGCAATTTGAGATTCTTTTTTCACATTTTCTCCATTTACATAATTCAGATTCTTATGGACAAACAATATCAACCGACCCTTACCGAAGTACAGGATTGGGTACTTAAACTGTATAATACTTGTGAACAAACGATTACGAAAGCCGAACGCCTGGAACAGCATAAATATGCCGTCATGGTGCAGCGCCCGCAAGACAAGAAATTCCTCGTGAAGATGCTCGACGAATCCTCGCAAATCCGCGACCGGAAGATACTCGCCAAACGTATCAAGACTCTCCTTGACCAGTACGGTGTCCCCGAATTTCTGAACAAACGGGATGCTTTCTTATTCAAAATGTATCAGGCATTCGGACATCATTTCGACTTTATCGCTATCCCGATTATCAAAAAACGCCTGCGTATGGATACCTCGCAAGTTATTATCAATGAGGAACGCCCGCAACTCACGAAGCATCTGGCTACCCGCTTCAAAGAGAAAATCGGGCAGAACGTGAATCTTTTAGGCGAAGTGGTGCTTGGCAACAAAGAAGCCGATCACCGCTATCATCACTATCTGGAAGCTCTTGAATCACCCGACATTAATTACATCTCAGTGAAAATATCGGGAATCTACGCGCAGACACACGCTCTGAACTACGAAGAAAGTTTCCCGGAACTCGTTTCACGAATGTCCGCGCTTTATCAGAAAGCCATTGATTTTCCTTATACGGACGAAGACGGAATAAAACGCTCCAAGTTCATCAACCTGGATATGGAGGAATATAAAGACGCCCACTTCACATTGCGCCTCTTCAAAGCAGTACTCAACCTGCCGCAATTCAAGAACTATTCGGCAGGAATCGTCGTACAGGCTTATCTGCCGGATGCATACGACTTCCAAACCGAGTTGCTGGAATTTGCCAAAGCCCGCGTAGACGGAGGCGGAGCTCCTATCAAAATGCGTCTGGTGAAAGGCTGTAATCTGGAAATGGAAACGGTTATCTCCTCCCTGAAAGGCTGGCCGAACCCGATTCGTCCTTCCAAAACAGAAGTTGACGCCAATTATCTGTGCCTGTTGGAACGTGGACTGATGCCCGAAAATGCCCGGGTTTTACATCTCGGGGTTGCTTCTCATAATCTGTTCTCGATCGCTTATGCTTATCTGCTGGCTCAGAAGTACGGGACAACCGGATATATGACCTTCGAAATGCTCGAAGGAATGGCGAATCATCTTTGGAGAGCGCAGTCAATGCTCGGCAACCGGGTGATTCTATATACTCCGGTAGTGAAAAACGAACATTTCCTGAACGCCGTCTCTTATCTTGTCCGTCGCATGGACGAAAATACGGCACCCGACAATTTCCTGACTCACTCCTTCAATCTGAAACCGGATACAAAAGAGTGGGACTTCCTCACAAAGCAGTTTGAAGAAGCCTATGCTATGAAAGATCACCTCACGCATGTGTCTCCACGCGTTCAGAACCGTAATCTTCCGTACACTCCCGTCGCCCCATCGGACACAATGCAGAATGAACCGGATACGGACTTCGACTTGTCACAAAATCAGGAATGGGTGCGCCGTATCTTTGCCAAATGGAAGAAAAGCGGAACGGAAGAACCGGAAATCATTCCTTTACAGATAGGTGCGGAAACAGTAGTATGCAAAAACCGCTACAAATACCTCGACCGTTGCCAGAATGACGAGGTCTGTATCTGTGAAATGTCACAGGCGGACAGTGCTCAAGTGGAAAAGATTATCGAAATTGCCGAGACAGATCCTGCCGGGTGGAGAAAAACCACACTGGAAGAACGCCACCGGATTATGTACGAAGCAGCCAACCGGCTCGCTGATATGAGGGGTGACCTGATAGGTTGTATGTGTGCCGTAACCGGTAAAACTGTCATTGAAGGTGATGTAGAAGTATCGGAAGCGGTAGATTATGCCCGTTTCTACACGACAGCGATGAAGAAATTCGCCGCATTAGATGATATAGAGATAAAACCGAAAGGTACCATATTGGTCATTTCACCGTGGAACTTCCCGTGTGCCATTCCCGTAGGCGGTATAGTAGCCGGACTGGCGGGAGGAAACACCGTTATCCTGAAACCTGCCACCGTAGCGGCTCCGGTTGCTTGGATGTTCGCCAAAGCTTTTTGGGATGCAGGTGTACCGAAAGAGGCCTTACAAGTCATCATCACCAACCGGGAAGCGCTGAAAGTGCTGACTACCGCCCCTGCAATCAAGCATATCATTCTGACAGGAGGAACAGACACCGCCCAGAATATCGCAAGAGCCAATCCGGTAACTCCGCTATCAGCCGAAACGGGAGGCAAAAACGTCATTATCCTCACTGCATCGGGCGACCGTGACCATGCTATCATGAACATCGTCGCTTCCGCCTTCGGTAATGCCGGCCAGAAATGTTCCGCCTGCTCTCTGTTATTGGTCGAACGTTCGGTCTATGAAGACAAGAACTTCCAAAGCAAACTGAAAGATGCGGCAACGAGCCTGAAAGTAGGCAGTGTCTGGAATCCCGGGAATATTGTCGGTCCGATGATTACCAATAAGAACGACAAGTTGCTGCAAGCCTTCAACCTCGAACCGGGAGAATCGTGGCTGGTTCCTCCCCGTTTCATCGATGAGAAAGAATATATGCTGGCTCCGACCGTGAAATGGGGAGTGAAACCGGAAAACTTCTCTTTCCGAACCGAGTTATTCGGCCCTCTGCTGAGTGTTGCCTGCATCGAGAACCTTGAAGAAGGAATTAAGTTAGTCAATAGCCTGGATTACGGGTTAACTTCGGGATTACAGAGTCTTGATGAAGAGGAACAAAAGCTGTGGAAAAACTCCGTAATAGCAGGCAACCTGTATATCAACCGGGGAATCACCGGAGCAATCGTCAACCGCCAGCCATTCGGTGGAATGAAACTGTCTGCTTTCGGAGGCGGTATCAAAGCGGGAGGTCCCAATTATTGTACCTGTTTTGTAGAAATCACAGACAAGCCGGACAGCCAGACTGATTACATAGACAGTTATTTCGACGCTTGTGAGGAAGAATTTATGGACCCGAGGGATGTTAATAAGCTATACGGAGAACAGAATGTCTTCCGTTACTTACCTTTGAAAAGCATGATTCTACGTCTTTTTCCGGAAGACACAGATAGAGAGGTCAATATGATCTCATACGCCTCGGAACTATGTAGAACACCTCTCACTATCAGCTTCGACCCCTCGGATGACCGTACTGCCGCACTTACTCAATATGGCTGGCCGCTTCGAAAGGAATCGCTGGAGGACTTCCTGAAAGTGATGCCGGACTATGAAAGAGTACGTACTTGTTCTCCGAATATCCCCAAATGTATGTATGAACGTGCCGCGGAAACCAATATGTATATTGTGGCAGCGCCTCCTATGAAACAGGGACGCATCGAACTTATTCGCTACTTCAAGGAACAAAGCATTTCTTTCGAATATCACCGGTATGGTAGTATTTCCGAAGTGCCGCCTTACGAATAATTAATACTAAAATCCCCTTATTCTGTGACTTTACTTTCCATACTAAAAGTAAGCCGGAATAAGGGGAAAAGACAGAAAGTATACCAAGTTTCCTTTATTAGCTCAAAAAATGATTATCTTTGCAGACTAAAAATGAACAACTTGGTAACAAACACTCTTTTTTATCCGGGTATTGCCTCCAAATCATTGTTCATATATATGTATCCTATTGATAATAATAGAAATAATAGATTAATATGGCATTGCAATGTGGTATTGTTGGACTACCGAACGTGGGTAAGTCGACACTTTTCAACTGTTTGTCGAATGCGAAAGCACAGGCGGCAAATTTCCCTTTCTGTACTATTGAACCCAATGTAGGTGTAATTACCGTTCCCGATGAACGTCTGAATGCGCTGGCAGAATTGGTACATCCCCAACGGATTGTTCCTACAACCGTAGAAATCGTAGATATCGCCGGACTAGTAAAAGGTGCAAGTAAAGGTGAAGGATTGGGAAACAAGTTCCTTGCCAATATCCGTGAGACAGACGCTATTATCCATGTACTCCGTTGCTTCGACGACGATAACGTGACACACGTAGACGGAAGTGTAAATCCTGTCCGCGACAAAGAAATCATCGACTATGAACTTCAGTTGAAAGACTTGGAAACGATCGAGAGTCGTATCCAAAAGGTACAGAAACAAGCACAAACGGGTGGCGACAAAACTGCCAAACAGGCTTACGATGTACTGGTTCAATATAAAGAAGCGTTGGAACAAGGCAAATCGGCACGTACCGTTACTTTTGAGACAAAAGATGAACAGAAGATTGCACATGAACTGTTCCTGTTGACTAGCAAACCGGTAATGTATGTCTGCAATGTAGACGAAGCAAGTGCAGTAAACGGCAACAAATACGTAGATATGGTACGTGAAGCCGTAAAAGACGAGAATGCTGAAATACTGGTTGTTGCAGCCAAGACAGAAGCGGACATCGCCGAGCTGGAAACATACGAAGACCGTCAGATGTTCCTCGCCGAAGTAGGCTTGGAGGAATCGGGCGTAGCACGTCTTATCAAATCAGCCTATAAATTGCTGAATCTCGAAACTTACTTCACTGCCGGCGTACAGGAAGTGCGTGCCTGGACTTACGAGAAAGGTTGGAAAGCTCCGCAATGTGCCGGTGTGATCCATACCGATTTTGAAAAAGGATTCATCCGTGCGGAAGTGATAAAATACGATGATTATATCCGGTACGGTTCGGAAGCAGCAGTGAAAGAAGCCGGAAAACTGGGCGTAGAAGGCAAAGAATACGTCGTGCAGGACGGTGACATCATGCACTTCCGTTTCAACGTATAATCGCGATAACCTTGCATTTGTAATCAGCAAATTGTAATTATTATGAAGTATCTCATTGCAGGAACCGGAGGCGTTGGAGGCAGTATAGCAGGATTTCTGTCGCTTGCCGGAAAAGACGTTACTTGTATTGCCCGCGGAGCTCATTTGCAGGCAATACAGACAAACGGCTTGAAATTGAAATCGGACTTGAAGGGAGAGCACACGCTTGCTATCCCGGCAACAACAGCAGAAGAATTCAATGGAAAGGCAGACGTAATCTTTGTCTGCGTCAAGGGATATTCTGTCGACTCGATTACCGAACTGATAAAGAGGGCGGCACATGACAAGACAATCGTCATTCCTATTCTGAATGTTTACGGAACAGGACCGCGTATCCAACGTCTCGTTCCGGGAGTGACGGTACTCGACGGTTGCATCTATATTGTCGGATTCGTATCCGGTACAGGAGAGATCACTCAAATGGGAAAAATTTTCCGCCTGGTGTACGGAGCCCACAAAGGGACACAGGTTGCCCCGGGAATACTGGAAGCCGTTCAGAAAGATCTTCAGGAGAGCGGAATCAAAGCGGAAATCTCTCCGGATATCAATCGGGATACCTTCATTAAATGGTCGTTCATCTCGGCAATGGCTGTCACCGGAGCTTACTATGACGTCCCCATGGGCGAGGTACAGAAACCGGGAAAGGTACGCGATACCTTCATCGGACTTTCTACGGAGAGTGCCGAACTGGGACGTAAACTGGGTGTAGAATTTCCCGAAGACCCGATAAGCTATAATCTGAAAGTCATCGACAAACTCGACCCGGAAAGTACCGCTTCCATGCAGAAAGACCTGGCACGGGGACATGATTCGGAGATACAAGGATTGTTATTCGACATGATTACCGCTGCGGAAGAACAAGGGATTGATATTCCTACTTACCGGATGGTAGCCGAAAAATTCACTAAACACTAATTCACCAAACCGTAAACCGTTATCCAATATGAATACCTTATTATTATCTATCAACTGGAATCCGAATCCCGAACTATTTAACCTGTTCGGCCTTTCTATCCGTTACTACGGGCTATTGTGGGCAGTAGGAATTTTTCTGGCTTACGTCATTGTTCACTACCAGTATCGCGATAAAAAAATAGATGAGAAGAAATTTGACCCCCTCTTCTTCTATTGTTTTTTCGGTATTCTGATTGGAGCACGTCTGGGGCATTGCCTGTTCTACGACCCGGGACAGTATCTGACAAGCGGTAAAGGGTTTGTAGAGATGCTGTTACCTATTAAATTCCTGCCTGCCGGCGGTTGGAAATTCACAGGATATGAAGGACTTGCCAGCCACGGGGGGACACTTGGACTGATTATTGCTCTGTGGCTCTATTGCCGCAAAACAAAACTTCATTATATGGACGTGCTGGATATGATTGCCGTAGCTACTCCAATTACCGCCTGCTGTATCCGTCTTGCCAACCTGATGAACTCCGAAATCATCGGCAAGCCGTCTGATGTGCCCTGGGCATTCATTTTCGAACGGGTAGATATGCAACCCCGTCATCCGGGACAACTCTACGAAGCGATCGCTTATCTTATCTTGTTCTTCATCATGATTTACCTGTATAAGAATTACAGCAAGAAACTGCATCGCGGCTTCTTCTTCGGGCTCTGCCTGACCTACATATTTGTCTTCCGTTTCTTCATCGAATTTTTGAAGGAGAACCAAGAGGATTTCGAGAACAACATGATGTTCAACATGGGACAATGGCTAAGTATTCCATTCGTTATAGTCGGCATCTACTTCATGGTTTTCTACGACCGGAAGAAAAAAGTAGCCTGAACCTGATATATAAAAATCGACTGCATACTAGAAAGGCGTTTCCTCCAATCACTTAAAGGAAACGCCTTTTATACTTACAAATCGTTTTCCAAACCTCAGAAAACGTTCTATATACTATTTGTGAACACGTTAATAATCCGCTATTTTCCCCTGACTATCTTCTTTATATCATTCAACTTGTTCAGCGCTTCAATAGGAGTGAGATTATTTACATCCAAATTTAATATTTCATCGCGAATCTGACAGAGTATCGGATCGTCCAACTGGAAGAAACTTAACTGCATACCACCACGGTTCTCGCTTACTTCCGCCAACGGCTTGCCTGCTATTCCCTGCTGGCGATTATCAGATTCAAGCTGCTTCAGAATCTCATTCGCACGCTTCACAATGCTTTTCGGCATACCCGCCATTTTTGCTACATGAATACCGAAAGAGTGCTCACTACCACCACGTTCCAGTTTACGAAGGAAGATTACCTTATTATCCACCTCTTTCACCGATACATTATAGTTCTTGATACGCTTGAAAGATTTTTCCATTTCATTCAATTCGTGGTAATGCGTGGCGAATAAAGTACGTGCTTTGGCTTTCGGATGTTCGTGGATATATTCCACAATCGCCCAGGCAATAGAGATGCCATCATACGTAGAGGTACCACGCCCCAACTCGTCAAATAGTACCAGGCTTCGGGAAGAAACATTGTTCAGAATATCCGCCGCTTCGTTCATCTCCACCATAAAAGTAGATTCACCTACGGAGATGTTATCACTTGCTCCCACACGAGTGAATATTTTATCCACCAGCCCGATATGGGCGCTCTCCGCAGGGACAAACGAACCGATTTGAGCCAACAGCGTAATCAATGCCGTCTGACGCAAAAGCGCTGACTTACCCGCCATATTAGGACCGGTTATTATGATGATCTGCTGCGTACTGCTGTCCAACATCACATTATTGGCAATATATTTCTCTCCTATCGGAAGCTGTTTCTCAATTACCGGGTGACGGCCCTGACGAATATCCAATACGTCGTTATCCTCAATAACCGGACGGATGTAGTTATTCTCACGCGCCACATTAGCGAAAGACAACAGACAGTCCAACCGGGCAATCTGATTGGCGTTAACCTGTATCTGGGGGATAAACTCCGTCAATGCCTGTACCAAATTCGTATATAACTGCGTTTCCAGCACAAGAATCTTATCTTCGGCACCAAGAATTTTTTCTTCGTACTCTTTCAGTTCCTGTGTGATATAACGTTCCGCATTTACCAACGTCTGCTTGCGAATCCACTCTTTAGGGACCTTGTCCTTATGAACATTACGAACCTCGATATAATAGCCGAATACATTATTATAAGCCACTTTCAAACTCGGAATACCCGTTTCTTCGCTTTCCCGCTGCTGTATCTGAAGCAGATAGTCTTTTCCCGAATACGAAATCCGGCGCAATTCGTCCAAATCCGCATTCACACCGTCTTTAATCACTCCGCCCTTATTTATCAGCAAAGGAGGATCATTATTAATTTCCCGGGCAATCCGGTCACGAATAGAAACACAAAGATTCAACCGCTCACCAATACGGTTCAGACTTGCATTATCCGCTTCAAGACAAGCCTGTTTGATCGGTTCGATAGCCTGCAAAGCCACTTTCAGCTGAACCACTTCACGCGGTGACACACGTCCCACAGCCACTTTGGAGATGATACGCTCCAAATCACCGACAAGATGCAACTGTTCTTCGATCAACTCCTTAAAGTCCGGTTGACGGAAGAAATACTCCACCACATTCAGACGCTCATTGATCGGTTTCTCGTCCTTCAATGGAAAAACTATCCAACGCTTCAACAGACGTGCTCCCATTGGGCTGATCGTCCTGTCAATCACATTGAGCAGACTGCTTCCTCCATCGTTCATGCTGCCAATCAATTCGAGGCTGCGCACCGTGAATTTATCCAGCCGGACATATTTATCCTCCTCAATACGAGCCAATGAAGTAATATGCCCGATTTGAGTATGCTGTGTCATTGTCAGGTATTGAAGAATAGCCCCCGAAGCAATAATACCGTTTTTCAAATGCTCTACTCCGAATCCTTTCAGATTCTTTGTTTCAAAATGCTTCAGAAGTTTTTCGCGGGCAGTAGTTTCCGTAAACACCCAGTCGTCCAGTTCGAAAGTGAAGAATTTACTACCGAAATTGCCTTCAAACATAAGGCGCTTGCCACGTTCAAAAAGAATTTCTTTCGGGCCGAAGTTATTCAGCAGTTTGTCTATATAGTCGAAAGGTCCTTCGGCAGTCAGAAATTCACCGGTAGATATGTCGAGGAAAGCAACCCCGCAGGAAGCCTTTCCGAAATGTACGGCGGCCAGGAAGTTGTTTTCCTTATAGTTTAATATATTATCATTGATAGAGACACCGGGAGTCACCAATTCGGTAATGCCGCGCTTCACCAGTTTCTTGGTCATTTTCGGGTCTTCCAACTGGTCGCAGATAGCCACCCGTTTTCCGGCACGAACCAATTTCGGAAGATAAGTATCGAGCGCATGATGAGGAAATCCCGCCATTTCAATCGTCTTTCCTTTTCCGTTAGCACGTTTTGTCAGTGTGATTCCTAATATTTCGGCTGCAACAATGGCGTCCGTAGAGTATGTTTCATAAAAGTCACCGCAACGAAACAGCATTACCGCATCCGGATGTTTCGCCTTCAAATCCAGAAACTGTTTCATCATGGGGGTGAGCACGATTTCTTCTTCGTTCACGGTTCTCTCCTTTTCTTTTTTATTGAGTATATACTGTGATTATCGGAACAAAGATAACGGTTTTTCGGCAGAGAATCAACGGAATCCACCGATTCAATTATCAAAATTAGTGTTGCATACCTTTAAAAAAGAACGGCGTTTTTCTTAACAAACAGGAGAAAACTATTAAAACGTGTTATAAAACATAGTATTTTACTTGGATAATTTGCTAATTTCCTAAGAGTCCGTATCTTTGCAATGTGTTTTTCATAGTATTAGATTTAAGGTTAACAAAGGTTGGAGCAAGGCGTTGCTCCTTTTTTTATGTCCATAAGCCGGGTTTTACCACCCGGCATGTTCATTTTTGTTTTCGTGCGCATCCGCATCACGTTTCTTTTCACTCTGATAATCCCATTCGATCTCGTCAACGTATTCTTTTCCATTATATACCGCAACAGCCTTGATTTTGTTTTTTCCTTTTTCAAGTGTCACCTGGTCGAAGATATAATGTACATCCGTATATCCCTTACGAATGCCTGTCAGTTCTTTGCCGTTCAAGTAAACTTTGGGAGTTCCGATATTTGAATAAACAGTGACGGAAGTCTGCTTCCGTTCGCGGTCCGTGTTACGTCGTTGCGTCAGATAGAGTACGGGAGACTTGCTCCAGTTCGCTTTATACCAGTAGTAAGAGTCCTTTTTTATTTTCCGGTCGAAGGTCATCAGCCCTTTCAGGTTCCGGGCAGGCACACCGCCACGGCTCCACATAGGCACGGCAAAGTCGAACATATTCCATAGATAAGAAGCAATAATATAGGGATGCTCAGCTATCACACTCCACTGATATTCATGCGTCTTGGTCTGGAAAGTTTCCGGATAGTAAGGCTTTCCCCAGTTCAACGCATCGCCCAGATACTCCGTCTGATGGTCAAGGTTGGCGTCGGCTCCATATTCGGTCAACATCAATTTCTGCCAGGGATAGTCTTTTTCGAGTCCTTCCACCCACGGTTTGATGTCCTGCACTTTCTTTTCGTACCAGCCGAAATAACGGTTCATGCCTTGTATATCTGTATTCTGATTCACCGGATGATTGGCGTGACCGTAACCGTTCACGCCAACCGTGTAACGGTCAGGATCTTCCGTCTTCGCCAGATCGTGAAGAGATTGAGTCAATGACGCTGTGTATTCGTGAGGCTGATAAACCTCATTGTGCAACCCCCACACATAAATGGAGGGATGATTGAAACTCTGACGAATCAGTTCGCGGAGTTGTGTCTGCGCATTCTCCGATTCGTAGCCTGTCACCCGGTTGACAAAGGGGATTTCCGCCCAGATAATCAAGCCCAATGTATCACAACGCGAATAAAGATATTCCGACTGCTGATAATGAGCAAAACGCACGGTCGTGGCACCGACATCCATAATTTGAGCCAGGTCAAAATCATGTTCACGGTTGGTCAGCGCACTCCCCAGGCCCCACCAGTCCTGATGACGGGTAACACCATACATCGGATATTTCTCTCCATTAAGATAGAAACCTTTTCCGGCAACAATTTCGTAATGACGAACACCCAAAGGCTGCGTGACCTCGTCAATCACCTCACCATTTGCCAACAGACAGGAGACTACTTTGTAAAGATAAGGGTCCTCCCTACCTTGCCAGAGATGAGGATTCTTTAGTTTGAATGTTGATACATAGCTTTGTGTTCCTTGCGGAGTCAACTCAAGCGGCAGACGTTGGGAAACCACCTTTTTCCCTTCCTGCGTATAAATACTGTTCTCCAGAACAAGCTGCGCAGGAGCCAGACTACCATTATCCAGCTTTACTTTAACAGTTATATCCGCCGAACGTCTTGATACATTCTTCTGAGTGATGTACACACCGGGAGAGGCGCAATCGGTCACTGTGATATTATTCTGCTCCGTAGTAATCAACCATACGGGACGGTAAATACCGCCATACACCCCAAACAAACTGTGATTGACAGGAATCACATCGGGACGGGCCGTATTGTCAGCCTTCACGATAATCTCGTTCTCAGCCCCCAGTTTCAAGGCAGTGCCTATCTCGAAAGCGAAGGCACTATACCCGCCTTTATGCGTTCCCACCAACTTTCCGTTGACATAGACTTCTGTGCAAGCCCCTACTCCTTCAAAACGCAAGAATACACGTTTACCCGCCAACTCATTTCCGAAAAACTGTTTCTTTCTGTAATAACCTACACCTTCGTAGAATGCATCAGCTTTCACTTGCATATCTTTCGCATTCCAGGTATGGGGAATTGTCACTTCCTCCCACTTGCCGTCCCATTGTGCGGAAGCACGCATAGGGTCCGTAGAAAACGGCCCTTTCTTAAATTGCCAGCCGGTATTGAAAGAAATGACATCACGTGCGGACGTATCATTCATAACTGCTCCCAGTAACAGGAGCAGAAATACAATCATATTTTTTACCATTAGATTATGAGTTCTTGTTTATCTGGCCATTTTATAAATCTCACATCCGCCCATTAAAAAAGCACCCACGCCATATACTTCAGTCATATTCCGCGTCACCTTCTTCGGATCGGCCCCGATAGGCTGTACATAACCTAATTTACCGTCTGCATCGACAGCAGAAACCTGTGCATTCCAGCCTTTTACCAGTATAGGAAGGAAAGTATCCTTGTCCAGCAGTCCCTCGTTGATTCCGTAAGCCAAAGCATAGACAATAAACGTGGTACAGCTTGTTTCGGGTGACGGGTAAGAAGCCGGATCGAGCAGACTTGCATGCCAGAATCCGTCCGCATTCTGCAATTTAGCGACACGGGTACAGAGCTTCACGAACAGTTCTTCGTAAAACTTCCGGTTCTTGTCCTTTGCAGGCAGTTCTTTCAATATCTCCGCCAGCCCGCCGAGTACCCAGCCGTTGCCGCGTCCCCAGAAAACCTTCCGGCCGTTGGCCTCGCGTTGGTCAAAATACCGCCAGTCGCGATAGAAAAGATTCTCTTCCTTGTCGAAAAGGTGGTCATACGTAGCTTTGTATTCGCGGTTCATGAATTTGATATACTTTTTATCACCCGTCAGGACGTATAATTTAGTGTAGACCGGAGGAGCCATAAAGAGGGCGTCACACCAAGTCCAGCGTTCCAGTGTCTCAGGTTTGCGATAATCCAGCTTGAAATCGTCCGTCGGCGGGTTCTTCATCACCCAATCCGTGCGGGCAATGGTAGGATTGAGCATATATTTGTTCTTATATTTCCGGTAAAGGTCGATAAAGAGTTGTGAAACAGCGATGTCGTCGGCATGATACATCCGCTTGTCCGGCTGCCAGCCGTTACGACTTCCGATACGGGTGAGCCATTTAAAATAATCCTTGTTACCGTCTTCACGTTCCGCCAATTCCGCCCAGTCGAGCATACCGACATATAGTACGGCGTTTGTCCAGCTCAGGTCACCATGTTCGGCGCCCTTGTTGGGGTTGGCTATTTGCCAGTCGGCAACTTTCTTCATCGTTTCTTTTATTTCCGCTTTACGGAAAGGAATGTTTTGTGCTTGCACGGTGAGGGTAGACAGCAGCACTGCTACGACCCCGATTTTTGTTCTTAGATTCATTCGTTTATCGTTTAAAAAATTATGAAAGTTCGGTAGTTTTTTGGTCCCAATACCCGACAAAGTACAAATATACGCCAAATATCGGATATAATTGAGGGATTTATTGGAAATATATATCCACCATGGTGGATATATAGATTCAACATATTGGGCATATATGCCCAGCGTGGTGGATATATATGCCCAATAAACAGGAAGTTAATGGTACGTTATACCATTAAGAAAACGTTACTTGCTGAAGTCAATGTCCAACGGCTCGATATTGTTTTCCGAACCGGCATATCCCGGTGTCTGATTGATATGTCCCTGCACATTTGTCGAAATAGCATTCAATGCAATCGGCCACAATACATTGTGGGGAGCAATGGTATATTCATTTCCAATCGGCGTTTTCACCCCTTTGTTATAGAAATCCGTTACATCCATAATGTGGTCGTAGAAGAAGTTTTTCTCGGAGAAATTATCCATACGGTAGGTACGTCCCTTATCGTCCGCCTTGCCGGTTTTAGCATAGATAAATGCGATACGGGTCAACTCCGTCTTACGCGGTTCTTCGTAATACAGTTCGCGGGCACGTTCGTCCAGAATCGTACGGATAGTCATCTGGTCAGCATCAAGTTCATCGGCTCCCGCTCTGCGGCGTACCTTGTTCACGTCATCGGCAGCTTTCTGGAGGCTGGTTGCATCACCCTTCCAAATGTATGCCTCAGCACGTAACAGATACGTTTCGGCAATACGGAAAATATACCAGTCGGCCCAACCACCGCGCCACCATTTATCTTTCTGGTCGGCAACGTTGGTCTTATAATGCGGCCACCCCACCCAGTCACGAATTGTATCGTTTACCAGAATGTTTCCTTTATCGTCTTTAAAGCGAACCGGTTGTCCGTACCATTCCGTACCTTTGAGTTCAGGATTATTGTAGGTCAGGTCGGTCATTTCTATCCAGTTGCCCGGAGCATGACGAAGATCTGTGTCATCCAGTGTCCAGATCATGTGCGTATGATACCAGGTAGAGCGTGCTGTACATACTCCACGACCATATTGCTCAAGATAGGGATTTTTCTTTGCATCGTTATCGGTAAATCCGTTTTTGCCGTCGGGAGTTTTAATCTCGCCGTCTTTTGCAAACCAGGGAAGCACCTGCCGTTTGATTTCCAGTCCGGCTGCCGAACGAATATCCTCACCGGCATCATAACGGTCGAGCACCATGTAAAGTACTTCTTTGTTTTCAGGCAAGGATTTATTCTCAGACTGATGCAAGTCCCAAATCACATTCTTGGTAGCGTCATTCTTGTCAACACCGAAACGCTCTGTCATTAGATAGTGCACTCCGTCATTAATGACGTTATTGGCTGATTCGATTGCATCGTCAAATTCGCCCAATGCAAGATTGATCTTTGTCAGTAAGTGATAAGCCGCAGCCTGAGTCACCATACCGATATAAACGTTGTTTTTCAGATAAGGAGCCGTACGGTCCAAATCGTTTTTCAAATACCGCAAGATTGCTTCACGCTTCGTTGAATAAAAATCATAACGTGGCCCGGTGATTTCTTCTGTGATGAACGGTATATCCCCATACTGATTCACCAGACGGTAATAACGATAAGCACGATGGAAACATGCCAATCCTTCAATTTCCTTACGTTGGTCTTCATTGTCAAACTCTGCCGTTTCCGAACGGGTCAGCAATGTATTGGCGTCTTTAATACCTTTATACAGATAGGTCCAATAGTTATTAATCTGACTTGCATTTCCTGTCAGAGAAGCACTGGGAGTAATCTGTCGAACAAGATCCTGTGGAGAGTTTGCCGCGTCAGTACGTCCGTTGACACTTATATCCGAAAAGAAATATTCGGAAAGGATACAAGGGTCCATAGAGCCTCCTGTGGGATAAAAATCAAAGTAACGGACGTCACGGTTCAACATATCCGTTCCGGTCTTCAGGCCGTTGTAATCCGTAAAAGAAATCTCCGGCGTATAGAATGAAAGTGGCTTCGGGTCCAGCCAATCCGAACAACTACTTGCTAATACAGCTACTCCAATCATGCAGGCAATGCCTGTTTTCTTATTATTTAGTTTCATCAGTCTGTAGATATTATAAAGTCAAGTTAATACCAAAATAAATTACTCTCGGGGTATTTGCATCACTGTTTTCCGGGTCGTAACCGGGCCAACCGGAGATATAACCTGCATTCTTCATCGTAGCATTGACGTTCAGGTTCTGAATCCGCAGCGGCTCTATCAGCTTCTTCGGGAAAGTATATCCGATTGAGATATTATCAAAACGCAGGAAAGAAGCGTTCTTGTAAATGGCATACGAAACGCCGGCAGGCTTCTTGTTGGCCAGACGCGGATATTCATTGTTACGGTTTTCCGGCGTCCAGTAGTCACGTTTAATCTGGTTCGTCACGTTCAGCAAAGCATTGTCGTTGGTAAAACGTCCCAATGTCTTTTTATGTCCGATATAGGAGTACATATTGAACGAGATATTGAAGTTCTTGAACAACGTGAAATCATTACGCATACTCCAACGCAGACGCGGCATCGTAGTTCCCTGGAATTCCTTATCCGTATTGTCATATTTGTAGTTCATGTCTTTATCCAGCAGATGAACGTCACCCGGCTGCTGACCGTATTTGGCAGCTTCTTCACGTTCTTCTTCCTGCCAGATTCCCACTACCTTGTAATCCCAGATTTCATCAATATCGTGTCCGATGAAACGCTTGTTCTTGATATCGTCCGCTTCACGCTGGCCGATAACGTTACCGTCCGCATCTTTCACATCTTCCATGATTCCGTACAGGTGAGTTATCTTGTTCTTGTTATAAGCCAGGCTGAAAGAAGTACGCCATGTAAGCTTATCCATTCTGATGTTGGTAGAGTTCAGTGAAAGCTCGACACCGGTATTCTGGACCTCACCGATATTAGACATCACGGAGCTGTAACCGATCAGGCTGGGCAACTCACGGCTGACAAGCAGGTCGGTCGTAATTTTCTTATATACATCCAGGTTCGCGCTCAGTCTGCCTTTCAGGAAAGTCAGGTCCGTACCGATATTCCATGAAGTCGTTGATTCCCATTTCAGGTTGGGGTTAGCCATAGTAGAAGCATAGAAAGTGTTGGCGGTCACCAGACTGCCGGTTGCCGGATCCACATAAATGTATTTGCGCGGGGCCAACTGCATGAATGCAGCATAAGTACCTACGGCACGGTTACCGTTCTTACCCCATGAGAGACGCAGTTTACCATATTCGAACCAATCCGGACGGTGCAGGAATTTCTCTTCAGAGAACACCCAACCCAATGCGATAGCCGGAAAAGTGGCACGCGGGTTGGCAAGACCGAAAGCCGAATATCCGTCACGACGTACAGTGGCGGTAATCAGGTAACGCTGGTCGTATACATAGTGCAGACGTCCCATAAAGGCGTCTCCTGTACGGTAGACATCATCACTGGATACGTTAGGGCTGGTACCGAAACCGATACCTCCATAACCCAGTTCGTCGGTAGGCAGGAAGTTTTCATTCGTCATTTCATCATGCCAACGCTGGAACTTCTCCCAGTTGGCAAGAAAAGTAAAGTCAAAAGCGTGCTTGCCGAATGTCTTGTTCCACTTCAGCATATTATCCCATTGCCAATAGAAATCCTTCGTATGCGTACGTTCCACACGGCCGTTCTGCGAACCGGAGTCGGGAGAAGCGGCTGCCTTATGGAAAAGATAGTTTGTCCATTCAAAACGCGGAGAATAAGTAGTCTGGATAGAAAAGCCCAAAGGGAGGGTGATTTTCAGATAAAGAGCTGCATTCAAGTTCTCGATGTCATTGCGTTTATTCTGGAAAGCCGGAGCAAGCAACGGGTTGCTCTGGTTATTGTTACCGGTAGGGTATTGTTTCAAAGTCACTCCATCGTCTTCGTAAAGGCTTCCGAAAGGTGAAAGAGTAGTGTAATTGCCGGATGAACTACTGATATATCCCTCATCACGTGAAGTAAACTGTGCGTTCACACCGTAAGTAAGGAAGCTCTGTATCTTATTCTCCAGGTTGATACGTGCACGGATAGCACTGTATCCTCCGCCACGCACGTTACTCTCGTTTTTCAGGTAGTTGATAGATGAATAATAAGACATTTCGTCTTTCTTTCCTGCCACGCTGACCGTGTAATCCTGACGTAACGCTACATCCTGATAAATGACATCGCGCCAGTCTACAAGACGTCCGGCCAAATAGTTGTTGACCTCCGTATTGGTAAATTCGAGACGTGTCAGCCAGATACTTGTCGGGTCGCCTTTATCGTTTCCCATCCAGTTTGCCAAGTCCGCATTGGACATGTGTGCCGGATTGTCGAAATATCCGGTAGCTGCTTTTGAAGGATTCTTGCTAACTTCCACATCCCGGCGGAAATTGATGAAATCCTCTCCTTCGTATACTTCCGGCAAAGAGTTCACCATTGAAAGTCCCCATGTACCACTGAAATTGATAATCGGTTTCGTTGAACTTGTTCCTTTCTTGGTAGTAATCAGCACAACGCCATTGGCTGCCTTCGCACCATAAACGGCTGTGGAACTGGCGTCTTTCAATACGTCTATCTGCTCAATGTCGTTAGGATTGATGTCGGTCATCTGTCCCGAATAGATTACTCCGTCCAATACAATCAGAGGTTCAAGGGAAGATTTATCCGTACTCGTTGCACGCAGGTTGTTTTTACCACGCACCATCATGCTGGTGTTACCCTTCGTATCGGTTTCGATACCTACCGAAAGTCCGGCCACACCCGTGCGGAGCATATCCTGAACAGTTTTCGGTTGTTCTTTTTCAAGGTCGCTGGCTTTCAAGGATGCCACGGCTCCGGTCAGGTCTTTCTTCTTCATTACACCGTAACCTACCACTACGACCTCCTCCAGTGTCTTGGAGTCTTCCTTCATTTTGATGATAGACTTCTGCCCGGCTTTCACCGTCTGAGTCGTATAACCGATATACGAGATCTGAAGCGAAGATCCGAAAGGCGCTTCCAGTTTGTAGTTACCGTCAATATCGGTAATCACACCGGTCGTTGTGCCGGCTACCAAAACGTTAGCTCCGATAATGGGCTCTCCGTTCTCGTCTACAACTTTACCGATGATTGTAGTCGCCTTGCCCGTTTGTGCCGGAGTACTCTTTTTGGGGAACAAGGCAATCTGTGTGCTGGTCACTTCAAACGACAGGTCAATGCCTTTCAGCATTTCTCCTACCGCTTTGGATACAGGAACCTGTTTCACGTTCAGGCTGACTTCCTGTTTCACATTTACTTGTGTTGCATCATAAAAGAAAGTATAGCCGCTGGTTTTCTCAATGCGTGCCATAGCTTCGGACAATGGAATTTTCGAGAAGCTTATCGTTATCATCTTCTCTTTTACTTGTGCAGAAAGTACAACGCTAAAAAATAATAGCGTTAAAAGTGCAAAATGCTTTTTTAAATTCATATTTTTGCGATATTAAAAGTTAACTGTAAGGAGGCTGCATTAAAATGGGTCAGATTTTAATGTTCACTCACTTTCTTCGGTTAATAAAAAACTTGATTTGGTAGGGGGGAAAGCCGGAAGCGGAACTTCCCCCTTATTTATTCTATATCTTCATTATATCATAGGCTCGCCTTTCTCTCTTACTTATTTGTCAAAAAAATCATTTTACCGATATTGAACTCGGATATTTGCATTGTGTGTTACCACTTATTGTTTCTGCTTCGGTAAAATTGTCAACATATTCTCATCATTAAATTCATAGTTGATAGGATGAATGCGCGACATGATTCGCATGATTTCTTCCAACGGTTCGTGCCGCAAGGTGAATGTGTATCTGTACTGTTCCTGCAATTCCGGAGACAAATTTATCTTCACATTATACCATTTGGACAGAAGAGGGCAAATCTCATCCAACGGCCTGTTTTTAAATACAATCTGATTGCTTGCCCACGAGACAGCCAACTCGATATCTCCTTTTTCTATTTGAAGCCGTCCGTTACGCTTGTTGAAAGTACCGACTTCTCCCGGATGCAGAAAACGGGTTTCCGCTTTCGTCTCCAACGACACCGAACCTTCTTTCAGGCTGACAAATGTATTTTCCGAACCGGGAAAGGATTCTACATTGAATTTTGTACCGTGTACGGTGATTTTCATTCCTTCGGTTTCAACGACGAAAGGATGATCTTTATCGTGGGCCACATCAAAGTAAGCCTCTCCATTCAACCGGACATTTCTGTTTTTCGAATAATAATTCGTATTATAAGTAAGCGAAGTAGCCGAATGAATCCATACATTCGACCCGTCCGGCAGAGCTACTTCCGATTTACCTCCCCAATTGGAATAGGTTTGTTGCGCCATTTCCGGCTGACCGATCTTTATACCTATATATAAAGAAACGGAAAGGAAGACAGCCACAACTACGCAGGCAGCCGCAACATAGCGTTGAAAACGGGGGAAAGCCCACAAACGAACAGGTTGTTCCTTATCTTTGAGATTCACTTCAACTTTATCTTCAGACCTTTCCATATCTTCAGCTTGTCTCCGTTCAGCCTCCTCACACTCCTCCATGCGCTGCATCAACTCTTTCCAGTAGAAATCTACGTCCGGCGTATAATTGATAACTTTAGCACGCACCTTTTCCCAAACTCCCCGAAGTTCTTCATACACCTTCCGGTTCTCATCGATAGACACCCACTCCTCCAAGTGCTTTTTATCAGCATCGGAGATGTCTTGTTTCAGGTCGGAAATGATTAACTCCCAAGGTATTTCTTTTTTCATGCTTCGCTGTCGTTTTTAACTGTTACCGATACTAAGACACAAAAAACGAATCATACCCTTATTCAGAAAAGCATTTTTTTAGTTTCTACTAAAAAAATATTCTTTAACTTTGCAACGTCTCACTAACCTAATTACAAACACTATGGACGATATGTTCCTTTTGCAATTGATAAAGAATGGTGATAAGCAGGCGTTCAAGTACGTCTTCGATACTTATTTCACTGTTCTTTGCCGCTTTATGTATTTGTATTTAGGAGATACACAAGAAGCGGAAGATATAGCAAGTGACATCTTTGCGTCCGTATGGGAAAACAGAAAAAAACTTGAAATCAGGCTTACTTTCAAAGCTTATCTTTTTCAGGCTGCCAAAAACAGGTGTCTGAACGCTATACGGGACAGAAAGGCTACTGTCTCACTGGACGACATCAACGGACAGGACACTCCGCAAGTAAGCATCACCGATTCACTGGAAACAGAAGAACTGAATAATTTAATTCAGGAGGCTATCCTGTCACTTCCCGAAAAATGTCGTGAGGTATTTCTGCAAAGCCGCACGAAGAATCTGACAAACCAGGAAATCGCGGAGTCAATGGATATATCTGTCAAGACAGTAGAGGCACAAATCACGAAAGCGCTGAAACAAATCCGGAAGTTCTTGGGTACACAATATCAATATTTGTTCTAAGTTTCCCGGCAGATAAAAGATGGAATGATCCTACTTCTTTTCCGCCAGATAAACCCCTAATATGATGCAAGCCGCCCCCATTAACGTAATCCATGTGATTTGTTCGTGGAGAATGAGCACCGAAGCCACCATCGTCACCAACGGATTCAAATAGATATAATTGGAAGCCCGCATCGTTCCCAGCTGTTTCAAAACCACATTCCAAAGAATATAGCAGATCAAAGAAGCCAGGACTGCCAGGAACAAGAGATTGGACAATACGAGCGGTTGCAGAAGCACATCAAAATCCGGTTGCAGCGGATGAAGAAGAAAAGCGGGAAGAATAGTCAATACCCCATAGAAAAATATCTTACGGGTAATAAATACCGTGGGATAACGTCCCGTCATCCGCTTTATTACCAGACTATAAAAAGCCCATGACAGAGCCGCAAGCAAAGTGAGCAAATCACCCACAGGAGAAAGCTTCAACACCACACTTCCGTTAAAGACGACCAGCCCTACGCCAATCAGGGCCAACAGCGAACCATAGATCAGCCCTTTCGTAGCCTTCTCACTCTTATAAAAGAGCAGGGAAAGAATCGTAGTCAGCAGAGGAGCCGTGCAAATGATGAAAGCAACATTGGAGGCTTGGGTAATCCCCAAAGCTGTATTTTCTGTGAAGAAATAAAGCGATCCGCCGAATACGCCTCCCGCCACCAACCAAAGCTCATCTTTCAAATTATCGGCAAACAAGTGTTTTGGAGAAATCGCCCAAATACCTATATAGGCTATCAAAAAGCGATAAAAGAAAATTTCCTGAGGAGTGAGTCCGTGATTAATCAATACTTTCGTTGCAATAAAGGTCAGCCCCCAGATAGCAACCGTCAGTATGGCAATCAGATGATAGTATCCGTGCGTCAGTTTCATACTTATACTTTTAATAATGCCGCAAAGATACAGGGAATCACGAAAATATATACCGACTCTTATGAATATATTTCAGACAGAATCTCGACTAAACAAAACTATAAATAGTCACTTCCTGCCGAAGCACCCGGTCACTGTCAAATAAAATACCAACAAACGCAAAGGGTTCATTGTATAAACAAATCTTACCAAATAAGGGAAAAACTAAAAATCGGCAAATCCTCACGATATTTCTTCTTTACACTTTATCACCGATATTGCATAAACCCGCTTCGAGTTTTTAATAAATAATGAAATAGTTTATTATAAACGGTTTCCAAGTTTATTAAAAACTATTTTTAGGCACTTTCAGTTACTCAAATCAAATTATTGCAACAAAAATGGGCAAGAACCTTCACAGTTTCTTGCCCATTCGTTATCCTCATATGCAATTTTGCACATTCACCTATTGAACCTATGTAATAATACTTATATATTTCATGATTACTTTTCTGTTTTTAATTTCTCCAAATATACGAAATAAAAACGAGAAAGTCAATAGGTAAAGCGTGGTTATCTGAAAATAAACACGTAAATTTGTGCCTCAAATTAGAAATAACAATATAAATCACTATAAATAAAAACTTTATCACTATGGAGTACAATTTCAGGGAGATTGAAAAGAAGTGGCAAGTAAGGTGGGTGGAAGAGAAAACCTACCAAGTTACGGAAGACGAATCGAAGCAGAAATTTTATGTATTAAACATGTTCCCCTATCCTTCAGGAGCCGGACTACACGTAGGACACCCGCTGGGATATATCGCTTCGGACATTTACGCCCGTTACAAACGACTGCAAGGCTTCAATGTACTCAATCCGATGGGATACGACGCTTACGGCTTGCCCGCCGAGCAATATGCTATCCAGACCGGACAGCATCCGGCCATCACTACCATCAACAATATCGACCGCTACCGCGAGCAACTCGACAAAATAGGTTTCTCTTTCGACTGGAACCGTGAAATCCGTACTTGCGACCCGGAATATTACCATTGGACACAATGGGCTTTCCTAAAAATGTTCAACAGTTATTATTGCAACGACGAGCAGAAAGCACGCCCTATCGAAGAACTGGAAAAAGCCTTTGCTGTCTACGGAAACGAGGGACTGAATGCCGCTTGCAGTGAAGAAATCAGTTTCACCGCCGATGAATGGAACGCAAAAAGCGAAAAGGAAAAGCAGGAAATCCTGATGAACTACCGCATCGCTTATCTGGGCGAAACAATGGTAAACTGGTGCGCTGAATTAGGAACGGTATTGGCGAATGACGAAGTAGTGGACGGCGTCAGCGAACGCGGCGGTTTCCCCGTCATCCAAAAGAAGATGCGCCAGTGGTGTCTGCGTGTATCCGCCTACGCACAACGTTTGCTTGACGGACTGGATACTATCGACTGGACAGATTCTCTGAAAGAAACTCAAAGAAACTGGATCGGACGCTCGGAAGGTGCCGAAGTTCAATTCAAGGTAAAAGACAGTGATCTCGAATTTACAATCTTTACCACCCGCGCAGATACCATGTTCGGTGTTACCTTTATGGTGTTGGCCCCGGAAAGTGAATTGGTGGCACAATTAACCACTCCTGCACAAAAAGCGGAAGTAGACGCTTACCTCGACCGTACTAAGAAACGTACGGAACGTGAACGTATTGCCGACCGCAGCGTTACCGGTGTATTCAGTGGTTCGTATGCGATCAACCCGTTCACAGGCGAAGCAGTACCTATCTGGATCAGCGACTACGTATTGGCCGGTTACGGAACGGGAGCTATCATGGCCGTACCTGCTCACGACAGCCGCGACTACGCCTTTGCCAAGCATTTCGGATTGGAAATCCGCCCGTTGGTAGAAGGTTGTGATGTCAGCGAAGAAAGTTTCGACGCCAAAGAAGGTATCGTCTGCAACTCTCCGCGTCCGGACGTCACTCCTTACTGTGACCTCTCCCTGAACGGACTGACTATCAAAGAAGCAATTGAAAAAACCAAGAACTATGTAAAAGAACATAATCTGGGTCGCGTAAAAGTAAACTACCGTTTACGTGACGCTATCTTCTCACGTCAACGTTACTGGGGTGAACCCTTCCCGGTTTACTACAAAGACGGAATGCCTTATGTAATCGAAGAAAGCTGTCTGCCACTGGAACTTCCGGAAGTTGCCAAGTTCCTGCCTACCGAAACAGGCGAGCCTCCATTGGGACACGCTACGAAATGGGCGTGGGACACAGCGAACAAATGCGTGGTAGAAAACGAAAAGATTGATAATGTAACCGTTTTCCCATTGGAACTGAATACCATGCCGGGATTCGCCGGCTCTTCCGCATATTATCTGCGCTACATGGACCCGCGCAATCATAAAGCATTGGTTGACCCGAAAATTGACCGGTACTGGAAGAATGTAGACTTATATGTAGGGGGTACCGAACATGCTACGGGACACTTGATTTATTCTCGTTTCTGGAATAAATTCCTTTATGATATGGGTGTATCCATAATGGAAGAACCATTCCAAAAATTAGTAAACCAAGGAATGATTCAGGGTCGCAGTAACTTTGTATACCGTATCAAAGATACCCATACATTCGTTTCACTGAACCTGAAAGACCAGTATGACGTTACACCGCTTCACGTAGACGTTAACATCGTATCCAATGACATTCTCGACCTGGAAGCATTCAAGGCATGGCGTCCCGAATATAAAACGGCAGAGTTTATCCTCGAAGACGGAAAATATGTCTGTGGTTGGGCGATTGAAAAGATGAGTAAGTCAATGTTCAACGTTGTCAACCCGGATATGATTGTTGAGAAATACGGTGCGGACACACTTCGTATGTACGAAATGTTCCTCGGCCCGGTAGAACAGTCCAAACCCTGGGATACAAACGGTATCGATGGTGTACACCGCTTTATCCGCAAATTCTGGTCGCTGTTCTACAGCCGCACGGATGAATATCTGGTGACGGACGAACCGGCAACGAAGGAAGAACTGAAAAGCCTCCACAAACTTATCAAGAAGGTGACCGGTGACATTGAGCAGTTCTCTTACAATACCTCTATCAGTGCATTCATGATTTGCGTAAACGAGCTTTTTAACCTGAAATGCAGTAAGAAAGAGATTCTGGAACAACTCGTCATCACGCTTGCTCCTTTCGCTCCGCACGTTTGCGAAGAATTGTGGGACGTACTGGGACACGAAACTTCCGTATGCGACGCCCAATGGCCGGCATACAACGAAGAATATCTGAAAGAAGATACAATCAACTACACGATCTCTTTCAACGGAAAGGCACGTTTCAATATGGAATTTGCTGCAGATGAAACTTCAGACGCCATCCAGGCAGCCGTATTGGCTGACGAACGTTCACAGAAATGGATCGAAGGAAAGACTCCAAAAAAGATCATCGTCGTTCCGAAGAAGATTGTAAACGTTGTTATTTAAACAGGCATTAAGTAATAAGTATTAAGTATCACCACGGCTATGATTCAAATATATATCCGCAAGGTGAATACTTAATACTTGATACCTGATACTTTGACACCTAATACTTAAAATCAATGCATAAACTAGCAAAAGCGGGAATAATGAGAGAAGTGAAAGATTATGCTTACATCACTCTCGGACTAATCAGCTATTCTTTGGGCTGGGCGGCATTCTTACTGCCCTATCAGATAACGACCGGAGGAACTACCGGTATCAGTGCTATCATCTACTACTCAACCGGATTCCCTATCCAATGGTCATATTTCATTATCAACGCCGTTCTGATGACATTTGCTATCCGGATATTAGGCCCGCGATTCAGTATAAAAACGACGTATGCTATCTTTATGCTAACTTTCCTGCTCTGGTTGTTCCAACTACTGGTCAACAATTATGTGGAAGTACCGGACATGACAGCCGACGGTAAACCGCTACTGCTCGGTCCCGGACAGGATTTCATGGCCTGTATCATCGGTGCCGCCATGTGTGGCGTAGGTCTGGGCATTGTGTTCAACTATAACGGAAGTACGGGAGGAACAGATATTATCGCCGCCATAGTTAACAAATATAAAGATGTGACACTCGGAAGAATGATTATGATTTGCGATGTATTCATCATCAGTTCCTGTTACTTTATATTCCATGACTGGCGTCGTGTTATCTTCGGTTTCGTCACCCTGTTCATCATTGGCGTCGTGCTCGACTGGATTATCAACAGTGCACGCCAATCGGTCCAATTCTTCATTTTCTCCAAGAAGTATGACGAAATAGCCGACCGTATCATCAAAGATGCCGATCGCGGAGTAACCGTGCTCGATGGCACAGGCTGGTACAGTAAAGCCAATGTAAAAGTACTGGTAGTACTTGCCAAGAAACGCCAGTCACTCGACATCTTCCGTCTGGTGAAACGTATCGACCCGAATGCTTTTATCTCCCAAAGTTCAGTTATCGGAGTATATGGCGAAGGATTCGAAAAACTGAAAGTAAAATAACCGGTTCCAAGCTTTGATTGGCCCGATAAGTATTGAACAACCCCGTTAAAAACAAAATAAGATGATGAAACGCAAACTGGTATTTGCTACCAACAACGCTCATAAACTGGAAGAAGTAGCCGCTATCTTAGGAGACCAAATAGAACTGCTGAGCCTCAACGATATCGGTTGCCATACGGATATTCCCGAAACAGCCGAGACGCTGGAGGGAAATGCCCTGTTGAAATCGTCGTTTATCTTTAAAAACTACGGCCTGGATTGCTTTGCCGATGATACCGGACTGGAAGTAGAAGCCTTGGACGGGGCCCCCGGAGTCTATTCCGCCCGCTATGCAGGCGGCGAAGGACACGACGCCCAAGCCAATATGCTCAAACTGCTTCACGAACTGGAAGGCAAAGAAAATCGCAAAGCACAATTCCGTACTGCCATTTCGTTGATATTGGACGGAAAGGAATATCTTTTTGAAGGAGTGATAAAGGGCGAGATAATCAGAGAAAAACGGGGCGATTCGGGTTTTGGTTATGATCCCGTGTTCAAACCGGAAGGCTATGAACGGACGTTCGCCGAACTGGGAAATGATGTCAAGAATAAAATCAGCCACCGTGCACTGGCTGTGCAAAAACTATGTGAATTTCTACAAAGCTAATTGTATATATCCTTTTAAAACATAAAACACAATGAAGAAAATTACTTTATTTACCTTCCTTACAATCCTATTATGTACTTCATGTGTAACGAAAAAGAAGTTCATGCTTGCAGAGCTGGCAGCTACCGCAAGCAAAGATAGTTTGCAAGGACTACTGACCGACTGCCGTAACACGGGCAACCAAATGTCGGTACAAATCAAAAACCTCATGCGTGATACGACAAAAATGGGAAACAGTATCCGCCAGTATCAAAGTATGCTGAATGTGAACATGACCGAACAGGAAAAACTGAACGCCCTGTTGAACCAGAAGAAAAACGAGTTGAACGAAAGAGAGCGTACTATCAACGAGTTGCAGCAGATGATCAATGCACAGAATGAGAAAGTCCGGAAACTGTTGAGTAGCGTAAAAGATGCGTTATTAGGCTTCAGCAGCGATGAACTGACCGTTCGCGAAAAAGACGGAAAAGTATATGTGGCAATGTCGGATAAATTATTATTCCAATCAGGAAGCGCCCGTCTGGATAAGCGTGGTGAAGAAGCTCTTGGCAAATTGGCCGAAGTACTGAACAAACAGACGGATATTGATGTGTTTATTGAAGGACATACGGACAATAAGCCTATCAACACTGTACAATTCAAGGATAACTGGGATTTGAGTGTGATTCGTGCTACCTCCGTCGTACGTATTCTGATTAAAAACTATAACGTGAATCCTTTGCAGATACAACCGAGCGGCCGCGGCGAATATATGCCTGTCGATGACAACGAAACGGCAGAAGGCAGAAGTAAAAACCGCCGTACGGAGATTATCATGGCTCCGAAGTTAGACAAACTGTTCCAGATGCTTCAAAGCACGGAAGAGTAAAATTAAAAATTCTTATATCGAAAAAGAGGCTGACCTAACGTTAGCCTCTTTTTCGATATTTAGTGTTTCAAGCCATTAAACTATCTATTTTTTAGAAGGATGTGTCATTACCCGCGTTGAACGGATAATGACGGGGGAAACATCACTTCTTTAATGACTGGTGTCCATCAATTGGAAAAGCTTTTCCCGCCCATGCCTTTTGAGATGTCCATTCCTCGGCCGGATCACTCCAAAAAGGATGATCGGCAGGAAGACCCAAAGGCAAGAAAACGAGTGAAGTCATATATAAGCTACCATTATTAGTATAATAGTTGGCCAAATCCGGCTGATGTCCCGCAAAACCAAGTGCCAGGAATCCTTTATCATCAAAATTTCCATCTACTGAAAACATATTTCTCATCACTGCACTTAATGCACTCCGGACTTGTCCGTTAGTCAGTCCTTCAGGAAGGCCATATTTCCAGGCAGCCAATGCCAACGATTGAAATGCTCCCATACGATAGACTACGGAACGCCCGAAAGCCGGGAAGGTACCTTCCGGAGAAATAAGACGTTCGATGAAGGTATTAAAACGCTGCATACGACTGATTGCCAGCTTATAACTGATTGGGGTAGGAAAACGGTTCTTGCTGCACGTTTCCAGTATCTCGACATACATGGGATGAATAACGAAAGAATTATAATAATCCAACGAAAATTCCGCTCCGTCGGAATACCATCCGTCACTAAGATACCATTCATTTATTTTATTAAGGCCGGTAGTCAAGGCATAACCGTCAGGTTCTTCACCGACGGAAAGCAAGAAAGCCTCTACCATGTCACGAAACAGTAACCAGTTATTATAGGCAGGACGGATGACACGCACCTTCTTAAAACATTCAATATAACGTTCTTTTGTCGTATCATCCAACTGTCCCCAAGTGGCCTTAGGAGCACGGATGAAACTTTCCGCAAGATAAGCGGCATCTACCAAAAGCTGCTGATGTCCTTTCCACAGCAAATAATCCGGACTCTGCGGGTCAACAGCATTTTGATAAGCCTTCAAAGCCCACTCACGTATTTGCTTGCGTTGCTTTCCTTCTGCCGTATCATCATCAGGCAGCTCCAGCCAGGGAGAAATGCCTGCCATGAGCCGACCGAATGCTTCCATATAAGCCACCCGCTTGTCTCTTCCGTCCCACGTAGGACTCAACTCCAGTTGCATATTCTTTTGCAACTCGCCTTTACTCATATTCTCCAAAACGGGTTGCGCTATTTTATAACATAAGTCAACCCACTGTGTTCTGTCGTTCACCGGTTGATTCTTTTTCTTATCAGCGGCATTTACACTCAGGAAACAAAAAGAAATAAGAGCTAATAAAACAATTCTCATTTTCATAATCATTCTTTTTAAATGGCAGTTTTTTCAATATCCGTTTTACGTTTCAAAGCTTCCAGATAATAATAATCCGCATAGTTCAACGGAACATCCACTTCGCTGTTATGAGGAATACTACCTACACTGTGCATCAGGATAAACCGTCCGTTTTCTCCCAATTTGGCAGTATAGCTCTCTGATGCAAGCGACTCCATTATTTTGTCGGCATACGCCCGGTAAGAAGCAGCGTCCGGCAGGTCATAAGTACTCATCTCATATAAGGCGGATGCTATGACAGAAGCCGAAGAAGCATCTCGCGGGGCAGCAGGAACATCAGGCGCGTCCATATCCCAATATGGAACAAGGTCCTCCGGCATATTCTTAAGATTTTTCATAAATTCGAAAGTCTTGATTGCCTGGTCAAGGTAAGTACGATTCTTTGTTTCTCTATAACATACGGTATATCCATAGATCGCCCATGCTTGTCCTCTAGACCAAACAGATTCATCGGAATAGCCTTGAGCAGTCTGGCGATGACGTACGGTTCCGTCCTCAATACTGTAATCAATAACGTGATAACAGCTTCCGTCCGGGCGGAATTGCTCTTTCAACGTACGGTCTGCGTGCATCACCGCTACGTTATAGAAAGTAGAATCACCGGAAAGTTTGGTTGCTTCAAACAACAATTCAAGATTCATCATGTTGTCTATAATCACAGGACATTCCCAGCCCCGTTCCGACTGCCAGCTATTTCCTTTCACATCCCAGCTTTGAATCACTTGAGGCTTTTCACGAAAACGGGTACAAAGAGATTTTGCTGCTCGGATCATTACCTCCTTATAACCGGGTTTATCAATCAGGCGCAAGCCATTGCCAAAGCTGCAATTAATGATAAAACCAATATCGTGATGCCAAGTAAGATTTTGTGCTTCGCTAATAGCCTCGGTATATTTCTGGGCAAGCGGAAGCAAAGCAGTGTCGCCTGTCAGTTCATACAAATACCATACACTGCCGGGAAAAAAGCCGCTCCGCCAGTCAGCGTATCCGCAATAATAGACACCACCCTTATTATTGAGCGTCACCGGATTCAGAAATCTGCCGCTACTTTCAATAGTATCAATTTCCAATCCAATTTGAGCGTGTGCGTTTTCAATAGCTTTTTCAACCCATGTTTGTTTCTCGACAGCTCTTTGGGTGCAAGATGTGGCTACCACAAGAGCAGTACATCCTGCAAGAATAGAGTTTTTCAATTTCATGATATAGATTCTTTATTATAAATGAATAATTTCCTTTTCTGAATGACCGAATACATATAATTGTATAAAATAATGAGAACACAAATATAAGTATTTTTTCTATCATCTAATTAAGATATTAATGTATGGCAAAATAGCACCATTTATTTTTATCTTATCTGACTAAATTGTCCTCAATAGTTGCATCTATTTTCCAAATCATCCAAATCAACGGGGAAAATATTGATTAATACAGATATAATTTTCATCTTTGCCTGCGACATAATAATCATACAACATCATGAAGAACATTAAAATACGCTTTTTTATTTTATGCCTTTGTTTGTCAGTAACAGGATATACATCCGCATCCGCCCGAACAGAAAAAGTAAAAACGGATATAGACTGGCCTGCTTTCATGCAAAAACAAGATTTGATCTGGGAAATACTGCCCGAATACTGGTATGAATCGGCTTATATGGGCAACGGTATGTTGGGACTTATGATTTATAAGGAACCGGGACAGAACTATATCCGGTTTGAAACCGGCAACTGCTCGGTACACGACCACAAAGCGGGATCGGACTTATTTGCCATTCCCCGACTGCTCACCGGGCACTTCGCCTTACATCCTGAAGGTACAATCGTAAATGGAACGATGCATCTTGACATCTGGAATGCCGAAACAAAAGCAGAGATAACCACCACAAAAGGAATCATCCGTCTGCACGCCTATGTACACGCCAATGATATGGTAATGCTGGTTCAGACTAACGCCACCGATGGAGAGAAAAACTTCCGTTGGGAATGGATACCTGCCTCCGCCCAAAGCCCGCGATATCTTTATGCAAAAGGAGAAGGAAAATGGATAAAGGTGCCTGAAGACTACTCTCTTAACCCGGCACCGGAGGTAAAACCGGAAGTATCCGTTCAGAAATTGCGGGCAGGAGGTGAAACAGCCGTTGCATGGAAAGAAACCCGAACTAAAAAAAATGAACGCACATACTGGATTACCGTAACTCATTCGTATCCCGAAGCCACGGCCGAAAAGGATGCCGCTCAAATTTTGGATAAGGCATTAGCAACAGGAACCGGAAAATTACAGAAACAACACCGTACCTGGTGGAATCATTACTATCCGAGCAGTTTCCTTACGTTACCGGATGGTATGAAAGAGAATTTCTATTGGATACAGATGTATAAGCTTGCCAGTGCCACGCGCGGCGACCGTGCACTAATAGACAACACCGGCCCATGGCTGACCGTCACTCCATGGCCCAATGCATGGTGGAACTTGAACGTACAACTGACCTATTGGGCACTCAATGCATCCAATCATCTCGATTTGGCAGCCTCTCTGGAGAATGCTATTTACAACAATATAGAAAACCTTAAGAAAAACGTACCGGAAGCCTATCGCAAAGACGCATTGGCAATAGGACGCTCGTCAAATCTGGTATGCGAATCCGGCGAAATCGGAATCCCCGGTGTGGACAAAGCAGCGGAAGTCGGGCTTTTGCCTTGGGTATGCCATAGCTTATGGTTGATTTATCGCCACAAAATGGATGACGAGCTATTACGCAACAAACTCTTTCCTGTACTTAAACAAGCTATCAACTACTACCTGCACTTTACCTACAAAGGAAAAGACGGCAAGGTACATCTGCCCCAAACATATTCTCCGGAATATGGCAGTGCGAAAGATTGTAACTTCGACCTGGCATTATTATCTTGGGGTTGCCGGACATTACTTGAGATTACCGGCCGGCTGAACATAGACGATCCGCTTATCCCGCGTTGGAGAACGACTTTGGAGGAACTTACACCGTTCCCCACAGACCCGGCCAACGGGCTTATGATAGGACGGGATGTTCCTTATGCTTTCTCGCACCGCCACTATTCGCATCTATTGGCTGCCTATCCTCTATATCTTATCAATAAGGAAAATCCCGAAGAATACGACCTCATAGAGAAATCACTCCTCTATTGGCAAGGCAAATCCGGGGCACATCAGGGATATTCATGTACGGGAGCATCCTCTATATCATCCGCTTTGGGTAAAGGCAATGAAGCGCTTACATACCTTGACAAGTTGTTTACTAAATTCTTATCTGTCAATACACTTTATCGTGAATCGGGCCCGGTCATAGAAACACCATTATCTGCCGCCCAGTCTATCCATGATATGTTGCTTCAAAGTTGGGGAGGAAAGCTGCGCATTTTCCCTGCCGTTCCCGACAGTTGGAAAGACATTGCTTATAAAGACTTCCGTGCTGAAGGTGCTTTTCTTATCACTGCCAGCCGGAAAAACGGTAAGACTGAGTTTATCACTATCAAAAGCCTTGCAGGCGAACCTTGCATTGTAGTGACTGACATATCCTCACCTGTCTTCAAAGGAAAACGCCAATTTGAGGCCACAGCTTTATCCGAATCTATGTACAAAATAGATTTACAGAAAGGCGAAGAAGTAATCATTTACTCCAAAAGTACTCAGCCGGACTTCACCATTCGTCCTGTGAATAATAGCAGAACGAATTGTTTCGGAAAAAAGAAACAGTCCTGAATCAGTCTGCCTGTTTCTTTTCTTTCCGGTAATTCTGAGGTGTACATCCGAACTGGTTTTTGAAGCAACGGCTGAAATATACGGGCGCATTGAACCCACTACGGTCACTAACCTCTGCAATGGGAAGATCAGGGTATTGCTTCAATAAAGTGGCTGCGTGCTTCAGGCGATAATTTAGCAAGAAGTTATTGGGTGTCATGCCGGTTAATGCTTTGAACTTAGTATAAAGCAATGACCGACCGACACCTACTTCTTTACAAAGAGCCGGAATATCAAATTCCGTATCGTCAATATGTTGCTCAATCACCTGTGAAGCCCGTTTCAACAGATCTTTGTCCAAAGGATTTATGCTGGCCAAATCAATCTCGGACATCGGTTTCTTATCAAATTGATGTTGCATCAGCAAGCGGCTGCGTATCAGGTTATTGGCACGTGCCAGTAACAACTGTGCATGAAAGGGTTTCGTGATATAATCATCGGCACCACGGCTGAGTCCCTCAATGTTCTGCTCGGTAGAGTTGAGTGCAGTCAACAGAATTACAGGTATATGACATAAATCTATATTATTCTTAATTTGCAGACACATTTCTGTTCCGGTCATCTCAGGCATCATGACGTCACTGATAACTAAATCAGGAGAGTTCTCATAAATCTGACTGAGTCCTTCTTTCCCGTCATGGGCACAAATGATCTTATAGAAAGGCTCGAAAAGCTCTTTCAGCACTTGGAGCAACTCATCATTGTCTTCCACAAGAAGCACCGTATGAGTCTTGTTTTCCGTATCTTTAGTCTCAATAAGTTCTATGGGCGAATTCCCCTCATCTACAAATACAGGCATTGAATCGGGGATAATATCACTTTCAGAATCCTGAGTATAAAATTGTACATTCTTATCGTTCAGGAATACATCTTTCCGGCGGGGCAGCCGCACTGTAAATGTACTACCTTCACCAACAACACTTTTCACTGTTATCTCTCCATGATGTTTTTCCACAATTGTTCTGGTCAATGCCAATCCGATACCGGTTCCGCTAAACAGGCTTCCTTTCTTTTCTTGATTGTCAGCCTGAAAGAATCGTGCAAATATTTTATCTTTATCTTGTTCAGAAATACCGATACCGGTATCCGTTATATTAATTTTTATATCACTATTCGTTATCTCTCCCGACAGAATAATATTCCCTTTGTCGGAGGTATACTTAAAGGCATTGGACAAAAGATTGAAGAATACTTTCTCCATTAATTGCGGTTCAAACCAACATAAGACAGACAATTCCGGTAATTTGAATTCATAATTTATATTCCTTTGCTGTGCATAATCGACAAAAGAAAGATAGATTTCCTTCAAAAATACAATTATATCCTGTTGCTTTATTTGTATCGTTCCATAATTCTGTTCCAATTTCCTGAATTCAAGCAACTCAGAGATCAACTTATTCATTTGTTGCGCATTTTTCCTAATCTTCGTTATCTGATTGTATATAGAAGGATTCAATGAATATTTTTGTAATAGGATATCAATATGACTGATAATCAGAGTTAGAGGTGTTCGGAACTCATGGCTCACATTTGTAAAGAAAACTAGTTTTTCCTGGTTAAGCTGCTTTATCTGTTGTTTCTCAAAACGTTCCTTTTCCAAAGAAAGAGCCAATGTGCGTTTTGCTATTTTACTATATACATAATAGAAAACGCACGCAATGAAAGCTGTCACATAGATTATCCATGCCCACCACGTATCATACCACGGAGAGGCAATGACAAGCTGCATCGTTATTTCCTCCAAACTTTGCCCGCTCTTTTCATTTATCGAAGCCACATGCAACGTATATTTTCCCGGATCCAGATTAGTGTAATACAATTCCGTCTGTTTAGTCTTAATCCAATTCTTGTCCAAACCTTCAAGCTTATATTGAAACCATTTTTCCGATAATTGTTGTCCGTAATCGGACAAAGCAAAATGAATAATCAGATTATTCTGATCATAATTAAGTTTAAGTTCACGAGTGTACGGGAGCGACTGAGACAATATCCCTGTATCATCTCCCGGAATAATCGTCTTATTATCGACCCAAAGTTCTGAAAAGTAAAAGTTAGAATTCTCATTAGCAGTACCGGTTTTGTTAAACTCATTTTCTGAGAATACGGTTACTCCTTTTGTATCTCCAATGTAAATACTTCCCTCTCCGGATACCAAAATTCCACATCCGTTGATAATATGAGTCGAGGGAAAGTTTCTCATCAAATCAATCGTTGTGAAAGTGCCCTCGGAAGGAACAAAGCAGGTGACTCCCTTATCACCTGTTATCAGAATCTTTCCATCCTGGGTCCGGCAAAGATTATAGCAGAAATCACCCGGCAACTGATTGTTTCGGGAAGTATAATGAGCCATGTTACGCGTCTGCCTATCATAAAAAAAGAGCCCCATTCCTAACGTACCGATATAGACACCATCGGAGGTGGCAAGCACACGGGTAGGAGTTGCTTTACTATCTCCTTCTGCCAATGGAACATAGACTATAGACTCGGGATGTTCTACATGAGTACACAAAACATTTTTCCAACCCACCATATACAAATTACCTTCCGCATCAATATCGAAATGCTCATAAAATGCAAAAGGAATGTTGATCCTATGGAATTTCTGTGTCTGAGTATCCAACCGAAAAAAGCCATTATGGGCAGATATATATATTTGATCTTTCCATATCTTCACATGATAAACAATTTCATCAGGCATATCGGAAGAGTGACTCTCTTCTTTCCAATAATTATAAAAACGACCTGTATTCAAGTCATAACGTGACAAACCACCCAAATAGGTTCCTATATACAGACAATTCTTCTTTTCATCATAACAAATACTTTTCACATTATTATGAGAAATAGAGTTTTTTCCACCGGCTGTAAACTGCTGAAGAGTATTCCATTTCTTATCTACACAAGTGATACCGCCCCCATCTGTACTAAGCCATAAATGCTCATTCTTATCAATAACAATTTCTCCGATATAAGAATAATATGAGTTTATCTTTCTCCCATAGTCATAATGTACAAAAGTATCATGTTGAGGGCTGAAATAATTAACTCCTCCATAGTAACTACCTACCCAGATAGTTCCGGCAACATCTTTATACAATGCAAAGATAGAGGGATGATTCAGCCCGCCCACATATTGGGGAATTTGAATGAGAGAATACTGTTTGTTACCAATACTGTAGCGATGAAGTCCGTCAAAAGTACCGAACCATATATTTCCCTCGTTATCTTCTACAAAATCACGAATCTGTTCACTACTGATACCTTCCGAAGTTCCCGGCAAATAAGGAACTTTCGACAATTGTTGTTTGTCGTTCATCCGATATAATCCATGCATGCGGGTACCAATCCATAGCTCTTTTTGAGAACTTTCAAATATGCGATAAATCTCCACCCCTTCCAATAGTTGCTTTTGCTGATATGTACGGCGATCAATCAGATAAACTCCGTTATATGTCCCGATACCAATCTGATCGTCCATCATGGTCAGGCAACAAATACGTGAAGTGATATTCGTTTTTAATACAAAAGTTGGTTCTTTATCTGCTTTCAAACAAAATAAAGAATCATGTTTCATATACCACACTTGTCCTTCGGACGAAGTAAGCGCGGTGATAATACTTTCATTCGTGAGTCGGGAGAATTTCTCTGTTTGTATGTCATATTTGATTAAATTCTTATCAATTAAGAAATATAGATTATCCAAGCTGTCACCAACGATAAACGAAACTTCATTGCCCAACCAGACCGGTGGTTCTTCACCTACAGATTTTATCCAGCCTTTGAATATTCTTACACGGTTTCCATCATATTGGCTTATTCCTTCCTTTGTTCCAAACCACATTCTGCCCAACCTATCCTGATAAATAGCCATTACAGAGGGCTGTGTTAAACCTTCCGACAAACCAATATGTTTGAAATATTCAGCATATAATGGCAAAACAAAGAAAAAAGAAATAAACAACAGTAATAAATGACGTAACTTCATATTATTTTTTATTTGGTGTTGTTCTGTTAATCACAAATTAATCGCTTAAATATACTAACAATTTGCAATATTCGAAAAAATACTGGACATAAACAACATTTTTATAGGCGAATCAATCTATAATCCTGCCTTTACGATTCTAACAAAGGTTTTCTTCACTTATGTCAGATATAATAAAAAAGGTTGCAAATTTTATAGAAATTCACAACCTTTACTCTCAATTTTATAAGTATCAGAAATATTCTACTTTTAGCACATAAACAGGAAAAGAGTCTTTAGTAGAACGATGTATATTACTTATTTTTAACCCGTCATCATCCAATTCCCAGTCTACCTTCTTATGATTCTCCAATAATGTAACTTTCCTGATTTTATCCTTTTCCGAAGAAAAGGAACGCAATGTATAAGAAGCTTTAGTAACATGACGTACGATAATATATACACTTTTACCTCTCATGGTGAAGCGGACATCAGGTACAATATCTTTAGGAGTTCCATCATATACTGCATCGTGAAAAGGTTTCTGTTCAGTATCTTCTACTCTATTTACCGTAAAATCTTCTCCAAAGATACGCCAGGGAGTTGTTCCATAAATAGCCTCGCCATTACTCTTCAGCCACTTATGAAAAGTTTTCAATATTATATCCGTTTGCTCCGGAAAACATCCTGCTTGGTCTGGTCCCACATTCAACAATAAATTTCCACCTTTACTGACAATGTCTACAAAATTTCTGATTAATATATCCGGCTTTTTATAAACAGTATCATAACGATTGTACCCCCAGTTCTTACCCATCGTCAGGCAAGCCTCCCAAGGTTTATTATTTATGCTGTTAGAAAGTTTCTGTTCGATAATTGAATAGTCTCCTAATCCGTTCCCAATGCGACTATTGATTAAACACCCCGGTTGCAACGAATGAATTAATTCACGTAATTCCTTACTCTGTTGCCTGGTAACCAGTTCAGGCGTATCGAACCAGATAACTGCTATTTCACCGTAATTCGTAAGTAATTCTTTTAATTGTGGTTTTACTTTGCGTTCAATATAAGCCGGTAACTGCTTACTATCTTCATCCGGATAATCCCAAGTATTGCTGCGGCCTGCTTTTACAGGCCAGTTAGTAGGAACATCCGGATCTTCCCAATCACGTCCTAATGAATAATAAAGTCCCAGCTTGATTCCCTCTTTTTTGCAAGCTTCCGCCAGTTCTTTTAAAGGATCTTTGGCAAAAGGAGTACACTTCACTATGTTATAATCACTGCAAGCTGAATTATACATGGCAAATCCGTCATGATGTTTAGTCGTATATACCAAATATTTCATTCCTGCGTGCTTGGCAGCCCGTACCCATTTCTTCGCATCAAATTTTACCGGATTAAAATCTTTGGCTATTGTTGCATATTCTTTTAACGGAATACGCTCATAAAGCATAAAGTGTTCGCCACCTTCGGTTGGATGGCCTTTCCATTCACCGGCTGTCTGAGAATATAATCCCCAATGTATAAACAAACCGAATTTTGCATCTTTGAACCAATGCAAATTGTCTTCGGTAGTAGCCATAGAATAATTGGATATAACTGTCAAAAGAACAATTACTATAAAAATTCTTTTCATACAAAACTTATTTTATACAACCATTAATGCCAACGTAAAGAACTTAATCCCAATTTCAAAGAAACATCCGGATTACGTTTATAATAATCTAATACCTCTTTAAGTTCCTTATCTATTTCGTACAATTCATCGATCACATATAAAGTTCCCGAAGGATTGTAAGCTTTATTGTAATCCGAACGTTTCTTATCGGGTTCATATTCTGTACCTACAAATTCAAGGTGAGTATATTTCTTGGAATCCAACAGAAAAGGTTTCCAGAAAACCACACTATTCCGGATAGAAGCTCCCCAATGTACATCCTTCTTATAGAAAGCTTCAGCAACTTCATAACCTTCATACATCGCCTTCAAATGACAAAGACGAGCGAAGAACAATAAATCATAAGCATGATAAGCAAAAGCATCACGACCGAGTAAATCCGTAGTCGTTCCGTTAGGAAACAGGTTACCCTTCACCCAATCGTCATATGAGGAACGGAATTTATCGACTATAGCCTCATCTTCCAATACCGTGCCGAACAGATAAAATTGATATAACAGACAAGTACCCCAGTTATTGACCCTCAAGTCATTATCTTTAATAAATACCTCCGCCCTCTTACGTAGCCAGGTATCAATCAATTCCCGGTCAGACTGTCCGATTACTTTACGAATCAATGAATAACCTTCGACAGCAATATTATATGATTCTTCATGAATATTTCTTTTCGACAAGGCAACATTGATTTCAGACCATGCTTTCAGATATTCAACCGCTTTATTCAGATACGTCCTATCCTGTGTAAAAGCATACGCGAGACATAATTGATGAATAGCTTTCATTTCATTACTAATGTCTATCTTATCCGGATTTTCATCAATAGATTTAACCGGAGTCGTTTTCCGGTTACTCTCTACAATATTTTTAGCGGGAGTTTCTATCTGTTTGATATACCAATTCATCGGAAAAGCGGTATTATCAGCCTTCTCCAATGCTGTTTTCACTTTATCATAGTTTTCACGTGTGAGCACGACATTCGGAAACATTTTATCCACGTCCGAGGTTTGAGCCTTTACACAAGACATCCCCCATAATAACATACATATTAGAAAACATTTTCCTTTCATCCTTTTCCTCTCCTTCCGTTCTTATAAAATTTCAATATCATCTATGTAACATTTATACTTATTTCCCTCGGCCAAAGTGACTCCCGAACTATATGTCGGCAGAATGACTATGCCTGCTATACCATTCTTCAACTGTGTAGCGGCAGCACTGTATTCTCTTTTACTAAAAGCAAACGTATATGTTTTCCATGCTCCTTCTTCTTTGAAATCAACCAACGAATTGGTTAACAAAACTCCTTCTTCCTGCTCGTAATCATTCACCGAATTAAACCTTCCTATCAGTTTAACTCCTAATTGTTGAGATACTGCTTTGGAAGTACCCTTCCACGTTTCTTTTCCTATCACATTGGCAGGTTGATAAATTCGGAAACGGATTCCTCTTAGTTCATCAATATCTACTGTTTCGGAAAAACGGAATTTCAAACCGTAATTCCGGGCTTCCATCGAAGTATATTCCAGCACTTTGGAGGAAGTGTTTTCTTCACTCTGAACCGGATTATCTATCACTATATGGGAATATGCCCAACGCGGATAATAATCGTCTATCTTACTACTGCCTGAATTGCCATAACGAAAGAAATAGGGGGTTGTATCATACGTTTCAAAGTCGGCGAATAAAGTTCCTTTATCGGGAAGAGGATCTTCTTTATCATCTTTCCCTTCGTTAGAATCAACCGCAGGATCATCGCTTGAACAGGATATAAAAAGTCCCCATAATATAATGAAAAATACATTGTAGCTATATTTCATAATTTACCTTAGATTTTAGTTAATGCCGGAAATTCATGTTTTAAATATAATGAGGGTGCCTTTCCTCGAATGAACTGACACCCTCATCGGTATATACTCGTTATCTCATTCCAAATTTACCACCCTGTGTTCTGTACCAGTTTATGGTTTTTGAAAAGTTCGGTATTCGAAATCGGATAGAAATACATTTTATCCTGAATATTGTAAGTGGCATGCAAAGCTTTCGTATATTGAATAGTACCGTCAGTTTGCTTAACTACTTTCACTTTATAAATATTCTGCATATCATCTAATTCTTTCCAGCGACGAAGATCCCAGAAACGTTGTCCCTCGAATGCAAATTCTACACGGCGTTCGTTTTTCAATCGTTTCAAAAAGGCATCTTTACTCATGTCGGCAGGATACGCCGGCATTTTCACATCTCCACGATTACGTACTTGGTTAACTGCATCGCGTGCACTCAGGCTATAAGAACCTGTGTAGTCAGGATCACCATAAGCATTTACCATTGCTTCTGCATAGTTCAACAGAATTTCTGCATAACGGAACAAGATCCAGTTATGCTGCTGGCTGGTAGTAGTTTCACCCGGTTCAAAAGTGACACTGTTATTCACATATTTTCTCAAGTAATATCCGGTAGTCGTGGCATTTTTTATAGGCTGCCCGTTCTTACCTCCTTCAAACACTTCTACCGGGGTCGTTTTAGGCCATGCCATACCATTATATACTACGGTCATTCCCAGACGCGGGTCACGATTCGCATACGGGTCTTTAGCCATTTCTGCATTACTCCAGTCAAAAGCTGTACCATCTGTCATTTCATAAGCACTTACCAAGTTTTCTGTCGGACAAGTGGTAGTAGAGCCTTTAGTAACTCCCATCGGGAAGTTTGCAGACTCAAAACTTGTACTTGCTCCCGTGGGACGGCACATGATGACTTCTTTACTTTGGTTATTGGTAGCACCGTACAAATTAGAATATTTCGGGTCCAGACTATATCCTAAAGTACCGGCCTGACTGATAAGATCGTATGCTGCCTGAGCGGCATTTTTCCATTTCTGCGTATCATCGGCAGAATACAAAGGGCTGGCAAGATACAGAGATGCACGAGACTTCAATGCAAGAGCCATACCTTTAGTAGCACGTTGCAAGTTACCTTCTCCACCAGGCATATTGTTATAATTAACAGGCAATTTGTCATTAGCCAGATCAGTACATTCACTGATGATGAAGTTCAGGATAGTAACTGCATCCGAAGGTTCTGCTTCGTTGGCTTCTTCCTGTGTCAGTGTCTTCGTTATCAGAGGTATATTCTGATAACGTTTCACCAACTCAAAGTAATAGAATGCACGCAGAAAGCGAACTTCATGCTCATAATTCAGGTAACTTTTATAATCATCGGCAAAACCGTCGGAATATTTCCATTCATCGAACGTCAGTCCGACACAGTTCTCAAGATAGAAGTTAGCATCATGAATAGCGTTGTAGTAAGTACCGAATACGTCATTGACCGTATAATTGGCTGACCACGTACCATTGACAAAACGTTGGATAGCAGATGATTCGTAAACATGGATAGCATCATCCGTAGCTGCGTCTTGCATAGCTCCCGATGTATTACAGAAGTCATGCGGCAAATAACTATATACCTGTGTAGCCAGTTGTTTCACACGGTCCATGTTATCCAGAATTTGTTGCTTTGAATAATAATCTGTTTCGCTGCAATCCATAAAATCACAAGCTGTGTACAGAGGAGCGGATGTAACCGCAAGCAACAAGGCAATATGTTTGATTTTAAAATACTTCATGTTCATTTTACTTTTTAGAATGATAAGTTAACACCAAAAGTATACTGAGTCATGGTCGGATGATTTGTTCCGATATTTTCAGGATCTAATACTTTAATCTTATCTACACAGAAAAGGTCGTGACCGCGCGCAAAGACTTTGGCACCTTTGATGAATTTGCTCTTCTTCATCATTTCCTGTGAGAAATTATAATAAAGTTCCAATGTACGCAATTTCATATAAGACGCATCAGCCACCCACAAGGAGTTAGTCGTATAGTTATTGGCGGAACCTTCTGAAGTCAGACGCGGATATTTAGCATTCGGAGTATCCGGAGTCCAACGATTGTTATAATATTCGGTGGAAATAGTACTGTTACTAATCAAAGGCCAATACACACTTGAAGTGTTCAAAAGACGGCTCTGATTTCCCGTTCCTTGGAACAAAGCATAGATACCGAAACCTTTATATTCCAGATTCAAGTCGAATGAGTAATAGATTTCCGGCATAGCACTGTATCCTAAAGCTACCTGGTCATAAGCGTCAATAACTCCGTCATTGTTCTGGTCTTTATACTTCAAATCACCCGGACGAACATCTGAAAGGTTTTGTTTAACACCGCGGTTGTCAATTTCTTCCTGACTCTGGTAAATACCTTCCACTTCATAACCGAAGAACTGTCCCAAACGCTTGCCTGTACGTTTCAAGTAGTCATGAGGGCGATATTCTTCGTTCTGGTTAATAATCTTGTTACGGTTGAAAGTCAGCATACCGCCAATTTGATAATTAAAATCACCGATTTTATCCGCCCAGCGTACGCTTGTTTCTACTCCATAACTATTCACAACTCCATTATTGATATTGGGAGCTGTCAAACCAAATATAGAAGACACGGCATTATCTCCGCTTACTAAAATATCCGTGCGGTGATCGTAAAAACCGTCAATAGTAACAGATAACTTGTTGAAAGCTATGAAATCGAATCCTACATTCAATTTGTGAGACTTCTCATAGGTCATGTCAGTGATACCCAGTTGAGTAATTTTCATACCACTGATGCTTGCCGGATTTTTTCCGAAATAATAACTTCCCCCTGTACCATACACATCAAGATAAAGGTCAGTACCATAATCAGCACGTCCGGAAATACCGTAGGAAGCACGAAGTTTCAACAGGTTTAACCAGTCGCTTTTCAAGGCAGCTTCTTCCGACATAATCCATGCGGCACCTACCGACGGAAAGATTCCCCATCTATGTCCCGGTTCCAGAATGCTGGCGGCAGAACCGGATAAAGATGCGTCCAGTACATAACGATGGTCATATACATAATGGGCCTGTGCCACTACATCCATAAATGCCTTCGAGTTGTTCTGACCTTTGGCATTTGTTTTATCCATATTGTATTGCAGAGTTGCAACCAGACTATGCTTATTCCAGTCCTTAGCATAGTTGGCATAGGCCCCAAAATTGAAATGATTGACCGAAGATCCTACACTCTTACTGAATGAAAGAGTACCTTCATTACGTAAAGTATTATAAGTAGTTTCTCCGGTTTCCCAATTCATCGTTGCTTGTTCATATCCGAAGTTCATGGTATTGTTGTCCCAATAAGAAGCACTGTTGTCCAAACCTACCTGAAAGCCTACTGATAATCCTTTCACAAGAGCACTCAAATCTTGATTCAATTTCATATCAGCATACATATTACGGGTTTGAGAGCGAGCATAGCCTCTACCGGAAATACTTGCAATCGGATTGTTGGAATATACAGTTGTACCACCCCATACATTGCGAGACGTTTTTACAGGAAATGCTCCAGAAGGAACTTGATACAATGCACTGAAAATGTTCGATGTCGTTTCTCCCGGACGGTTATGTTCGGAGAAATTTCCAAACAGGTTCAGCTGTACGGTAGTTGTAGGACTGACAGTAATATCCAAATTGGTACGAATATTCAGTTTTGAGTATTTGAACTGAGTGGAGTAACCGTCATTATCACTTGTCGGTTCCAATATACCATTATCATTCAAATAATTCAACTGAGTGAAATAACGTACAAATTCTCCACCACCTCTTGCCGAGAAGGTTACATTGTTTCCATAGCTATGATCTCGTAATGCTTCGTCCCACCAATCTACATTCGGATATACATCCGGATTACTTTGAGTTCTGAAAGCTTCCAGTTCTTTAGCCGAATAACGTGCCGACAATCCATCGTTGGTCAATCCTTCATTCAAAGCTTTGGCATAAGTATATCCATCAACAAATTCCGGCAGACGTTGTGGGGTAGCCATATTGAATTGATAAGAGAAATTAATCTCCGGCTTACCCATCCTTCCACGTTTCGTTTTCACCAAGATAACACCATTGGCACCTTTCATTCCGTAAAGAGCCGTAGAAGCTGCATCTTTTAAAACAGTGACAGACTCTATTTCATCAGCACTTATTTGATCCAGTGAACGTTCAAAACCGTCTACCAACACTAATGGAGCAGTAGAACTGCTGGTTCCATATCCGCGTACTCTCAATGTTGCAGCGTCATCCCAGGCATTACCGGAATTTTGCAACACTTGCAATCCGGGAATCAAGCCATAAAGCATATTAGAGTTATTGATGCTTTTCTTATGCGAAAGTTCCTCCTCACTTGCTACTGCAGTTGCCGTAGTCGATTCTTTCAGATTGAAAGAAATGCCGCGTCCATACTCTATAGCCACTTTACTTTTGCGTGCAAACAAGCTGTCCTGTTCCTGAGCTACAATAGCTACCGGAGAACACAACATACACGCTACTAATAACTTGATACTTTTTCTCATGAGTATATTGTTATTTCTATTTTCTGTTAATATCATTAATTAATTATTCCCAACCCGGATTCTGAACAAGGCCATATCCTTTATTGATTTCTACTGAAGGAAAGGCACTCAAGCACCATCTAGGTTCGAAACCGCTAGTCCACCATACACGCGGATATTTGGTCAATTCATATGGAACAAATTTATATTCGCCTGTATCTTTATGTTTATATACATGCAAACCATGTAACTGCTTCTCAAAAACATTATAAAGCTTCCAACGAATCAAATCAAAGAAACGAACTTCTTCGTAACCGAACTCACAAGCACGTTCACGCAATAAAGCTTCACGAAATTCTTTTTGCCCCAATCCTTTTTTAAGTCCAGGCAAGTTTACACGAGCACGTACTTTATCAACAGCATCGTATGCTTGCGCATTGGGAGAACCATTATACTCATTCAACGCTTCTGCATAACTAAGATAAATTTCTGCTAAGCGCAGGAACGGCCATTGTATAGGACGGTTTTTCCATTCCGTATTCCGATCCAAACCCCATTTACGGCATGCCAGTCCCGTACCCAAACTCAATACATGCGTGCTTCCACCTTGTGCCCAGTCTGCTCCCTGTGGATAATTTACAGGATCACTAGCCAATGCTTCTGTCAATGCAGCTGTTCTACCATTGTATTTGTCTCCATCCAAAATAAATGTTTCATATAAACGAGGATCACGATTCAAAAATGGATTCTTAGCTTGTTCAGGATTATCCCAACTAAAATCAGTACCATCGCTCATCTGGAACATATCAAAGTATTCTTTAGTAGGACAATAACCTCCCCAACGAATAGAATTGCTTAATATCGAATTAGCGTTGGCATTTAATATATTTCTTCTAACAGAAATTAAAGTTTCTGTTGTCCCACGATCATAATATGCACTAGTATATGCCCCACGAACATCAGATGTACCATTATCACCAACTTCTACTAACTTATAATAACCATTTTGATTCAATGCAGTGAAAAACTCTTCACAAGCATTAATAGCATCTTTCCAACGTTCTTTATTATATCCACCAAACCAAGTCATCAAACTAGATGAAGCTTCTCCATCACAGTAGGGAGCATTATCATTGAATAATGGACTGGCTACAAACAGTAAAACACGTGCCTTAAGGGCCATAGCTCCAGCTTTTGTCATGCGACCATCCCAGTTTGCCAAATCATTATCTGATATTCTCCATGGAAAATCAGGACAGTTAATAGCATCGTTAAGCAAACCTATGATAAAATCTACCGTAGCTTGTAAAGTGGCCCTCCCTGGTAGATTCACATCTTCAGGGTCAATAGCGTGATCTACAATAGGCAAAGCACCAAAGTGACGCAACATATGAGAATAATAAATAGCAACTATCATTTTAGCTTCCGCTTTCAGGCGAGATTTTTCAGTTGCATCCATATCAGGTACACGATCAACATTTTCATAAAGAAGCCAAGCGTGACGGATACCTGTCCACATATGCGAATCAGCATCGTTAAAACGACATTTAGTTCTCTGTCCCGTAGGATATGAACTTTTTCTATCTTCTATAGAAGCATTATAATTACCCGGATAATAAACTTTAGCTAATCCAGAATAACCTACGTTATCATAGTTCAAATCTGTCAAACCTTCAAGAGTCCCCAACCACATTTGCGTCCAATAACCTGAAGTTTCCATTCCATAAGGAAGATATTGATAACTCTTCCACAAGATACGACGGGCGTATTCTGAAGTGGAAAAAATAGTATCAATCGTTACATCTGAACTAGGTGGCTTTTGCAAGAACTTGTCTCCGAAAGCCAAGTCTTCGCAGGAAACCCCGACAAACAAAGTACCCATCAAAAGGGTTGTATATAATAATTTTCTTAATGACCTCATGATTCTACATTATTAAATTAGAAACCAACTTTTAATCCTACATTTACGACTTTGATAAGCGGATAGGCTGTTCCATCCGGATTAGCTTCCGGATCACTTACTTTCAATTTGTCGAAAGTCAGCAGATTGTAACCTGAAACAAAGAGCCGAAGTGAACCAATGTGCGCCTTTTTCATTAATGAAGAAGGAAATGAATAACCAAGCTCTATATTTTTCAAGCGTACGTAAGATGCATCTCTCAACCACAAATCAGAATCCTGATAATTGTGTGATTTACTCTTAAAGGAAAGCGCAGGTGCTTTAGCAGAATTTCCTTTCTCTGGTGTCCAGGCATCTTCAATCATGTATTTCATGACAGCTGAATTATTACTTTCACCAAACGGTACCCGATACATAGAACTCAAAAGACGAGAAGTTTTGAATGCGGCAGACCAAGTCATACTAAAATCAAATCCTTTCCAAGAGACGCCTAAATTCATACCAGCTGTATAAAGAGGATATTTCGGATAACCGATATCTCTTACATCTTTTTCATCAATTTTTCCATCTTTATTCAAATCTTTGTATTTTACATCACCAGCTAAAGGTACATAACCAGAACCTTGATCAGGAATCCCTCCTTCAATATTTCCTTTCAGATTCTCATAATTGGCAGCTTCTTCTTCTGTAAAATATCCATCAAAAACATAGCCAAATTGCTGACCGACAGGTTTTCCTTCAGTTTGCATCCATTCATAGGGGTATGTAATCTCATCGATAAATACAACCTTATTCTTAGCGTAGGAAAGATTAGCTCCGATGTTATAACGCACCTCATTGATACGATCTTCCCACTTTAGATTGATTTCATAACCCTTATTATCAACTTTACCAATATTTGCAATAGGCAAGCTAACTGCCAAGTAATCGGGAGTTACAGTTCGTGCCTTTAATATATTTTTACGATGTTCAACAAAATAGTCAAAGTTTAAACTCAATCGATCTTTGAGAAACTTCATATCAACACCATAGTTTTGCTTAGCCGCTGTTTCCCATGTGACATTAGGATTCCCTTTCTTAGATTCTACCGCTCCGGCAATATTAGTTGAAGTATTTATACCAAAATTATAACTTCCTGAGCTAATCAAATATTTATCAGGTAAATATAGAAAACGGGAATAATCACTAACACGATCATTTCCTACAATACCATAAGAACCACGAATTTTAAAGTAATTAATTACCTTCTTTATTGGCTGAAAGAAATTCTCTTCTGAAATAATCCATCCCAATGATCCAGCAGGGAAAAGACCAAATCGTTGTCCCTCTGCAAAGTTTTCAGAACCATTATAACCTAAACTTAAATCTAGCAAATATTTAGTTTTATAATCATAAGTTGCACGTCCTACCAAACCAACATAACTTCTTGGAATACCAATAAATTCTGATGGACTACTACCTTCATAAGGATAATAAGTCATAGATTGATTATACATAGCTAGTGCAGACACGTGATGATTTCCAAAATCACGCTTATAGTTTACAGCAGCCTCTAAATACCAGTTTCTTGTTTGACCTGTACTTTCAGAATATCCCAGCTTTTGGTAATCCTGACTCTTTTTATATATCAGCTCATTATTTGTATTATAAATCGCTTCATATTTATTGGCACGCCCTTCCCGACGCTTTGTGATAGTTACACCACTGTTGTATGCTCCTTTCACATGTACCTTTAACCCTTTAGTTAAAAAATCCAATTTTTGATCTAACTGAAAATCAAAGTTTAATGTGTTTTGAGTACGGTTATTATATCCTTTCCCATAATAAGTATTTAATGCATCATAATAATTACCAATAGAAAAAAGATCAGTATCCGATACTACCCATTTACCATCTACAATACCTGCACCAGCAAAAGGAACAGCGGTATAAATATCCCGAAATAAGTATTTTAACTGCGTGTAAGTACCATTATTGTAATTTGGTTCTTGTTTATCATTAAGATAACCTCCTAAATTAATCTGCATAGAGGTTGTCGAAGTTACATTAATATCCATATTAATACGGTAGTTATAACGATTATACTTAAATCCTTTATCATTACCGTTTTCTTCAAATGTTTTAAAGAGTCCATCTTGAGTAAACACTCCTAATGAAGCAAAATACTTAACTCTTTCCGAACCTCCTGATATATTAAAATTATGTTGTGTTTGTAAAGCTGATTTCTTAATCAACATATCTGTCCAATCAGTATTTGGATACACAAGAGGATCACTATTGGTACGGAATTTCTCAATTATATCAGAAGAAAAAGCTAGTTGATCCTCTGAGACACCATCATGTAGTTGAGCATTATTATAAGCATTTGCATAACCATAGCTATCTGCAAATTCCGGTACTCTTGAAGGCATTTGCCAAGCATAAGTAGTTGAAAAATTTACTTTTGCTTTTCCCGATGTACCACGTTTGGTTGTAACCAGAATGACACCATTTGCACCTCGTACACCAAATACGGCAGTAGCAGAAGCATCTTTCAATACTGTTATACTTTCGACTTCATTCGGATCTAATTGAAAGAAGGAACGTTCTACACCGTCCACCAACATCAAAGGCTGAGATAAGTCAGTACTTAAAGAACCGACACCACGCACATACAAAGTTGCATCATCGGCACCAGGCTGTCCACTAGATTGCACACTGGCCAAACCTGTGACCTTACCGGTCAAAGCATTAGCCATACTTGCAACTGGAGATTTTAATAGTTCTTCATTATTAATAGAAGAAAGAGCACCAGTCACAGTTACTTTCTTTTGAGAACCGTAAGCGATAATTTGTACCTCCTCAAGTTCCTGAACATTCTCATTCAATTTAATTTTCAGACTTCTTTCTCCTTTATAATGGATTTCTTTATTTTCATATCCAATATAAGAAACCACAATAGTAGCTCCTACCGGAACTTTAAGCTTGAAATTACCGTCTGTATCAGTAATAACTCCTGCACTCATGCCTTTTACTGTAACAGTTGCCCCAATCACAGGACCAAAATTATCAGTAACAGTACCAGTAACTTCAATTACCTTCTTTTGTTGTGCTATATCTTGGCCCGTCGAAAAGGAAATAGTTTCCATTTCCGTTGAAAAAGCCGCTTGCCCTACAGACAATGTGGCTGCCAATAGCCATATTCTACAAGGTATTTTCATAGAACTGACTCGTCTTTTCATACACTTTTAATTTTTTAGTAGTTAATAATAAATAAAGGTTAATAACAGAATACTTGTCATGTTAAATACTTAGATAGAATCTTACTATTTGATGGTAAACGAATTGTTGAATGTCTTTTCATACGTAATAGATTTTATTGTTGTTTAACTTTTCGCTTCAAAGGACGCGTTTTATTTTAAATTATATCTGCTAGAATTTTCCTTTATAACTGCACAAATTGTATACGGACGATTTATATTATACCCGGACAATTTATATACATCGAACAACATCCGATATAACTACCTGATTATAAATACAATTACCAGTAAAAGCACATTTTTCCTCCAACTATAATTTAAGTGTTAAACGTAACCGGATAGACTAAGAAAAAATAAAAGGAACACCTTATTAAAGTTGTGCCCCTAGCTACAAATACTGTAATGTGATGAAGTATTTTCCTATGGTTGAAGCATGAAAAGTCGAGAAGTCATTCGCTCTTTTCCTTCCAATTCAATTCGGTCTTTGTATATTCTAACAATGCCGAATGAATTTTTATCCGGAGTTTCAATCATACCTTCTACAGTATTACATGGAATATGATCGAAGTATCCAAAAGCTCCCGAATGATGATGGCCGGAAAATATAGCTTTTACGCAATTATAGCGATTAATAACATCTAATATTTCCATATTATTTAATGCAGTAAATTGACTTCTGGGATATAACGGGTGATGACAGAAAATCAATACGTTTCTATTTTTCTTTTCGCTTTTCTTCAAAAGGTTGTCCAGCCACTGCAATTGCCGGCTGCTTACGCCTCCATTCCACCTAGCGCCTTGAATTTCTTTATTTACTTTAATCTGATTCTGTATTCTCAAAAGTTCCTGCTCTTTTGCTGTTCCGACAACATTTGAATAAGCTGCTATTTCGTTTGTATTCAGAAATACAAACACCCAGTTCTTTTTCATAAATGAATAGTATTCTGAAGGCATTTTAAGCTTCTTATATAATACTTTATTATCTGTAATACCTTTATAATCATGATTTCCAGTAGTATGGAATATTTTTTTGTTTAAATGTTTCAGACATATTAATACTGAATCTAAATCTTTTTGATCTCTATCAATGATATCACCCAAATTAACTGTAAACTGTACCTTTTGATTATTAAAATAATCAATACTTTCATGTAATTTACCTAAAGAGTTTCGATAAAATCGAGTTTTTCCAGATTCACAGTCAGCATATTGTGTATCTGCAATCAAACCAAACACGATAAGCGGAGGACTACTTTGAGCAAAAATATTATTTAAGGAGAAGAATATACCTACTATAAATACGGCCCATGAAATATTAATATTTTTCATTACTTAATTTTATTTGATGTTCATACTTAGTTTATCTCATTCAAATGCCTATTAAGTATTTCTCTATCCATTTATTAACCCATAAGCAAAGGTAGAAAAAAAGATACTGAAATGCAAAGAAAGAATTGAATATCATTTCATATACTAAATTTAATCAAATATAGAAATCTTGAATGTGCTGATTAATTCATCAAACTCTTCTTCTTAATATCGAAGATTAATAAAAGAATTTGCTTTAAAATTTAATATCTCTTATCTTTGCTATATCATAACACAAGTATGTATATACTAAATCATTATACAATGAAAACATTCATTCAATGCATAATCTTTGCTATTCTGACATTTACCAGTCCTTTTCTCGATGCCCAAGAGAAAATAATTGTATGTCCGAATGAATTACAACAAGAATGGGCAAATGCCGAAATAGGAGTTATCATTCACTTTGATATGCCGGTATTCCACCCCGACTATAATTGGCGACAATTTGGTACCCATCCTTCACCATCTACATTTAATCCTTCTTCCCTTGATACCGATCAATGGATACACACAGCCAAAAGCCTTGGAGCCAAATATGCAGTGTTAGTAGCCAAACATTGCAGCGGTTTTTCATTATGGCCAACAACGGCTCATGAATACAGTATAAAAAATTCACCTTACAAAAATGGAAAGGGAGACATTGTAGCCGAATTTGTCGCTTCTTGCCGAAAATACGGAATTAAACCAGGAATCTATGCCAGTACTACCGCTAATGGTTTTCTACATGTCGACAACCCTGGACTTGTCAAGAAAGGAAGTCCGGTCACCCAAGAAGAATATAACAAAATAGTAGAGACACAATTGACCGAACTTTGGAGTAATTACGGAAAACTGTTTGAAATATGGTTTGATGGCGGCGTACTCTCTCAGCAAAATGGAGGAGCTGATATATTGACACTTATTCAACGTTTACAGCCCAATTCCATTGCATTTCAAGGCCCTTATGGATATCCGAATTTAATCCGCTGGGTAGGTAATGAAGAAGGTAACTCTCCTTATCCCTGTTGGGCAACAGCCGATGCAACAACTTCCGCTGATGGCGTACAGAAGATAAAAGGCTTATACGGTAATCCACACGGAAACTACTGGTGTCCCGGAGAAGCTGATTTCACACTACGCCGTAATGACTCATTCCAAGGTGGTTGGTTTTGGCGCGCTAATGAAGATCATCTGATATTTTCTACTGATGAGCTTTTACTTAAATATGAAACCAGTGTAGGACGTAATACCAATATGCTGCTTGGTTTAGTAATAGATAAGAACGGCTTGGTTCCTGATGCTGATGTAAAAAGAGCGAAAGAATTCGGTGACATTATACGAAAAACATTTTCAAAACCTATCCGAAAAATATCAGGCAAAGGATACGAACTATCTATCCGGTTAAACAAAGAGACCAATATAAGCCGTATCGTATTGTCAGAAGATATAGCATTTGGAGAAAGAGTTCTGAAATATAAACTAAAAGGTCTGTGTAATGGAAAATGGATACAACTTTCTGAAGGAAGTTGTATCGGTCATAAACGGATTGAACATTTTCCAACTCACTCCTTATCTGTTGTAAAGTTGGAAATAGAAGAAGCTAAAGATAATCCGGTCATAAAGTCTTTCGCAATATATTAACACTAAAAAGAAAAGGAGAAACTTGACAACAATAAGTTTCTCCTTTTCTTTTTAGATATTTCTTTCAAAGATATCCAGTAAGTAAACCAAAATAATTTCTTATAATTCCAACTTTGCCGAAATCTCCAACATTCGTTGAATCGGCTTCACTGCCTTTTCTGCTACTTCAGGATCCACCGTAATTTCCGGCGATTCATTCTTCAGACACTCATACAGCTTCTCTAACGTATTCAACCGCATAAAGCTACACTCATTACATCCGCACGTACTATCATTAGGAGGAGCCGGAATAAACGTTGTCTGCGGACATTTCTTCTGCATCTCATGCAGAATGCCCGATTCGGTAGCTACGATATATGTGTTTTCGGGATGATTCACGGCGTACTTCAGCAATGCAGCCGTAGAACCTACCACGTCCGCCAGTTTCAGCACCGTACTCTTACATTCGGGATGTGCCAGTACCAATGCTTCCGGATGTTGTGCTTTCAGTTCCACGATCTTTTCAACCGAAAATTGTTCGTGTACATGGCAGGCTCCGTCCCAAAGAAGCATATTCCTGTTCGTAACTGAGTTGATATAATTACCCAGATTCCGGTCCGGACCAAAAATTATTTTCTCATCTTTTGGGAAGCTTTCCACAATCTGCCGTGCATTGGTGGAAGTTACCACCACATCCGTTACCGCTTTAACCGCAGCCGTTGTGTTGACGTACGAAATAACGGTGTGTCCCGGGTACTCTTTGACAAACTGCGCAAACTTGTCCGCCGGACAACTGTCCGCCAACGAACAACCTGCTTCCATGTCGGGCACCAGCACTTTCTTGTTCGGACAAAGCACCTTCGCCGTTTCACCCATAAAGTGAACGCCGCACATCACAATGATGTCCGCTTCCGTTTTGGCCGCCCATTGAGCCAATGCCAAACTGTCACCAACGTAATCAGCGATGTCTTGTATTTCACCCTTCTGGTAGTAGTGGCCCAGAATGATCGCATTCTTTTCTTTCTTCAGCTCGTTAATAGCCTTTATGAGTTCATTCATAATAATATTCTTATTTCTTCCTTTTTTAAAAAAATCCTTTGTTAGTGATGATTGCCTGTTAATAATGTTAGCAAATAAATCCGTTTTTTCTTGCCGGATAAGTTATTAGTCCATACTTCTGCTTTATAAGTCCGTTATGAACGGGAAAAAAGAAGAAGATTTACTGTCTATCTGCTTTATTATCAATGCAAGCATCAGTCAATGGAAGTTATCTATTAACTTCCTGTTGATAAAGTGCAAAGTTAAAAACTTTATGGATATAAACAGGTAGATAAGTGCTGAAAAATATGTTTATGTCTGTGTAGAAAGTTTTGGGTTAGTTTTTTGGAATGTTCATAATGAAGGCCTCTTATACCTTCTTTTGAATAATGCAAGAATTATTTTTCAAAATCTTTGCCGATAGTTTTGACAGGTTTTAAAC